>NPIE01000517.1_pt1 | contig 160926 bp, 106 predicted proteins | sample 8637661 | NCBI WGS metagenome assembly NPIE01 (sample SAMN07420842, study PRJNA396082) | bioreactor metagenome | isolation source: sample BA12 brine-fed electro-methanogenic bioreactor BA | place: Japan: Kochi | collected 2016-12-09
TTACTCTTGATTAAGTGGTGATTCATTCATTAGAAGCGGATTTTTTTGCCTCGGATGGTGGAGAATTTGTGAATGACATCAACCAAGGCAGTTTTGACTTTGTCGGGGCTGTGTCGTATACGGTCGCTAGCTTGGTCAACCAGGTCATAAAACAGTGGTTCAACTTGCAGACTTTTTATAGCCTCAACATCGGGGTAAACAGGCGATGCGTTATACTTCTTATAAAACTCCTGTAGAGAAGGATTGATGATTCCGTTATTCACCATAACATAGTCGGCAACTTTTTTACCAGCATTGAAAAATAGTGCTTTCAAATGTCCGGTTACAGAAAGATTATCGGTTTCCCCAGTTTCGGTCATTAAATTTGCAATGTAAATTTTCAAAGCATCGCTTTGAAACAAAATATCGGCGATGGGAGATATGATTAAGCAGGGCAATATACTTGTATACAAACTACCTGGGCCCATCAGTACGATATCAGCCTTGTCCAATTCTTCAATCACTCGAATCATTGGTTTGTAATAGGGAGGATCGTAGAATACTCGCTTAATAGGCTTGCCTATTTTATGGATTTCAGCTTCGCCTTGTACCACCGAGCCATCTTCAAATTCTGCACAGAGAGTTAGATTGTTCAGGGTAAATGGAATAACCTTTCCTTTAACTGAAAGAATTTGACTCATTTTAAAAATGGATTCAGAAAAATCTCCGGTCATCTCGGTGTAGCCTGCAATCATTAAATTACCAACAGTGTGTCCGCGCAGAGATCCCTCTTCAAATCGATAATTAAACAAATGATCCAAATCGGTAGATTTACGGTCGGATAGTGCAATAAGTGCCCTTCGGATATCTCCTGGAGCAGGAATAGAATACTCGCTTCGCAAAATGCCTGAACTTCCCCCACTGTCTGCTACTGTCACAATAGCAGTGGTTGATACAGGAAGAGTTTTGAGAGCTTCGAGAAATGGATAAATTCCAGTTCCACCGCCAATTACGAGTACATTGAGCATATCATCGCGAAACCGGTATTCTCGAATCAAATCAGAAATCTCACGTTCTCTTTCAGGTAGCAATGAATCAATGACAGATCGAAGAAGATTCCGGATTCCAATGATAACAAAATAGCTAGCTCCTGATAATACGAGGATTCCCAAAATAGGAGACATCCAATCGGGTGTATACATACGATTCTTGCCAAATACATCGATCAAAAAGTCAATCACAGCTCGTTTCACAATACCAAGAGAGGTAAAATCAATTAATACCATCACGGCAACTGCGAGTAGGAAAAATCCAAACAGAATCAAAAGAATCCAGCGTTTTACTTTCATCCCTGGTGCGAACCAGCGAATAAAATGGTCCCACCATTTGGGTGCATTACTTTTTTTCGAAAGCATCAGATACCACCCTCTTCTTGAATATCTCGGTGAGTTAAACGGGCATTGTATCCTTTTTTCACCAAAAGCTCAGTGATCACAGAAGCAACCGAAACCGATCGATGCCTACCACCGGTGCAACCAAAACCAACAGTCACCTGCATTTTTCCTTCTTGATAATACAATGGGATTAAAAAGGTGAGAAAGTCGGATACTTTCTGAAGAAAAACTGTTGCTGTAGGATTGTTCATGACAAATCCCTGTATGGTTTGATCCATCCCCGTAAGAGGTTTTAAATCCTCGATATAGAAAGGGTTGGGCAAGAAACGAACATCAAAAACAAGATCTGCATCAATGGGGATGCCACGCTTGTATCCAAAAGAAATAACATTGATAGTCATTTGGGAAACACTCTGGGGGTCGCCATTAAAAGAAAGGATAGATAAAATTTTATCCTTGAAATCCTTGATGCTATAGTGAGAGGTATCCAATACAAAGTTAGCATAGGAGCGAATCTCTTTCATCATCCCTTTTTCAGTGATAATCGCAGAAAGATTTCCTTTTCCTTCGGAGAGAGGGTGTTTTCTTCTTGTTTCCGAGAATCGGCGTACCAAAACTTCATCGGATGCTTCTAAAAATAAAATCTGGTAAGGAATTTCTTTTTTATGAAGGGATTCTAGATAGTCTTGCAGATCGGCCATGGGGTCCCCACCCCGAACATCAATCACTATGGCGGTATTTTGATGTAGCCTACCAATGCTGCGGGTTAATAACAAATCGGTAAACTGGGGTAGTAGTGGTAAAGGTAAATTATCGACACAATAGTAGTCCAAATCTTCCAGGATTTTTAGGCACTGGGTTTTACCGGCTCCCGAATATCCTGTTACAATGAGAAGTGATATTTTTTCATAACGAGAATCCATCAGTCACCCCTTTTTTGGAACCAAAGCTATGACAATTCTTTGTGTTCCTTGAAATATCAAGTATACCTATTGTTTGTAATCATGCAATAAAACCTCCGCCAATCACGCGGTCTTTCACGTAAAACACGGCAGATTGACCAGGTGTTATTGCAAACATCGGTGTATGCAAGTGTACTTTATAGGGTGGAGAGGGATGGATAGAGCACATTTCTTGAGGAGACCGATACCGAACTTTAACAGCCAAAGACTTGGGTAAAACTTCTCCCTTTTGCAGATGCCAAATGGGATCTTTTAGATCAAATGAAGTTGACATCATTTTCTCTCTAGTTGCAAGGCAGATACGATTGTGAACTGCGTCTATTTCTTTCACATACAGGGGCTGCGAGTGAGAAACTCCTAAGCCTTGTCTTTGGCCAATTGTATACAAGAAATATCCATCATGGTGGCCCAATAATTCTCCAGATTCAGATACGATATCACCTTTTTGAGAAGGAATATTCATCTTTGCAAAATCGCGATAATTTCCATCGTAAAAACAAAGGTCATTGCTCTCTTTGGATACATGTTCTTCTTGAAGTCCTATTTGGGAGGCAATGTTTCGTACTTCCGTTTTGCTACTATCTCCTAATGGAAACAAGAGCTTGGGATACAGCATCGAAGGTAGACGATAAAGAAAGTAGCTTTGATCCTTTTTTTCATCCCTAGCTTTCGCCAAATAATGAAATTGGTTGACTTGTTGAATCTTTGCATAATGGCCAGTTGCTATGAAATCTAGAGAATTCTCTTTGGCAAATGTTTGCACCTCGGTTCCAAACTTCACCAAAGGGTTGCATTCTATACAAGGATTTGGTGTAAGCCCGTTTTTATAAGACTGAATGGTAGATTGGATCACACAAGAAGAAAATTTCTCTTCAAGATTCAGCACCGAAAAAGGAAGGTGAAAAAAAGAAGCAATCTTTTTAGCCTTTTGTTGGGATTCTGCTGGCGTAGAAAAAAGACTTAGATGAAGAGTGTGTACGGAATATCCATTTTGAAGTAATAGATAAGCAGCAATAGCGCTGTCAATTCCACCGCTGATTAAAAGGCAAACAGCGTTATGCATCTCCGATTTGTGTAATGGGGTGGAGGGTTAATTCGATCTGATCTTTTAAAGAATCATGGATGATTTCGTAATCCAGTTGCTCATCCAGCATAGAAGATATTTCAGTTTTGAGAGTTTCTAGAGCTTCTTCAGGAGTATCACCGTAACATTGGATATCCAGCTCTTCGCAAATAGCGACAAAACCTTCTTCATCTTCAACGATACTAACATTACATTCGCGTATTAATGGTTTCTTTTTCATAGTAACAATATACCCAAAAAACATAAAAAGTTACAGTGCAAAGGTTTCAATTTTGAAACTTTTGCAGGAAAAAAGGGGGCAAATGAAACTTCATTTGCCCCCTTTTCGTAGTTATGTACGTGTAAAGCGTTACATTATTTGGTTGGTTCAACTTCTTCAGGAAGTTCCTTGGATTGATCCGTTTTTTTGAAAATCTCACCGATCATTCCCAAACTGCTCATAATACCACTTGCTTCGTAGGGAATAAACATTTTTGAGGATTTTCCATCAGCAATTTTCTGCAAGGCTTCCAAGTATTGAATCGCAATAAGGTCTTTGGTTGGTCTACCTTTATGAATCGACTGGTAGACATCCAAAATAGCATCTGCTTTTCCTTGTGCCTCAATCTGATACTTATATTTCTGTGCATCAGCTCTGCGTTCCATAGCGGCAGCTTCTCCCTCGGCTTCAAGAACTTGAGATAGCTTTTTACCTTCGGCTTTCAGGATTTCAGCTTGTTTTTGACCTTCTGCTTTTGTAATTTCAGATTGCTTAATACCTTCTGCTTCTAAAATTAGGGCTCGTTTGGTTCTTTCAGCCTTCATTTGTCGGCTCATGGCTTCGGTGATATCATGAGGAGGGTCAATTTTTTTAATCTCAACTCGAGTTACTTTGACGCCCCACTTGTCGGTCGCTTCATCCAATACCTCTCGAAGCCTGGTATTTATCATTTCACGGCTAGTTAGAGTTTCGTCCAGCTCCAGTTCACCAATAATATTACGTAGGTTGGTTTGGGCTAATTTCACAGAAGATAATTGGAAACGGTAGACATTGTACAGAACGCGAAATGGATCTGTTACTTCGTAGTAAATAACTGCGTCTACGGTAACAACTACGTTGTCTTTTGTGATTACTTCCTGAGGAGGTACATCAATTAGGTTTTCGCGCATATCAACCTTTTTGACAGTATCAATGATGGGGATCACAAAATTAAGGCCAGGTCCAAGTGTTTTGGCATATTTTCCCAGTCTTTCAACCACACCGCGTTGGTAAGGTCGGATTTTTACTAAACCTGCAACAATAAAGATAAACGCTGCAATAGCAATGATAACAATCACAAAATTTGGCATACTAACTCCTTCCAACAATAAGTTTTGTTCCGCTAACACCACGGATAATGACTTCTTCGTTCTCTGCAATCATTTTGTCATCTTCTGATTGAGCCAACCATATTTCTCCCCCAATGCGAACTTGTCCTTTGAGGGAATCGGGTTGTATGGTACGTATGACAAGTGCTTTTTTCCCTATCAATCCATCCACATTGGGAGTAATTGATTCGGATGGTTGTGATTTGTTCAAAAGAAAGCCTCGTAAAAACACCAAGCACAAAACTGTTAATACTACAAAAGTAAGCCATTGCAACCAAACAATACCAGGAAAAAGGTACGATAACCCTCCTGTAATTACAGCTGCAACTCCCGTTAAAAATAGAAAAAAACCAGGAGTAAAAATCTCCAGCACAATGAGAACAACACCAAGCAAAATCCAATAATATGGGTACGGCATTGTCATCCTCCTACAATATTATGAAAGCAAACGATCAGCAATTTCGTGGTAGCGTTCTTTCGTTTTTTGAACAACTTCATCGGGAAGTGGTGGTGGGGGTGGTTTTTGATCCCAATTCAAAGTAGCCAGATACGATCGAATAAATTCTTTATCCATGGATTTATCGATTCGCCCCTGATCGTAATCTTCTTTTAGAATAAATCGGGAAGAATCTGGTGTAAACAGCTCATCAATTACAATGATTTGATCATTCACCAGTCCAAACTCCATCTTGGTATCGGCTATGATGATGCCTTTTGTAAGGGCAAAATCACTGGCTTTCTGGAATATTTCCAGGGAATATTTCTGCAATAATTCGGCAGTTTCCCCCATATCCTCTTTCATTTTGTCGAAGTGGATATTTTCATCGTGCCCAACATCTGCTTTTGTTGATGGCGTAAAAATGGGGGTATCCAGTTTCGAACCTTTTTCTAATCCTTTGGGTAGCGGATAACCGGCAATAGTACCCGTTTTCTGATAATCACGATAGGCTGAACCTAATAAATACCCTCTAACAATACATTCATAGGGAATCATTTGTGCTTTCTTGACAATCATTGAACGATCTTCAAGTTGTTCTTTTTCCTGCGCAAGTTCGGGTCTGTAGGAAAAAATATCAGTAGTCACAAAATGATTGGGTGCAACGCTTTTCAGTTTTTCAAACCAAAACTGGGAAATTTTAGTTAAAATCTTTCCCTTTTCTGGAATTGGCTCATTCATGATTACATCAAAAGCTGATAAGCGATCGGTGGATACAATCAGGAGATGTTCTCCCAAATCGTAAACATCTCGCACCTTTCCCTTTTTAAAAAGATGGATTCCTGGTATGTGAAGGGATGTTTGTAATATTGCGTTATGATTCATTTTCCCACTTCTCCCTAATTTTCTGTGTTTTGTCTAGCAGTTTCTTTTTCATGCCATCTTTCTCATCTTGCAATTTCTTCTGAAGGACAGGGTCATGCAATGACAAAATCCGAAGAGCAAGCCACGCAGCATTGGCTCCGCCATCCACGCCTACGGTTGCAACAGGAATTCCAGGTGGCATCTGTACGGTAGATAAAAGGGCATCTTGTCCACCAAATCCAGTTCGATTTAAAGGAACTCCAATCACGGGTATAGTGGTATTCGAAGCAACAACCCCGGCTAAATGGGCAGCCATGCCAGCAAATGCAATAATGATATCAATTTTTCTGTCAATTGCAGAAGTAGCATAGGCAAGTGCTCTTTCGGTGTCTCTGTGAGCAGATATAACCGATACCTCAAAAGGAACATCGAAGCGCTTTAAAATTTTTAAAGTGTCTACAACAAGGGGATAATCACTGTCACTCCCCATGACAATACCAACAAAATTACTCATGATCGAACTCCTTTCCAGTTTTATATATAACTATAACATAATTCCGTCGTCCGTTGAACGAAATGAAAAAAATTTGACATAAAAAAAGCATAAATTAATATTATGAACCTGATGAAGAAAAATAATATTCGGAATTTTTGCATTATTGCGCATATTGATCATGGCAAGACAACGCTTTCGGATCGTTTTATCCAACTGAGTGATATGTTTTACAAGATCAACAAAGAGAGCCCTGAAGGTCAATTATTGGATTCTATGGATTTGGAACGAGAACGAGGAATTACGATCAAATCTCACCCCATCCGGCTAGAATTCGATATTGAAGGGGAACATTTCATCTACAATATCATTGACACTCCTGGCCATGTGGACTTTAGTTATGAAGTTTCTCGAAGTTTGGCAGCTGGCGAAGGAGCTATCCTGCTTGTGGATGCAGTCCAGGGAGTCGAAGCCCAAACGGTCGCTAACACGTATTTGGCTATCGAAAACGATTTAGAAATCATTCCGGTTGCAAATAAAATTGATATGCAGCAAGCCAATATTCCAGAAACATTGGATGAAATTCACGAACTGATTGGGTGTAAAAAAGAGGAAGTTATTTTAGCCTCGGCAAAAAGTGGTGAAGGCATCCAAGATATTTTGCTGGCTGTAAAAAACCGCATCCCCGCTCCTATAGGAAGCGAAGAAGAACCTTTAAAGGCACTGATTTTTGATTCCCATTTTGACACATACAAAGGTGTTGTCAGTCATATCCGCATTATGGATGGATCCATTCGAAAAGGAATGAAAATCAAATTCATGGCTAACCAAGAGGAATTTGAAGTCATGGACGTGGGTGTTTTTAAAATGGGCATGATTGAATGCGAAGAACTTACTGCTGGTGAAGTTGGATATTTCACTGCCCTAATTCGTAAACCCGAAATCGTAAACGTAGGCGACACAGTTACGGATGCCAAAATACCTACCACAAAACCATATCCAGGATATCGCAAATCCATTCCAATGGTCTTTAGCGGACTATATCCTATCAATCCCAATGATTATGCAAAACTCCGAACATCACTGGAAAAGTTACGACTTAACGATCCTTCGTTGCAATATGAAGTAGAAAGTTCTGATGCTCTTGGCTATGGTTTCCGTGCTGGCTTTTTAGGTCTTTTGCATATGGAAATTGTCAACGAACGATTGCAAAGAGAATATGAAATTCAGCTTATCAACACAGCTCCCAGTGTGGCTTACAAAATCTATCTTCGCAACGGTGAAGTACTAGAAGTGGAGAATCCCTCCAAATTCCCCGATCCTTCTCAAATCAAACGAATTGAAGAACCCATGGTTGATGCTACTATTATCACTCCACCAGACCATATAGGGCCCATTATGGAACTATCGCAAATGAAACGTGGGTTGTACAAAACGATGGAATACATTTCATCCAACCGTGTTATGTTAAAATATCAATACCCTCTTGCAGAAATTATTATTGATTTTTATGATCAACTAAAATCGGTTTCACGAGGATATGCTTCTTTAGATTACGAAATAAGCGGCTACCAAGAAGAACAGATTGTATTGGTAAAAATCCTTGTGAACAGCTCTCCTGTGGATGCTCTTTCCTTTATGTGTGTCAAAGATCAAGCCCATGCAAAAGGAAAAGCAATCATCCAGAAGCTTCGCAAAACAATCCCTCGACAAATGTTTAATGTTGCTCTTCAAGCGGCAATCGGGGGAAAGATTATTGCACGTGAGACCATTGTTCAGCTTCGCAAAGATGTAACTGCAAAGTGCTATGGCGGTGATATCACACGAAAAAGAAAGCTTCTTGAAAAACAAAAAGAAGGTAAAAAGCGAATGAAAATGGTTGGAAATGTAGAAATACCGCAAGAAGCATTTTTATCTGTCCTGAAGCTATAGATTTTTTTCCTTTTTTCCTTATACTAGCTTAGCGGTAATTGAATTGGGACGTGGCCAAGCGGCAAGGCAACGGTTTTTGGTACCGTCATACGTAGGTTCGAATCCTACCGTCCCAGCTTTTTTTTCTATTGTAGGGGGACACATGAATCATCATTGTTTGGCTTGCATAATTTTAGCAGCGGGAAGTGGAACCCGAATGAAATCAAGTCATCCGAAGGTTCTTTCGATGTTCGATGAAAAACCTATTCTAGAAACAATCATCGAAAAAGCAGAATCCCTCACCCCTTCTCAAATCATTGTCGTTGTTTCACCACAATACGTGGACGCAATTCGAAATGCCTTCGGTAATCGAATCCATATAGCAATTCAAAAAGAACCACTGGGAACTGGAGATGCTTTTTTGGCAGGGATCGAACAACTTGATCCTTCCATCAAAGATATCCTGGTACTTTGTGGGGATACTCCCTTAATCCAAATACAAACTTTACAAGGATTGGTACAACTCTACACCAAAGAGTCTCCTAATGCTGCAGTCATTACAGCCCATGTAGTGGATCCAAAAATGTATGGTCGGATTCTTCGAAATTCCTCGGGAGAATTTCAGAAAATTGTGGAGTGGAAAGATGCTTCCTTGCAGGAAAGAGCCATTACCGAGATAAATTCCGGAATCTACATTTTGTCCCGTGAAACAACTCAGGATTACCTACATTCCATCAATAACAATAATGTATCAGGTGAATTCTATCTAACCGATCTACTGGAATCCATACAAAAAAACTCAAAAAGTGTATCTACTTTCCCCATCCAAGGAGAAGAAGATATTATTGGAATCAACACCAAAGCAGATTGGGCACAAGCACTGCATATTGCAAATCAACGCAGACTTCATTCCATGATGGTTGATGGTGGAGTTTACATAGTCGATCCTGCTTCAACCCATATAGGGCCTAATGTTTCGATCGGGCGAGATACTCTTATTAAACCAAATACATGGATGGAGGGATCCATCGAAATCGGAGAAGATTGCGAAATTGGGCCATTTGTCTGCATTCGCGGAAATCGCGGAAAAGTAATTGTAGAATCACACTGCACAATTGGACCTTTCACTTCTCTTCGGGAAAACTGCATTATTCGTCACGCTGCAAAAGCAGGTACATTTGTAGAAATGAAAAACTGTGAGTTAAAATCGCACAGCAAAGCAAACCACCTTTCGTATTTAGGCGATGCAGTCGTAGGAGAACGATCCAATATTGGTGCTGGAACCATTACCTGCAATTACGATGGATTTGACAAACATAAAACCATCATTGAAGAAGATGTTTTTATTGGTTCCGATACCATCATTGTAGCCCCTGTCACAATCGAACAAGGTGCTTTCACTGGTGCTGGTTCTGTAATCACACAGAATATTCCTCCCAATTCTCTTGCAATCGAGCGAAACAAACAGGTCAATAAAGAGGACTGGGCTTCAAAGTATAGAGAATCTAAAATGAAGCGGAGGTCATCATGAGACTTCATCCACCCTCAGTTGTTGTATTTAGTGGATCATCCAATCAGCCTTTGGTAGAGGAAATTTGTAACCATCTGGGAATTACGCCAGGCCAGATGGAAATACGTCGCTTCTCGGATGGAGAAATATACTGCAGACCAGCTATGCATATTCGTGGAAAAGAAGTGTTTGTTATCCAATCCACAAATGGTGGTTCAGATCATGTTATCGAACTCCTCATCATGATTGATGCATTAAAACGCGCTTCTGCAGAAAAAATTACCGTGGTTGTTCCCTACTTCGGATATGCCCGGCAAGATCGCAAAACAAAATCGAGAGAACCGATCACTGCAAAGCTTATTGCTAATATCATTCAAACTGCCGGAGCTACTCGCTTTATGAGTATTGACCTGCATGCAGGCCAGATTCAGGGTTTTTTTGACATTCCCAGTGACAATCTTACGGCAGCTCTACTTTTTAAAAATTATTTTTTATCCAAGGATTTAGATAATCCGGTTATCGTCTCACCTGATATGGGTGGGGTGGAAAGAGCAAAAGTCCTTAGCAGAATGCTGCACTGCGAAGTAGCCGTTTGTCAAAAAAATCGGACAAAAACCGATGTGGTAGAAAGTATCCACCTAATCGGAGATGTGAAGGGTAAAAATGCTATCCTGATGGACGATATCATTTCCACGGGTGGAACAATGTGTAAAGCAGCAGAACTACTTTTAGAAAAAGGAGCAAAAGATGTCTATGCCTGCATTACTCATGGCTTATTTGTCAGTGATTGCATAGAAAAACTGAATGCTTCTTCCTTTAAAGAAATTGTGGTTACAAATTCTGTTCATCATTCCCCTGATCAAATCAAGAGTTGCCCAAAACTAAAAGTACTCTCTATTGCCCCTTTAATTTCCGAGGCTATCTTCCGCATCTGTATGAATATGTCGTTATCGGAAGTTTTCGACGATGTATCTGGACCCACTTTGTTTAAGGATCACCAATTACCCGAATAGAAATTTGACATTCTGTCAAAGCTCAATAAAATTCTATGTTTGTAGAAACACGTAAGGAGTTAAGCATGGAAGTTATCGAATTTGGACTAAAACAACGAGACAAAGCGAATCCATATCTTGTCCCAGGCATTGTCTATGGGAAAGAAATGGAAAATATTCCTATTGCTGTAGATCGCAAGGAATTCAAGCATATCCTTAAAAAAAATGGTCGAAATGTTATTTTGAATTGCACTTTACCAGATGGAAAGAAAATGCCTCTGGTAATCAAAGAAATCCAACAAGACGTTGTAAGTTTTGAACCCTATCATGTTGACCTAATGGCACTTCAAGACGACCAGAAAATCACCATCACCGTACCCGTTCGCCTGGAAAACAAAGAAAAATGTGCTGGTGTAAAAAATGGTGGTAAGCTTCAATTTACGCTTTTCAAAGTAAAAATTGCTGGGAAAGCAGAAGATTTACCCCGTGAAATTCCTTTAGATGTGTCAAATCTGGATATCAATGAAACATTGTATACTCGCGACTTAGGTCTTCCCAGCGGAGTATCCATGGTATCTCCTCTTAATCTAAAGGTAGCTGGAATTTTTGCTCGAAATGTTGCTCTTGAAACAGAAACACCTACAGCCGAAGGAACTCCTGAAGGAGAAGCTGCTGCTTCTGCAGAAGGATCTACGGAAGAATCTAAAGAAGAATAAGTTCCTTTTTTCTTTTACTTATTCTCTTCATCATTTTGTATTGAATAAAAACCTCGGGATACCTTTCCCGAGGTTTTTTCATGATCTTTTATATTCCATTCCATTCAGACAATACGACTACTTCGCGGTTATTCTCCATTTTCACCATGATGTGTGGTTCTTCTTCTCGAATCCACACCACAGTTTCCCAGGAAGGAATCAATAATTTGTAGGCAGAATGTTCGCTGCCCTTTGCCTGCACGTTTTCCACCTGATCAACAATGATGGAAACCGTGCCTTCCATGTTGTCATCGGTTTCTTCTTGTCTGGGTATTCGACTATCCACCCAGCGAAGAGTTATAGAGCTGTCAGTTTCAATTGGAAAAGAGCATAATAATGTAGGAAGAATCTCTTTTTCAAAACATTGATTCCCTACATATACGCGGCGTACTTTAGGAGATTGGGTTGTGTAATTGTGAGCATAAAAACTTCTACCCTTTTTTTCTCCTTTGTATAGCAACTCTTTTTCAAAACTTGCATCACTTTCTTTCTTTTCTTCAGCGTCTGTTTCAATTCTATACACAAAAAATTGTAGCAAACTTGGAGGTGTTTCCTGTAAAATGCATTGCTGGAATTCTTGACTCGCCAATCCTACAAGCTCTATACGGTATTCAATTTTGCCATACTCTTGCCGCAACACAGAATGTTGCGACCAACTCATCATTTTTTCAGATGCTTTGTCATAGGTAGCATACAGTGCAACGCGGCCGTTCCTAAACTGTGTTGTATCCAAATCCACCTGATTAATATCCGATTGTACACGGCAGGATATACCACCGAATACAACAATCAAAAGAAGGAAAAAAGTTATGATGGTTTTGTGTTTCATTTCTTTGGAGTCTTAGAAAGTACAGAATTTTCCTTTTGATTGGATGTTTTTTGAAACAAAAAAACAACTACCCCGCCAATAAAGAGAATCAAGAGAGAAACAAACCACCAACTAAAAAACCAGGGTTTTTCATTTGCATTTGGCAGTTCCATGGGCTGAGTAGGCTCATTAATGTCAATTTCGGAACCTGCAGGTGGAGTTTGCGGTTGGAGTAACTCTTTAGGGATGGGTGGTGGTTTAATCGATTCAATATCAACATCTTCCACATCAATTCCACTTGTAACATCCCTACCAGATTGAGGTGGTTGATGAACTTGGTCTTTGGGAATCACGATAGAGCCATCTTCCATTTTTTGTGGTGTAGTACCCGGTAATTCGGGTGGGGGAGGGAGTGTAACTTCGGGAAGGGACTTTGCAGAATCATTGACTTGCGTTGGTTGGGCAAAAGCTGTAATAGAAAAAACATGAAAGACAAAAAAACATACTACAATCGTGAAAGCAATCGCTGTTTTTAGTTTCATAGAAACCTCCAAAATAAGGGATCCCATCTATTATATCGCAAAGAGTATTGAAAGTAACATTTTTTTTGATACTATTATTATGCTCCTCTCGGGCGGTTAGTTCAGAGGTAGAACGCTTCGTTGACACCGAAGAGGTCAGAGGTTCGATTCCTCTATCGCCCACCATCTCTTTTTCATCCCCCTTTCCCAAGGGTGGGATTTTCTTTTGAAAAAACGGGAAAATTTCCCTATCAAATCAAACAATTCATATTGATTTAATAGCCTTTATCTCGTATCATAAGTAAAGCATTTTGACAAAGGAAGACGGAGTTTATGATTAAAACAACTATTTCGAAAAAAGAACAGATGGAAATCGATCAAAATATTGAGTTTGATTTAAAAAACTTTATGCGGAAAAGAGCGTTTCCGCATATTGCAAAATACTTGAACCATGCATCCGTGCAAACTCAAGTGTATGCAGTGCATACGCTTGTAGGTCTGTATGATCAATACCCTACTGAGGAAGATAAACTTCTTACAGAATTTTTAAAATCCTATCTTCCGATGCAAAAATATTCTGCTCTTCTTATTATTTCGGGCATTTCACTAGAACATCCAGAATTTGGATTTCCCAAAATGGAAGAAGCGCTTCGATCAAGAAAAGATGTCCGAGAATTTGCGGCAAATGCATTGAAAAATTCCTGGAAAGACCAGGAAGAACGCTTAGCAGAAAACATTGTCAGATTTTGGAATTTACAAGAAAATGTGGATTTAAAAATCGTAGCAGTCACTTCCGTAAATACAAAAGCAGAAGATGAGGAAAACCACATCCTTGATTTCCTGGGCAGATTTATCGAAGATCACGATATTCAAGTTCGCAATCACTTGGTAGAAAAACTAAAAGATTTCTATATTCGCGAACCAATTGTTGTGGAAGCAAAACTTCGCGAATGGCTCCTTCAGGCACAAACACAAAACCCTGAACTCACTGTTATTCAAATGATTCGGGAAATTGCAAAACGTAAAGATCCATTTTTATTAGATCGCACCAGTATCATCATGAAAAATTGGAGTCAGAACGAAAAGCTGAAAGAAACAGCCCAAACCATATTGGAGATGTTAACGAACAACCCAATGCACAACCGTTAAACGACATGAAGTTGTTTATTCTTTGTCAAGTCGTGCTTTCATATCTTGACGCAAGCGTTTAATAGCCTTTGCCTCAATTTGCCGAATTCTCTCGCGGGTTACATTAAATATCTTCCCTACCTCTTCTAAGGTATGGGGCCTGATATTTTCCAGTCCAAATCGAAGCAAGAGAATCTCCTTTTCCCGTTCTGTGAGATTATTTAAAACTTGATAGAGTTGATCTCTAAAGTGAAGATCAACTACTTTTTCTTCGGGAGAAATTGCCCGTTTATCTTCCACAAAATCCCCTAAGCGGTTATCTTTATCTGTACCCAGGGGTGTTTCAAGTGATATTGGTTCTTGGGAGACTTTCAGGTATTCTCTAATTTTTTTCACCGGAAGACCGAGTTCTTTGGCAATTTCTTCATGTGTTGCGGGTCGTCCCAATTTTTGATACAAATGTCGTTCTGCTCTTTGAATTTTGTTGATAGATTCTACCATATGAACAGGCACTCGAATGACTCTAGACTGATCTGCCAATGCACGTGTAACAGCTTGGCGAATCCACCAGGATGCATACGTTGAAAACCGGAAACCTCTGCGATAGTCATACTTTTCAACAGCACGAATCAGTCCGACATTTCCTTCTTGTACAAGATCCAAAAAGGACAAAGAATGACCCGTATATTTTTTTGCAATACTGACAACAAGACGTAAGTTGGATTCAATTAATTTCTTTTTAGCGATCAATTCGCCATTTTCAATACGCTTTGCCAATTCAATTTCTTCATCGAAAGAAAGAAGGGAAATTTTTCCAATTTCTTTCAAGTACATTTTAATTGGATCACGTAGGTCAACATCTTCTACATCGGGTTCTTCTGTTTCTTCAACGTCATGAAATGCATCATCATCTTCAAAATGTGAATCTGCATCACCGTATTCAATTCCTTCCTGATCCAAAATGGAATACATAATCTCAACTTCAGATTCGGTCATCTGAACTTGTTCCATCACATTCATTATTTTTTTGTATTCGACGATCTTGCCCTTGCTTCCCGCACTGAGCAATTTTTTAAATGCAGGGATGGTTCGGATTCTTTCTTCTGCATCAGCACCATTTTCTTCTAAGATAAGTTTGGCTTCATCCATAGGAGGAGCGATTTTTTCTTTTTCGGGAGTGCTCTTTATTTTTTTTGGTGAAGCTGTTTTCTTTTGTGTTATTTTCTTTTTTTCAGTCTTTGGTGTCTGCGGTTTCTCTTTTTTTACTGATTTCTCTGCTTTCGTCGTTTTAGTTTTTACGGGGGATTCCTTTTTTTCTACTTTGGGTGTAGGGGATGATACAGTTTTTTGAGAGACTTTTTTCTCTTTTGTTGTTTGTTTGGTTTCTTCTTTGGCAGTTTTTTTCGGTGAATCTTTGGTTACTTTTTGTTTTACTGCTTCTTTTTTAGGGGCAGTGGTTTTTGTTTTAGGTGTATCTTTAGAACTTGAAGAAGCATTCTTGGGAGAGGATGTCTTGGAAGAGGCTACTTTCGATTTCTTTAAAGCAGCTTTTTTTGCCGAAATAAAACGACCATGTTCATCTCGAAGAGGTTTTTGAACAGCGGTTGCCTCTTTAGAAGCTTTTTTTTCAGTTTTTTTGGACCGAGTTTCTTTTTTTTTCATTTTGCGGAAGGAATCCTTTCTCTTTTCAAAACCAAATTAAAATTCTTCACGTCGAAGGCGTAGAATTTCTTCTCGAAGGCGTTTCGATTCTTCATAGTTGCCTTCCTGTTCAGCCTTGTTTACCCTTCTTTGCAGGGGTATGAGCACATTTTTCTTTTTACGAACCAAATCAACATGGCACAAAATCTGTGGAATTACATCACCTTCAATACATTTATTATTCATGTTTTGAAGTTCCATTAGTTTACTATAAAAATTCTCTTTGTCAGGATCTTCTTGAAAATTTTCGACCTGAATATTCTTTTTTTCTTGAAATAAAACACGAAACTCCGTAAAAAGTTCCCGAAAGATGCCTTGGGGAAAATCCTCGGGTTGTAATTTTGTGAAAATAATTAGTGCCCAGTCTTTTGGATTGGTAATCATCGCTTTTAAAAGAAGAGACGCATCTCTTTGGTCAATAATCGTTTCCGTATCAATTCTCGTTTTCTTTGTCCTTTTTTTGGATTGAGAGGAATTTCCTCTCATCACGGATTGCATTCGTTCTTCCAGAAGGGAAGGTTTAATTTTTAAATCCAGAGAAATCTGTTTCAATAAAGTTTCAATCCGTACAGGATCTTTCACTTTCATAAATCTCCGAAACATACTTTCCACAACAGCACTAGCCGTTATTGGATCTTGCAGATTCTTTCCTTCAATCACTGCTTCCCAGCAATACTCCAAAGCACCTTTGGCGGTTTCCATCAATTCCAAAAACGACTCTTTGCCTTTAGCGGATATGTATTCATCAGGATCTTTGAAAGGAGGAGGGATTTGAATCACACGACTCGAAAAACCCATTGGGAGAACTATATCGATGGTGCGTAAAATTGCTTGCTTACCAGCATCATCTGAATCGTAACAAATATACAAAGTTTCCGAATATTTTCGAAGCAGTTTCGCTTGTTCGGGGGTAAACGCAGTACCAAGTGAAGCCGTAACATTGGTGATCCCATGTTGAAACATGGAGATAACATCCATATAGCCCTCTACTACAATAGCTCGTTTGGATCGATTCATTTCTGATCTTGCCTGGGCAAGAGCGTATAAGTTTTCTCCTTTGTGAAACAGGCTATGATCAGGACTATTTAGATATTTTGGCATTTGGTCTTTTTCAATTGCTCTTCCACCAAAACCAATTACACGCTTTCGAAGGTCAAAAATAGGGAAAATGACTCGATTTCGAAAATAGGGGTACAGATATCCGTCTTCTTTTTCTCGAAGAAGTCCCAAAAGCTTGGCATCTTCTTTGTCGAATCCAAGATTGGTGAAATAGTTGATAAAATCTTTTGGATCTGCAGGAGCATATCCAATTTGAAAGTTTTTCAGAGTGTCTTGTGTCAATCCTCTATTTTTAACATATTCCATGGCTTGTGGCGAATGTCTGAGATGTTTCTGAAAAAAACTCATGCAAGCGCCAAGAAATTCAAACCAAGGATTGTATTTAGAGTCTGTTTTTTTATGTCCCCACCGAGGAGGTTCAAGCCCAGCCTCTCGACCAAGTTCTTCAACGGCTTCCTGAAATGTTAAACCTTCGTATTTTTCCACAAAGTGGATAATGTCTCCTCCGGTGTGACAGCCAAAACAATAAAAGATTTCTTTGGCAGGATTCACAGTGAACGAAGGTGTTTTCTCTACGTGAAAAGGACACAATCCAACGAAGTTTTGACCTGCTTTTCGCAAAGAAACATATTTACCAATGAAATCTACAATGTTGATCCTGGTTTTGATTTCTTGGATATAGTCTTCAATATGATGATCCATGATGCCTAGTCCCTTCTATACGGAGATATCCATGGATATCTCCGTATCGGGGAACAATACTTCAAAGCTTACTTGCTATTCTTCATTACTGCTTGAGCAGCAGATAATCGAGCAACAGGTACTCGATAGGGTGAACAACTTACATATTGCAAACCTAAAGCATCACAAAATACGATTGAGTCAGGGTCGCCGCCGTGTTCACCGCATATTCCTAATTTTAAAGATGGATTGGCAGCTTTACCTTCTTTTGATGCCCAGGCTACGAGCTTGCCAACACCATTTTGATCGATGCTTTGGAACGGGTCTTCAGCAAGAATTTTCTTCTCGATATATGCACTCAAAAACTTACCTGCATCATCTCTTGAATAACCAAATGTCATCTGTGTTAAGTCGTTGGTACCAAAGGAGAAAAATGCTGCTTCTTTTGCAATATCACCAGCAACAAGTGCTGCTCGTGGAATCTCAATCATTGTTCCCACGAGATATTCCAAAGAAATTCCTTGTTCTTGCATTACAATGCCGGCAGTTTCATCAATGACTTCTTTTTGAGAAATGAATTCTTTATCTGTTCCAACAAGTGGGACCATAATCTCTGGTTTTACATTCTGATTTTCTTTCTTTAATTCACAAGCTGCTTCAATGATGGCTCGCGTTTGCATACGCGTGATTTCTGGATAGGTAATACCCAGTCGGCACCCTCGGTGACCCAGCATTGGATTAAATTCTTTCAGAGATTCAATTTTTTCTTTGACAGCTTGAACATCTACGCCTAGCTCATGAGCCAACTCTTTAATATCTTCGGGGTCATTGGGTAAAAACTCATGTAAGGGAGGATCCAAAAGGCGGATGGTGACGGGTTTTCCTCCCATAGCTTTGAATATCCCAATAAAATCTTCTCGCTGCATAGGAAGAATTTTGGCCAATGCTTTTTCGCGGCCCTTCACGTCTTCCGCCAAAATCATTTCGCGAACTGCTTTGATACGATCTCCATCAAAAAACATATGTTCAGTACGGCATAAACCAATTCCTTGTGCTCCAAATTCTACTGCTTGGTGTGCATCTTTAGGAGTATCTGCATTGGTTCGTACTTGAAGCCTTCGTATTTCATCGGCCCATTGCATCAAATGTCCAAACTCACCACTTAGATTAGGCGGGAGCGTTGGCAATTGTCCTTTGTAAACTTCACCTTTTGTCCCATCGAGACTGATGATATCTCCTTCGTGAACGATTTCACCGCTGCGGGTTTTGAATAATTTTTCTTCCTCATTCACCGAAATGTCGTTTGCACCCGACACACAACATTTGCCCATGCCTCTGGCAACAACTGCAGCATGAGAAGTCATTCCGCCTCTGGCTGTTAAAATTCCTTGCGCGCTATCCATTCCCTGAATATCTTCTGGGGAAGTTTCTTCACGAACCAATATGACTTTTTCCCCTTCATTTGCAACGCGTAGGGCTTCATCAGCGGTAAACACAACTTTTCCAAAGGCTGCTCCAGGGGAGGCTGGCAATCCTTTAGCAATGACAACGGCATTTTTTTGATGAGCAGGATCAAAACAAGGATGAAGCAGTTGATTCAATGAATTGGGTTCAACCCTCATAATAGCTTCTTCTTTGCTGATCATCTCTTCGTTTACCAAATCTACAGCGATTTTCACAGAAGCAGCACCTGTACGTTTTCCGCTACGAGTTTGTAGCAGATACAGCTTGCTATCTTCAATGGTGAATTCAATATCTTGCATATCACGATAATGTCCTTCGAGAATGTTCAAGATGCGAAGCAATTCGTGGTAACAATCAGGAAGAATCGATTCCAGTTCATCGATATGCTTGGGAGTACGAATGCCAGCAACAACATCTTCACCTTGTGCATTTAACAGAAATTCCCCATACAAACCTTTTTCTCCAGTGGAGGGATTTCGTGTAAAGCAAACACCAGTACCCGATTGCATATTTTTGTTTCCGAAAACCATTGCCTGGACGTTTACAGCCGTACCAAACAAACCTGTAATTTTATTAAGGCGTCTGTAAATGATAGCACGATCGTTGTTCCAGGAACCTACCACAGCATTGATGGCATCCATCAACTGTGTCATTGGATCTTGCGGAAATCCTTTTCCTCGATGATCGATATAGATCTTCTTGTATCCTTCGATCACTTGCATCAATCCATCTTGATCCAGTTCATTGTCCAAAGTGACACCTTTTTGTTCTTTTACTTTTGACAGAACTTTCTCAAATAAATGATGAGGAATTCCATACACAACATTGCCAAACATTTGCAGAAAACGTCTGTAAGAATCACAGATAAAAGTTGGATTTGCACTATTTTCTACTTGATGAGCAAAAACTTCATCATTGAAACCAAGATTCAATATTGTATCCATCATTCCTGGCATAGAAACTGCAGCACCGGAACGGACCGATACTAAAAGAGGATTTTTGGGGTCTCCAAATGCTTTTCCCGCATCTTTTTCCATTTGAGCCAGATGCTCTTTGATTTCGCTCATTAAGGTCTCTGGATATGTGTTATTGTGGTCATAATAATACTTGCACACTTCGGTTGTAAGAGTGAAGCCGGGAGGTACCGGAATGCCCAATCGTGCCATTTCCGCTAAATTGGCTCCTTTGCCTCCAAGCAGACCCTTCATATCTCTGGATCCTTCTTGGAATTGATACACAAATTTTTGATTCATATTAATTGCCTCCTTGAAATACGATTTCTGAAAAATCACAAAACTGTAAAAAATATCGATTAATGGCTGAAATTAACCGTATGCGGTTATCTTTCAGAGCAGAATCTTCACAGTGAACCAATACACAATCAAAAAAATCAACAATAAATGGGTTCAAAGAATACATTTTTTTTAGCTGAATTACAAGATAGTCTGGTTCGTCTGTGGCATCATTTTTGCCTATACATTTTTGAAATGCGTCATACAAAGCTTGTTCCTGAGGTTCCACCAGTAGCAAAGTTTGCACCTTTTCAGTTGCATAGTCCCCTTTGGTGATATTTCGAATTCGTGTAAATGATTCACATAAAACCTTGAACTCATCGGAAGAACCGTTTTCTTCCAACAATACCAGCTTTTCTTTTGCATGGAATGGATGAATCCAGGAGGAACACAAAACGGCATTCACCATATCATATCGATGCATGGACTGAAGAAACAAGTTCAATCTTTGGGTATAGAAATCCTGTAGATTTGATAGAATTTCCTCTTCTTTCATGTCCAACTGATTTACTTCCTTGTAGCAGTGTAATGCCCAGAAAAACGCTTCTTCTAAGCATATTGAAAAAGGAATTTCGTATAGAATGCGCAGGATTCCGTTCAATTGTCTTCGTAAACCAAAAGGATCAGCAGAACTCGACACAGACATTCCAATCGCAAACGCTCCTGCAAGAGTGTCAATGCGATCGAGTAAGCCTACGATTTGTCCAATGCTATCCTTTGGAATCGGATCTGATTCTCGCTTGGGCAAATAGTAGGACTCTAAGGCCACACATACTCGTTCCTCTTCCCCTTGCAAGGCTGCATATATTTTTCCCATGGTTCCCTGGAGTTCTGAGAGTTCTGCTACCATGTGCGTGGACAAATCCATTTTCGAAAGCATGGTGGTTCTTTTCAGAAGCTGCACATCTTCTCCGCAAGGAAATTTTTCAGCCATCAATAAAAGGCGGTTGGTTTTTTGTAAAACAGTGCCTAGACCTTTCATAAAAATTATTCGATCAATATGTGTGGAACGATCTTTTAGGGGTATTTTCTGATCTTGCTCAAAGAAAAATTTTGCATCTTCTAGTTTGGCCGCAATAACTTTTTCATATCCTTGAGATACTTTGTTTTCATCCCGTGGTCCATTCATCACAAACTGAAAAGATGGTAGCAAATCTCCATCGGTTTTTTGCAAAGTAAAACAAATGAGGTGATCCTCAATCATGGTCTGAATGGCTTCCTTTGGGACATTCAAGAGGGACGGAGAAAAAGAAGATTTACAAACCACTGGCCATTCTGTACAGTATGCATTTTTTTCAATGATGGATTCTGGACTATAGGTTGATACAGATTTCTGTATTGTCTGATATCGTTTTTTTGTATCTAGTTGAACAAAGTTCTTTTCTACCTGTTCTGGGTATGATTCTGCAGAATCTATTGCAATGGTTGGAAAACCACGCAAACCCATTGATTTAGATTCACTTTGCACAGAAAACAGAACAAGAGGAACCACATCGTCTCCAACCATGCAACAAATCCAGCGTAGAGGCCTGACAAACTGGTAACCAGCACATTTCATTTGTGTCTTAAATGGAAATTTCTGTATCCATGTGGGGAAATCTTCTACAAGAACTTGTTGAATAGTTTTACAAGATGGCTGCATCGTACAAAAAACATACTGCTGGTTTTGGATTGTTTCAATTTCATATTGATCTGTATCACATTTTTGTAGAAAACCTTGCAAAGCACGGGTTTCTTTCCCGTCCTTGAAAGCCACGGAAACAGGAGGACCTTTCACTTTTGAAGGAAGTATTTTTTGCATTGGTTCCACGTGGGTAACATAAAAAACAATTCTGCGAGGTGTAACCCAAACAGTAGCGTTCTCTCGCACTATATATTGTTCATCAAGCCATTTGCAGAAAGCCTTGGGCATTTCTTCCAGAACTTGCTTCATAGCGATAAATGGAAGTTCTTCTAGTCCAATTTCGATAAGTACATCACGAAGCATCTGCATTCCCTCCTTCCTGCGTATTGACTATAGCTGTAGCTGCTTTTCTTGCTAGCGATCGAACTCGGCCTAAATATTGAGCTCTTTCTGTTACAGACAAAGCTCCAAGCGCATCCAAAATGTTAAAAATATGCGAACACTTCAATGCATACTCATATCCTGGCCAAATAAGTTGATGATCAAAACACATTTCTCCTTCTTCATACAAAAGAGAGAAGAGTGAAAGCAATCGGGTAGGATTTGCTTTTTCATGACAATATACCGACTGCTGGTATTCTTCGTCTTTTCGCAGATCTTGATACAGAATGTTTTCATGAAAGTGAAGATTGTACAAGGAATTTTTATCTTGCAGATACATGGAAATTCTTTCTAATCCATACGTAATTTCAACAGCTGGTGTGGGGAGCTCAATTCCACCTACCTGTTGGAAGTAGGTAAACTGGGTGATTTCCATTCCATCCAGCCACACTTCCCAACCAACGCCCCAGGCACCAAGAGTAGGGGCTGCCCAATTGTCTTCAATAAATCGAATATCATGGTCTTGGGTAGGAAAACCAATAGCAGCCAAACTTTCAATATATGTATCTTGAATATGATCCGGGGATGGTTTCATGATTACTTGCATTTGGTGGTGTTTATAGACACGGTTTGGATTTTCTGCATATCGTCCATCCACTGGTCTTCTCGAAGGTTGTACATAACAAGCTTTGTAGGGTGTATCTTTCAGGACATAAAAAAAGGTGTAAGGGGACATCGTTCCCGCGCCTACTTCCATATCCCATGCAGGAAGAACAACACAACCCTGTTGCTGCCAAAAATTTTGTAACGTTTGAATCAGACGACTTACAGTATTGTTTTCTGTTTTCACAACAACCTCAGTTCTAGAAAATGAACGACTACGAGTTTCCGTAAAGGAGTTTGATTACATCTCGAGCAGTAATAATACCTACTAAATTTCCATGATCATCTAGCACCGGAAGCTGTTTTACTTTACGTCGATACATCACTGTTGCTGCCCTGGATACCAATTCGGATTCTTTCACAGTGAAAGGATGTTTAGACATCACGTCTTTCACATCAGTGCCCACAATTTTTTTATACTCTTTCAGCAAATCTTCTGTGTTGTCATAAATACCCGTTGTCCACATATCAAACAGGGGTGTTCGAGTAGCTTTCAGCAAAAGATCTCCCAAGGTAATGATACCAACCAATTCATCCTCTTTGTTGAGAACTGGCAGTGCATTGATCTCTTTTTTGGTTAGAATGCATGCTACCTCATCTATGCATTGTTTTTCATGGACTTTTTCTGGATTTTTCGTCATGATATCGCTTACAATTTCATCTTTGATAATATTCATAGCACTCATTTGTCGCTCCTTACGAAATGGAAATCTGCAAAAAAACTGTTTTGTTAAAAAACACTCTTACCATTATATAAATAACAGAAAATTGTTCTAAAAATTTACCTGATTCAGGAAAAAAACGAAAATCCAAAATTGAAAAATTGCCAATTCGATTTGCATTTTTAACAATATCCGTTACAATACTCTAGCAAGTTTGTGTGGGCCTGTGGCGCAGCTGGGAGCGCGCCTCCATGGCATGGAGGAGGTCACGAGTTCAAATCTCGTCAGGTCCACCATTTTTTTTTAAAAGGTGAGCTATGAAAGATCTTATCATTACTGAGAAACCTTCAGTTGCACGCGATCTAGCAAAAAATCTCGGGGTCTTTGAAAAAAAAGACAACTCCCTGGTTTCCGATCAATATATCATCACTTGGGCAGTGGGGCACTTGCTAGAACTTGCAGAACCTCAGGACTATGACAAAGGATACAAATTTTGGACATTGGAAAAGCTACCCATTCTCCCTAAAAAATTTGAACTAAAACCAATTCTCAAATCAAAAAAACAATTGGATGAAGTTTTGTCATGCATTCGAAAACGAGGTATCGAAAACATTATCAATGCTTGTGACGCTGGACGAGAGGGTGAATTGATTTTTCGCAATCTCATTGAGTACTCAAAATCCCGCAGACCCATAAAAAGACTCTGGCTTTCTTCCATGACCAGCGAAGCCATAAAAAAAGGTTTTAACGATTTAAAAGACAGCTCCCATTTTGATTCCTTGGGAGAAGCTGCAAAATGCCGATCTCACGCCGACTGGATGATTGGTATTAACGCCACTCGTGCAATCACCAGACGATGCGGCGACCTTTTCTCGATCGGTCGAGTACAAACACCAACTCTCTCTATTTTGGTAGAACGAGAGAAACAAATTCAGGAATTTCAAAGTCGTAGCTATTACGAACTTTTTGCCTTGTTTGAACAAAAAGAAAACAAAGTGGTATACGAAGGACACTGGTTCCAAAAAGACAACCCCTCTTCCAATATCAATGAAATTGCCTCTAAAAAGGAGGCAGAAAAGCGGATCCAAAAGATTCAAAACAAAAAGGGGGTTATCGAGCATTTCTCTGTAAAAAAACAAAAGCAGAACCATCCACTTCTCTTTGATTTAACAGAACTTCAAAGAGAAGCAAACAAGCGATTTGGATATACTGCATCGCATACGCTTTCGATTGCCCAAAAACTGTATGAGGCAAAAAAACTCATTACCTACCCCCGTACTGATTCTCGGTATTTACCGACCGATATGGTGGCAGAACTTCCCAAAATTCTGAAAACATTGAGCAAGGTGACCCTATATGAAGCATTTGCTTCAAAAAGTCTCGATCATTCCATGAAATTCACAAAACGAGTTGTAGACGATACCAAGGTTGGGGATCACTTTGCGTTAATTCCCACTACAAAAAAAGCCAGTTTATCCACCCTTCGCGAAGATGAAAAGAAAATTTACGACTTGATCGTCCGACGATTTTTATCCATTTTCTTCCCTGCTGCGGAATACCAGGAAACTTCTTTCATCACAAACATTGCAGAAGAATTGTTTGAAACAAAAGAACGAATTCTAATCAAACCTGGATATCGAGAAATCTATGGTGAATCAACCAAATCCAGCCAATTTGTCGGATTCAAAAACTCCTTACAAGTGAACCTTCAGAACACTACAATCGAAGAAAAAGAAACAAAACCGCCCTCACGATTCAACGAAGCAACTCTTTTGTCCGCCATGCAGGGGGCTGGTAAGTTAATTACCGACGAAGAACTACAGGAAACTCTCAAAGAAAAAGGCATTGGCACGCCTGCTACTAGGGCACAAATCATCGAACGTTTGATCAAAGTAGGATATTGCGAAAGAGCAGGCAAAGATCTTGTGCCCACCGAAAAAGGAATGTATTTGATTAAAGTTCTCTCTCATGTCCAACTTGAAGCTCTTATATCCCCCGAACTAACCGGCTCGTGGGAAAGAAAACTCCTACAGATTGAAGATAAAAAGTTAACATCCAAAGATTTTCACAAAGAAATGTCCACTTTCACCGAACACATTGTCGATCAAGTCAAACAAGCTGATTTTGATTCACTGGAAGGTGGGGAAATTGGAGTTTGCCCCTTGTGTGGATCCACAGTAACAGAACGAACATCAAGTTGTAAATGTACCAACCCAGAATGTTCTTTCAGTATTGCCAAAAAAATCAAATCATGTCGAATTCCCTCATCGGAACTTGTCGCTCTTCTGGAACACAAAAAAACGACTCAACCTCTCTGGTTTCTTTCTGGGAAAGGGAAAAATTTTGAAGCCTACTTGCTTTTAACCGATGAGGGAAAAATCGAGTTTGAATTCATTGATTACGACAAAATTGTAGATGACACGCCATTTGCCCAATGTCCAAAATGCAAATCCGACATGATTGAAAAAGTTGGGTACTATGGTTGTACCGATCCAAATTGCGATTTTCAAATTCGAAAAATCATTTTAAGTCAACCCATCTCCAAAGAAGATGCCAAAGATATTATCGAAAAAGGAGAAACCAAAAAACTGACACAGTTTTGGTCACTCCGAAAACGAAAAAAATTCTCCGCTCGGTTAAAGCTCGAAAAAGATACGTGTAAAATTGTTTTTGATTTTCGGAAAGATCCTGGTGAAATCAAGAAAAGGAAAAAGAAATCGTAGCACTTTTTCTCCAAAGAATTTCAACAACTTTTCTTGACAAACGCCTGAATTATAATAACTTTTTAGCATAGCATTATGTGCGAATTTTTATGATTTTGTTCTGGTTTCAGAGGGAGGTATCTATGCGATACTTTAAGAAATGGCTTGTATTGGTTATTGCATTTCTGTTAATTTCTCCCATTGTTGGGACGTTAGGGAATGTGTACACCTCAAGTGGTGCAGCAGAACCCAAAATTTACGTACAGGTTGATAAGCAGCATCCAAGCGATGTCCAAAAAGCTCTTGATAGCGGATTGGAAGTCATCGAAGAATACCCTGCTTATCTATACGGAAAAGCAACAAAACCTCAATTTGAGGAAATGAAAACAAATCATCTCCTCATTACAAAATTGAACGACCCGAATCCAGTTTACATTAATGGGGCTGTTATTTACCCCGCTAATGACGATACAAAATCCTTTATTGGTGTTACTATACCGGAGGGTTTTGAGGAAAATTACTACTCGGACGTAAACGAACCAAATTATTACTTGGTGAAGTTTGCCGCTCCAGTAAAAGGTGAATGGATTAATGAACTAAAACTCAACAACATTGAGCTTGTAGAGTACTATCACCAAAACGCCTATGTAGTAAGATGTAAACCTGCCGATCAGGGAGAAATCCTCCGTGCAGATTATGTATCTGCCATGATGCCCTATGTACCAGCCTTTAAAATCCCCCCTGATATGCACGCCGAAGACAAATGGCAAAGCGTACTTGTCTCCTTCTGGGCAGGGGTAGATCCTCTTGAAGAATACCTGGATATTTGGGAGCTTACCCAAGCTCATGTACTGGGATACACTACTGCTAGCAATAATGCTTTCTCTATTGGCACCGTTGCTGTTAATCTTCAAAATATACACAAACTTGCTGCAATCCCCACCATCCAGTGCATTGAACTCCCTCCCGACAACATGCAGCTTAAAGTCGATATTGGACGCCAGATTGTAGGTGTTCACTTGGTCGATCAAGCCTATACCCAGGGAGACACCCCTGTCCGATTAGATGGTAGTGGCGAACTAGTGGCTGTGTTTGATAGCGGTCTTTCTGGCGGCTACAATGCATTAAGTGCTGATTTTGCCGGTCGAGTCCCTTATGCTCGTAATTATGCCACAGACTACTCTCCATCCTATGGTGGCTGGCCTCTATGTTATTCTGGTATGGCAAATCGATGGAATTCGAACAACTATCCTAGACCTGAATCCAATTTCAATTGGAATTTTAATGCTACGCGGGCCTATTGGAATGGAATACGCGGTCCTTCCAACTACTGCGATGTGTGGGGACATGGTACCCATGTTACCAGCATTATTGGTGGTAATGGCGCGATGTCTGGTGGACTTTATAAAGGTGTAGCACCCAACGTACGCTTTTTTGTGCAAAGAATCACGCAATCTTGGGATACGTATGATTTTTGGCCTAGCGGAACATATCCAACTCGAGCATACTGGTACCTACACCCACGAAACGAAGACCGACCTGCCAAAACTCACCCCAGCCTTGCCAGACCAACTATCTGGGATGGCCCAAATCCACCCGGTGGAGGCAATACTTCTCCAGATGGTTTACGTAGTGGAAGATATATTCTAGATGAAGTCCCTTATAAATGGGATATGAGCCCACTCCCTCCCGAAGACATCCCTCCTACCGGACCCTTCCCCAGCTTCCACGATGTTCCTTGCGTAAGTGGAGAAGTGTATGGTCCTGAGTTTGGACCTATTAATCCATCCGGAACTAATTATGCACCTGAAGAAGGACCCCCCAATAACCCCGGAGCTCCTTATTATGCTGGTGCTGCAGGTGTAGTACATTATGCCATGATGGATGCCTACGAAAATGCTGGCGCACGCATTCAAAATAACAGCTGGTGGTTTTACTTCCTGCGTACTCGACAGGGCTATTCCCCCGATCCCGGATCCCCTGTTTTCAGTACCTACGACTATAATGCTATCTCTCGATTTGTTGACCACTACCAATATGCCCATCAAGACTTCCTTACTGTGTGGGCAGCTGGTGACAATGGCCGCGATCGCGACTTGGATGGCATCGTAGACGAGCAAAAAGATATCAACCTCGACATGACCTATGGAGATCCATGGATTGATGGCGAGAACCAAACCTTCTTTGCTCCTGCTCCCAACAAAAATGGTATTACCGTTGGTGCTTGTGAAAACTATCGACCCCATATTGACGATCTTACCTATGGCAATTCAGGGATGACTCAAGCCAACTTTGGATTGTTTTTAACCGGAGACCTTCCCGAATGGGCAGGCATCATTCGCGACGATCTAATAGCCAATGCCAATGAACCCCTCCCCATTGATGCTTCTCCAGAAGAAATTCTTCGTGGTTATTCCGATCACATTGCCGGGCAGCGTTTAGTGGACGATCCTACTGGTAAATTTGGTATGGCTGCTATTAGTACCCGTGGTCCTACATCCGATGGTCGTATTAAGCCCGACTTGGTAGCACCTGGTACTATGGTCATTGGTAAACTATCTGTATACAACGGTATAGTTTCAGGTTCTGCTCAAGATAAACAAACCCAGTACCCCTATGAATACGACTACTACAACCACCTACCCGATACTGATTATGCCTATATGAGTGGTACCAGCGTTTCTGCTGGATTTGTCTCTGGTGCTGCCGCTCTTGTTCGCCAGTATTACAGACAAGTCGAAGAACTGAATATCGCCCCCACCCCTACTGCTGCTCTTATCAAAGCCACACTTATTCACGGTGCCACCAACATGGCAGAAAAAGATGCTCCTAACCAATATGACATTATTCAAGAAGGTCAGCGCGTTGATGAAACCTTCAACGACACAACCTCCATTGCAGATCCAAGCCAAGGCTGGGGTCTTCTCAATGTATACAATTCCCTTTTCCCCATTCCTCCCAGAGTGCAAAAATATGATGACAACATCACTGGTGTAGATGCCGATGTCGTTACCTACGAAGTCTATGTAGACAACACCGAAGTACCATTTGAAGTTACTCTCTGCTGGACTGACGAATCCGCTACTCCAAACTCTTGGCCAGTATTGAAGCATAACTTAGACTTAGTTGTTGTCGATCCTGCTGGATTGATTTATCGTGGAAACCAATTCGGTACTCCTCCAGCCCAAGATCCCAACGTATCTGTTCCAATGGCAACCAGTACAGATACTTTGAACAACGTAGAACGTATTGTCATCAACAAGCCTAAGATGAAAGGGAAATATCGCATCAGCGTAGTACCTTCATCCCTTCCTAAGGCCCCCGGAGGACCTGTGAAATATGCAATCGTTTACTCTGGTGGTTTTACTGATATTCCCGCAGAAGAACCTATTCCAACTGCCAATCCCTATATCCTCGCTCTTGTAGCTCTTGCATTAATTGGCGCTGGAGCACTTGTTCTTCGAAAGAGAACTCAACACAGCTAATATTCTCTTCGTAATACGAAGCTCTATAGCTTTTAAAAGAGGGAGCAACTGCTCCCTCTTTTTTCTTTTCCATGGTTCTCTTTTCTTTTTTTTCCATCTTCTTTTCATATAATCATTGTCATGAAAAGAAAAAATAGTTCTCAGAACTCTGCGCAGCAGTCCAATCCTATACGAATTCCAAAATATATTCTGTGGTCACTTTTGTGGATTCTTGTTTTTGTTTTCATCACCTTGCTCCCCTTTGTACACAACCCTTTACTAGCTTTCACAACATGGCTCACCAATACTCTTCTAAACCTTTTGGGACTAGAAACAATGGTATCGGGGTATCGTATAGCACTTCTTACAGGCAGCGAAATGAAGTTCTCTATTATTTTAGACTGCACTGGTATTTATCCCTTTGTTATATTGACAGCCCTGATGATTTCCTTTCCTACTGCCTTTAAAAAACGAGTGATTGGTGTAGTTGGAGCACTTCTCACAACATTTGTATTCAACACAGCAAGGTTGATTCTCCTCATCTACATCGGTCATTCTAGTCGGGAAAACTTCCAGTATGCTCATGTGTTTATTTTCCAGATCACATTCATATTGCTGATTGTGATCTATTATTTATGGTGGCTTTCATGGATTCAGAAAAAAACATCGTAGCTGTTGAGATCAATGCAGCTTTTTTCTTGCGGTTTGGATTATTTTTAGTGGCAATGATTACTATTTTTTACTTCATTGCCCCATATTATATCTCTTTGAAGCTAGCAGTGATTAAACCTGCTTTGGATATCTTGTATGGTCAACATGCAGCCCCCTATATCCGGAACATTCCTGCTTATCGGGGATTGTCTGTTTCCCTGGTATGCTTCTTTTCCTTAATTGCCGCTTCGCTATACAAAAGAAATGTACTTGAATTCTTTCAAAAGCAATGGATAAAAGTGATTGGATTTACAGTCATTATCATCTTGTACGAAATTATCGCAGTCATCATTGAGATTGTGTCCAGTGGATTTGCTGGTTTCTATATAACAGCCCTTCTGCTTTCTGTTTCTTCCATCATCATAGCCCTACTGCTATGGTTCCTTCTCTTTCCATCCTTGCGAAGGTATTTCAACCAATTCTAATTTTTCCATTATTGCATCAAGTTTTCTTGTAAAATCATTAACAGTGGTGTTATTGCTAATCACTGCATCTGCCAGTTCTGATGATGTAGCATATTTTTCCTGTGCCTCTAAAACACTCTGCATTTTGCTAGCGGACAACCCTCTTGTTGTTAAACGTTCTTGGATATTTTGCGGAGTGCTTTCAATGTACAAAGTGAAGTCACATTTTGTATAGAGCGGGGACTGAAACAAACCAAGTGCTTCAATCACACATCGGGGATAAGCATCCATTTCTTTGTAAATGCGCTGTAATATAGCGGTCCAGGTGATATCCTGTAGGATTTCCAACTTCTGCGGATGCAGAAAAACAATGTCTGAAAGGATTTTTCGATCAATGCTATGGTTGGAAGGATGAAGCGATTCTGGGAAATGCATCAAAATTGCCTGCATCACTTCGGGCTCCTCCATAATCTGGTGTCCCACTTTATCAGCATCAATCAAATGGAAATGGAAATGGGTCGCAATATAGTGGGAAGCCAGAGATTTTCCTGAAGCAATTTTACCGGTAATTCCAATGCGATAAGGTTTCATGACTTTAATGCAGCGAGTGTTTTTCCTTGGTGCAGCTGAATATGAAGAGGAACATTTAAAGAGGTGGTTGTAGTCATGATTTTCTGGATCCATTCCTCGACTTCTTTTTGCTCGGAAGCTGGTCCTTCAGTGATAATTTCATCATGAATCTGGAGAATCATTTGGGTTTGAAACGATTTTCGTAATGTAGTATCAATAGAAATCATAGCTTTTTTAATGATATCGGCTGATGTTCCCTGGATAACAGTATTGACGGCCAATCTTTCCCCAAAGGATCGTACGATATGATTGGTGCTTTGAAGTTCAGGTATTGGTCTTCGCCTGCCTAAAAGGGTAATCGCATAGCCAGTATCCTTGGCAGATTGCACTGCTTTTGTAGTGAAAACCTGGATTCCAGGAAACGTACGAAAATACATATCGATGAATTGCTTGGCTTCTCTGGTTGAAATATGTAAAGCTTGTGATAATCCGTGAGGAGTCATCCCGTAGATGACTCCAAAATTAACTGTTTTAGCGATGTTTCGATATTCTCGAGATACTTCTCGATCTTTGTCGATCCCAAAAATCTGGCGTGCAGTCCAGGAATGAATATCCTTTCCTTCTCGAAATGCTTCTGTCATCCGGGCATCTTGGGAATAGTGCGCCAAAACGCGCAGATCAATTTGAGAGTAATCGGCACTCAAAAAAACATTGGCAGGATTTCGAACAATAAAGGCTTCTTTGATAGTTTGTCCCCAGTGCGAATCTGAGGGTAAGTTTTGCATATTTGGATGAATGGAGGATATTCGACCAGTAGCTGGTCCTGCTTGCAAATAGGTGGTATGGATCATCCCCTGGGAATTGGCTGTTTTTTGGAGTCCAATCATATAGGTACTGACCATTTTAGAGCATTCTCGATAGGACAAGATTTTTTCAACAATTGGAGAAGCACTCTTTAAATTTTCCAGTACTTCAGCATCGGTTGAATACCCAGTTTTTGTTTTTCGGCCTGATGGAAGTCCCATCTTTTCAAATAAAACGAAACCAAGCTGTTTGGTGGAAGCAATGTTAAACTCTTCTCCCGCTATCTCGTAAATTTCTTGTTGAAGAGTAGCAATTTTTTGCTCTACTTCTTTTTGAATTTTTTCAATATATGTAGAGCTTATTTTTACGCCCTTTTTTTCCATTTTATACAGCACTTTCGATAGTGGGTTCTCTGTTTCTGTATAAAGCTCTAATTCATCCCATTTTTTAACATCAGTCAAAAACTGGGGTGCATTATGCAAAACAGACTGTGCTGGATTTGCACCAGAATACTCTCCCGTTTCAGATTGAAAATCTTTCATCGTATATTGTTTGGCATTGGGTTTAACAAGGAAGTAAAGGAGCTGAACGTCATCTGTATTTTGAAACTCATCCAGAGTATCTACATCCAAAATATGTCCCATCTTTTTTACATCAAATACCCACTTGTGAATGGATGCATCGCCTAGCCATTGGATCAAAGAATTTTTTTTCTCACTAGACTGCAGAAGTGCTGCAGTGGTGTCGCTATAAACACTGCTGGAAGTGGCAATCGAAACATTTTCTTCATCGAGCACGATGGCACATTCTTGAGATGATTGAATTTTAGAAGTGATTTCTTCTGTGTTCTCTACAAGCCAGGGTGATGATTGCAGCTCGGTAGATGCAACATACGGTTGTGATTCAGGAAACAATGGAGAGTGAGTATCTTGAAATGGATATCCTTTGGTGGATTTGATTTCTTTGAGAATACTTCGGAAAGAATAAGTTCTGGAAACGTCCATCCATTTTTCTCTGAAAAAGGATGTGAACTCTAGAGTATCATCATCATAAGAAATAGGAGCATCTTTCTGAAGCTGAATAATGGTTTGATTTGTTTTCAGCACTTCCGACCAGGGAGCGATTTGTTCTTTTTCTTTGGAATTGCTTTGAAGGATATCTTCAATCGAAGGATATTTTTGCAGGAGCTTAGCAGCTGTTTTTAGGCCTATTTTAGGAACGCCTTTGATGTTGTCCGATGGATCCCCTACTAATGATTTAAAATCGATAATTTGAGAGGGTAATACGCCATATTTCTCGCGAACAAATTCTTCGTCGGCGTCTACCGGTTCTGTTTGTTTCAATACGGGTACAAGAACATGGATGGAAGGAGATATGAGCTGAAGAAGGTCTTTGTCACCTGAATAAATGTAAACCTGGTGGTTTTTTTCAACATAATCCGTGGCAAGTGTTGCCAATAGATCATCTGCTTCGTATCCAGTTTTTTCAAACCAGGGAATCTGAAGCTTGGTTAAAATTTCACGAATGCGTTTGGATTGTTCGATCAAAGAAGCGGGTGGTGAAGGCCGGTTCGCCTTATACTCCGGAGTAATTTCCGATCGGTAGGTACCCCCCTTTGTGTCAAAGCATACTGCTAAAACATCAGGTTTTTGTTGTTTGGTTAAATGCAAAATGGCTTTTAAAAAGCCAAATATAGCATTCGTTGGAATCCCTTCAGGAGTGGACAGGTTTTTTATAGCAAAAAAAGACCTGTAAAAAAGGTGATTTCCATCAATGAAAAGAGCTTTTTTAGCTCGATTCAACTTCTTCTTCCTTTTGATCTTCTTTTTGGAATTCCAGCAGTTTACCCCAGGAACCGTAGGTTTCTGTTAATAAAATGATAAAGGCAAACAATAGCAGAAGCGGAACAATAAAGCCAACACTTCGCAGTACTAATCGTCCTCCTACCGTTAAACCAAGGGGAGGAAAAGCATATGCAGCTTGCATAAATGCAGGCACAAAGAGATTTTGCGTACGAAGATACATATATGAACAAAAAATACAATAGGCAAACACAAATGCAACGCTGCCCATCTCAATAGGAGTTGATTTCGCAATCTGATAGCGAATAACATGCAGCAAAGTGAAAAACACAGAAACAAAGATCACAGTAATGATCTTTCTCCAAAAATCGGGGGTTTTTTCACTGATTACTGAATACGTTTTGTTCATTAAGTATCCCCATGCCATAAAGGCAATACACACACCTGCTACTACCCATGTACTTAAAAAGGAAAGAGTGTAGTCCAGGTCAATTACTTGTGCAGAGACATATAATGATTTTGGTTCAAAAAACAGAGCTGTTCCAATGGGCAAAATGACATACAAACCCACTAAAGAAAGAACGGCAAAAAGAAAGCCGGGTAGGATTTTTTTTGCTGTAGCTCCAATAGCTGAAAAACTCCACTGATCCAGATGCAAAAACCAAAGAGCAATCCCCAGCATGGCAAGATTGGGAGTTAAATAAATGATATTGGACATAATGGGTCCTGGTTGTACATTCCAAAATGAATATATGAAGGATATTAAAATTTGAAAGAGAGCTGGAAATAGTAAGATAGCTCCCAAGAAAGCCAATAGAATAAGTGTTTCTTTATGTAAAAGTGTACGTTTCATCTACACCTCCAAGTCAAATGGCGGATGAGGAGGGATTCGAACCCCCGGAGCTATTCGCTCGCAGCATTTCAAGTGCTGTGCCTTCGACCACTCGGCCACCCATCCGTGAATATTTACTAGTATACGAAAGTGTTGAAAAACAAAAAGAGGTATTATAGATCCAAAACATCATTTATCAGAACAGATCCGTCTTTTTGCTGACGATTCTCAAGTAGAGCCGCCATGCATCGACCTATAGCCAACCCGGAGCCATTCAGAGTGTGGACAAATTGTACATTGCGGTTTTCATCTCGATATCGAATATTCGCTCTTCTTGCCTGAAAGTCTAAGCAGTTGGAAACAGAAGAAATCTCCACATATTTGTGCATGGAAGGAAACCAGACTTCAATATCGTATGTTTTGGCTGAAGTAAAGGTTGTTAAATCTCCTGTACACAACGTAACAATTCTGTAAGGGAGACTGAGCCACTGCAAAACAGCCTCGGCATCAGCAACAATCTGTTCTAGAGCGTCCCAAGAATATTCCGGTTTGGTAATTTGTACAAGTTCGACTTTGTCAAACTGATGAACGCGAATCAAACCTCGTGTTTCTTTTCCTGCTGCACCTGCTTCTCTACGGAAACAAGATGTGGCAGCGGTTACTTTTAAGGGCAAAGCAGTTCCTTCAATAATCTCATTGGCCATCATGTTGACAAGGGGAATTTCTCCTGTCGAGATCAAGAAAGATTCTTCTTTTTCAATTTTGTATAAATCTTCTTCAAATTTTGGTAATTGTCCTGAACCAAAGAGGATTTCTCGCCTTGCCATATAGGGGGGGAGAATTTCCATATAGCCCCTGGCAATAGCTGATTCTAACATCAGTGATTGAAGTTTGCGTGACAATGTTGCGCCAGTTCCCATTAATAGAGTAAATTTATTCCCAGCTAGCTTCACTCCTTTGTCAAAATCAATCCATCCATTTTTTTCACCCAATTCAACATGAGACAGTGGGTCAAAATCAAAATCCCGAGGTTCTCCCCAAGTTTTTATAATCACATTGTCATCGGCTGATTCTCCCAGCGGAACACTTTCATGAGGAATGTTGGGGAGTACAGACATTTCTTGCATAAGGAGTTCTTGCACTCCTTTTACTTTTTCAGAACCTTCTGTTATTCGCTGAGATAACTGATTCATTTTTTCTCGCAGCGGTGATATATCCACACCCTGTTTTGCAAGTTTACCTATTTCTGCAGATTGTGTATTTTTTTCATGCTGTAAAGACTCCACTTCTTGCAAAAGATCTCGCCTTTGCTGATCCAAATCTAAAATGGTATCAATTACAGATGCATCAACGGACCGCTTTTGCAATGCCAGTTTATATTCTCCAGGATTTTCTCGCATACGTTTAATATCTAGCATGGGTGGTTCTCCTAACTACAAATTCTGAGCTATTTTCTTTTTAATCATAGCAATTTTATCTCGCAGCTTTGCAGCATCTTCAAACTCCAGAAGTTCTGCCTTTTGGTGCATTTCTTCTTCAAGTCCTCGTATAAACAACTGGACATCATGCTGTTTTTGAATCTCTTTTTGAAGGCCATCCAACTCTTTTTCTTCTTCAATTTCAATCAAATCTTTGACCATTTTTTGGATACCTTGAGGCTCAATGTTGTTTTGAATATTATACTCTTTTTGGTTTTCTCTGCGTCGGTTGGTTTCATCAATTGCAAATTTCATAGAGGGAGTAATATGATCAGCATACATCACTACCCTGCCTTGTAAATTACGAGCTACCCTGCCAATCATTTGAATAAGGGAAGTATTGGATCGCAAGAAGCCTTCTTTATCTGCATCCATAATTGCCAGAAGAGATACTTCGGGCAAATCGAGTCCTTCTCGCAGTAAATTGATTCCTACAACACAATCATACTTTCCCATTCGCAAATCTTTTAAAATTTTGATACGTTCGATAGTATCTAAACTAGAATGAAGATATTTTGCTTTAATTCCTTTTTCCAAGAGAAAAAAAGAGACTTCCTCTGATAACTTCTTTGTCAGTGTTAGGACTAGAACTCTTTGATTATTACTGGTAGCTTCTCGAATTTCCCTCATCAAGTCTTTCATTTGTCCTTCGGTAGAGCGTACTTGAATTTCAGGATCCAGCAAGCCTGTTGGACGGACAATCTGCTGTACAACCTGGGAGCTTATCTCTGTTTCGAAATCTCGGGGAGTAGCAGATACAAAAATGGCTTGATGAATTTTCTTTTCAAACTCTTCCCATAAAAGCGGTCGATTGTCCAATGCAGAGGGTAGACGAAAGCCATACTGAACAAGCGTTTGCTTTCTGCTCTGGTCTCCTCTATACATTGCTCTCACTTGGGGTATCGTCAAGTGAGATTCATCCATAAACAAAAGAAAGGGCGGTTTGAAAAAATCAATGATCGTGGAAGGAGTAGAACCGGCAGCTCTATTGGCGAGGTGTCTGGAATAATTTTCGATTCCCTTACAAACACCGAGAGTTTCCAGCTGTTCAAGATCGTATGTAGTTCTCTCTTCAATTCGCTGTGCTTCGATCAGTTTCCCTTGAGACCGAAAGTGTTGTATTTGATCGCGGAGTTCATCGCGTATGATGGGCAAGGCTTTGTTAAGTCGCTCCTTGGTTGTGACAAACTGTTTCGCCTGGAAAAAAGTGAATTGATCAATTCTTTCCAAGACAGTTCCTTCGAGAGGGTGAATTACTTTCATGGAATCAATCTCATCCCCAAAAAACTCTATGCGAATTGCATTGTCTTCTTGTTCTGCAGGATACACATCAACTACATCCCCATTTACACGCAAGTGACCTGGTGAAAAATCGTATTGATTACGCTCATACTGAATGGTAATTAATTTTCGTATAAATTTATTGCGTGGAATAGACTGGCCAACTTCAACGGAAACAATGTTTTTTTGATAATCTTCTGGTTCTTGCCAGCCATAAATACAAGATACAGATGCTACAACAATAACGTCTCGTCTTTCCAGTAATGCCCTGACAGTAGATTGACGAAGTCTTTCAATCTCTTGGTTAATATCGGCATCTTTTTCAATGTACAGATCTTGCGTGGGAACATATGCTTCGGGTTGGTAATAGTCATAATAACTTACAAAGTATTCTACGCGATTGGAGGGAAAGAATTCTTTGAATTCAGCATACAATTGGGCAGCTAAGGTTTTGTTAGGTGCCATAACAAGAGTAGGATATTGAAGCTGCTGTATAACATTGGCCATTGTGAAGGTTTTTCCAGAACCGGTTACACCGAGTAAGGTTTGATATCGGTTTTGAGATCGAACTCCTTCTACAAGTTTTTGAATCGCTTGAGGTTGATCTCCAGCTGGCTGATACAGTGATTTGAGTTGAAATTGTTGAAGAGTTTCCATTTTGGTAAAAAAAAAGAGCGATACATAAAGTATCGCTCTTTTATTCTTCTTATGTCTTTATTTTAAAGATAATCTCTCAATGTGAATAGATTTATCTTCTTGGTTCCATGTAAGCTCAGCGCCTAAAGTTTCAACAACAAAACGAATGGGAACAAATGTTCTTCCGTTTGTTATTTCAGGAGGAGCTTCTAGTGAAACTACCTTGTTGTTTACAATTGCACGATTTGAACCAATTTGCATGGAAATAATCGTGTTTTCCAACTGGATATTAATTCCTTTGGTTTGCGCTACCCATTCTACATCGGCACCCAATCCTTTTGCAATAATAGAAAGGGGTACAAATGTACGGCTATCTTTGATGTATGGAGCTGCATCCAAAGCTAACTCATCTTCGTTGACAGTAGCAGTCTTGTTTCCAATTTGAAGGTGGACAAATCGTCTGCGATAATTTGGTATTTCGACTACTTTTTTGGCAAAACCATCGTTTGTTCGTACATTCACTTCAATACGGTTTTTGCCAACTTCAACAGGAATCTGAGCTTCAAAATCAAAGGTTGTAGCTGCTTCATCAGCTACAACCTTTGCTTCTATTCCGTTTACGAAAACCCAGATCAAACGATCTGTTTCAACACCCGATGAATCGCGGGTGACTTTTCCGTTTACATCAATTGAATCTTCTTCAATATATTTATCATTGAGAAGTAGATCAATTTGTAAGCGAGAATCTTGCTTTTGGATATTGAGTACTTTTCGCTCTGTATTGCCATAAGGATCAATAGCCGTTACTTCAACAACATTGGTCAGGGCTGTTAGTTTAAGTGTGTGGGAGAAATGGCCTTGATTGTCGACATTGGCTTCTTGATCATTTACGGTAACAGAGGAACCAACTTGTACGGTGCCAGAAACGGTTGCAGTTTCTTCTTCGGGATTGGTTACTACTGGATCTAAATTCATGGATGTAGCAGTTGCAACTTTATCAACACCAATTACGGTGTATCCATCAACTAAACCGTCCATGACAGCATGTACAACAAGAATTCCTTGGGATTCAGGCATGACTGTGAAGTCAACTTTACCTTCGCTATCGGCAGTCTTGCTATCCTTCACTCCAAGTCCTTCAATGGTGACTTTCGCACCAGGCACAGCAGCGTTGGTACCAGCTTCTTTGATATAAAGGACAACTTTGGATGTCTTTTCAGAAGGAATACTCTTTTCGGACATAATGTTGATGTCAATTCCTTTTGCAATATCCAATGTCGCCAAACCACCAACCATATAGAAATTGGGGTAGTTAAATCGGGTATTTTGGTTCCAGTATTGCAAGTAAGCCTGGTCATTACCTGTACCAGTAGGTGAATAGGTAATAATGGTTTCACGAGCTTTAGGATCGTCATCACAGGTATAGAGGTTTCCATAAATGGAGGTTTCGAGTTGAGGTCCATATGCTCCGTTTTCAAAAACAGATTGAGGATAGTACTCGTTACCATCTAACATGATGGATCCACCTTTTTGGAGTGGCAAGTCGCGTTTATCGGCAGGATAGGCACGTACCAAAATGTTATTGGCTTTACCATAGGTAATGTCATAAGCATCCTGGTTTAAGAAGTCTTTTCCAATTGCTAAACCAGTAGTGGCATCGTATAGATCGACCTGCGGTTGACCAAGTTCAAGATATCGATTGGGCATTGCTTCCCAATCTAAACGGAAGGTATTATCTGCGGTGGTCATTTGGTAAGTTCTTCTACGTGTATAGGTATAACACCAATAGTAGTGATAGGAGATGACAATGGTTTCCCAACGGTTGAAAAAGCGGGATTGCATACGCTTAGGTGAGTTTTCATTATACTCGCCAGGGTTACCATACACATCAGCGAAGAAATCATTGTTGGAGTAGCGGTTATTTCCTACCAATCCACCAAGTTTGCAGATATCTTCTGCCCACACATAGAAGGATGTTTTTCCTTCGCTGTCCAGGTTGAGAGAATCGCGGTAAGATAACACGTGGTCGTCATCGGCATCAATAAACAGATAGCCACCTTCGTGGGGACTATTGTAAATGGCACCTAAGCCCCATCCTTTTTTCAAGGAAGAATACTGTGCAATACGATCTTCAATGTAGGGGATACGATCTTCAGGCATGATAAGGAACATGGTATTGGTATCAAAGGTACCATCATCCCACATCCAGTTTCGAGTATTGTAGAAGGTCCACATGTAACCTGCATATAGGGAGAATTTTGTTCCTTGTGTACTGTAGTAATTATAATAGTAAGCTTGGAATCCACCTATGTCTTTAATTTCTTTATTGCCAGTATCAATTTGGCCGTTGTTGTTCAGGTCAAGACCAACATGGATATCTGCATACGATGTATTACCGTATCCACCATCTTGTCCAGCAGCCATATATGAGTATTGATTGTTAGGTTGAACGAGTGGGCTCGTAAACCATGCAGCTTGTGCGTAAGCCCATCCATAATTCTTTGGAGCATTGGTAAGAAGTGTAAACCGTGCAGTTTCTGTTTCATTTCCACCGCAAACCGATACGGTAGAGCCAGCACCCTTTAGTGGTACACCTTGTGCATTTTTGGCATAGGCAGTAACGTGGTAGACGCGGTTGTCTCCGGCAGTCAAAATAAAGTCAGGTTCGCCCGGAGATGTATATTCTGTTCCGGTAGGATCGTCTGTGTTGACTACCTTGTATGTCACATCAGGTAGAACGACCTTGACTGTAGCTTTACCGAAGTTTCTGCGATCCGGGGTGTAGACAAACACATCAAAGTTGCCTTCATCGTTAGCACAGAATCCTTTAAAGATGTATTTACCTTCATTTTTGGCACGAAAATCTGGTTCAATAGGAACAAAAGGATTGGTAGAGGAGGAATAGAGCATGGTATTGTTAACCATGCTGTTGTCGCTATTGTGAAGGTCAGTGCGCAGCCAATAATACTGTGGTAACCGCGCATCATCGCCATAGAAATAGGTGTTATCGGGGTGAGGATCGAGAATCAGTTTGTCCCATATAGCCTTATCATCGATCATTCTTTCACCAGATGGATCGGGTACACCAAATTGTAGATCAACAGGTTCTCCTTCTGCATCTAAAACTTGGATGGTGAAAGGATTCTGAGGATCGGCCAGTTCTGGTGTAACACCAGCGGTTAAAGGATCGGGACCGTAGGTAACGATAAGATCGTTGTGAGGTTTTACTTCGAGCTGCGCCTGAGCAGACAAGTACACTTCGTGGGAATATTGATAGTACTGTTCAATTTCTTTGGGTATATTGCTGCCAGCGGCATTTGCCAAATTGTACACAAAGCTTCTGTCATTATTGTCGTCACCGTATTTGTATGCGGTAATGTAGACAGGTAAGATTTCGTCGGCATCAATAATATGGTCAGGGATGGATAAATCTCCCTGGATTTCTCCACCGCCAAAATCCCATCCGACAGATGTGAGGCGTGCACCATTTTCTTCATTTAGATCAAACGTATATGTTCCATTGTTGATGTTAAATGTACGGGCATCAATGACCCCGCTAGACCAAGTATTGGTATTCAAATCGTAAGTACCAATAATTTCGGTTTCAAAATCAGCAAAGGAAACTTTGCCATCTTCGTTGGTATCATCAGCATGGTCAAACTGGAGTGCATATTCAGTTTTGATCGAACTACGTGGGGCCCTTGTAATCCAGCCATCGCCAGCGCCATCATAAGACTTAGTGCCAGGGTTGTATACACCGCGGTCTTGCCAAATTGCAACTACGGCGTCATTACATTCGCGAACATAGTCGGTGTAAGAGGGATCATAACCTTTGGGTTCGTATTCATTTAGTGTAACGGTTACTTTTTGATCTTCATCCACAATAAAGCTTTCTTTATCAGTTTTCAGATCGAGAGCATGTACAAGGAAACCCTCTGCTTTTTCTTCGCAGCAATCCTGGAAGGATCGTACTATACCATTGGAAAGTTCAACTTCAATGGTGATCTTTCCTCGATTGACTGGAATAATTTCATCAATAACAAAGCAGTTTGGATCTGATCCAGTTAGAAGTGCATCAGGGGCAGCATCTTCATAATGTAATCGTCTGTTAAACATGAGGACTGGGTTAATATCTTCGTAGTCTTCGTAATGAACAGTATCGCCAAATCCGATTGTGAAATTTTTAGTATAAGGAGAGGTGGTAGTGGTAAAGTCACTTAATACTTGTTCATACCATGCCCAGTTTTGTTCATCAATAATCAATTCACCACTGTAATCGTATTGAATAGGTACATTTTGCAGCTCGTTGTATTCGTTGTAGCGCAGTGTATAGAATGTATTGCTATCGTCTTGATCAAAGAATCGCTTTGGTGTTGCAAAGGGACCTTTTAGCCGAATTTCTTTGATTTTGAGGTCAGGTCGACTTTCGTTGCGATCAAAGCTATAGTGCTCGTTATCAAAATTCTTCAGAATGAAGTATAGACCATAATCGGTAAGAGGATAAAATTCGGTTCCAAGTTTATTAAATTGGTCATACTGCCATTGTTTGTCGAAATCATAATTGGAGGTAAAACGCTTTTTGGCAGATCGTCTGGAATGAATGGCAGGATAAGCATTGAAACCAGAACCTCGGCCTGTATCGCCCATGCCAACGTCGGAAGAAACGCTACCCTTTACACGACCTGTGTGTGTTTGACCGCCTGGATAGGATCGTAGGTCTTCTTGCCAGTCAAACAGAATGGGGTCATATCGAGCTTGAATGAATGGGTTGGGAGGTACTTCCATTTTGCTAAGGGCAAAACTACCTTGGGTATAGTTGACAGTAGAGTATTGGAGTGCGTGGTCTACCCAGTTTACATCCACGAAGTTGAGTACAGGATCGGCTGGAATGACGTCTAGGCGTGCAGAACCGCAATAATCAATACCCTGAGAGAAGTCACGGATAAAGTAAGGGGCATGTATTATAGCTGCGTTGTAGTCAAAGAGCATTTCTTTGGAGTAGAAGGTTACTTCAACGGGAGTAGAAGAATTGGTGGGTCTGGCAATTACTAAACCTCTACCACCGGGTTCTTTGCCTTCTTCGTAGTTACTGATGTGAACAGGGACACCATAAGTCATGACAAAATAGCCGCCAAATGTATCACCGAATGTAATATCACCGGGAGGTGGTATGCGGTTGTTTTCATCAGCAAATCCACAATTTGGATAGCCTAGTCCTGTACCTTCGGTACAGTCATTATCGACCCATCGTCCAGGACCACCTGAGCCAAGATATTGGAGAACATCGGCTGAATCGAGCATATTGTTGTATCCCAAATCCTGCCAATGCCACATGAAGTAGGTATTGTCCTGGTTGACTTGGACAATGCCTTTGTCTACGCCGGCTTCATCAAAATAGGTTGTGAAGAGCCAAGAAATGCCACCACCGTGAACATTGAAGTAGAATAATGGATCTACACCAAAGTTACTGGAGATAGGAATTGAATGTGGATCGTTTACATCAAGTGGATCATCTGGATCATAAAGTGTCACAGAGAAAGAAGGTTGTCTCTGTTCATACATTGTCAAACACTTCTTATCAGGTAAAACACTCATTTCACAGGCTTCTACAGGAGTCTTATAAAGCTCATAACAGTCGTATATATTTTCATAATTACGGGGGAAAGGAGGTATGAGAGGTGTAGGAAGATCTAGAGGATATCGCATTTCCTTCTGTGCTTCAAGAGAAAGCTTACCGATGCGGAATACTTGAGTTGCCCAGAATGGGTCTTCATATAAACCGTCGGGTGGTCGATTAAATCGCCAGTATTCATCTTTACCATGAGGAAGATCTTCTACTTTGAAAGCTTCAACTCGGAAATAGCGATTTCCATATTGACCAGAATCATCGATGGATCCTCTCCAAGGTGTAAAGTGTAAGTTTGCGATAGGATCGGTGCGCGTAACTGTACGTCTGCCAATAAAGGAGACAGATGTATCAAAGTTACCTAAATCGTAGAAATAAACAATAATTTGCTCACCAACTCCAAGCTTTTCTTGGAATTCGACGGTTATCTCAGTTGTTCTTTCTACCTTCAGAGGAGAACTAAAGGAAACATCCATTCCAATTTTGCCAGGAACAACAGCCATGTCGACATAACGTTTATTGCCGTTAGCGCCTAAGCGGAGCATGTTGGCTTTAAAGGAATGACGATAAATATCACCAGCAGAAATTCTTGTACCAGCTTCGTAAGTATTACCAGCAACGGTTACTTCAGTAATTCTTCGAATTCCAGCATAAGTAACAAATGGAGTAATTGGAATATCTTCTCCATGGATAGGATAGGGAGGGGTATCATCAACAACACGGATAAAGACAATATTGCTTTCCGAAATGTCGATGGTTCTTTCTTCAAGTGGGGTGTGTACGATAATTCCAGAACCTGGAGGATCTTCGTAACCAGCATCAAAATCGGATGCGGATACAACAGTTCCGGGAGAGAAATCAGCTACAGGAGTTAGTCGGATGTCTCCGGGTGTAACAGTACCTGACAAGTCAATATCAGCATAACCATATTCAGGATATCCCATTCCGTCTCTGGTAATACACATGGATACGGGATTTACCATTTGAGAAGGAGGAGTATTTGGATTGAATACTAATCCAATATCAGCATCTCCTAATCGAACAATCGATCCATTGTGGAAATCGTAGGAGAAAATTCGGATATCATCTCGGGAGACATCACCTGAGTTGTCTAAATCGACATAAAGAAGCTCATTTTGAGCACCCAATGCCCGAATCGTAACATCATACTCAAGGTAATTTTCGCCTTCACCAATTCTGTAAATATCTTCAAACCAGTCTAGAGTTTGATTGGAAGGATTTTCAGAATTGTATGGATCGGGTTCATCAAAATATCGCAAATCAGAACCAAATAAATTCAGTATATTTCCAAGATCAGGATCGCCATCGCGAACCACTGAATTTTTTGGATACTTGATTTGATTGCCATTGGCAGAGTATTGCATGTCGTATACACGAATATCACCGACTTCGACTTCACGAAGAACGTTTCCAATACGCTTGCGGTAAACAGGTTCGCCTAAGCCAAAAATACCATTTCCGCTTGCATCGTAATAAAGAACGGTTTTTGGGATAGCAGTTAAAGATCGTCCATAATCAAGATCTGGACTTCCGTTCAATGTGCCTAAGTAAAGTTCTGATGAAACTCCCTCACGGTAATTATCAGATAAATCGTGAGGTTTGCAGTCATCGCATTCGTCGGTAGAGGTAATAAACATATTGTTTACACCATCATCCTTCCAAATCTCAACTCCAATATATTCTCTATACTTAAGATTGATATTGTGGAAGGTGGTGACAGGCATGGTTACATCATTGTCTTCTTCGCATACAGACACAGAAGTACTCTTGTTGACATCTTGTGCATGAGCAACAATATCGCTGAGATCAGATCGAATCCTGGCTGAAGTAACAGAAGGATTTGTTCCCATCCATAAATCGGTCTGAACACTCAAATCATAGGTAGGAGATAGACATCCCCCTTCAATAACTTCAGACAATACAAGTACGTCACCGGCCCAAATACCACCGAGCCATAGCTGACCGGGACCTTTGTTAATGTTGGTGGGATTCAAAGTAAAGAGAGAATTATTTCGTAGCTGATCAGAGTATCGTACAGAATTGACAGGTGTAAGTCGGATATCACCGACTTCGACTTCAAACTGTAATCCTTCACCATCAGCATCTTGTTTTCTATAAATAAACTCGTCGACATCGTAAAAACCGACTCGAGTGGAGAAATCTGTATGAAGTACGTGGTTTACGGCTAAACTTTCAGTAGGGTTTCCGGGGAAGTAGTTCAGTGAAAGACCTACGTCAAGATCACCAAATTTCACATACGTCATGGGTTCGTATGTAACGTTATGTCCCATATCATCTCGAATGGTTACATAAGTTTCACGGATGTCTTGTACTTCAACTTCAGGAAGAATGTTTCCACTACCCTTTTGATAAATGAATTCGCCATAGTCATATCCAGGAGTGGTAGAAACACCACAGAAGGTGTAGGAGAGATTGACAAACATTTCATCTTGAAACTCAATAACAGATGGATCGGGGTTTCGAAAGAACTCAAGATCAATACCGATATCCCAGTGATCAATTGCTACTGCGGTATTGGCATCGTAATCAACTTGATCTGCCCATCCCATTTTGAAGAATCGTTTTGTTCCAATACCACCCTGGCGATTATCCCAAAAGAAGATATTATTTTTATAAATAGGTCTTGGGTCCCGATCATTGTAGAAATATCCTGGATCCATAATATAGGGTCCCTGGGTGTTGTTGCCGGGAATGGGGTCAATTTGCGTTTTTGGGTTGGATATACAACTTCCTGGTACGTAGTTTGGATCGGAAAGATCGGCATATGCATAGTATCTTGGATCATTAAATGCCCCATCTGGATCAAGCCATAATTGGCCAGCATCATCCAAAATGACATACCAAGTATCGCATAAATTGCTCATTCCATTTGCTGAAGTTACATCCAAAAAGAATGTGCCCCACAAAACAGGGGTTGTATAGAATCCATTCGCGAGAGTAGCAGGAATATTTACAGTAGGGTTTGCAGGATCTTTCGCCAATTGTGCATTAGGCATTTGATATCCTGGCCTACCCCACAATTCCATGCCTGGGGCACTTTCCCATGGAAATCTCTTCCATTCTTCACTAAATGGTTCTCCATATTGATCGTATCCCAAATTGTGGAATGTAGTAGCAGCAAATAGTGCTTGCTTGTTCTCTTCTTTTGCATTTACACTTGGCATCTGACCAGAATAAACCGAAAATAAAGAGAAACTCATAAAAAATACTAGACAGCTTGCCCACAGTCTCTTCATTTGTACTCTCCTTTACACAGAAAGAGCTTCATATACAACATCACCTGTTTAATATGCATACAGAGTAATGGTAATCTCTCTTGCATCTGGATTCCATCCAATAACTGCATCCAAGGATTCCGTTACAAATCTCAGGGGTACAAAAGTACTTCCATTTTTAATCTCAGGTGCATTTGTTAGAATCACCTTTCGACCATCAATAAAAGCTTCTTTTGATCCAACTTGCATTTCAATCTTTCGCTCCATGAATTCAATCACAATTCCTTTTGTTTCAGGATACCATGTGACATCGGCTCCAAATGCCTCTGATATGACACGGATCGGTACAAAAGTTCGTTCGTTTCGAATATATGGAGGAGCCGACAAAGGCTTATCTGCCGGCGTTCCATTAATATACATCTTTGTGCTACCGATGGTAAGTTTAACTTCCATCTTTCGGTAGACACTCACTTCAACATCTTTTTTTGCTTTGTTACCCAAAGCATCTTCTGTTTCTATTGTAACAATATTTTTTCCAAAATCTAAGGAAAGAGAAGTTTGCCATTTTTCATTCTGAACTTGGACCAATTGACCTTGTACGGAAATGGTTGCATCTTTCTCAATAGAACCAGATAGAACATATTCGCGGTTTTCCACGATTGCAGGAATTGGATCTATTGTGAAATCTACAGTTGTATCGCATCTGACTTTCACGATTTTGGTTGCTTCTTTCCCGTTTGAAGAAACTGCAGTTATCTGGATCATGTTCATGCCTTCTTCTAGGGAAACAAGTTTCGAGAAGAAGCCATCTTCTTGAACGATGGCTTCTTCTCGATTGATGGTGACCGTATTTGTTACATTGGTTTGACCAATGATTTCAATTTGTGTTTCAGATGTTTCAGAATCAATAGGAGAGATATTTAAGCTAAGGGAACTATTTTTCTCTTCATCTAAAATTACAATGACATCTGTATCTTCGCCAAGATCGTGGTCAGCTGTTACAGTGATCACACCGCTAGCATTGGGAGTAACTTCAAAACTTACTTTCCCATCATCGTCAGTTTCACCTTTTTCGTTAATGCCAGGACCTTGAATGCGTACATCAGCACCAGATAAAGGCTTTTCAGTACCTATCTCGCGTACATAGATGGTGATAGTATCGGTTTGATTCACTCGGAGTTGACGGCTTGTTTTGATTTGGATATCAATGGCTTTTACAACGTCAAATCGTGCTAGGTCGCGAATTGCAAAGTAGTTTCCGTTGAGATCATAGGCGAAGAAGATCATTTCTGCAAGATCTTTCCATGATCCAGTAGGGGTAACTTTCAATACGGTTTCTACTTTGCCATCAACACGAAGTCCTTCTTCATGATTTTCAATCCATGTTTTGGCTTCTACGAAGTTTTCTGCACGGGAGTCTGGTGAAAGTTCACCAATACGGACAAGTGTATCGGGTAGCATGGGGAAGTCGGGAGAACTGTTAGGTGCCAATTTGATTTTGATGAAGTTATCTTGCCCATAGATCAAGTCGTAATTATTGGGATCAAGTAAGTTCTTTCCAAGTTCATCTCCCTTTGTGTCATCAAACAGGGAAACAATTGGATTGCGAACAGCACCGTTGTGATTAACAAAGGCATCCCAATCCATACGGAATGTACCATCTTCGTTAGAAAATCCTCGGGTATCAGAAATATAGGTATTGAAGCGATAGCGAATATCGAGAGGATAGGTTTCAATACCTCTAAAGTTGCCCATACCACCAGCTACGTCGCCAAATACGGAATTGGAATAGGGATTCTTTCCAACAAGAATTCCATAGTCGCAAGCATAGTCGGGGTTGAACAAGAAGAATGTTTCTCCGGGTTGTGTTACTTCGGTACTATCTTTGGCACCTAAATAACCATCGGCACCATTCCAATCAGGGAAGAGGTAACCGCCTTCGTAAGGATGGTTGTAAGCACAACCTCGTCCCCAGCCTCGAATATTTCTTGCAGGAGGCACGTCAAATACAGGCTGCAGTTCGAAAGAAGTGTCTTCGTATTGCCAGTTTGTGGTATTACAATACGTATATCCACCAACGAGTTGTAAAGGATTCTGCCAATTGGTTCTTACCCATACAGGGAAACCAGCAATAGCATTGCCCTGTAGGAAGTCAGGGTTCTTATCCCATAAACTCCAAGCGTAGTTTGAATCTCGAGCACTGACAGGAATCATGACATATTTACGAAGTTCATACATGTAGTAGAGCTGATAACTTAGGTCGGCTTCGTCGAAATACCATACATTGGTATTGTATGGTGTGAATCGGGTTAGTCTTGATTCGGCACCGGTGGAGCTACCGCATTCTGTAGTTTTTTCTCCGACAATTGGGTTTCCACGAGCATCGTAAATAAATGGGTAAATGGAGTATATCTGTCGGTTTACGGCCGTCATTATATAGTCAGGACTTGGACCGCCGTCGGAAACGCTTAATTGGTTAACAATTCCTTGTGCCAATAGGTTGTAATTGATTACACCGTACTGGACAGAAGGTAATTCTACTTTGACATCAACAATTCCTCGGTGCTTACGATCAGGGGAGTCTACGAATACTTTCATAGTGCCCTGGTCATTAGCACAGAAACCTTCAAACACATAATTACCATTTTCTTTGTCATCAAAATTGGTTACGATGGGCAGGAATGGATTTCGTGAGAAACTGTACATGCGATAGTTATTGACAAGAGTTCCATCATCGTTGTGGAGATCTGTTCGAACCCAATAATACCTAGGGAGAACCGCATCTTTTCCAAAATAGTCCTTGTTGTCGGGATGAGGATCTTTGATCAAGGTATTCCAGATTACTTTGTCTTCAACTACATCGTTTCCACTTGGATCCGGTATTCCTTTGGATAGGTCGACAGGATTTCCTTCTGCATCTAAAACAGAGAAGGTTAAAGCCTGCTCGCCAGAGAGTAGTTCTGGTACGCAACCTGCTGTCAGAGGAGAGGGACCATAAGAAACAACCCAGTCGTTCTTTGGTACGACATCGATTTTTTCAAGACCAGAAATATACACTTCGTGTGAAAATTCATAGGGCTTGTTGAGACTCCAATACGGTGCAAATGATCGATCATTATCGTCGTCTCCATACTTATAAGCAGTCACATAGAGGGGTAGTAATTCGTAATCGTCAATTACGTGGTCTTTTTCATGATTTTGACTGACAGGTCCGCCAAAATCAACACCGCAGGTGTCTACTTGGGCACCATTATCTCGTGATAAATCAAAGATGTAGGTTCCTTCGTTACGGTGGAAAGTTCTGGCGTCAATAACACCGGCTTTCCAGGTATTGGTCGCCATATCGTAAGTACCGACAATTTCGGTTTCCCAGTCACTATACGATATTTTTCCATCATCGTTGACATCAAACCATTCGTTGTATTGACTACCCGAACTTGTTAAAACGGAAGAGCGAGGTGGTGCAGTAATCCAACCATCGCCTGCTCCGGAAATTTTATCACGTTCGTCGCGAATTCCGCGATCCTGCCAAATTAATACAAGGGCATCGTTACAAGGAATGACATGATCTTCTGGTTTCATGCTCTTGGTATCGTACTCTTTTAGAGATACGGATACCTTAGAATCTGTTTCAACCTCAAGAGATGATACGTGAGGTTCAACAGATAGAGCATTTACGGGAATGTCGTCATAGATCTCTTCGCAGCATTCCTGGTAACGCTTGATTGTTCCGTCATATAACTCAACAGTAATAGAGAGCTTTCCATGTTTGATAGGAATGATTTCATCGATGACATGGATTTGGTGTAAATTGGTTTCCGTTGTCTGCTGCACATTGTCGTACATTTGAGATGAAACTATAGCTCCCTGCTTTCGACCATAGTACCATAGATCATCATTTTCTACTAAACGATCGTTGGGTTCCTCATATACAAAGGCATCTGATGAGAATGGTGATGCAATAGAAGTGACATCAGGTAGATAGAAAGTGGAGTATTGATCTTGGTTGGAAATATCAATCTCTACTTTTCCACTAAAGTCGTATTGAACGGGGAGGTTGTCGGGATAATCGGTCATCAGCGCTTGCGTGATTGTTCCTGATGAACCTAAACCTTCATAGTTTTTCGGTCTCATAAAGGGACCTTCTACAGTGATTTTTTTGATATTCCGGTTTGGATTGTTCACATTTGCATCCCAATAGATGGAATCATCAAATCCATCATACATAATGAAGTACAATCCATAATCGGTAAATGGGGTCATTTCTGTTCCCAGCTTATTAAACATTTTTGGCCAAAGTGCAGGATAACTGTTAAAGCCAGCATAGTGTTGTTCATCGGGGACTCTACCTGTATGAGTTTGTCCACCAGGATAAGCACGTACATCTTTTCGTAAATCTTTTAGAGCAGGATCGTAGTCGGCATGAATGAGGGGGGTGGGATATACTTTTGGAGAAAGAGCTTGATCTCCAGATGTATAATTTACTTTGGAGTTTTGCAGTGCGTGATCAATCCAGGTGACTTCACCAAAGTTAAGCTTTGGATCTGGCTCGAGAACTTTTAGATCGAGTGTTCCACAATAATCGATACCAGAGCCTGTATCGTGAATGAAAGCAGGACCATGCGGGTAACGACTATTGTAATCGTACAGAATGCGAGCAGAATAGAGGCGGACAGTAACGGGGGTATCTGTTTCAAATGGTTTTACGGGTACCTGAATACGACCACCTTCATCATCGCCCGTCCAGTTGGAGACTTGCACGGGAACGCCGTAGGTCCATACGGTTCCATAATTTCGCGGAGAACATGGTATCGTACAACATCCATCTCCACAGGATGAACAGTATATTATTTGAGGATCGACTGTATTACCATCAAAGCTTGGTGCAGTACCGTTCTCATTAATAATGTGGTCACCCATGTTCCAAATAGAACGGCCATTTACATCACCAGTATTGAAAGCAAAGTAGTACATACGGTTGTTGACTTCGCCAAGTTTGGGGAAGCCAGGAGTATCGCCGCAAATCGTACAAACTGACTGACCAAAGGAACAATCGATATCCCATATACGTGCTTTGAAAGGAGGGTTATTTTGCGAATATATCACAGAATATGGGTATGGACTTTGAGTAGGATTGGATCCAACCGGTTTGAAAGGACCAGATTTGTTAGGGGAACAATCGTACGTAGCTTTTACAAAGTCACCTGGGTCAAAAACACCCCAGGGGGCATTGTCGTACCAATACCAAAACACAACAGTACCATCTTCGTTGTATTGACCAATGTATTTTTGATAGCTAGGAGGTTGCGCGACTGCAGTGAACAGGAATTTAATACCTCCGCCATGAGCATTGAAATTCATAACCATTGGTTCGTCATTGTGACCCGAGACAACGATGTTGGCTGGGTCATTGACATCGTTTGGATTGTCAGCGTCAAGTACACGCAAATCAAGGTTGGGGAATCTCTGTTCATAGAGGTCAATACAATCGCTGTTTGCTTCCAGAATCAATTCTTCTGGTGCAATATCGTATTTAAAAAGAGAGAAGCAGTCGTAGGTGTGATTTAATCGATCGGGCATGGTGGGTTTTGGATTCACTTCTGGAATTGGCACAATAGATTTTTCTGGATTTTCATCCAGGTCAATTTTTGTCCAGGGATGTTTGGACCAATAGGGGTCAAACATGAAATTGGATGCGCGATCCAATGAATCGATATCCACTTCTGTTCCTTGCTGGAGAACACCGATCTCGGTCATTCGAATATGACCAGGTGCGACAGAAGATTCTGCAGGAATATTGGGGACTAAGTAGATTCGGTTTTCGAAAGTAACCGAAATATTATTGACAATACGGCATCCTGTACGTAAAAATCCAGGATTCCAACCATACGCATAGTAATTGTCCTGACCATTGTCAAAACTGTTTCCATACCACCATGGGTAAGGATAGGAATAATTGTAATACATAGGAATAACAATAGTTCCGGCTTCCCAATTCCATGTACCCGTATTGAGGTAGTACCATGTACCATATGGATAGGGATTTTGCTTGTACTTATTAGGGATTAAACGTACATCACCAGTATTGGGACATTGCGTTGATCCGTTTCGTATGGGATCTTCGTTTAAATTAGCATAAATACCCGTTCCATAGCTATTGTCCCAATACAAAATGTCAAACTGATATTCATCGAATCCATCACCTACATCAGGGTCGCCATCTTGTACAACAGTACCGGCTTTGATCACTTGGTCGATGGTAGTTCCGGTCATAATATACACATCGGCAACTCGGATGTCACCGACTTCGACCATTGAGTTTCCAATACTTCCAAGGTGTGCATATACATTGGTGTGGAAATTAGCAGAATCGTTGTATGTTTCTAATGGAAGAGGATCATGTATGCCTAAAGGCACGTTTTGACGCATATACTCGTCGCCAACGTCTAAATCGCCTTCACGAACAATAGAACCTGCTAAATAAGAGTCAATGGCAGTTAATCGCACATCGAAGCGGGTCATTGTTTGAGAGAAGTCGCGATCCCAATAAACATATTTTTTGTCGTTGACGCATACAGGGGCATCAGGAGGGAATAGTGGAGTTTCAACCATGCGATAATTCTGGTACACTTCCCAATCTCGATCTTGTACTATCGTACCTTGACCGTAGCCGCCGAAGCCTACTAAACGGATATCGCCTACATCGGCAAGACCATTTTCGTTAACATCGGCATAGACAATTTGCTTATAGGGCGTGTACAAAGCTCCACCAATAGGACAGTCGGCAGGGTCAAACATTTTTTGCTCAATCTGAGCCTCAGAATCAGTTTCATGAATACAGTCTTCGTCAGAATCTTTTACAATAGATCCTTGACCGTAGGTTTCTCCGCCGTATTGAACTTCAGTAAGGCGGATATCCCCGGCGGTAGTTCCAAGGCTCATATCCATGTCTACATAGGCATCTTCAGCACGTGCAATGCCCACGGGCATATCGTATAAATCGTAATACACGTTCGTTTTTGGAGTCATGGGAACCGGATTGATGGGTCCACCATTTTTATCCAAAAAAGCTGTGATGCGAAGGTGGTCACGAGTGCCATCTTCTTTACATGTACCTCGGTATGGGGTGTACTCAAACGTAGCTTCTTTGTTATCATTATCAAGTTCGCGATAGTCTACATAAAAATCCCATGGATCGTGAGGTTTGATTTCTCCTGGGGGTTGATAGTAGGTCCACCGTACCGAGGGGGCATTGTCAAGATTCTTATTTCGGTGGTGAGGATAGCGTGTAGCATACGTAGCATAACCGCGGCGGAAATAGATACCAATATTGGGTGTATAATTCCAGTGGTAGGAATACTGGTTAGACCACACTACATTTCCTGCTCCATAGTTATACTGGATGGTACCGTTTTCATAAAGCACAACCTGAACGCGATATGGAGCATAAGGTATTTGAGTGGTTCCATACCACTGCGTACAATAGTCATAGCTGTGGTTGACAATCCAGGTGAGGACAATGCGTCTTGGAGTGACAGAGTCGTCTACATATCCCCAAACACCATTTGTTAAAGGTTGTTCTGAAATTTCGTAACGTCCTCGATAATCGTAATAACTGGAGGGATAGTAAGCATAATTGTAGTAAGAATTGTATTCACCACGATATGGAGTATAAGACCAATTGTCGGTGCGGAAACGTGGTGGACAAATGGTTTGAAGATAGTAGTGCTCACTATAAGCATGTAGTACTGGTGAACTTAAATTCGAATAATTCGGGTATTGAAAATAATATTTAGAGTAATATGGGCTCAAGTATATCTCTGCTTGCCACCAAGCAGTGTTGGTATTGCCATATCCAAAGTTATTGAGGGCAACAGCCGGGTTCACATAAACCCATAGACGTTTGTACATTTCTGTTACGGATCCATTGTTAAAGGGAAACTCAAAAGGACCACCAGCATCGCTAGGAATATCCCATGAATAGGGTCCGCGTTTGTAGCCTGAAAGAGGAGTGCGATGATTGGCATCCCAGCGGTATCGTAAATAGACAGCGGGATCTGACCATTTAGTTCCATTGTTAGGTCCAAGCCAGTATCCATAAGATGAGTAATAAGGAGAACGATTGATATTATAGCCTTCTCCCAGTCGGTAATCTTGCATTGGGTCAGCTTGGGGGAGTTCAATATCGTTGGTCTCTAAAAAGATTGGGGTGAAAGTTTCTCCAAATTCATTTAGCAATTCTGGATATTGCTTTTCGATATAGTTGCGAATATATTCTTCTTCGCTTTCTTCTTCAAGTCCTGGCCATATAGGAAGCCACTGATGGGATTCTACAGTTTCAATATATGAAGCAGGTGGAGCAGGTACACCACCAAAGCCATCGACATCTGGCTCTTTGATGGATAGATATACTTTTTCTCCATCTTCAAGTTCATTATTGAGCTTGGCACGGATGGTGGTAGTTTGTTCAACTTTAAAGTCTTTGTCAATTTCGATTTCTAGATCGAGTGTGCCAGGCATGACAATGATGTCAATGCACTTGGCGTCGCCAGATTGTCCCATGCCGATCATGCGTACAGGCTGGTTAAAGAGCCAATAGTCGGCATCAGAAACGGTGGAATTACAATTGTAGGTTTCTCCGCCAAATTCTTGCTCAGAAAGGCGAATGTCGCCTGCATCAACAACACCATTATCGCTGAAATAGATGGGTTCGCCATAATCGTAATCTTCGGTATGCTCTGAAACACCATCATTGAAATATTTGATGGTATCGGGCATTTTGTCGATGAGAAGGCCAACATCAATATCACCTTCGGTAACATGAGTTCTTGCTTCGTAGGTGATAATCTGACCATCATCGGAAGTTACAGTAACAGGAGTCAAACGCATATCACCCACGGAAATGTTTGCAGTTTGAGGAGGATTTTCGGGATCATCGAAATATCCTTTTCGATAAATCGCCTCTCCACATCCAAATATCCCTACATCGTCAGGGGGAGCACCTTCTCTTGGACCTACATTATGGAAATATACATCTTGTTCGAAGGCTGCTAAGCCTCTTCCAAAATCAAAAGCATAGTTTCCATCTACAGATCCAAGGAACATTTCACCAATGCGGCCTTGTTTGTAATCGTCAGAAAGGTTTTGTGGTACACAGGCATCTTTTGGATAATCTGCACCAATATTGTTATCAAAACCGTTATCGGCAAATATTTCAATTCCGGCATACTGTCGATATCTTAAGCTAATATTATTAAAAGTGGTTGCAGGAACTAAGCACGATCGTCCATCAGGATCAAGGACAGTTGCTTTTTGTATACGCTGCGACTGTGGTTTGATGTCACCGGTGGGTGAGAAAAGTCTTGCAGAGGTTATAGATGGATTGGTCCCCATCCAGGCATCTGTCTCAACGGAAATATCGTAGCGGTTTTGACCATTGCAGTTTGCTTCTAAAACGGGAGCAAAGAGAATTAAATCTCCAGCATATAAACCACCAATGACAAGACCCTTATCGTCGCGGTACCCATTGACATTGGTCAAACGCCAATCTTCTTCTTGGACTTGGGCAATGGGATTACCATTCACTTTTAAATAGATGAATTGGGTATTGTTATACCCCAGTCCAGGTTTACCAAAGGTGTGCCATTCTTCGCCGTTTTCGATGACGGGATTACCATTATCACGAAAACGAACTAATTTTAGCCCAATATCCTTGTCGCCATCAGCAACTATTGTATTTGGATGATAGGTAAAAGATTCTCCGTTAACGTATATAGAAACAGAATTTAATCGAGTATCACCAGCATGAACAGTATTTCGAAGTTCAAGTTCTGTAAGAGGATCTTCAGTACGTGCGGTTAAACGATAAATGGTTTCGCCTAGTGTATAATACTCATCGGATACTACCTGGTCGGTGTGCCATTCCTCGTCTTCGTCGGCAACTCCATTGCCATTAGTAACGAAACGCTCAAGTGGAAGAGTTAGATCCCAATCACCGTTCTCAACAATACCAGATGAAATAGTGCCATCGGCAAGTTGCGTACGGTAAGCAGGATAATCTACCATATCTACCCAACCAATGCGCCAGCCTTTTTCGGTGACCAGACGATCGTAAAAATAGATTTCAGGTCTGTATTCTGGATCTTTGGGATTCAGAATGTAGGGTCCTTGTGTGTTGGACACTGGATCAATTTGAGCTTTTGGATTGTTCTCACAACGACCTGCAATATAGGCTGGATGATAGGGATCGGAATAGATGTCGTAGTTGGAATCATGGAAGTTTCCATCGGGATCAAGCCACATTTTTCCTGTGGAGTCAATGACTCCGTACCATTTATGTTTGGCTTGGGATTCTCCTCCATCGGCTTGAATATGTAAATACATTTCAAACCAATACAAGGGAGAACCTGGCATTGAAACTTCGCGCCGTCCCCAAGAAGAGCCACGTTCATATTCCCATGGGAAAAAACGACCGTTAGGGATTGCTATTCCCGGCTGCGCCGGATCCGGATCAATTGGTTCACCGTCTGCTTCATAACCTACCGGATGTATAGCTTTGGCTATGAAGGTGTGGAAATCATTCTTGTGGGACTGATCTCCAAAAACAACGGTGGGAAAGCTTGCATTAAAAGGAATAATGCTAAGCAATAAAACGAGAGAAATGAAAATACTAAATAACTTTCTCATCATACCCACTCCTTTATCCGATCGCTAGCTTCAAACCAGCTTAACAACACAAAAAGAGTTACTTGTCTCAGAAAACCATACTCTTGCATTGCTCATATTTTCATAATCTACTACACCAAAGTGTGCTGTATTGTCTTGGGGTAAAGAAAATACAGCAAAACTATTCGAATCTTCAACACAAACGAAATGTTGTGAAGAATTTCCGTTTACATCGTATAAAGTAACAACTACTTCATTTTTACCATACTCAAAAGGAATATTCAACTTCCAAGACTGATTGTGGATCTCGGCTTGAATTCCCTCTATGCTTAGTCCAGCAGAGGAAGAAAGGGAACCTGATAAATACAGATTCCCATTCTCGATTTTTCCTTTTTCAATGGTTGCAATAACATTGTTTTGATTCGCTAGAACAAAAGAAGTAGAAGCTTGGGCTTCTACAAAAATATCCGTTTTTCCGGAAATCATTCCAGTTTTTTCAGCTGTAATCGTAATTAAACCTTCTCGGATGGGAGTAAAGGTAACTTCGCAGATACCGTTTGCATCGGTTTTGGTCATTTCGCTTACTCCAGCACCTGTCAATCGAATTGTAACAGCTTGCTCTGGTTTTTTGGATCCAGCATCAAAACTCTTGATTTGGATATGAACAGACTTTCCAACGACTAATGAGGACATTGCCAAAACTTGAACTCCAAGACCATTGGCAACATCAAAACGACCATAGTCGGAAATTCCGACATCGTGCATTTCATGTTCGCCGTACCCTCCGCCAGGTAAAATATAGCGGATATAACCTAGGGATTGGCCGGCACCCGCAGGAGTACAAGCAATCACTGCTTCTGGTATCTCGTCTTCTTGAATACTCATACGGCCTGTGACTTCTCTTTCGTCTCCGATGCTATCGGCTGCACCATATCCGGAAAGTGTAACAAGACCACCTTCTTTGATGGGCAAGTCTCGAGAATCAGCCTGTAGAGCTTGAATGATGAAGTTATTTTCAATTCCGAAAACAAGGTCGTAGTATCGGGTATCTAATAAGTCTTTACCAAGGGGCTCGCGTGTTTCAGCATTGAGAAAGACAAAATCAGGACCTTTGATCAATGCAAAGGTGTTGGGATGTGAATCCCAGTCCAATCTAAACATTGCATATCGGTCATAGCTATGTCGGCTTGCAAATCGCATTCCACCCCAACGGAATCTTTGGTATACATTGTTAGGACCAAAGATATCAAAATCAGGGTATCCTGCGATGTCAGCCCAGGATGGGTTAGAAGTAAGTCTATTTTTTCCAACAAAGGCTCCGAAATAGCTTTCCGTAAGACCCATATCGTTGGCATAATACAAGAAGGAAGCTTTTCCTTCTTGATCCAAACTAATGGAGTCGTTGAACGTAAGGAAGCCGTCATCATCGATGTCGGGGAAGCAATACCCACCATAGTACATACTGTTGTAAATATTACCTAAGCCCCAACCAGAAAACTGCTGGTTTTCAGGTGGAATATCATACAAAGGTGTAGTACTATAACGACCTTCGTTGTCCAATACAGAACCGGTGTTGTATAAGAAACCATCTGGGGCAAGAGTTGTAGAGGATCGGAATCCAGCAATATTCATTCTTTCACGGTTCATGATGTCAATGGTTCCGTTTTGGTTTTTGTCCATACCAAGCAGGTTGTAGTACCTGGGCATATTGGCAAATCGATACCGGAAGTTTCGAAGGAAGGTATTGGTTACAGTAATTCTGGCATCGTCGGTTCCTTCGCAAATATTTGCACCTGCAGTTCCTTTTAGAACTTCGCCTTGTGCATCAAATACTTGCAATCCGACTCTATAGACACGTTTGTCCATGGAAGTCATGACAAAATCGGGGCTGCCAGGTACATAATATTCTGTATTGGTTGGATCTTCGAGATTTGTGAAGTTGTACACGATAGCAGGTAGTTTGACGTTAACTACGGTTTGACCATAGTGTCGTCGATCGGGGGTATACACATATACAGGGAAAGAACCGGTATCGTTGGCGCAGAAATTGTAGAATTTGTAGATTCCTTCATGAGCTCGAGAGAAATCAATTTCTACAGGACTAAATGGTGTCATAGAGGATAGATAGATGGATTCGTTGTCATATAAAGAACCATCGTTGTTGTGAAGATCGGTTCGTAGCCAATAATATCTTGGTATAGAAGCATCTTGTCCAAAGTACTCTTTGTTATCGGGATGTGGATCTTGGAAGAGTACATTTCTGATATTTCTATCCAAGACTTTAATCTGATTTTTGGAATCAGGTACTCCATTGGAAAGATTAATTGGCTCACCGGTTTCATCCAAAATATTGAATGTAAGGGGTTTGTCAGGGTTGACAAGTTCGGGGGTAACGCCAGCTGTAATTGGATCAGGTCCGAACGAAACAATCAAATCGTTATGAGGAACTGGTTCAATGCGAGTCATACCGGCTAGATAGACTTCGTGGGAATATTCGTTGGGAGCAAAGGGTTTCCACAAAGGTGTGAATCCACGGTCATTGTTATCATCCCCATATTTGTAGGCATTAATATAGATGGGAATAATCTCATATTTGCTGATCACGTGGTCAGGTTTTTTATCAAATTCACCCGATGCATCTGGGATTCCACCAAAGTCGTATCCGATAGTGTCGATTTGAGCACCATTATTTTTGCTAAAGGTTAGCTTGTAAGTACCATCTTGCTTATGGAAAGTACGACCATCAATGAGACCTGTTGACCAGGTATTGGTTGCCATATCGTAGGTACCCAATACTTCGGTTTCATAATCTTCAAAAGATATCTTACCATCTAGGTTAATATCCATCTTTTCGGGGAATTGAACGCCTTTTTTAAACCAATCCGAGGATCGGGGAGGATTGGCTAACTGGCCATCTCCCATGCCATAGATTTCTTGGGTGTATTTATCAATAACTCCGCGATCTTGCCATGCAACAAGAAGGGCGTCATTGCAATACTCGGTATCTTGGTTGGGTATGGAAGCTTCAGTAAGGGTTAATTCAAGTTCATGGTCTTCCTCGATTTCGAGTTGTTTTGGCGCATCGCTGATCGTAATACCATGGACAGGAATGTTATTCATAGGAGGATCAGTGCAGCAATCACGGTAGCTAACTTCGGTGCCATCACCAAGCATTACAGTGATATTGATTTCTCCATGTCCAATGGGAATCAATTCGTCAATCAAAAATACGGGGTTATAGAACCAGTATGCAGCATTTTGGAAAGGATTAGCACAAAGATAATTTGAAGGCCACCCGTAGCGGCCAGCACCCCAGTATAACCACTCTTGGTTGACTTTTAACCAAGGGTTTATTTCGTTATCGGGGATATCAATTGCATCCCATGTTGCACTTGGGTTGGTTACGCGAGAGAAATCGTGATGACCCGTTGGAACAGAAAATCCAGTATATGTATCAAATCTCGTTCCAAAGGCACCACCAAGCATTTCATACTTAAAGTAGTTTCCAAAATCAATAACAAGTTTTTGGCTAAAATCGTAATCAAGAGGAACGTTTAGATATTTATTGTATTCGTATTTGGGATTGAGCCGGAAAATGTATTGATCGCTAGCTCCAGATGCTCCACGCATATGATCTTCCATGAAGGTTCGAGGGAATGCAAAAGGTCCTTCAATGGTCATGCGGATAATTCGCTGGGAGGCAGGATATGCATAGAAAGAAACGTGATCATAGGGGTTGGTTGTTTTCAAATAAAATGCCATTCCATAATCGGTTAGTGGCATAAATTCGGTACCCAACTTGGAATATTTGTCTTTCCACATTGCAGGATAGGCATTCCAATTACTACCATAAGCATTATCACGTTGGAGTATTTTGGCTTCTACTCGACCCGTATTGGATTGTCCACCAGGATATGCTCGTAAATCACGGTTAAGGTTTTCAAGTATTGGATTGTATCTGGCTGCAACTTGCGGTGCAGGTGGAGGTAAGGGGGAAATGGCATCGTCTCCAAGAGTATAGGAAACTTTCGAGTTCTGAAGAGCATGGTCTAGAATAGTTAGATCTGTAACATTCATATTTGGATTGGGTCTGGATACTTTGATTTCAACATTACCGCAGTAATCAATTCCCATACCGGTGTCCATCATGAATGCAGGAGGATGCTCTCGAACGGAATTGTAGTCAAATATACATGTATTCAAGTAAAGGCGGATATTAACAGGGGTGGAAGGATCTTGTGGCCATGTTGCAATGATACATTCTCCACCGTCATCAAATACATTTTGTATGCGTACAGGTTTTTTGCTAGGTTGAATTAATACGGGTACGCCCCAGGTGGAAAGAGATCCCCAGGTCTGCGGCGGGTTAAAACAACCATTGCTAGGATAGACCCAATGTTGATCAGTATTACCACCATTAAATAGGCCGTAGGCATCATTGATCGTCCATTCACCAAGGCGTGGGAAATTGGGATCGTCAATGCCGGGGATATCGCAGATTGTATCACCGATAGAACAATCGCGGTCAATCAGTCCAAGAGTAGGCCTGGAGTTTGGCATTGGTAGGGGAGTATGATGGTTTTGACAGGGAGCTCCTACACAACCTTGATCGCTTCTTTCATAGGAAGGTTGGTGCTGAATCGAATAAAGAACGTCACATTGATCCAAAGCACCGATGACTTGTCCAATATTGAGTGGTTCATACCATCTCCAGTAGTCATAGCTACCATCATCTCGCACTTGAACGATGTAACGCTGGCCAGCACTACCAATGGTCGTAAACATACCGTTAATACCACCACCATTGATATTGTAGTTCCCAATAATGGGCCCAGGAACAATTTGAGTCCCAGGAGGAACAGGTGCTTCAAGAGGAAGATCGAGCCATAAACGATGACCTGAATCTTTTCTAACAACCCGTCGATATTGTGGAAATCCTGGGGAAGTAGTAGCTGGAATGTATATTAAATCTCCGACATCAAAAATGTCTTCTAGACCATCAAATCGAATATAAAAGGCTCCATAGGGAGCAGTAGGAATTGTAGGTTGCCAATTAGATGTTAAAGCAAAATCGATAGTACTTTGTACACCACTGACAGTAGCATCGATGGTTTTCCTGGCAGTTGCCATTCCCATACCTTGGGGATCATTGACATCTTTTTCATCGTCATGCGCCAAAAGTTTTAATTTAAGCATAGGTTGTCGTTCATCTAGAGGATTGATACATTCTTTGTCTGGAATCAGTTCTATATCAGAGGGTGCAACTTGTAATCGGTCAATTCCAAAACAGTCGTATACATTGTCAAGTTTTTCTGGAATAAGCGCGCTGCTTTCAAGATCATCATCGAATTGTACGGTGGGAGGATAAACAAAGTATTTTGTCTTTTGATAAATTCCCCATGGTTTATTCCAATATTCAGTTTTAGTCCATTTGGAAGCCCATACAGTGGGGTCAGAGTAATTGTCTTGTTGATGATAAGTATACTTAGAATCTTTTGGTGCTATTTTGCGACCGCCGATATCTTTGTATGCACGCACTTCAACCCAATCTGGAATACCGTTTTCGCGGCAAGTACCGCGGTACGGGGTATATTCAAAAGTAGCAACTGGGTTGTCTTTAGTTAGCACACGGTAATCCACATAAGGTTTCCATTCGTCATATCGTGGATAATTACCACCGAAAATGGTGGGTTGATTGAATGGTCGGATTTCCATATTCCATTTGTCTGCAGCGTATTCGTCAATTCTTGGTCGATAGGGCCATGTGTTGGGGTTTGGATTGATAACGCCAGAACCTGGGAATCCGTCGACATAAGCCATATTTTTTAAATTGTGGAACGCTGAAGCAATACCAGAACCATCGAGGGCAAGCCCTACGACAGGGGCATCAAGTACCCATGTTCTTCGGCGAACATGGTTGACACGGTTTTGATCTTTTTGCCAGTATCCAGGCCAACCCGTTAGAGGTGGGGGCGGGATATCTTTCAAGAAATTAAATATGATTGTACCGTCGGAGAAGATGGTTGCCTGGGCATCAATAAGGTAGTATCTGTATCCGTTGCTAGCTTGATAAGAACCATTGTCATTGGTATAGGGGATGGTGCTACCGTCAATGGTACGATATCTGGTTTGAGCTCGCCAGCGGAAGGTAACAGAATCGGAGGATTCGGAAATGTAGATATCTTCTTTGTCGTGATTGATAATTGGTAATCCGGCAAATGAGGGATGCGTTGTAATATTCATAGGATGTCCGGGTGGCAGGACAGATAAGTCGTCTCCGTACACCATAAGTCGTACATCTTGATCATTAAGACCAAGAGGCATGGAATAAGAAGTGGAAAAGTTTAAAAATCCTTTTTCTGATACATAGACACGGTTGTAAAATCGACCAGCAAGAGGAAATTGGAAAGGAAGCTCATATAGCCAAGAGCCTGAATTGGATCCACCATCTCCATACCAGTGCATCGGTTTTCCTTTAACATCGTAGTCAAGTTGAGGATAGGTATTATCGACAACATTTTGATTGTATCGGAACACGTTAAATTCGTTGGCTTCTGGTTCTTGAATGGTTACATATACTTTTTCGTCTTCAGCTGGAGGAGGATCAACGGACACTTTTATGGTTGAAGTTCTTTCAACAGTAAGCTCATCTCCCACTACTTCGACGTTCAAGCCAATATCACCGGGTAATACTACGCTGTCCATGCATCGTAAATCGCCATTTTGGCCCATGGTGATCATATTGAGATGGGTTTGCATAAAGAATGCATCGCCAGATAGAACTTTGCTACCACATTCGTAAATCGTTCCTTCAATATCGATTTCAGAATATCTGGTGTCACCTGAATCTACAATGAAGTTTTCGTTGGCATCATAATAAATCTTGGTAAGAAGTGGATCGTAATCAAAAGGATTCTGGGGTTGTTCAATGTATTGGTGGTAATTGGGAATGTAGAATTTGTAATATTGAGGTGTATCGGGTTGGTGGAAGGGGTCCAGTGATAATCCAACGTCGGCATCTCCTTCAATAACGTGAGTGTTTCGTCGATACTGGATAGAAGTATTCCCCTTTGTAACAGTAACATCTGTAAAACGAAGATCCCCAGGAATAACTTCATTGTTGTTGGTACGTTGAGGGTCAGTTAAATAATAAATGCTCTCTCCGCAACCGTATAGGGGTTCGTACCCGGGGATGGGGGTAATAATCGTGTCATGGAAACGGTAGTTGTCTGGTATACGATCTAATCGTCTTCCAACATCCAGGACGCCCTGGTAGTTTTCTGCACCAACATATTCTTCACAAGTTCTACCAATCTCGTAATTATCGTGTAAATCTTGTTGAGCAAGATAATCACTGGGGAGTGCATAATTAAGACTATTGTCAATTCCATTGTCACAGAATATTTCAATACCAACATATTCTCTGTACTGGAATTGAATATTGTGGAATGTTGTACCAGGAAGTAAATTGTATCGGTCTTCGTCAAGTGCGGGATCTAAAACAGTATTTTTTTGAATTCTTTGTGTTTCGCCACGAATATCACCATTGGCTGAATATAATCTGGCAGAAGTGTGAGAAGGATTGTTCCCCATATAGACATCGGAAAGAACAGAGATGTCGTAGTGATCAGTATGACATCCGCCTTCCATTACTTCTAGCATTACCAAAGCATCTCCAGCTGAGATACCGCAACCTAAATAGGAATACATACGAATATTGGTTGCGTATTTTCTTGTATTTACATTGGTGAGACGTATAGCACCGGATACAACTGTCAATTCGTTTAAAATTGGATTGTCTCTGGGTTCAAGGGTTGGAGTAATAGGCAATCTATATATCCACTCATCGACGTCATACTGCATATTTGGTATTTTGTTGTCTACGTGCATTTCATTGGGTTGGAAGGAAATTAACTCTAGTCCTTCGTCCCAGTCTCCACTGCGTACAGTAGTTCCAGCAGCATAGTTCTTAATTTCGATTTCATGAGCAATAACTCTTTTGGTTGTTACAGGAGTGAGTCGTAAATCGCCAGCTTCAACGATAGAGGAAGGAAGGGGTCCAGTGTAAAACCACTCTATGGGAGTGGGTTTTTTGTAGATGAACTCATGAGGTCTTTTTTCCATGGGATCGGTAGTCATTTTACCAGGAGTATAAAGGCCATCTTCTACTAGCTCTACGTGAAATTCATCAAATAGAAGACTGGATTGGTTTTCAAAGTTCTCTTGATAGAAGGGAACGAGAGGTAAACCATAATCCCAATCCCCAGCAGGGTCGCCATCTATGATGCTGGTGTCGTATCGCACAAGTCCTGTTGCCTCTAGACCACTTGGCAGAGGAGCTCCGGCAAAAGGATAATCAATAAGATCAGCCCAGCCTAATCTCCAGAGTCGATCCGTGGCTTCAGAATCTTCGTCGGCTTTGTAGTCCCAGAAGTACACATTTTCGATAAAATCTGCACGATTACGATTGAAAACAAAAGGACCCTTTGTGTTGTTTTCGGCAGAATTATCAACCAATGCTCGTGGGTTTGTATCGCAAGAGCCTGGTATATAATTTGTGTTTAATGGGAACTCTTCGAATGGATAACGTGCTACGGTTGGATCTGCTGTAGGGTTGTAGCGAGAATCATTAAAGTATCCATCCGAGTCAAACCATATCTGACCGGAATTGTCAATGACAAAATAGTAGGGTCGAGTCTCGGTTGATACAGGCCCACTTGCAACAATATCAAGATATACTTGTCCGTACAAAACAGGCAAGACTTGATCGTTTTCAGCATCGCAGGGCTTTGGCATACCGGTTCGGTCGTCTACCGATTTTGTAGCATCGGGCATGAAATATCCTCTACGACCCCATACAATTTGTCCGGGCCTTTGCCAAGGAAAGGATACTCCTTCGTCTAATGCTTCTCCTTCCCAGTCAAACCCCACAGCATGCGTTGTAGCAACAACATGAACTGCAGTCTTTATATTGTCGTCACTTGCTTTGACTGCAACCGGAGAATAAAAGGTCGCAGGGATCATCCCAAAAAGGAACATAATACTAATAGCGACAGATAAGAGCTTCTTCATAGTCGACTCTCCTTTTCCAATTGGCCTGATAAAACCAGAGTCACTTGCATTGTTATCACCCTATACCAGAAATACAATTGTGATCAGTTTAATTCTTTGATTCCACTCAACGGTAGCGCCAAAGATTTCTGATACAAAATGGATAGGAATACACACATGACCATTATTCATGACAGGAGGTGCATCTAATGTTAACACATTCCCATTCACAACAGCCTTACTAGAATCTACTGCCATTTCAATTCGTAGATCATCACGGGTTAAAGAAATCCCTTTTGTATCGGGATTCCAGGTAAATTCAAAGTCGAACACAGCAGCGATAAATTTTAAATCAAGATAAGTTCGGTCATCACGGACAAAAGGTGGTTGTTGCATTTTAACAGGATTACCATCTACGTGTGCAGTTGGTTCACCTACATAGCATTCCACTTTTCTTTCGTGGTATACGTAAACATTCCATTGCTTTTCAGTTACGTTTCCAAGGTCGTCTTGTGCAGTCAAAACAACAGCGTTATTGCCTTGGTCAACAGGAAGTTCGATAGACCAATCTTGTCCTTCGAGATTGGCATTTTGATTGTTTACGGTAATTTGAGTGGCGGTATCGATTTTACCTGTCAAAGTGATCGTGGATACATCTATCCATTTGTATTCTTCCATGTTTTGATCAATAGTGATGGAAGGACCTTGGGTTTTAAGTTCTACGCAGATCACTTTGCGGGTGATACGACTTCGGTTGTCTTCGGCTTCAACAATGATTGTATTCATGCCTTCTACGAGATATACAATGTGGCGGAATGTGCGGTCTTGGGAAATATCTACTTTTGTTTTGTTGATAGAAAGAACGCGGATATCCTCAGCAACGGTTCCTGTAATTTCATAACGTTTTTCATTGGTGCGTTCTTTCATGGAGTTAAACATGACAGGGTCTGATCGTCCGGTAGAGGTTCCGATATCGATTGCAGTGGAACCAGTGATGTAGTCTGCTTTTTCTGCAACGATAGAAATTGCTTTGTCAGCATTTGGTTTAACAGTAATATAAGCAATACCATTTGCATCAGTTTTTGCTGATGCTTTGATGCCAGGACCAGAAATGGTTATGGTGGCATCTTGAACAGCTTTTAATGTACCGATTTCAGATATGATCAGTTTTAGATCGGTATCTTCGTTTATCTGTATAGCACCGCTAAGAGATGAAACTTCAATTTGAAGCCCCTTGGCAACGTCAAATTGAGCAAGGTTCATAAGTTGATACTCTTTGCGGAGATATTTAATGGATCCGTAGGGAGCTTCTGTTCGCTGTAGATCCATACGAGTATTGTTGACAATTAAATCTAAGCTGATGGTTTCTAGTCCAGTACCTGTTGGAGTAATCATCATTAAGGACTCGGCAGGAGATCCAGGATCTTTACCGGTTGGATTGACACGGGAGGATACGCGGTATTCGGCTTTGTTGCCAGTGAGAACCATCATAATCTCGTCATCTAAAGGAAGGTCTCGTTTGTCGGCAGGATAGAATTTAAAGGCGAGATGGTTTGGTTTGCCATAAACAAGATCGTATGCTTCGGGATCAAGCATTGATTTTCCAATGGGTGCTAGATCATCAGATTTATAGACTTCAACTTGCGGTGCACGCAGTTTAACAACGCTAGATGGCATTGCATCCCAGTCCAGGCGGTAAGAATAATCTTTTGGAGACCAATAAGCCTGACGTTGATATCTATAACTTACGTATGTTACTTGTTTTCCATAACGGGTAGTAAAGTGATTGGGAGAAGAAGGTTCGTAGCCAGCGGAACTACCCACTACATCTCCAAAATTGGAGATGGACCACATGTTCTTTCCGACCAGTCCGCCTACTTCACAAACATCATCGCCAAAAACGTAAAACTCGGTTTCGCCATTTTGATTGAGATTGATGGAATCGGTATTGGATATATTCAAATATTGCATGTAACGGTTGTCGTCGCCACGTTGATCGAAATTGGCAAACATGAGACCAAAGTTGCCGGGAGTGTAGTAGGGTCGGTTATAAATACATCCGCTACCCCAGCCTTCGGTTAGAGATAGGGTAAGGTTTGCATCGGAGAAAGGAATAACTCCATATGTTCCATTGTCGTACTTCACATTCTCGGTTGCGTAATAAACGCGACCACTTGTTGAGCTGTATCCGGTATATCCATAAGAAGTAGAGTAGAAAACAACATAGCGCATATCTTTTGTTCGTTCAATTTCGCGATTCTCAGGATCTAGTCGTCCGTTGCCATTTTTATCAACACCAAAGTGAATATCGTAGTGGTTGTCGTAGCTAATGGCACCAAATACGTATTTAGAATAGGTTCCGTTGTAGAAAGAATATGTTCTGTACTGTGGTTTACCAGTGCCATAATAGTGCCAATACCAAGGTTGGATAGCTCTATAGAAGTTTCCAGGAGTAGTAGCAAATGGGGTAAAACGAGCTACTTCGGAAGCTGAGCCACCGCATACGGAGATGTTTTCTCCAACGCCTTTAATGGGTCTGCCCTGGGCATCTTTTGCGAAGACGCGAATTTTATAAATTTTGTTGTCACCGGCTGTTAGTACAAAATCTGGGTTGCCGGGAACATCAAAGGCAGTATTGGTAGGATCATCGTAATTTGTTACTTTGTAGGTAACATTGGGGAGTTCAACATCAATTTTGACTTTTCCCATTTTTCTGCGGTCTATAGAGTAAATATATACGTCAAAGGAGCCAGCATCGTTAGCAACAAAACCTTTGAAGACATATCGGCCTTCGTCGGAGCTAGACATGTCAAAATCGATAGGTTCAAATCGACCAGCATCACTAGAATAAGCATTCACATTGCCAATTAGAGAACCATCGTCGTTATGAAGATCGGTTCGAGTCCAGTAATACTGTGGTAGAGGATCGGGATGTGGATCTTTGATTAATTGATTCCAAACAGCTAATTTCACTGCTGCAGGATCGATATCAAGATTATCGTCAGTATGTTCAGCCTTTAGTTTGCTTTCTGCATGTGCCAAAAGATCGACGGGATTTCCAGCTTCATCAGTCACCTGGAAGGTGAGAGGTTCGGAAGCATCTTGAAGCTCTGGTTGCACGCCGGCTGTTAATGGTTCTGGTAGGGCAGCAACTGTCCAGACATTTTGAGAGAGAACATCAATTTGGGTGCGGCCGGTTAAATAGACTTCATGTGAATATTGTGGGAATTCGGATTCCAGGTTGTATAAAGGTGTAAATCCACGATCGTTGTTATCATCGCCATATTTGTAGGCAGTAATGATGATAGGCAGGACTTCATCGTCTCCTACAACACCATCGGGGGCACTGTAAGAACCTTTTGGACGAAGGTTGACTCCACCAAAGTCCATACCAACGAGATCAATCTGGCTACCGTTACGTTCAGTAAATTCCATATGGTATTTTCCATTGCCGCGTTGGAAGGTTCTGGCATCAATAAGACCAGAGGTCCAGGTGTTGGTTGCAAGATCGTAGCTTCCGACAATCTCAGTTTCATAGTCTTGGTAGGATACTTTACCGTTTCGGTTGATATCGTCGGCAGGAAGATATTGCGTGCCAAGTTCAATAAAGTCGGAGGATCTGGGAGGATTGGTCACCCAACCATCTCCAGCGCCGATAATGCGGCCAGTGTTATGATTAATAACACCGCGGTCTTGCCAGGCAACAACTACGGCATCATTACATGGTATGGTGGCATCAGGGTCTTTTTTCTTGTCATATTCCGAAAGGGTAAAATCAAGAGTATTATCGGAATCGACAAGGAAATTATCAGGTGTTTCGATATCGATGGACAAGGCTTGTACATCAATACCATCAGTAATATTTTCCTGGCAGCAGTCTTGGTAAATCTTCTTTACACCGCTTGCTGTTTCAACTTCAATAGAAATATTACCGTAATTAACGGGAATCAATTCATCAAAAGCGAACATAAAGCATCCGGTGTTGTAATAATCATTTGGTACTGTTTGAAATGATGGTGGACCATATCCTACCGAAGGAGAATAGAAGGACCAGGCAGTATAATATTGGGCATTTGTAGTAAACCAATACTGGTACTGACCATTTGCTGAGGTAGAGTCTTTTGGAGCATCGCCTTCGTAGAATCCACCAGTTTGGTTAAGAGCAGGAGGATAAGTATAGGGGTCGGCTTCTCCATAATAGAGAAGGTGGGTATAACGCGCTACTTTATTTTTGTCTCTGTAAGATGTGAAAACTGGCATAGAAGTACCTGGATTGGTAACGCGATTGACGCGCTGACCTTGTGTTTCCCACATACCCGATGAAGTAGAGTCAACTACAATCTCACCGGACATATCATAGGTGATTGGTACATTTTCAACACCTTCGTACTTGTAGGAAGTATCTAGTTTTTGGTCAGCAGGACTGTAATATTTCGGGGTCATGAAGGGACCCTTAACGGTGATGCGAGATAGAAGCATAGTTGGGTAAATATTGGGATCGAAGGTGTAGTGATTTTTTTGTGCATCGCGAAGAACAAAGTACATACCATAATCTGAAAGTGGGAAAAACTCTGTTCCAAGTTTTTTGTACATGTCAAAGATTGCTGGGTATGCATTCCAGCCATGACCTTTGACTTTAATAGAAGAATCCACTGCAACAGCTCTGCCTGTATGAGTTTGTCCGCCAGGATAGGATCGGAAATTTGTGTAATCAAACAGAATAGGATTGTAATCGGATCTTATTTGGGGAGTGGGCGGGGGAAGAGAGGATATTGCGCGGTCACCATCGGTATAATTTACTTTAGATTGCTGAAGAGCGTGATCGACGATCTGCATTTCAGCAAAGTTGACCTGAGGATCGGCGGGTAAAACTTTCATATCGTAGTAGCCTAGATAATCAATACCAGGTCCTTCGTCGTAGACAAAATTGGGTGGATGAGGGACAGTGGAGTTGAAATCATAAATATTATGAGTGGAATACAATCGGATTTTTAAGGAAGTGTCGGCATTTTTTGGATTGGCGACACCAAGTCCGAGTCCACCAGCAAAATCGTGTTCAGGACTCATAATGACGACAGGTATGCCGTATGTGACAATAGCAGAAGGTGGATAGGAAGTACTTGGGTAATAGTAGGGCATATTACAGCATGGATCGCCTGCAGGTAAAGAACCTTGGCCGGCGTCTCCGAAGAATCCATAGCGATCATTGAGAGTTACATCGCCAAAGGGTGGCATACCATCGCCGCTAGTGGGATTGCACGTAAATTGACCAATTGAATTGTCCATATCTCGTAAACTTTGAGCTGGCATGCGCCATGAATCGGGCACATGGTAGTAGCCATAGACTCCACCACCTACGGGATCCCATTGACCACCATATGGGATAGAGGAAGCACGTATTGTGTAAAGGAAATCATGTTGGTCCAGTGCGCCAAAAACTTGACCGGGAAGATCACCTTCGAACCAGCGCCAAAATTCATAGCTACCGTCTGTATTAACTTGAACAATATAACGCTGCCATTTCTGGCCATATCCACTAAGTGCAGTAAAGAAATAGTCGATGCCAGCACCATGAGCATTGTAGTTCATAATCATGGGACGGCCATAGGTGCCTTTTTCTTGTTGACCTCGTAAGTCTACGCCGTAGTCGTATTCACCTAAGTAGTTTGTATCGCCTCCATCACCAGCAAACCAGGTATGAGACATCATTTGGATGTTGGCGGGATCGTTAACATCGTTGGGGTTGTCGGCATCGAATACATAGTATTGAATGGCGGGTTGTCTGGAAGAGACAAGATCAATACATTTCTTGAGGGGTTGAATGACTAAATCTTCGGGAGCGATATCGATGAAATGTTCATCGTAGCAATCGTATACATTTCGAAGACTTAAGAAATGCTTGCCATATTGATTTTCAATATCGCCAGGCATAGTATTTACGGGTACTGGAGGATCAATCATGAAAGGTACTTTGCGGTAGTTTTCCTGCCACTCTTTTTTGTTAAAGAGGGATCGAATCCAGAAAGGATCCTTGTAGTTGGTGGCAAAACTACCAGAATAATCGGTATCCATAGGAGTAATAGCGGATACACCGCCAAGATCAGCGTATGCTTTGATTTGCAGCTGGTTAAACAAACTGGTACCGGCATAAAATCCGTCCATGCCATGGAATCCGTCGTTGCAGGAGCCGCGGTAGGGGGTGTATTGGAATTCAAATACAGGATTGTCTTTATCAATATAACCAAACTCTGTATAGACTTTTTCGTTATACAAATCTTCATCAGGTGGTTCGGGGGGTCCCCAAATCATGGTCTTCCCGTTAAGCCAATCGGCATTACTCATGGGAGTGGCACCGCCGTAGCTCCAAGGAGCAACTTGTGCGCGCTGTGCGTAATAATCGGATACACCAATGATGGGAATGTAGGGAACGGTTTCGTAGGGACAGCCAACATTGGGGTCGGTGACGATTTCAGAACTATCTACATCAAAATCATCAAAGAATTTGCCATTTCGAATATCATCGCCGTTGCGAAGATACATAGAAGTTGGTACGTTAATACCAACTTGACCCTGGTTGCGGTCGGAATAGTTGAAAATGATGGTACCGCCGCGCGTGAGTACAAGTTCGAACTCAGAAGTCCATCTTGCAACATTATTACGCTGCGTTGGAGTTGTATAGTCTCCCCAGGAACGGATATCGTAATTAAACTGAGAATCTCTTGCTTTGAAGGGGTTTGTTAAAACACGCCAAACAACTCGTAGTGATTCGTCAGTTTTTTTAGAAAATACACCGTATCCAGGCAAGACGCGATAGTAATAGGGATAGTAGCGACCCTGAGTTGGTATATGCCAGTTACCGCTCATGGGAATAATCCATGTATTTTGGAGCATCATTAAATCCCACGGGTAGTAGCAAGTCATGTATTGAGATGAAGACCCATCATATCGATACCAGAAGCCAAGAGGATAACGGTATCCACCATATTGAGAGGAGTTGCTGTATGGATAGGGCCGTCCGCCATAGGCATAGCCATAGGCTTGCATATAGTCGTATCGATATTCATAGGGGTAATAGTTGCCCCTATAGTTGGGGTATCCACGATAAAGTGCCAACATACCATCTTCTGTGATATATGTACGATCGTAAACCGAACCATTAATCTCTAAACCATCATTTCCAGCGCCCCAAAGAAGTTCGTAAGCTTGGATATTATTTCCATAGTAATACCAACTGTTTGAAGACGTTAGATGCCTCATATCATCGGTGATTCCAATATATCCGCCTTCATCGAGGATTACGTCATATAGTTTTTTGAGTTCATCTGACTCTTTATTTTTTGGTTTCGGTTCTCGGACTGAAATCCAGACCTTTTGTCCATCTTTTAAGGCAGACATGTTGTTTAGGGACAGACGTACTGTGGAGGTTTGTTCAACCTTCAGTGGTTTGTCGATATCCACATTCATGTCTAATTCGCCAGGTTTGACAATGATGTCAAAGAAACGATTGTTTCCATTTTGTCCCATGCGAACCATGTGGTTGATGTGAGTTGTGTAGTAATACTCTACACTGTTTTCAATTTTGGATCCGCAATCAAACAAAAGACCCGATATTTCGCAGTCAGTTAGACGAGTGTCACCTTCATCAACCAAGAAATTGTTGTTTGCGTCGTGGTAGATGTTTTCACCGTATTGGAAAAGGCCATCGCAAACCCATACTTGGGCATTGTCGGCTGTTTCTAAAATGTTAAGTTTTGCTTCATCGTAAAACTTGTATTTATAGACACGTTCGGTGACAAGTGCGCCGGTTTCTGGATCGGTGTAGGTAATGTCTTCCCAAAAATCGAACAGAGCAAGATCAATATCGGCGTCGCCAGGCATAACTGTTGTTCCTACTTGATAGTCAATGAAATTGCCATTTCGTTCAACAGTTACAGGAGTATGGCGGATATCGCCTTCCTGTACGGTATAGTAGGTAGCATAATCTGGATCACGTGGATCGGGCGGGAGCTGCTTTTCGGCTTTTTCATAAATGCTTTCTCCGCAGCCAAAACCATTTACAGGATTGAGGGTAGTATCGTGATAAAGCATGTATTCGGGGAAAGGAGTTAGTTGCCTACCAGCATCAGGGATACCTGCAATGCCATTGGAGGCACCTAGATATTCTTCGCAAAGCCGGCCTTGTTTGTATTCATCGCCCAAAGAATTGAGCAAGCAAGCATCGGTAGAGAGATTGGCACCAATATTGTTGTCATTTCCGTTGTCACGGAATATTTCTACACCGATATAGCTGCGATAATCAATCTGCACATCGTGAAATGTGCAAGCAGGAACTTGAAATTTATCGCCAGAAGGGTCGAGGACGGTATTTTTCTGAATTCGGCTTGCCATAGGAGAAAATTCACCATTGGGGGAGCGTAGAACAGCTGTAGTAGTGGAAGGATTGCTTCCCTGCCAAACATTGGTTTCCACGGAAATATCATATTTGGTTCCAGCGCATCCATTGGCTTCTAAGACTTCCAATAAAACCAAAACGTCTTTGTCGGCAAAAATTTCAGAATAAGAAAAATCGAGGGATTTGGCACTGTAGTTGCCAGTGACAAAAATATTAGTGAGTCGTGTGTCGCCAGTTTTCACAACATTGTGATTGCCATGAACGCGATAGATGTATTCACCAGGATTGTAAGAGCCATCCGGGATTTTGTTGTCGATAAAGCGCACATCATGTCCAACAAAATTTCGGAAAGAAACAAGATTTAAACCGATATCTTTAGATCCAGTAATGACACCATATGTTTCAGAAACTCCATAGCTGAAACTCTCATTTCCAACAAGAACAGAAACAGGAGTGAGACGAAAATCGCCTTCTTCTACTTCAGCATTATCGGGTGGAGTAGGAGTGATAATGGGATCATACACTTTTCGGTATATAAACTCATCGGAATCATAGGTACCATTGTTATTGGCATCATGGTAGTAAATAGCATCTGTAGGATTGAGTGGGAATGGATTGGCAGTGAGGATATATGAATTGGATTCTACAGGAACACCTTGATAAGGATTCCATGTCCAATTTGTCAATGGATTGACTTCCCAATCACCGGACTGAACGATTCCAGTAGAAACTGTGTCGTTGTCGTTAAGTCCACCTTCGCGAATGTATTCGGGTCGATTGACCCATCCGAGTTGCCATTTTCTATTGGTTCCGGGTTTCAGTGCCATATCTCGATCCCAGAATAAAATAGTGGGTCGGTAATCGGGGTGAGTTGGATCAATTACGTAAGGACCTTGTGAGTTATTTGATCGTACTGGATCAATACGAGCCATTGGGTTAGATGCATTAGAGCCCGGAACATATCGTGAGCTCTGAGGATCTGCTTTAGCTTCGTATCTTGGATCATTAAAAGACCCGTCTGGATCAAACCAAACCTGGCCTCCGTTATCCAATACGATATACCATTTCTCGGTTAACTGAGAAAGGCCTCCCGCTGGATGAATGGTAAGATAGAATTCAGCCCAGTATTTTGGAAAGGAGTTGGATTCACCAAACTCTGTCACCTTAACTGGGTTTCCAGATAAATCTTTTGCTTTGGGAGTGTAGGGCATGAGATAGGTATTATCCTCATCTTCAGGAGAATAACGACCCCAGTAATTAGTTCCTTTACGTTCCCATTGGAAACTTCGAGAATCTACCTCTCCAGCGATTGTTTCATATGCAAAAGGAGTATCCACCGTTCCCAGTCTAACTCCACTGGCATTTGAATGTGCTGGGTACATATCCAGAAAAGCCATTGTTGCAGACTTATTCATAGATGCACCAGATACCTTTGCAACACCCATATCATGAGAGTTTAATGGTATCATTCCACAAAGGAATAAAGCAATAACCAAAATAGACAATAACTTTCTCATAGCGCTCTCTCCTTTACTCAAGGAAGATTTCTACCTTTTAAAACAATGATCATACTCACAAATTTACTACAATTTTTCCTTTTTTTTTCTAAATGTCAAGAAATCTAGGCTCAAAGTCTGAGTTTTATAAAACTTCATCGCTTCTAGGAAATGGGAATTTTTAGTGTATTGGAAAAACACATTTGATCCTTCCAGTATAATTCTGCTCTATTGAATAAATATTTGTTTCGTTTGGCTGAAGAAATTGTTGTTACGGAAAAATGCTTGGGAGTATACTCTACACTGACGGGTTGTACATCTCCTATAAGATATACCCCGCTACCTATATGCGATGCTACCATCATTCCGTTAACAAAACCAATGGATGACAATCCGGTATAGGCAGAAATTGGTTTTGCTGCTTTTGGCATTTTTAAGGCTTTTACTAAAGTTCCTCGAAAAGCATCCAAAATAATGATATTCCCACTCACGGTAGAACATACTACGTAGGAAGCTGAATCCATATCGATGACAATAGGTTTTTCAACAATATAGTCATCCGCTAGTTGAAATCGCCATCGAATCATTCCGGTGTGGATATCCACACAAACCACGCGGGTGTAATCGGACCAATAGGAAAATGCAATGCTACCTTTTTGCAGTATAGAAGGACTTGTGGAACGATAACAATACTTTTTGCACCACAGCTTTCGAACCTTCCATACTATCTCTCCGTTGGAGGGATTCTTGCAGATCATATCATCTTCAAATGATTGCATCCAAAGCATTGTCCCATCCACTGAAACAACTGTGGAATCAGAATTTGGATAACCAAAGTTGGAAAGAGTTTCCCCAGTAAGAGCATGTAAAATAAAGCTACCACAAAAAATTACTGGTTTTTGATTCATGTACTGCATGCAAAAAGTATTAGCGTCTACTTTCTTTTTAAAGTGTAAATGGCCATCTAGCTGATCTAAAGCAACAATGTAGCCTGTGTCCGTAATGAACAAAAACAGACGATGATCCTGGTACAAAAAAGAAAACAGGGAAGAGCCAGTTGATTGCATGTCCGGTGCATCCCAAATGGTTTCATATCGATTCTGATTGGGAAAAAACTTTAAATAGACTGCCTTTTTGCTGGATACAACAAAAATGTTCCAGTTTCCTTTTTGGTCTATTTGAACAAGGGGTTGTGTATAGCAATATCCCAACGAAAGAGGAATGTTGTACACCCGCTCTTTTTTGGAGTTTAGGAACTCTACATTTCCAGCAGTATCGGTAAGAACAAGAAACCATTGGTTTTGATAGGGATCCCAAAAACAATTTGGTATTGGAATAGGTTTGGTTTCTTCTTTCAAATGCAAATCTCTAGGTAAAAAATGAATACTATTCCCCGGTGGTAGTTGGTCTACATTTTGGTAACAACTATCACCGCATTGATATGCAGGGCTTGCGTTTTGATATGCAGTTGACAGGTAATTTTGCATGGAAAGAGAAGAATTATCCAGCGCCGGGGATGGATTACCAAATCGAACAATACCTTCGCCCGGTACAATAGTCCATAGCATTCCTTCAGTGAAGGCAAAGCAAACTCCCAGTGCAGGCTCCACAACAGGATTTTGAAGCATGGAAAGAGGAAGTGGATAGGAATCAGCTATTTTTGTTTCTCCAGAAGACATGGCAAAAAATTGCCTTTGATCGTTTAAAAAAAGAAACTTGTTCATGTTACCGCTTCGATACGCACAAAATCCTAGAATCTGCTTTCCGGGTATTTCTACAGTTTTTTGCGCTGCTTTTTCTCCAAGCTGTCCCGACACAAACACAATACTTTCTGTTTGTGAAGAATGTTGTGTTACTAAAAAGTATTGCAGATATTGCGGAAGAAATATTACACTGGATTTTGGTTCTCCAGGTAATTCGGTGGAAAATAAGATCTTTCCATGGAGTGGATGAAAGATGATCATTTTTTTCTTGCTAGTAGCAATACTTACATAGGGCGTTCCGTTCCAGGCCACCGAAGTTGCATTGTGTTCAATCTGACCCTCAAACTGAGTATTCCACTGCTGTCCAGTGGATAGATTGTATCCAACAATGGTACCATTCTGGAAAGGAAACAATACAAGAAAATCTTTGTTTGCCATAAGAGACATTGGACTAAGGTTTGATGCTGCATGATGTGTATCTTTCCATATGACATGATGGGAAAAAACATCTTGAATCAACATAGAATCTTCTGTACAAAAAGAAATATAAGGTTTTGTTTCCCATGTAAAAACGTGAAAGGGAGTTGTAACGAGAGTGTCGGTTTGCTTCGAGTTTAGTAGTTTTCCATTTTCAGCAGCAAACAGGAGTATTTTTTTCTGTGAGGTGGCTGCAACAATATATAGCTCTTCCTTATACCGAAAGGATGCCATCCCAGGTACAACATATTCACCTGCAGATAAAAGGAAATTCCAGTTCTTTTTTCCAGTAATAGCATTTAGGCATACAATTCCTTCGTTCAAAGAAAAGAAAACAACAATTCTGTTCCCACGAATCTCTTCAACAATAGGATTTTGTTCGACAACATCGCAAGAATACCAGTAAGATGGTGTTGTAGAAATGGGCACGCGGATATCGTCGCGAATCCAATTGCCCCCGTTATACCCTTCTTTCATTGCAACCTGTGTCCAATTGTGGCACTGCGAAGGAGAATACTGCCAATGTAAAACATCCACTGCATTGTATTCTTCTTTTGTAGGAAACCCAGTGTAAATAGTTTGACCAATTTGGTATTGAGTAGGCAGAGAATAGATTTCTTCCAGTTTTGTGCGGGGGTGAATTTTTTCTCTTAATAGTGCTTCACAAAAAGACGATGTGAAAGCATTTTTTTGAGGTTTCAGATAAAAATGCACCTGACGATTGTTTTGTTTGATGGCTTCTTTCAGAAGGGAAAAATCATTGGATAAAAAATGCGTTGGAATAGAAAAGGAATACAACGATGCTACAAAAAAACTGATACAAGCGATTTGGAAGATTTTTTTCATGCGTTTCATGCTCTATTTTTACCATTTTCACTACTTTTTGTAAAAACATGCAGGAAAAATGAGAAAAAAAACAAAAAAACTTGAAAAAATGTGCTTTTTTACTTGCATTCTGATAAGAATCTTGTCATAATGGGTAAAAATCAACCTAAGGAGGCTTAAATTATGACCAAGACTGAATTGATTAAACAAGTCGCAAAAAAATCTGACATGAGTCAGAAAGACACCGATGTCGTACTCAAAAACTTCTTTGAAGTCGTGAAAAACACAGTAAAAAGTGGTGAAAAAGTAGCAGTTATTGGATTCGGTAATTTTGAAGCACGCAAAAGAGCTTCTCGTACTGGTGTAAATCCAAAAACCCGCAAAAAAATGACCATTCCAGCCAAAGTTGTACCTGTGTTCCGTCCTGGAAAAGCTTTTAAAGAAGCTGTCGCAAAGAAGTAAGCAAACGCATCAAAAAGCTCCGGTAGTACTACCGGAGCTTTTTTTTATGGTTTTTTATGAAAAAAAACAACCTTACTCATTTTGTTTTTCGAAATGTTTGGATTCTTCTTTTTATTCTTTTTTTCACTTCCTGTAGCATAGGATATCCTTCTTCTGAAAAAGTTCTATCCATCGGTTATTGTGTTGATGTTTTGGGAATAGAAAATGAATCGTATCATCACCAGGTGGTTCAGTATTTAGAAAACGTAGAAAAAAAAGGTGAGTTGCAGTTACAGCTTCGTAGCAGTAACAAAAAAGAAGATTACAAAAAGCATATTCAAGCACTTGCTCAAAACAGTGCAATCGTTTTTTGCAGCCCACTAATGAAAGAAGAATGTATAGAGTGTTCCTTTCAATACCCGGAAACACAATTTATTCTATTTGATTCTTATCCGTTTCAGATGAATAAAATGGTTCTTCCAGATCGCGAAAATCTAACATTTCTTTTTTTTAGTGATGAAGAAATTGCTACTATTGCCGGTTTTATCGCGGCACACATATCCACTACTGAAAGTGCTGCACTTTATTTTCCAGGATCTCGAAACTCCCCTTTAAAAAATCGAGTATACAATCACTATGTTGAAGGTTTTCGGTTGGCTTCGTCTAGCTCAGAAAACTTTATTTTTTGCTTCACTCAGGAAGATTTTGAAAGCGGGAAAATGAATCACGAAATTGAGAATACTACGGTAGGTTCAATTTTTTATTTTCCTGGCTTATACTACGCTTCTTTGGTTGATGAAACAGCTCCCTTGGCAAAAGAAATTGCATTTCCCTGCTGGAGCTTGTTTGTACTTGGCGGAGAACAGGGATATCACGATCATTTTGCGGGGGCTATTCGTAAAAACTATCCTGGTGTTATCGAATACGTTCTTGAACAGTACAAAAACCAAATGGGTGAATTAGATTCTGTAATCGAGTGCGGACGAAAAGAAAATGCATTTCTTTTTAATCCAGGGAATTTTCCATTCTCAGAACCATCGCTCCAAAGAATTAATGAATTCTTAATGCAACCCTAAGAACTGATAAAAACTCTTTAGAGATGGGGTGGCGATACACTGCTGAAAAGAAGCAGGGTGCAAGAGCAATTCTTCCACAATATCAGGCAAATTGCCCATTGGTACAAGAATTCTATATTCTTGAAATTGAGGATTTTGTGCAAATTGATGAAGGAGAAAAGAAGTTTTTTGTGATTGCTCTAAAACTCCCTCCAAATTTGAATAAAAAGTAGCTACGATAAGATCACTCAGGTCAATGTTATGAAAATGAGAAAGTAGCAATAGTGATAATTGAAAGCGGAATGACGCTGGTTCGTATGGAAGAGGAATGGAGGGTGTTAGTGACACCGACCAATCAAATGTATTGATTTCCTCCAAAGGTGCTATACCATCCTTATGCAAACACTGCTTGACAACTTCCCACTCTTTATCAAGCGAATAGGGATATGGGGAATCGCAGAACAATTGACCAGTTCCATGGCTTGATTGAATGCATGCAGTTGTGATCTGAAAACCATGTGTAGAATCAGCAAACAACAATTTTCCAGGTGATGAACTCAATTTTTGTTTCGAAATTTCTGTAGTTTGTGGAATTGCTATAGTTGTAGTCATTGTAAGAGGTTTAATGATGCTTTCTGCTATTTGAGAAGAAAGGTTTTCTGGAAATGTTTCTGGTAGGTAGACAGAAAAAAGTTCAAAATCAGCATGTTCTAGATATTTGGAATGACCTGTTTTTTGAAACATTGTGTATAACAGTACTGCTCGTTTGAAAGCAAAGAGGGGATTTGAAGAAGTTTGATACTGGTCCAAAAGAGACAATGCTTTGGGTATTTGGTTTTCTTTCTGCAATATAGTTACAAGCAGCATCGCTAATTCAGGGTCTTCTTTTTCTTTTTTAAGAGCCTTAATAACATACGTCTTTGCTTCTTCTAAAGCTTCTGGAAGATCCATAAAAATACCTCTTCTCAAAGCTTCTTGAGCTAAACTTTTCAATATATAGGGTGGTAAAAGGGATGAGTTTTTCATTTCTTGAACAAATGCATCCAACTCATCTTGCATAAAAGCATGTTGTAAAGCTAGAAATGCTTTTTTCTGCAGCAGCAAAGTTTCTTCCCATGGCAAAACATCAAAAGAAATCTTCTGATAATAGAGTGCAGCCTCAGTGAATTCCTTTTTTTCATATAGGATATCTGCCAGTAAAATGGTTAATTTTTGGTTGCTTGGGTTGCCCCTAAGCTCATTTCTCGCTTCAAATTCTGCAGATTCCAAATCGTAGGTTGCCAAAAAAGCAATCTTTTGTAGCTGATATGAACCTTGAGAATGTAATTTGTGCAATTCCTGGTAGGAGGTTAGTATGAATTCTTGTAACGGAGAGAGTAATTCGGTGGTTATTGGTATGCTATTGTTGTTATGAAATTTTTCTAGTTGCGATTGAGCACAGCGGATACATGATAGATAAAAAGAAGTTGAAACTCTGTTTTTTCTTTCTAAAAACAGATCCCAGAGTAGCACTGCATTTCCAAAATCCAGAATTGGATACACCAGTTGCTGAATAAAGCTTACAAGGTGATGCTCGTAATGATCATCAAAATAGTGGTCAATTTCCTGAAGAGCTATTTGTGCAGGGGCTATGTAGCACTTTTGAATACTATGCGATACTGCCTGATTCCAGAAAATTCGAGAGGAAATATCTTGATCTAAAAATTCTTGAAGAATTTGAGTGAACTCAGTCTGAGCATCTGGGATATCCTGTAAAAATGACATTTGAAGAATGTAAATGTCGGGATTCTGTGGATCCTTTTGTTTGATCTGCTCAAAATAGGGTAAAAAATAAATATAGTCTTCTTTTTGAATCAACTCATTGGCGAAGCGAAAAGTTTGTAAATAGATGAGGTGTAAATTCGGATCATTCCATTTTTCTAACTTGTCAGGCGTTAGAATATCAAGAATTTCGTTGTAATCTTTATCTTCTAGGCAAATATCGATGTATGCGTATAGAATGGATTCGCTATCTGGAAAACGAGAACAGCCTTCTTTTAACAGCTGCTTTGCCTTTTTTTGGTTTTTTTGGTCAACATAAAAGGTGGACAGCAAAATGACTTCTTCTGGAATCGCTGTCTCGTATTGGTGGATAAGAGGTAAAAGACGTTTTGATTTTTCAATAATAGTTAGGTTGTTAACTTGTTTTTGATACCCCTGGTATACAAGAAGGAGCAATTGAAGATCGAGCTGGGGTTGTGACAAAAGCGTTTCTGCGATTGTGTTAAATGAGTTCCAATCTGTTTCTGTTTCTAAGTAACATTCCAGTAGTTTTTTTTGCATAGGATATGTCCCATGCTGCGATGAAGTTTGAGTAGTATCCTCTGCAAAGCCTGTTGGCTTTGCAGAGGAATGGGAGTTGGTTTTCATTTTTATTCAGATTTTTTTTCTTCTATCCAAACTCTCTTGATTTTGACGGGAGTGATGGGTTTATCACCTGGATCTGTTTCTACCATTTGGATTTCTTCTGCGATATCCATGCCTTCAATGACTTTTCCAAAAACAGTGTGTCGGCCATACAACCAATCGCAACCTTCTTTTCGGGTGACAATAAAGAATTGAGCACCATTTGTGTTGGGACCAGCATTTGCCATACAAAGATAGCCATAATCAACAGGATAGGACTGCAAGCTTTTATCGTACAAATATTCCCCATTTTTTTGCTCGCTTTGGATGGCCTGCACTTGATCATCCGTTAATCCTAAGCTCCAGGGATTGATTTCATCTTTAAATGTATAACCTGGTTCTATGGGCATTTCAGTTTCTTCACCACCCTCACTCATAGAAATTTTAGTTTGACCGGCTTGTATCATGAAATCATTAATAATGCGGTGGAATATGCTATTGTCGTACGTGCCTTCCTTGACCAGCCTGCGGAAATTATTAACAGTTAGCGGTGCTGATTCCGGGTATAACTCCAGTTTAATGAGTCCTTTATCGGTCTCGATATTGACAATTTCGTTTTTAATCTGTGCAATTTCACTACTGGAAGGTTTTTCTACATCTGGGGGCCAAAGTGCTTTCTCTTGTTTCACCATTTCCTGGTGGTTGTAAAAAGCAGAAATGCCTACTACAACTAAAATGATGACAACAATGGAACCAAGAATCACCATCCAACGTTTGCGATTCAAAACTTTTTCTTGTTTTTCTATTTCTTGTCTTCGGGCCATTTCTTCGGGATCAATCGTTTTTTTGCCCGTTGCAATATCGAATTTTTCTTTTTCTTTTCGGTTCATAACGCCTCCTACGATTCTAATAGAGATTGAGTAATATCTTCAGAAAGCTCGGGGAATTGTTTCAACCATGCGAGTCTTTCCTGGTATAGTGTACGATTTTTTTGATCAATTTCATCGTGTGTATAATACAACACAGGATCAAACGTAGAAATATCTAGTCCATCAATGGATGAGGGAATCTGGTACCCCCAGAAAGGATCTTTTTTCCATTGAATCGCACTTTTTGCTGCTTTCTGGATGATTTCTACAGTATCTTTTACTGTGATTTTTTTTCCATTTGTTCCACCAACTTTCCCAGTATTCAGTAAGAAGCACTCAACATCTTTCATGTTCGAAATCATCTCAAAGAAAAGAGTTCCTTCCTTGCCTTTTGATCCTACAATAAATGGATTGGTACCTACTTCTCTCTTCGATTGACCGGCTTTTTCGGGATCTCCGGCAGAAGTTTCGATGGATTCTCCAAGCATAAAAAACGCTGCTGCCTGTTTTGGAGTCAACTTAGCTATGGGGGGAATAATGTCTTCACGCCTGGTAATAAAAAACACCATGTGAACTTTGGGTAAGTCAATGGAATCATCGGTATCATCCATATCTTTTCGACAAACAACTGCTCTGCCGTTAGTCGTTCGGGATACGTCTTCGAGTAGAATCGTTCCTTCTTTGGTAACAGCAACGTTATCGAGCAACGCATTTTTGCTACTGAAAGCTTGGTACATTACGGGTTGGTACTTTGGTTCTAATCCTTCCGTTTTAATGTAAAAATTATTTTCAGAACCATAGCAACTGCCTTGATGATTTAAAAAGATAACATCGTCCTGTCGAATGGTTACGCCTTCTGGTTTTGTAAGGTTATGATCATGACATGTCAGGGTGGATTTACCAGTTCCGCTAAGACCAAAAAAGATCGCTCCTTTTTCAATGAGATCTCCTTGTTGGTTCTTCACTTTTAATACTTTGCTCCCTGCATGCAAGCCTAAACATTCTTTTTTCTGTTTTACATACCACATCCCTAAGCGGAGAAATGACTTTTTAATTTCACCCGCATAATCAGTTCCGAATACATATGTGATGTAGTTTTTTGCATCAACAAGAACCCTTCTTTCAGGCCAGTCTGGAATAGCAATAGTAATCAGGTCGTCCTTTTTTTCCGGATTGTCAAAAAGAAGCTGACCCCACATGTATGCTAAGCGAGCATAGTCTTGTGGAATCAAGAGTCTGCAACCAATTTTGCAATCAGTATGATTTCCCATTCTCCGAAAGAGTTCAATCATGGGTCGTTCTTTTAAGCTCTCTAGTCCAGCTTCTATAAGATCTTTCTGCTGCTGGTTGGGTTCATCATAAATGATTTCGGTAAACTTGGCACTCCGGTTCATGATTTTGGAAAAATAAGCAGGACTCCCGAATTCTGTAGTGATTTCTTCTTTTTTAGCCATCTCTCGCAAAGTCTCGAAATCAGGATTCTGAACGACATTTTTCGGAACAAATCCACCACAACTCTGTCTCATTTTAACTCCTTTATGAAAGCTACTCAAAATGATGTATCGTTAAGCATTCTTTTGAAAGAAAGCCTTTGTATAATTCTTTCATTATTCTATCGATTTCTGAATAATTGAAAAGGAAATCGGAGTTTTGTTTTATTTCATCTAAGGAAATGTAATATAGAGTTTCAATTTGAGGCAACAAATGAAGATCAAATCTGGGATATATGCGATTGTTTTTTGTGCAGGAATCGCAGAATAGCTGCGCATGAAGTAGAGAAAAAGAAAACCATTCTCCTGTAAAAGGCTTATTACACCTGACACAAGTTTTGAATTGGAGAGAAAATCCTGTTTCTTTTAAAAACTGTAAAGAAAAGTAATGCCTTGCAAAATCGGGGGAACACTCTTTATTCTCAAGAGCATGCAAGACAGATTGCAGTAGGTAAAACAAGGCTGTGAGTTCCATTTCAGGCATTGTGAACTGCTCAATGATATAAGACATTGTTTGTACGGCTAAAAGATTTTTATACGATTTGGTTAGCGATAAATAGGGATTTTCCACACTGATTTCTGTCAAGGTATAATATTGGTTTCTTTCGTATAACTGGACATTGCAAAGCATTGGTGGCTCAAAAGAAGAATTCCATCGATTGAGTGTATGCCTTGATTTTTTACATAGTGCCGTCACTTTACCCTGATTCAGCGTGAAAAGTGTTAAAAGCTTATCATGTTCTTTGTAAGGACTGGCTTTTGTAATGATAGCGGTGGTTTTGACAAGTGACATTTTTTCAAGCTGGTCGTAATAAAATAATCGGAGTCTGTTGATCACCATTTCCGGCAGGATTATCTTCCATAGCTTTTTCGATGGGAGATTGTAAAGAGCGGTCACTACAGCCTACTACCCAGGCGATTTGAAGATCATTTGCATCCACAATAGCTGCATCACATCCAGTAATTTTCTTAATTTCCAAAGAAGTTTGGTTTGAATCTTTTGGTCCTAAGATGATAGAATAATCAAATGGAGCAATAGCACCTGGCATATCGTCAATCAAGGCAGCTTGTTCGCCAGCTAATCGGTAAAACATACCCGATCCTTTCCAAAGTTTGCTAATGAACCCACCAAACATGGCTGCATACAATATTCGCCACCATCCTGCTTCTTCGATAGCCATTTGCATTGACAATGGATTGCACAAGGGAGCATTTCCCCCAAAATCAAAATTATCGTCGTGCACGCATTTGGCAAGTAGCTTGGCAAACCAAGAGGTATGTGCGACATCGATTGTTTTCTTTCGATTCTCAGCGACTGCAACTACACAAGAGGCTACAGTAAGAATATCCCCTTTTCTTCGAATATCTTTGGTTAAAGAATCTACGAGATCTGGTATCGAATCACCAGGAAAAATGATTCTGGTTTGAATAGGAATTCTCTCATATCCATCTTTTATTGCGGGAAATGGAGGAATTTTCTCAGGACTAGGCAGAATTTGATTTAATTTTTCACGTATTACCCGGCTTTTTGAAAATTTCTTGCCTAGCTCTAATATTTGAATAGCTTTTTCTTTTTGTTGGAGATGCAATAAGGAATCTGCATAGCGAATGAAGTCATTCTCATGAAAATTGGAAGGACGGAATGCGATAAATTCTTCATAATAGGAAGCTGAAGAAGCATAATCTTTATATCCATAGGCCAATTTAGACAGACGTTTCAATAGATACCGTAGCGGTGAATAGGGAGTAGTATTAAATATCCCTTTTCCTTTTGCATAGCAGCTTTGATAGATCTGGTAAGCCCGGTCAGAATCATGAAGATAGAAATTATAAACATCCCCCATAAACAGATCATACCATAGGTAATCTGGATCCATCCCAAGCCCTGCATGAAAATAATCAAGTGCTTTCTGGTATTCTCCGTTCATTAGGCACCGATCTACATTTTTTCGTATAAAAAACCGATCTTTTAATGAAATCATACTTATTCCCACTCAATTGTAGCGGGTGGTTTTGATGTAATATCGTAGACAACGCGATTAATTCCCGCTACTTCATTGGTAATGCGGTTACTGATTCGTTCTAGAACTCCGGATGGCATATGATGCCAATTGGCAGTCATCCCATCAACGGATTCAACCAACCGCAGTGCCACTACATTTTGATATGTTCTTTCATCGCCCATCACTCCAACTGTTTTTATTGGAAGCAACACAACAAGGGCTTGCCAGATGGATCGATTGGTGTCGTACAAAGTAATTTCTTCTCGCATAATTGCATCTGCCTGTTGAAGAAGCTCAATTCGCTGCGGGGTTATTTCTCCAATAATTCGTATCGCTAATCCGGGTCCAGGAAAGGGATGTCGGTGTACAAATTGAGAAGGAAGACCTAATTTTTCACCAATCACGCGAACTTCATCTTTGAACAAATACTTTAAGGGTTCAATGAGCTGAAGATCCATTTTTTCAGGTAATCCACCTACGTTATGGTGACTTTTTATTTTTGCTGCAATGCCAGAGACTCCTCCAGAGCTTTCAATAATGTCGGGGTAAAGAGTTCCTTGCACTAAAAAATCTGCTTCAAAGCAAGATGCTTCTTTGGCAAAAACATCGATAAACAATTTGCCAATAATTTTTCGTTTTTCTTCCGGGTCAGAAATCCCCGTCAGATTCTTTAAAAAAAGCTCAGATACTTCTAGCTTCTCAATATCAAGACCGAGTTCCTGCAGCATACAAGCAACTTCATCTCCTTCGTTTTGACGAAGGAGACCATGGTCAACAAAAATACATTTTAATCTATTGCCGACAGCTTTTGAAACAAGAAGAGCAGCTACAGAAGAATCAACTCCCCCGCTTATACCACAGATAACTTTTTTATCCCCCACTCTGGATTGAATATCTTGAATCTGATCTTGGATAAAATCAGAAAGATTCCAATCTTGGGTTGCATGAACAATAGAAAAAAGGAAGTTCTGGAAAAATTGTTTACCAAACTCACAGTGGTGAACTTCTGGATGAAACTGAAAACCATATCGACGTAAAGAAGAATTTTCAAATATAGCAACTGGAGAGTGATCTGTATGTGCAACTACATGGAAATCTGGGGGTGGATTTTCAACACCATCTTCGTGAGACATCCATACTGTGGATTCCTGATGAACTCCAGAAACAAGAGGTGAGTTGGAATCAGATATGTAGAGGGAAGTTTTTCCATATTCTCTTGCCTGATGTCGTTTTACGATGGTCCCACCATATTGTTGAGTCATAAGTTGATGACCATAACAGAAGGCTAAAATAGGAATATCCATTTTCCAAATTTCTTCTTTTAGTCGGGGAGAATCAGGAGATAAAACAGAACAAGGACCTCCTGATAAAATGATTGCCTCCGCATCTTGCAAATCTTTTTGGCTTGCATAGTACGGATAAATTTTTGAATACACCCCGAGTTCTCTTATTTTTCTTGCAATAAGCTGCGTAAATTGGGATCCAAAATCAATAATTGCAATCATAAAAAAACCTCTTCCTGTTTTTCTTCCAGTATAGCAAAAACAGGAAGAGGAGTGCTTTATTTTTTCAGGATTAGGAGAAGTTTTTTATTCTTCTTCGACTGAGCTTGCAAAAATATAGGTTGCTTGCACTTGCGCTGTGATCGTTTGAGAACCAGGCATAAGCATAGATCCACCTTGTTCTGGTGCACCATCTAAAGTCCTTTTAGCTTGAGAGGCCGACTCAGAAGTCATGACATGTAATTCTTGTAATTCTACAATGCCCATACCTTCAGGATTTAAAGCAGTTTCAGCTTTTTCTCGAGCATCAAAAGTAGCTTTTTCAATTGCTTGCTTCAAAAGCGAAGAACGGTTTTGGATATCGAAATGAATACCACGTATCTGATTCATTCCAGCACCCATGGCTGCATCAATTACCTTACCGATCATTGCAAAATCTTCTTTTACTTCAATGGTTAACTGGTGTATAGTTTTATATCCAATGAGTTTTGGGTCTTCACCGGATTTGTATGAATAGACTGGATTTACATTATAGGAGGACGTTTTAATGTCTTCTTTGGGAATACCAAGATCGAGTAATGCCTCTATAACACGTTTTGAGCACTCATCATTTTTACTCTGCGATACGGCAGCTTCTTCTTCTTGCGTTACTATGCTTCCGTTCACTATTCCCATATCTGGTTCAGCCTCTAATACTCCAGTTCCTACAACAAACAGCTTTTTTGGATTTTCAGCATCTGCTACTAATTGTTCTGCTTGAACACCATTTTTCAAAATAACAAAAGATAAGATAAGACTGACAGCTACAGCAAAAACAATAAAGATTTTTGTTTTTTTCATTGTTGCCTCCTTGATAAGGTTCTAAAAAAAATAGAACTTTTTTGAAAAAAAGTTCAAAGTTACTTCAATATCCGGTATACTGTTTTTTTACCCCCAGGAGGAATGTATGTATTGTGTAATTATTGGTTGCGGCCTAGTTGGATCTAGAGTTGCTGCAATGCTGGCAAGAAACGGGAATAATGTTGCTGTAATTGATAAAAATGAAAAAGCGTTTGATATACTTCCCTCAGAATTTGATGGCATTACTGTATCCGGGTATGGATTTGATGAGTCTGTATTGAAACAAGCAGGAATCGAGCAGGCGGATGTCGTAGCAACTCTCACTGAAAACGACAATGTCAATATTATGTCATCCGCAGTAGCAAAAACCATTTTTAAAGTCAAACGCGTAATTACAAGGGTCTATAACCCAAGCCGTGAAAAAACATTCCGGGCATTAGGCCTTGAAATTGTTTCTCCTACTATTTTGAGTGCAGAACAAGTATATAGTCGATTTATCATGGGTGAGAATAGTGCTAATTTGTATGTAAACCAAAGCTTTGAAATTATGGAACATATTTATGAACCCATCGGTGAAGAAGAAACCGTTGGCAACCTTGAAAAAAATAACGATTTACGTGTTATCGCAATTATTCGGAATCATCGGATCTCTTTGGCAAAAGATTCATTCAAACTCACAAAGGGCGATCGAATCATCACTGCAATTAATATTCACAGTATTCATGAATCAGCCCAAGTGTTTGGCAAGAAGCAGGAGTAACAATATGCATGTCATTATCGTTGGTGGTGGTAAAGTTGGAAATCACCTTTGTAGAGAACTTCTTTCTCTAGGGTATTCTGTTTCAATAGTCGAAAAAGATGCAGAAAAGTGCGAAAGAATCGCAACCAATATGAATGCTCTTGTGATACATGGTGATGGTACAGACCATTCAATTTTAGAATCTGCGGGGACAGGGCAAGCTGATTTTTTAGTAGCTGTAACGGGTCGAGATGAGGATAATTTTGTAGCATGTCAGTTGGCCAAAATTACCTTTAAGGTCCATGTTACAATGGCTCGAATCAATGATCCTCGAAATGAATCCATATTTAAAAAACTCGGAATTGACTTCTCTTACACCACTACATTTATTGTTTCCAAAATGATCTTAGAAACCATTAAATGTCGCTATTGCGGTTTTCCATTTGTTATACCAGAGTTTTTAAGTGACAAAAGCAAGTTTGAGATCATTCGGTTGGTTTTAGGTACAGTTGCACCTTCCATTGGTAAAAGTTTTGCCCAGCTTAATGTGCCTACAGGCACTTTAGCTATTGCAGTGTACAGGGAGGATGCGATTCAGATACCTTATGGAGATTTAGTTTTGCAAGAAAATGACATCGTATACTTAATCACAGAGCGAAAGTATGTAGATACGGTGCAAAAAATCTTTATGGGAGGCGACGAAGACTCGGAGTAGCTAACTCAGTCGAGGTAAATAAAATTTTATCCCTACTTTATGATCGCGGTGCAAAAACTCAAATTGTGCCCCAATGGAATCTAGCATTCGACGGCAAACATTCTCTTTTCCAAATGTTTCCACTAATTCATCCATCTGCAGAAACTGCTTTTGTGTTTCTAAACTAAAATTTACTAATAGTGCAGATTCAGTGGTTTGTATGTAAAAATCAACTATGGAGTTTGGTTTCATCAAGTTAATGAACTCAGAGACAATCGATTGTATGATGTACAAAAAGTCTTCGCCTTTCCCGATAATCGATTGTTGCAATTCACTAGTATGAATGTTCAATTGCACGTTTCTTTGCTTCGCAAGAAAAAGGATTGTTTCTTTCATAGAAGACATGATTTTTGACACTGTGGCGATTTTTATTCCCTGAAACAACAATTTTTTTTCTTCATAAAAACCATTTTTTTCTTCTAAAAAGGTTTTAAAATTTGTAATATTTTTTTTCATTACACTAGCTGCTTGTGCATGAGCTTCACGACCAACAACAGGATTGGATAGTATCGTTGCTGCACCTTCAATAGTGGACAAATATTGCCTGATTGACTGGACAAAATCAAGCAAGACATCCACTGTATTTTTTTCCATTGTTCTTTGTTCAAACTTGGTTTTGTATTCATAGTTCGTGCATGTGGATTGAAGCATTTCATTTTTCATTTGGAGAGAATGCAATTGCCTTTTATATTCCATTCTTTCCAACGTTTTTTTAATGCAGTATTGTCGTTCAAAACTGCTTGCATTAAAAGACAACCAAGCATCAATTCGTTTTTCATTGAGCAACCATTTTTGGCTATGTTCACTCAGCTCGAAAACAACATACACTATAGAAATAGTATCAAACAGAGGCGTTTCTTCAATTTTGTTCAGGAAAGTAAGACATTCTGTTGGTGTGAATTCATCGGATAAAAAGATGATATCGGGGTGATCAGCAATAACGATATCTTCTCCCATTGAGAAATGGAGGGAACCTGAAATCTGAAAATCTGGCAGGATAGAAAAGAAATCCTCCAGCGACGTAAGCGTAATTTTGGTATTAGCAAATATATAGCCTTTTTTCATCCTTTTATTATACAAAAATCTGCTAAAAAAGGTAAAATGAAAGAAGGTGTAACATGATATGCAAAAAGCAAAATGGTTTCAACAAAAAGAGAATAGTTGTATTTGTGAATGTTGTCCTCATAGGTGCAACATAGCAGACCAGAAAACTGGGATATGTGGAACCTACTTATATTCCCACCATCAATTGTGGAACCAGCGTTACTACAGATTTTCTTCGATCTGCATTGACCCTATTGAGAAAAAGCCTTTGTATCACTTTTATCCTGGAGAAAGCATTCTTTCTTTGGGTGGGTATGGTTGCAACTTATCTTGCTTTTACTGCCAAAATCATTTAATCTCGCAGACCCACTCTCTTGGTGAAATACTTCCAGCAGAATCAATTATTGCAGAAGCTCTGAAACACAAGTCCATCGGAGTAGCACTAACATACAATGAGCCATGTACAAACATCGAAACTGCAATTGATTTGTTTTCCAAGTGTCACGCCAATACACTACAAACTGTTATGGTCAGCAATGGATATGTAAACCCTGAGCCTCTCATGGAGCTAGCACCTCACGTAGATGCAGTGAACGTTGACTTGAAATTTTCCAATACAAAAGACTATCGCAAATACACCGGGGGTACGCTTGAACCAGTTGTAGAAGCGATCAAAATATTCCATGCCTATTGTCTTACCGAGATCTCCTATTTGGTAATTCCTGGAATCAATGATTCTTTTGCTTCTATCGAAAGTGCGTGTAAGATCATCTCTTCCATTGATTCGTCCATTCCAATCCACTTCACTGCTTATTATCCGCAGTGGAAATCTACAATTTCTGCAACAACTCCTGAAACAATACAAGATGTTTGCCGTTTCGCATCAAAGTTTTTGTCTTTTGTATACGGTGGAAACATCCCATATCAGATAGATCCATCGCTGTACAACACCTATTGCCCTCAATGCCATTCGATATGGATTGAACGAAACCAAAACAAGATACGTATTCAGAATATACATCATCAAAGTTGTGCTAATTGTGGCACTTCAATTGAGAATATTAAAGGAATAGAATCATGATTAAGCGACAGATTGTCCTTGTCTTGCTTTTCTTATTTTTATGGAGCTTATTTCCAATTTTCGCTCAGGAAAACATCCAGATTCTTGGAAAAGTATGGAATCCAGGATTCTTCGAAGTTGCTACCAGTATTGTAGGCAATGAAGATTATATTTATATTTGCGACACTAATAATGCACAAATACAAGCGTACGACAATACATTTCGCCCATTCTTTCATTTTGGTGGATACGGAGACAAGGAGGGTCAGTTTGTTTCCTTGCAAGGTATTCAGGCTTCTGGCGAATATTTATTTGTATCTTCCATTCAAAACTACCAGGATAACATAGGGAAAATTCAGGTTTTTTCACAAACTGGTTTATATGAGTATACATTTGATGCTCCTGCTGGTCGGTCCGATTTTTTACGAACTAGCCCCATCATAAACAACAATGTTTATGCAATTACCAAAACAACCCTTTGCACCTATCTGGAAAATGGATCTTTGGTTTCAGAATATGACTCCATCGACAACCTTCCATTTTTAGATTTAAAAGACATTGATGTGTCGGACCAGAATGTAGTTTTAGTTGACAGCCAAAGAAGAGGGTTCATGGTTGCAGACCTAGATTTGACATCGGTTTCCATTTTCGGAGAAGAGTTAATCTCTATCCCCGTAGCAATTGAATCCTTCAATAATTCTGTATTTATCGCAGATGCAAAAGGAAACATTTTCGTTTTTTCTCCGAAAGGGAAGCACTTATCAACAATACCCTGCCAGGAAAATGTATTGATCAATAGCATTTATCACACCCAACAGGACGTTCTATATGCTACTACTACCCGCCCCCACTCAATTTTGAAAATCCATACGTCTACCATGGAAGTTTCGGTAATTGAAATGAAACCTGCAAGCCCCTTAGAACTCCATTGGCCATCCACTATATGCGTCAATCAAAAAGGGCTTCTCTATACCAATGATGATGTGACCAATCATATCAAATGTATCCAAAGTAGCAGTAATGAATTTGTTTCTGAAGTTTCCTTGGATAGGAACATCAATCCTGAAGATTTATGTTCTGGTCAGGGCGACATTCTATATGTCATAGACCAGGAAGAAACAAACTATCTTTATGAAATATCAAATGCCACGTCTACTATTCTTTACAAAGGTCTAAGTAGCAGCTATTTCTCACATCTAGCTTATGTTGCTCCCTATATTTATGTATTGGATCAATACAACCAGTGTATTCATCAAATATCTGTAAATGGCAAACTGGAAAAAACCTTCCCTTTTCAGGAATCCATGAGAACCATTCTTTGTTTTTATATTTTGGACAACTCCTTGTATGCTCTAAACAACAAGGGCGTTGTATATGTTCTTGAAATTGTTTCTGGAGAAACAACTCGGATGTTTCAGTTAAAACCTTTTTCCACTGCCAGTGTAAAGATGTATTGCCTTCCACTGAAAGACCGTTTTCTAGTTGTAAACCGCAATGACTGCAGTATTGATATATACAACAACCAAAATGGTTTTCTGTTTTCAAAGTATGGTGGTATTGGCGGTCCTAATACATTTGTTCAAGACAGCAACTCGCAAGTAAACTTGTGGTATGAATCTGGCATGTTTCTGTTTCCTGAAAAAATCATGACACAGGGTGAAAAAATTTTCATTGCTGATGCTGGTAATCACAGAATTCAAAGTATCCCCTTGCACCACTTTTTACAGACTGTGATTCAGCTTAAAATCAATTCCTACCAAGCTACAATTAATGGTTCTTCAACCAAAATGGATGCTGCACCCTACATTTCCAAAGGCAGGACCATGGTACCACTTCGATTCATATCTGAAGCATTCAAGGCAGAAGTTCTTTGGGATTCAACCAAACAAGAGATTTCTATACAAGATCGTGATACAATGATTGTGTTGACCATTGGCTCTAGAAATATGAAAGTGAATGGTCAGGACATACGTTTAGATGTTCCGCCCGAGATTAGGACAAGCAGAACTTTTGTTCCGATTCGTGCTATTTCTGAGGCTTTAAAGGCTGTTGTTGAATGGAACGCAGCCAACCAAACTGTTACAATAAGGAGGATGTAGATGTTCGATTGGGAAAAGAATCTTCGACAAATTACTGACCTGTATGGTCTTAGCGGAGAAGAATCCCCCGTTCTACAGTGGATTCAGCAAAACATATCACCCTATGTTGATGAAACCTATATCAATGGCTTAGGTAGCTATATTGCCATAAAAAAAGGAAAAGGGCTATCAAAAGCAAGGCTTATGATTTCTGCTCATATGGATGAAATCGGTTTCGTTGTTGGTTCCATCTTGGAACGAGGCTTTATTCGTGTTGAACCCAGAGGCGGTGTAGACCCAAAAATTCTACAAGCACAAGAATGCTGGATAAGAGATATACATGGGGAAAAAATCCCTTGTGTGTTTTCAACTGTACCACCTCATTTGATACAACCGGAAGAACGATCCAAGGTGCCAAGTTATGATACTCTTATTTTGGATACAGGCTTAGAAGAAAATGAAGTTCGTCAGAGAATTCGTATCGGATCAGGTATTGTCTTTAAATCCCCCTTGATTGAACTTCAATCAGAACATTTTGCCGGGAAAACATTAGATGATCGATCGTGTGTCGTTATTTGTATGGCTGTTGCAAACGAACTAGCTTCCATTTTACATGATTGGGATATCTATTTCGTTTTTTCCTCACAAGAAGAAGTTGGGACCAAAGGAGCTGGCACTTCCGCCTGGGACATCGATCCCAATGTTGCGATTGCTCTTGACGTCGGTTTTGGGTCACAAAATGGATACGAAGGACTCCCCTTGGGGAAAGGTCCTGGAATTGGTATTGGTCCGAATTTCACACCAAAAATTGTGACAGATTTGTGCAATTGCGCTCGAACGAAAAATATTCCTTTCACCCTCGAACCTGCTGCAAGACCAGGAGGTACAGATGCTGGTTCCATACAGGTTGTTCGAGGTGGTGTTCCCACTGCACTTTTAAGCCTGCCTCTTCGATATATGCATACCCCTGTTGAAGTGTTAAATGTAAAAGATTGCAAGTTTATCGTTGATCTTTTAACAACTTACATCAAAACATTAGACAATGAATATTTGGAGGGACTACAATGGTCTTAAAAGAATTGTGCAATCTCCCAGGTATAAGTGGCCACGAAAACAAAGTTAGAGAATTCATTCGAAACGAAATCGTTGATTTTTCAGACGAAATCAGGGTAGATTGTTTGGGCAATCTAATGGTGAAAAAAAGAGGCCATAATTGCTCGAAGCATATCATGTTTTTAGCTCATATGGACGAGGTCGGCTTCATGGTCGATAAAATTGAGTCCAACGGTATAGTTAAGTTTAGCTGCGTTGGTGGAATATTGCCCTCCATTCTTCCTGCTACTTCGGTTACGATTCATGGTAAAAAAACTATCTCTGGTGTGATGGGGATCAAACCCATTCACTTACAGAAAAATTCCATCATGGAACCAATTCAACTGGATTCGCTGTACATTGATGTTGGAGCTTCCTCCGACAAAGAATTGCAAGATCAGATACAGATTGGTGATCCTATTGTTTTCCGAACCACCTTTGAAGATTATGGACATCTTTGGAAAGCAAAAGCCATTGACGATCGGGTTGGCTGTTCCATCATGATTGATATATTGAAGCAAAACATCACGCCAGAATATGATACATGGTTTGTATTTGCAACCCAGGAAGAAGTAGGACTACGAGGAAGTAAAACTGCTACCTATCAGATTAAACCTGATTTCAGTATAGTATTAGAAGGAACAACTGCCTGTGATATTCCTTTAGTCGAACGTAATCGATACACCACACAATTGGGGCATGGACCCGCAATCAGCATAGCTCATAATGGCTTTGTGTTTTCAAAGAAAGTTTTTGACTACCTGAAATCTGTTGCTGAAAACCACCAGATTCCATACCAGATCAAAGAAAAGGTTGCAGGTGGCAATGATGCCACTAGGATTGCAACGGGAGAAAAAGGCTCTTATGTGGGTTCTCTTTCGGTTCCAGTTCGATATATCCATTCCCCCGTCAGTCTTATGCACCCCGATGATTATCAGACAACCATGCAACTTGCCCTGGCTTTGTACCAGGAAAATCAAACTTTTTTTAATTTATAGAGGAGGTTTAGCATGAAAGATATTTTGAAGCAATTCGTTGAAATTTCTGCACCTAGTGGAAGAGAAGAACCAATACAAAAAGCCATCCGTGCATCTATACAATCTTATGTTGATGATATTACTACAGATTCCTTAGGCAATTTAATTGCACACAAAAGAGGAAATGGGAAAAAGCTTCTTTTTGATGCCCATATGGATGAAATTGGTTTTGTTGCAACCTATGTTGATGATCAAGGTTTTGTTCATATTGAGCCATTGGGAGGGCACAATCCAGTTAATCTTCCCTTTCAGAGAATTGTGTTCGAATTTGGTACAAAAGGTACCATCGGATTTGAATCTGAAATTCTCTCAAAAATGAGTTCAGACCGTAAAGACGTATCGTTTGATACACTCTATGTAGATATTGGAGCTCGTAGCAAAAATGAGGCTTTGTCAAAAATCCGAATCGGAGAAACCGCCACGTACGATTCGCAATTTGTAGATATGGGTAGTCGTTATATGTCCAAAGCCATGGATGATCGAATTGCTTGTGCTATCTTAGTAAAGATGATCCAAACCATTCAATCTCATCACCATGATTTATACTTTGTATTCGCTTCTCAGGAAGAAGTTGGGTTAGTAGGCAGCAAAGCAGCTTCTTATGGTATTGAACCCGATTTTGGTATTGCCCTTGATGTTACAGCAACGGGTTTTGAAGACACTCCAAAAGGTTTAAAGCGTCTCCCAATGAAATTGGGAGCTGGTCCTGCCATAAAGATTCAAGATCGAAGCATGATTGCAAATCATTCTCTTAACCAATGGATTCAAAATGTTGCCGACCAAAACAGAATTCCCTATCAGTTTGAAATTCTCCCTTTTGGTGGAACCAACGGAGGAGTAATCCAAACTACAAAAACCGGAGTTTACACGACCTGTATTTCCATCCCAACACGCTATTTGCATTCTCCAAGTGAAATCGTTGATGTTACCGATGTTCAGAATACCTACCAGCTTGTAAAAGCAATTGCTGAAAAAGAAATCATTCTTTGAGTTTACTACCCCCCTCTTACACCAGATCCTATAGCTCTAGCTGTATAGAGGGGGGATTGTATCAGTAATCATGATGCTCTGATGTCTGCAATACCTTTCTTCTTCAGAAAAATTGGTTATTTATTCCGATCTGCTACCGTTCATTTCTTTCGAGATGAATGTATTATCAAAGCAGCTGGTCTTTCTTGGGCACTTTTTCTGAATGTTGTACCCATGGTGATTCTTATTCTATCGGTTGCCAGTCATCTTCTCCCCACAGGAGAGAGTGCAGTTAAGTTTACGGAGCTCTTTTTTCGACTACTTGACCAGTTCACTCCTTCGCAGGTAAGTAATCTAAAGTCTATCATCAATACTGCTTTTCAAACATCCTTATCGTCCTCCATAACAGCCTTCTTTTTTATGCTTTGGTCACTATTTATTTTTTATTCGTGGATAAAAAGCACATTCGACAGCATTTGGAAACGAAAAAAAACAAAAGCTCTCCAACTTCGAAGCAAGCTACGGGGAATGGGTGTTATGCTTCTAATGGTGATCTTTCTCATCTTTTCACTGATTGTCTATAATGTTTTGTTGTTCCTGATCCGTTTTATTGATTCCGCTACTTCTATCTCTTTTCCACAAACCACTTCTACCATCCTGCTGTATTTGCTCAATTTGCTGATCGCAGGATTCACATTCTTTTCATTTTTTAAATGGATTCCAGATAAGCCTGTACACTCGCGTGCAGCCTTTTTTGCCGCAATCATTGCATTGGCCATGGAAATCATAGCACTGTTTGGATTTCAGCTATATTTGCAATTCTTTGCCACCAATAGCGTTTTGTATGGTTCCATGTTTTCTATCATCGTTCTGCTTCTATGGATGTATTACACGATGGTCACATTGCTCTTTGGTTGTGAATTTTGTAAAATTCTTCATCAATCTTTTGATTAGGGGTGAATATGTATACGCCAATTCTTCGCATTGATATTGGAAAACTCAGACATAATCTTTCGACCATTTTACATCTTTGCACACAAAACCATGTTCAACTAACACCTGTAACCAAAGTTGTTATGGGTGATCCGGTGATTTGCAAAATGTACACAGAGTCGGTCAAAAGCCTGGGTGACTCTCGTCTACGAGATATCATGCGTATGAAGAATAATGCAATTGAAGCAGAATTTATGTTGATTCGAACTCCCTCCTTGAAGAACATCCCTCAGGTTGCTGAAATGTGTGATATCAGTTTGAATACAGAGATCAGTGTTCTGGAGTCCATGCACCAATACTGTGTTGAGAATTCTATTCGTCACAAGGTGATTTTAATGATTGAGATGGGAGATTTACGAGAAGGCATTCTACTAGAAGAATTCTCCAGTTTTTTAAAACAATGTCAGCATATGAATGGCTTGGATTTTGTTGGCATTGGCTGCAATGCCACTTGCTTTGCGGGATTAATCCCAACACCGGAAAACCTTAGTATTCTTGAAGAGGCATCTTCCATTTTTACTTCTGTAATGGGTTTTCCGCCAACGATCATATCCGGAGGAGGGTCCAATGTTGTTCCTTTGCTGGAGAACAACACCCTACCTTCATTTATCAACCATTTACGAATCGGTGAATCAATTGTTATGGGTGTGAATGCTGTTGATAAAAAGCCCGTGCAAGGATGTTTTCAAGACTGCTTTACATTAACGGGTGAAATCATTGAACTGAAAACAAAACCATCGATACCCATGCAACCCTTGACAAAAAATGCTTTCGGGGAAACGCCTGTTTTTGAAGACAAAGGCCTGCGAAAAAGAGCAATTGTGGATATAGGAAGATTGGACACAGATGTTTCAGAAATTGATCCACTTGATGACGGAGTTATCATTCTTGGTGCTTCGTCTGATCACCTTATATTAGATGTTGAAGAAGCAAATCCCTCTTTCAAAGTGGGGAACCAGATTTCTTTTGGATTGAACTATTCAGCACTTTTATACGCTATGAGTTCTGAATATGTTAAGAAAAAATACACGTCTTAAATATCGATTAAGTATCCAATAATGGAGTGCAAGAATTCTTGTACTCGGTCCATTAAAGGGATAAATGCTACCAACATCCCTACTACCAAAAGGGCAAGAATCAATGCATATTCCACTAATACCTGCCCAGACTCTTCATTTTGAAACCATTTCAAAACATGCCCTTTTTCTAACTTCTTTTCAATACTCCTATTCTCTGGCAACTCAATGGTGGTGTAAGAAGGACAGAAAAGAAATCGCCTGGGTTGTACGGCAGATTCAATTCGCAGAATTTCTCCTGTTTTTTTCAGAAAGATGATATCAATCGCAAATCGCATGCCAACAGTGTGAATAGAGGATGCATGATAAAATATCATTGCTTCTTGAGGCTTTAAATGCTGCCGGCCAAGTAAGCCCTTTGATTTTTGGAAAATACTGGATGCAATCACCGCTTGATTGGATACAGTTGTACCATCCAATGTAGTGATTGTCCATGTTGTTTTCTTCATGGTTGGACTTCTACTTTCAATGCATAGTTACGGACTATAATCTCAATAGGGTCAAAAAAGGGAATAGACAAACCTCGGTATTCTGCCTGGATGGAATACACTACATATGCCAAATCGAAGGCTTGTTCTTCCCAGGTCAATGTAAAGCGGTCAGGATCACTTGTGTGAATAGGAAATAGGATATCGTTTTCGTAGTAGGACAAAAGATCATTAATTTCTTCCTGAGTTTGTGTAGGATTGTTCACTATTTCAGACAATGATAAAACCCGACCAACATTGGATGTCATATGATGCAGATTTGTGCGGTAATAATAGGCAGAAGACACAGATACAAAAGCGAGAATGAGCAATAAAACAACTGTAATCAGAAAAGCTGTTTCAATGATAGATTGTCCACTTTCGCATTGTCGAAATGGTTTTTTATTCATCCATTTCTTCCAGCCGATACACATAAATAGCTCTTTCTGAGACTGCATTGATCTCTTCTGATGAATCTTGTACTTGATCTGACAGAGTTAATGCAATTAAATAGCGTGGAATCAAACCGTCTTGCACCTGAATGGTTGCTTCAGCTTGAGTAGGATTATTTTGCACAATTGTAAAGGAGCGGTCTTGAAACTGATTTAAAAGGGGCAAAGATTGAATCTCTTCTTCTACTGTTAAAGGAACGGTACCGTAAATTGATTGTACTCGCGCAACGCGATTGGTTTGATAAGTTAACATCATGGCATCAATATAACGAAAAAGAACAATGGTGGCAAAAAAAGTAACGAGCATCACTACAGGAAAAAGCAAAGCAAACTCAACAGTCGTTGTACCTTTTTCCTTTGCAGAATGTAAAGATCTCATAGGAATAGAGGGGTTTGCAAAACCCCTAGAATGAACAAAATGCGAAACCCAATTGCTAAAACAGTACCAATCGCTATGGAAACGCCATAAGGCATTGTTAACTTGCCATATCCTTTCAGAGACGCTATGTTCCCTGATTTCACCATAACATAAAGAAGTGGGAAGAACATTAAAAGTGCTACAATGAGTCCTACCAATGCAGTAAAAATGATTGCATTTGCAATCATTTGCCAACCAAGGAGTGCTCCTAGGGCTCCCATGAGCTTAACATCTCCCGCTCCCATATTTTTCCCTTTGCCAAAAATGTAAAACACAAAGAAAAAGGAAAAGCCCAGCAAAAAACCCCAAAGAGAATGGAAAAGCCCTTCTAAAAAAGTGCCTCCATACAACAAGGTTAAAGTAGGACCCGCAACAATGCCTATAGCAAAAGCAGGATATGTCACAATGTTCAGTATTTTTCTGGATCGAATATCTGTAACTATTGAGATGCCGCATACGATCAATGCGATACAGTATAAGAGAAAGGAATGATAGGAACATTGATACATCATTCGATAAGACTCCTTGTAATCTCTAATTGTATTCTGGGACTTTCGTTTCCATCTTTGTCCTGGGCAAACGCATAAAAATAATTTACGCCTGGTTCAATTGCTACTTTTTCTTTCACAATTCCAGTATCGTCGATATATATGGAAGTTTCAAGTACCCATTTTTGGTTTTTCCTCATATACAGCTGTAAAATGGAATTTGGTGTAGCGGTTCCCGTTAACAAACCATATTGATCAACAGTGGTTTCATTGGAAAAAGATACATTTGTATATGTGCCTGTATAGCGGATTACCTTATCGACTGTTCGGGTTATGCCCAACCTGTCTGTTAAGGTGAATTGGATATGATTTTTCCTTGTTTTCAAAGAAAGGTCTGGATAGGAAAACTCCCCTGTTTTTTCGTTCCATGTGCCAAGTAACTCTTTCTCCCCCATCATTGCCTTCAAAGATATTCCAGGAGTAACACGACCTTGGATAGTGACCTTTTTTTCGGGAGTTTCAAAAACTCCTTTTTCATCGAAGCCATTGATAGAAAAATACACATATCGCATCGCAATATAATCACTTACCCTTTGTCCGTTGTGCGCAAGGACTGATATATAGTATTTTACAAACTCACCTTCGGGGATATCAAAACGAGTAAACCATGCTTGTTGTATTTTGTTTTTACTCATGTAGTTTACAATGTACTTCATTTGCTCTTCGGTTTCAATGGCTCCAGAAGAATATTGAATTTCTACCTCATTCGTAAATGGGTCTTGTACGGTTCGTATTGCATAAACAGGTACTTCGCTACCATTCACAAACACTTCAACTCCTGGCGTGACTCGATAATACACAAAGCTTTGCAGAGCAATGCTCATATCCGTATCTTTTTTCTCTTGTGAGGGAACCAAAACAGATCCCAAAATAATAACAAGCAAGGCTGGGAGGATAAACATAATGATTGGAAAAAGCATTTTGGTAGGTGCTGTAGCAATCTCTTTCTCTACATTCGCCCTGCGTTTTGATCGAAGCTCTTCTGCTTGATTCATGATAACGGGTCTAAGTGGTGTACCAAGTTGTTCTCCCTGAATGACAGAACTCAAAAAACTTCGAAATTCTGGTGATTCATTTCTTACAAGCAAATGTTCAAATGAATCAATTCGATTAAATCCAACCTGGATATCGTTGATAAAAATATCAAATTCGTCAGCTAGAATAGTGGTATTCCTCTTTACATACTCTTCAACAGCCAGTTGAAAATTCATTCCCGCTGCTAAACAAAGTGCAATAAAATCCATTGCATCGGGAAGCTCAAGAGATATTTTCCTTGCTCTAGTTTGTAGCAAGGAAGAGATAAAGAATTCAGGATACACAAATCCTACAATCCCAAAGGCGATTGCATAGAAATAAAAATTTGTGTTTGAATTCCCCATTGCTACAACAAGCAGTAGAAAGAAAAAAAGAAATGCAGTGAAGAATTTCAGTTTATTTAACTCATCAGCGTCCATTTCAAAAGGTTTGCCAGCTTTTTCAAGTTTTGCATTTAACAAGGCGATAGATTCAGGACTTCTCTTTGTAGCAAGTGGTTTTAACATGGGAAGAATTTTGTAAAAAGCCTTGGATAAATTGTACAAAACTTCTACGATAAAATTTGGGGATTTTCGTCGAACTTTTCGTTTTTCTTCAATGCCAAACAATGAATCTGTGGATCGCTTTTTCTTATCCTTGAGGGAAAATAGCAAACGAATGACGATAAAGGCAACTGCTGCTAGAAATATAAGGGTTAGGATAGAAGTTTCAGTAAGGTTCATCATAGATCTATCTTCATTAACTGAGAGTTTATAAAAAGACCAATGACTTGCATGAGGATGGCAAAAATGAGAAGTAATAATCCTTTTAGGGTATTTGTGAGAGCATCCCAACCTGAGGAAACCAAAATCATTAAAATAACGTAAGGAAGAAGTGCAATAATGGCAGAGGACAATCGTGTTTGAGCCGTTCCAACTGCAATACTTCTACGTAGTTTTACGCGTTCCTTTAAAATTTCTTTTAGTTCTTCCAAAAAGGGAATAACATTCCCTCCAACTTGAGATTGTAAAACCAAAGAAGATACAAATAGCTTTACTTCCGTATTGGGATATTTCTGTGTAAGCTCTTCAAGAGAATCCTTTAGTGTTAATCCAACGCGATAATTCAGGTGTATTTTCGAGAATTCACTTTTAGAAGGCTCAGGCATTGACATCGAAACAAATTCAAATGCTTGATCCAATGAAAATCCTGCCTTTAGAGAATTAGCAACAGCAGACAGGGTATCAGGTAGTTGATTCACAAACTGATTTTCCTTTTCTCCCTTTTTCATTTGAATAAAAAGTTGAAAAGCAACAAGGCATAATCCAACAAACAATAAACCCATAACCACGTTGTGATCAAATACAAAGTAAAAAATAAAGAAAATTCCTAGGCAGATAAGAGAAAAAAGAAAGATGAACGTAATTGTGCTCATGGAAAGCTTTAAAATGTCTTGGACAGAACCTTCTTTTATCTGTTGAGTAGAATCATGCTTACGTCTCTTTGCCTGTTTAGATTGGTAATAAGGTTCAAATAATTCTTCTGTAGATCCGCTATTTCTATTCATTTGACTTACCTATCTTTTGCATTACCTTTCGAATCTTCTCGCCACTATCACTGGAAGAAGACGTAGTATTTTTGATTTCTTGGTATGTATCAGAAAGGGGTTCAGCTTCTTTTTGAGCAAAATGAGTTTCTAATTTGGCCTTAATCCGATCTGAATATGGTTTGTACTCATAATGACCTTGTAATTTTCCATTTTCATCGCGACCATCTACTACAAAACGATATATATGATTGATCATCACTTGCTGATCCTGAAATGTTGCAAATTCTGAAATAGTAGTAATCCTTCTTGACCCATCTGAAAATCGAGCTGTTTGTATAACACACTCAATTGCACTAAATATCATTTCATGCAAAATGTATACCGGCATTTCAAGTCCTGTCATATACACCATAGAAGTCAGACGAGAAAGAACATCCTTGGGAGTGTTGGCATGGACGGTTGTCAAAGAGCCGTCGTGCCCGGTATTCATAGCTTGAAGCATATCAAACGCTTCTTTTCCACGTACTTCTCCTACTATGATTCGATCGGGTCGCATTCGGAGACAGTTAATAACAAGGTCTCGAATGGTGACCTGACCCTGACCTTCAATATTAGGAGGACGTGCTTCAAGCGAAATCACGTGGGGTTGCTTTAGTTTCAACTCGATGGAATCCTCTACAGTAATGATTCTCTCCGATGCTGGTATAGAACTTGAACAAACATTTAAAAGAGTTGTTTTCCCAGAACCTGTACCACCTGATATGATAATATTTGCTCTGGACCGAACAATAGAATGGATGAAATCTGCCATTTCTTTTGTCATCGATCCGAAACCAATGAGGCTTTCATAATCTAGGATTGTATCTTTGAACTTCCGTATGGTGAGAGTGGGACTTTTTACAGCAATAGGAGGAATCACAGCATTCACACGGCTTCCATCGGGCAAACGTGCATCCACCAATGGACTCGATTCATCAATCCTACGGCCTAAGGGGCTGACGATGCGATCAATAATCTGCAAAATCTGACCAGGAGATTCAAACCGAATGTCCGATTTGAGCAGCTTGCCATCTCTTTCGATATAAACCGAACTAGGATCATTGATCATGATCTCCGATATAGAGGAATCTTCCAATAATGGCTGGATCATTCCGAAACCAAAGATCTCATTTAGAAGCCTATGAATGATCTGTTCTTGATACTCGATCGGGAGAATCTTCTTAGAGGCTTGGATCGTCTGTAAACATATATTACGAATTTTCAGTTTAACTTGTTCGGGGTTGGCCTGTTTTTCTCTTAAAATCTCGGCCGGAGAAATTTCTTCAAAAACATTGTTTCGTATGTTTTTATAAAATTCTTCAGCATCAGGGGAATGTTTCATGATCAATTTCCATCCCACTCAAGAATGTTTTCAGCAAACTGCATGATATCTTTGCGGATCACACCATTTTTCGTAACGGCAGGATACATATCGTTCAATGAAGAAAATGCTACCTTATTGTCCTCACGAATAGAGCTATACAGCTTGTAAGGTAAAATTTTCTGAAGAATGGAGTGAATCTTTTGATCAGCTTTTTTTGTACGCCGATTGTACAAGATTTCTGGAGGTGTATTGATTTTTAACCATTGAAATTCTTTTAGGTAGTTTACCAGTCGGAACAATGAGGGAATTTCAGGTGTAAAGACAATAAAAATTTTATCTGATTGTTCAAATACAATTTTCGAAACATCGTTTACACCGGGATCCAAATCAACGATTATGTAGTCGTAAATCAATTTTAAGGTTCGGATTGCCTTACGAATTTTCCCATAATCAATTTCTTTCATGCGTTCGAATGAACCCGGTGAAACCACAATATCAAAATTTGGATAGATTTCGCTTCTCTGCACGATATTGTTTAATCTTTCTGGGGATAACTCATCAGCAATCGTAAACAAGTCCAGTGTGGATTGGGTTTTGTCAGGACTGATATTTGTGATTGCTCTCTGGTCACCATAAGGTAAACCAAAGTCCATAAGTAGAATTTTGTAGGATTCAGTCAGGTTTGCTAAGACCAGTGCTAAATTAACAGCAATCAATGACTTACCAACACCTCCCTTTGCGGATGTAAAACTCAATAGTTTTCCCAGTTCTTTTGATCGCATACCGGCATTGTGAAACTTTTTATCTTTGAAGGTGGATACAAAGGCATTCATAGCAATTTGTGGAAGAGAATCGGGAGAAAAAGGACGTGTAATTACGTTACGGGTTGCAGTCTTTACAATTTTACGAATATCAATTAAGTCTTCTTGCCGAACAATTAACACAATTGATGTGGAGGGATATTTTATAATAGCTTCTTCTAAAAAATTGATCATATTGATATTCTTAAGGTGGTAATCAAGAATCAGAATATCTGGGGATAGCATGCGGATTTTTTCATCCAATATAAATCCATCGAGAATAAGATCTTCGATTTTTAACATTGGGTTTTTATCGAAGAAAGGCTGGAGAGTTTCAAGCTCCAACGAATTTTCTAGCGCAAAAACAACAGATAACTGGTTGTCAAACCCAAAGCCTGGTGCCATAAGCTATGTCTCACTATTCTTAATGAGCCGAATCACAAAATGATCATCAATATTTCTTTCAAGAATCACCGAAAAATGCATGCGCACGCTCAAAAAATCAATTGGGAGATAGGCGGTATCGTTAATTTCTAAAACTGGATTTACGCCTGTGATAACTTGATCGTCAATGGAATACTTCTTCTGAAACAAGTAAAAACCATATTCGTGCTGATCCAGATTCAAAATAGTGATCTTTTCTTCTTCAAAATCATACTCAAGGGTTGCATTGAAAACTCGCTGTAAAAAACGAATGGGGATATATATTTTTTCTTGGTAGATAAAAATATTGGGCTCATTGATCTGTGGTTGTTCCCCGTTCAAGCTGTAGGTTGCTTTATCATAATTAATAGAAATTTCAGAAACAGACTCGGGTGAATTTGCAATCGTATAGGTTACTTCATTTAGTATTTCGCCATTGGGATCTAGATACTGTAGCGTAAACTTGATCAGTTTTTCCAAATCAGGATTGGAGGAAAATAAGGTAATCGAAAAAGTCCCATCCTGAGATGGGCTGGAAATTTTATATTCCACTGATGGAGTAATATTATTGATTGCATAAGAATTTTCTGGTTGCCAAGAGTCATTTCGAAATTCAATGGTTGTAGGAACAAGAGGAGAAAGGAAAACTTCATTTACAGATTCTGGAGATATCCACTCTAAATAGTTTGAACCAACGATTAGTTCAGGTTGTTTGTCCGGTTGATTATCGGGTTGCTTGTCAGGTTGTGGTTTCGCAAATGGATTGAACAAGAACAACAGCAATCCAATCACCACAACTACAAGAACAACAGGAAGCCACCATCGTTTTTTTGTAGTAGAACTCTTCCCATTCGAATCATATTTAGGGTTTTTCATCGAAAAAGTAGGCGAATGGCTTCCAGCAAAATCAACTTTGGCATGACTCTTTCTTTGGGTTTCATCATATACTTCTTTTTCTTTGGACATGATTTCTTCATAATAAGATTTTGCATGAGTTCCTTCTGTTTCTTTTGATCGGGGGTCCATTTTCAGGTCATCGTTGATGATTTTACGAATATCAACTTTATTGTCTTGATCTATTTTGGCCGATGATTTGTTTTTGATAGAAAAAGATACGGGCTTTTTTGAACTGGTTTTCTTCTGTAGGTCTCGATACAACCCAGAATCGGAAGCAACATCCAATCCAGGAATTGTTGGTTCAAGAGATTTTTTTGATTCAGAATAAGTTTTCTCTGTATTTCTGAGATCTGATGAAGAGACATCGGACTGCTTCCCGGTGAAATTACTCAAAAAAGTCTCCAGTGCTTCTTGCATTTCTTCAGCCGTTTGAAACCTTTGCTCAGGTTGCTTTGCAAGCGCTTTTAAAACAATTCTTTGAAGTGTTAGTGGGATTCCTCTTTGAGATTCTTCAGGAAATCTGGGTACTTTTTTTAAATGCATATCCATCACTTCAACAGGGAGTGTGGAGTCAAAGGGAGGAGTTCCTGTTAACATTTCGAATAGGAGTACTCCCACTGCATATATATCAGTTCTTGCATCCGAGAAGGATTGAGTGATTTGTTCTGGAGCAGTGTATTGCACAACCCCTAGAAACTCTCCACTTGATACACTTGATGCATCTTCTACTCGTGTAAAACCTAATGAACTAATGCGTGTACGTCCTTTTTTGGGAACCATTACAACGTCTGAATTTAAATCACGGTGAATAATTTTCCTTTGATGCAGATACGCCAGGGCATCTAAAACTTCAAGTGCAATCGAAACACTTCTCTTGATAGAAAATTGTTCTCTTTTCAACAAGTTTTTTACAGAGCTACCCTCTACATATTCCCGAATGACAAAATGAATGCCATTTTCTTCAACTACATCGAGAAATTTAACAAAGCCAGGATGGTCGATTTTCTTCATGGTTTGAATCTCTCGATTGATTCTTGTTTTAAATGTAGGTCTGGATTCATTGGGAAGCTGTATTGTAACAGGAATATCTTTGACTAAGTCAACTCCATAATACAGCCTGCTTAAAATTCGTCGTAGGAGGAGTTTTTGAATTCGATATCGATGCTTGATTTCTTTCCCGATATAGGGGTCGGAATCAAAAGAATAATCCATTTCGTCTTGTGGTTCCATTTCGATACCTTCTTCCTGTTCTTCTTCAACATCTAATGGTTCGCTTTCGTGATCCACAGATAGATCTGATTGCATATCTTTTTCTGAAGATTCAGCATCATCGTCTTTATTGCTGGTATATTCTATGCTTTCTTCTTCTTGCATATCTGGTTCAACAGATTTTTTCTCTATTTTCGAATCATCCCCATCAGACTGAATGACAAAAAAAGAACCTTCATCTTTGTCTCCATCATACTTAGGGCGATAGTATTGAGATACTTCCTGTAGTTCTTGGATATCTTTTAAAACTTCTTCCATGTTTTGATATCGTTCTGATTGCTTCTTTTTTAACATTTTCATGATCATGCTAGAAGCTTTTAGTAAAAGGTCAGGTTTTAGTTTTTTAGGCGATTCAGGAACTACATTGATATGCTGGTAGGCAATATTCACAGAAGTGTTTTCATCTGCAAAAGGAAGTTGACCAGTAGCCATTTGATAAAAAACAACACCAAGAGAATATATGTCAGTGGTTGCATTAATTTGACCTATTTTATGGTCAAGTTGTTCAGGTGCACAATAGGACAATGTTCCAACTATTTCATTGTTGTTCTGTTCCAGGTTGTCTAAGCTGATATCTCGTGATAGGCCAAAGTCAGTCACCATGACATGACCATTATTGTCAATCATGATGTTGGAGGATTTGATATCTTGGTGGACAATGCTTTTTCTGTGCGTATACGCCAAAGCAGTAGCAACACCTTGTAGAATATTAGTGATAATGTCTAAAGAAAGTGGTCCGGTTTCGGCAATCATTTGCTGAACGGTAAAACCTTCAATATAGTCCATAACGATATAGTATTTTGAGCCTTGTTTTCCATAATCCAAGATGGAAACAATATTAGCATGACGAAAAGATGACAATAGGTCGGCTTCTTTTTGAAACCTATCAATAAACTTCGCATCGGATGAAAGAAAATCAGACAAAACCTTAATAGCAACTGGTTTACTCAGGGTGGGATGGTTTCCTTTGTAAACAATGGACATTCCACCTCTGCCAATTTCTTCAACTGCAACATACTTGCCGAAATGAACTTTATCCATTCATCACCCTCCAGACAAGCCGATGGTCAGAGTCGAACTGACGACCTGCTGATTACGAATCAGCTGCTCTGCCAACTGAGCTACATCGGCGAACAAACAGATAAATATGGGCGGAACAGGATTCGAACCTGTGACCCCTTCCGTGTGAGGGAAGTGCTCTACCTCTGAGCCACCCGCCCATCCCTTGCAAAATTCTAAGTTAAGTATAAACTTGACTGCATAGAAGTCAATTAAACGCGTATACCATACAAAGGGGTTTTTATTTTGATAAGTGTTTGGATTGCCTTTCTGATGAGTGTTTTAGGCTTTTTTATTGTGTTGCATTTCGTTCAATCCATTTTGCATTATTCTGCAGAAAAATCGATTCAGGAAATTGGTCTCATAATTCGACGAGGTGCCTTTGCATATCTTCGACGTCAATATAAAATACTTGCTCCTTTTGTAGTAGGATTTACCATCCTTATTTTGTTTCTATTCTCGTTTGAATTCGCTATTATGTTTTTAACTGGATCGTTGTTTTCAATCGCAAGTGGATTTATTGGAATGAGTGTTTCTACAATTGCAAACTACAAAACCACTGCTGCCGCAAAAAAGAATATTCAATCAGCACTCCAGGTTTCTTTTACAGGCGGTTCAATCATGGGGATCGCTACATGTAGTTTTGGTATTTTGGGCCTATCCCTAAGTTTTTTGCTTGCTCAACATTATACACAACTTGCACCCATTGATATCCTTTTAGGATATTCATTAGGAGCTTCTCTAGTGGCATTATTTGCACGTATCGGCGGAGGTATCTTTACAAAAGCTGCTGATATTGGAGCAGATATTGTCGGAAAAACAGAAGCGAATATCCCTGAGGATGATCCTCGCAATCCAGCAGTAATTGCAGACAATGTGGGAGATAATGTAGGGGATGTAGCAGGCATGGGTGCTGATCTTTTTGAGTCCTACATTGGTGCAGCTTACGGATGTTTTGCCTTGATCGCACTATTTCACCAGGGTAGCATGGAGTATATTTCTTTTATTTTTACTCTTCTTTCGATTGGTTTCTTTAGTTCTATTGTGGTTATTTTTGTAGCCAGACAGATCTCTATGAAGGACAGAGTAAATCCTAATTTTATCATCAAAAATATTGGTGTTTTTTCTTCACTGTTAGCTATTGTCCTTACTTTTTTTGCAAGTTATTTCCTACTCCAGAATTTGTTCTTCTTCTATGCGGTTACTGTAGGAATTCTCTGTGGGTCTATCATCGGCTTCATCACTGATTTTTACACTGCATCGAAGCCTATTCGAATCATTGCCAGCGCTTCTGAAGCAGGAACCGCAAGTAACATTTTAAGTGGTTTTAGTTATGGAATGCAAAGCACTTTTCTTACCATCACAACGATCGTCATTGCAATCTTCATTTCGTACGCTCTTATGAATGTATTTGGAATTGCTTTAGCAGGCTTGGGTATGCTCATTACAGTTGCTGCCACCATTTCAGTTGATGCCTATGGTCCAATATCAGACAATGCTGGGGGAATTGCAGAAATGACTCACCAGCCTGAATATGTTCGGCAGAGCACCGACCAGTTGGATTCAATTGGCAATACTACTGCGGCTATTGGTAAGGGCTTCTCGATTGGTTCAGCTGCACTGACAGCATTAACTCTGTTTAATACGTTCACTCACCTAGATTCTGTTCAATCACTCCACATTTCTTTTGCCCTGGACAACCCTAGGGTAATTATTGGCCTTTTCGTTGGAGGAATGCTACCGTTTCTTTTTTCAGCACTCACTATTAACTCTGTCACACAGGCAGCAACACCCATGGTTGAAGAAGTACGAAGACAATTCAAAGAAAAACCAGGACTACTCAAGGGATTATCTGAACCAGATTATGAAAAATGTATCGACATATCAACCACCGGAGCCATTAAGGGAATGATTGTTCCTTCCTTGCTTGGTGTTGTGTTTCCTTTTATCCTATATATAACCATTGGCATAGAGTCTGTAATTGGTTTACTCGCAGGAGCGCTGATTTGTGGAGTTACTATGGCGGTTTTTATGGCCAACAGCGGTGGTGCTTGGGACAATGCAAAAAAATATATCGAAGCAGGACATCATGGAGGAAAAGGTTCCATGGCTCATATCGCCTCTGTAACCGGTGATACCGTAGGAGATCCTCTCAAAGATACAGCAGGTCCATCGTTGAATATTTTGATAAAACTTATATCCATTATTACATTGACTTTTATTCCGCTTTTTTTGTAATTTTTCAAAGGAGATCATATGAAACGAATTGGTGTTTTTACGTCTGGTCGTGATGCTCCTGGAACAAATGCTGTTCTACGAGCAATTGGAAGAACTTCCTTTGAACACTCCTACGAAGTGATTGCATTTCGCAACGGCATAAAAGGAGTGATAGAAAACGACTCATTTCTACTGGACAGAACATACTTATCCGGTATTCTACCTATTGGTGGCACAAAACTCGGTACCTCTATCAGTGAACCATATATCGATAACCACAACACTATCAATCAGGTAAAACAAGTACAAGAAAAACTATCCATTACTTGCTTCATTGGAATTGGTTCGTTCACCACAATGAAGCTTTGTGCCTTTATGAAGAATTCTGACATCCCTGTTGTTGGAATTCCAGCCACCATTGACAATAATATCCCTGGGACAGATTACAGTGTCGGATTTCAGACTGCAGTAAATTATGTTTCCGAATCACTGGATCGACTTCATTCTACTGCCAGTTCTCACCACCGTGTATTTCTAGTTGAAGTGATGGGAGGCCAATGTGGCTGGATAGCACTTTTTGGAGGTCTAACTGGAGGCGCTGATTTAATCATAATCCCAGAAAAAGCATATTCATTGCAGGAGTTGATTGCCCATATACGTAGACGTGAAGGAGAGGGTAAGAATTTCTCCATTGTAGTTCTTGCAGACACAGCACAGCTACCACTAGATATCACTGAAAAAGACAAATCAACAATAGTTGATCACAACGACCTTTTATCCTTTCTATCTCAAGAGATCAGCAAAGACACTAACATGGAAACACGACAGTTAATCCTTGGCCATTTACAACGTGGTGGATCCCCCTTAGCTAGTGATAGACTATTGGGAACGCTTTTAGGAAACGCTAGCGTAGAATGCATTCGAAGAGGTCAAACGGGCATCTTGGTGGGCCAGAAAGATGGTCAAATCGAATATACAGACCTTGAGCTTATTAAAAACAAAAGACCGGTTGATTTACAGCTTTTAAATATTGCGAAGATTTTTTACTAATAAAGGAGAAGTTCATGGAAACAAAAGCAACCCGATTTGGTTATTCCGAAGCTTTATTAAAACTTGGAGAAACAGATCCATCTGTAGTTGTTTTAGATGCTGACTTATCGAAGTCTACCACTACCAATACATTTCACCAGAAATTTCCAAATCGAGCCTATAACATTGGTATTGCAGAACAAAACATGCTGGGGATCGCTGCTGGTTTATCAATTGCTGGCAAAACTCCCTATGTTTCTACCTATGGCGTGTTTGTTTCTGGAAGAGCTTATGATCAAATTAGAACAACCATCTGCTATACCAATCTCAATGTAAAAATTGGCGGAGCACACGGTGGAATATCGGTTGGACCAGATGGAGCTACTCATCAGGCATTGGAAGAAATTGGTCTTATGAGAAGTCTTCCTAATATGACCGTGATTGTACCTTGTGATTACCATGAAACCTATAAAGCCACAATTGCCTCTGCTACTATTCCCGGGCCTGTATATATTCGCTTTGGACGGGAGGCAATTCCTATTATCACCTCGCCCGAAACTCCTTTTGAATTTGGAAAAGGAGCTGTGCTGAAGAAAGGGAACGATGTAGCCATTATTGCATGCGGTTCTATGGTATATGAGTCCCTTGTTGCTGCTGAAGAGCTTGAAAAAGAGGGAATTCATGCACGTGTTATCAATATTCACACCGTGAAACCTATCGATGAAGAAATTATCATTCAAGCTGCCCAAGAAACTGGTGCTATCGTCACCGCAGAAGAACACCAAATTATGGCTGGTTTTGGATCAGCTGTTGCAGAAGTGGTTGTCCAGCATCATTCCGTGCCCATGGAAATGGTTGGAATCGAGGATACATTTGGCGAAAGTGGCACCCCTGATGAATTAATGGTGGCGTATGGACTAACTCATGATGCAATCATCCGCAAAGTAAAAAAAGTTATCCAGCGAAAATAAGTTTCAGTATGTCGCTCCAAGAACGAGTTAGTTATTTAAAAGAGGTCATAAAAAAACAAGACTACTATTATTATGTTTTAGATCAACCTCAAATGACAGATCAGGAGTATGACTCTCTTTTCCAAGAATTACTCCGATTGGAAAAAGAACATCCAAACCTTCGTACTTCAGATTCACCGACTCAGCGTGTTGGACACAAACCTTTGCAATCATTTCCACCCTTTTCTCATCCCAGCAAAATGTATAGCCTTGACAATGCTTTTACAGATGAGGATATTCAGAATTGGATTCAAAGATTATCCCGCATTACAGATATATCGAAATGTACGTTTGTTGGTGAACCAAAATTAGATGGCTTATCGATAGAGATTTTGTATGAAAATGGTGAATTCATCTCGGCTGGTACCCGAGGTGATGGAACTGTTGGTGAAGATGTATCACAAAACGTCAAAACCATTCGATCTATTCCTCTATCTGTACACCCATTTGCAAAACTTCACTCCGTAGAGGTTCTCCCTTCTTTCCGAGTACGTGGTGAAATTATTATGAAAGAAGAGGATTTTCTTCGATTAAATCAAGAACGTGAGAAGCGAGGAGAACCACTCTTTGCAAACCCTCGTAATGCAGCAGCTGGGTCTTTGAGACAACTTGATTCTTCTATAACAAATCAGCGAAAACTCACTGCATTTTTCTATTTCATGACTGATTTTGCACAATCCCCTAATATTCCGCTGCAGTATCACACAGATACACTTTCTTATCTACGCAATCTTGGTTTTCCCGTAAACCCAGAAATTCAGAAACTACATACAATTGAAGATGTTTTTTCTTATCAGCAGTTTATCCTTGCCAAAAGAGCTCTTCTTCCTTATGAAATTGATGGAGCGGTGTACAAAATAAATGATCGCCATCTTTGGTCAACGCTTGGTACAACATCCCGAGCTCCCCGCTGGGCTATTGCATACAAATTTCAAGCTGTCAATGCCACTACCGTCCTAAAAGATATCCGTATCTCGGTCGGGCGAACAGGAATACTAACTCCCGTTGCTGTTTTAGAGCCTGTTTCCATTGGGGGAGTCACTGTTTCAAGCGCTACTCTCCATAACGAAGGAGAGATTCAGCGGAAAGATATCCGTATTGGCGATACGGTTGTTGTTCAAAGAGCAGGAGATGTGATCCCAGAAGTAATGCGAGTTGAATTATCAAAAAGACCAAGAAATGCAAAAGCTTTTCAGATGCCGACGCATTGCCCTGTTTGCCATACAGAAGTCTTGAAAAATCCCGAGGAAGCCTATATTCGGTGTGTGAACCTGGAGTGTCCAGCACGAATAGAAGAAATTTTTGCGCATTTTGTTTCTAAAAATGGATTGGATATTGAAGGTCTTGGAAAAAAGCTGATCCAAAAATTGCTAAACGAAAAGATCGTACATTCCATACCTGACATTTTTATGATTCAGGATGAAGATTTAATGCATTTAGAAGGTTTTCAGGAAAAACTTGCACACAAAGTTGTTCAATCGATCCAAGAAGCAAAAAAACGTCCTTTATGGCGTTTTATTGCTGCCATAGGCATTGAAGGTGTTGGGGAAAATACTGCTAAGCTTCTCTGCAAGAGATACAATACCATTGATGATCTTTTGGAAGCTACTTTTGAAGATCTTTGTCAAATTCAAGGCATAGGAACAGAAACTGCAACCAACATTCTACACTATATCCATCACCCAAAAAACATTTCTATGATACATACATGCAAAGAACTAGGCTGCAGTTTTACAAATGACATGCATGCTATGCAAGACATCTCGTTGCCCTTACGAGGAAAATCATTTGTTATAACAGGAGCGCTTTCCATTTCTAGAGATGAAATGAAAAAGCATATTGAAAAACTCGGTGGGTTCGTAAAGAACTCAGTATCAAAAAATACAGATTATTTGATATATGGAGGTAATCCAGGGTCAAAGTATGAGAAGGCCCGTGAGTTAAAAGTTCCTTGCATTACAGAGAAAGAATTTGAGGAATTGGTTAACTAATTCTTTAGCAATCACTGTTTTTTAATCAAACATACGTTGTTAGAACAACAAAAAAAGCCCTCTTAGTAGAGGGCTTTTTTTGTTTTAAGTAAGGAATCAGTTTTATTGTTTTGGGTAAATCAAAGTAATGGTTTGTGTTGCTCCATCCCAACCTACTTCTGCACCGAAGGTTTCAGCACAGAAACGTAGTGGTACCATCGTTCTTCCATTGATAATGGTAGGTGGTGCATCTAAGATCATTGGTTCACCATTGACCATGGCAGTACTTCTACCAATCCAGAGCTCTATGGTTTTGCCATAGAAAATGAGGGTAATCTTCTGTGTTGCTCCATCCCAACCGATTTCAGCACCAAAAGTTTCAGAGACGAATCGCAATGGAACCATCGTTCTTCCATTGATAATGGTAGGTGGTGCATCAAGCTGAACCAGTAAACCATTAACTTCTGCTTGTTTGTTTCCTATACGAAGGATAACAATCTTTTTGTCGGGATATACGATGTGTAATTCAACAACACTTTCGTTGCCAATTTTGTCAACAGCTTTGATTTCAAAAGTATTTACATCTTTTTCAAGGGTTACTTCGTAAGCAAATTTACCGCCCTTGCCCAGTTCAATTTTCTTATCATCAATGGTTACGACCACGCCTTCTTCGTCGCATTGACCAACGATATAGAATCGTTCTTCGGAAGTAATGGTGTAATCCGGAGTAGTAATAATCAGATCGGGCGCTTTGGTGTCTAGATAAATTTCTAGAGTTTCTTCACCTTTATTGCCTACGTCATCTTCAGTTTCCACTAAAATCTCGTTTTTGCCTTCATCTAGTTCAATAAAGAATTCAAAGTAGCCATCTGCATCAAGTTCTGCTTCTTCATCGTTGATGTAAACAAAAGCAGTGGGTTCTGTTTTTCCCTTAAGAGTAAACTCTTTTTCTTTGGTATAAAGTTTTCCATCCAGTTCAATGAGTTCGGATAAATCCCATTCAATCACGGGAGGTTCTTCATCGACTACGGTAATCAATACAGGCAATAGGACCTGTCCACCATTGGTCTCAAAAATAACTCTTCCTGCATGATCTCCTCGATCTAAATTCCAAGTATTAATGGTAAGAAGAGCTTTTTCGGTATCGTCATTAACTTCTTCAATATCAATTGATAGCCAATCCTGATCAACCGTAACAGTTCCTTCGAGTCCTTCAAGGCCTGTATTTTCTAGAGCTAGTTCAACCTCTGTAATCGTATTTCTTTCTACTTTATCCATCACTATGCGATCTGGGTCGATTTCAAGTTTTGGCGCTAAGGCTTGATAGCAGAATACTTCTTTACTACCAGTGAAGAAGATTTTGTTTCCATACACGCAAACATGTCCAATAATCTCATCACTAATATCCTCTTGCCAAACTCGTTTTCCTCGTCTGGAAGCATCTAGAATAATAATCTCACTATCACCAGTGAGTTTGTTGCTAGATATGCTGGGGCTAAAGGCTATCAAATAATTTCCCGCTAACGCCATATTCTCAGCAACAGAATAGCCGCCAGCAGATTTTGACCAGCTTTCTTTTCCATTGCTTTTATCAATTGCCCATATCTTGCCAAATCTTCCTTGAACGAAAAGATATTCTTCATTTACAACAGGAACGGAATGAAAAGCAATAGTATTTGATTCAGTAAATTCCCAAATTTCATCTCCGGAATCAAGATCGTGTGCTGACACAACAATAGATGCGGAATCACCTTCCAGTCGACCTCGTACAAAGTATACGTATTCTTCATCGTTACAAGAGCATGCACCAAGCCCTGTATTGTCAACATAGTCCCATATAATGCTACCTGTATCGTCTTCAATGCAGTATAAGTATGCAGGGGAAGCAACCATGTTACCATCAAGAAAACTAGAAGTAGAAGCATATAAATAGTCATCATGGACAGTAACGGGTGAAGCCCAACCTAAAAACTCACCACCTTTTAAATCGGTTTCCCACTCAACGTCACCATCTTCAGCGTTCATTTTGACTAAACAGGATCCTTCTGTTTTGATAGCAAAATCATCATCTGCTTCGCCAAATATAGCATACATGGTCTTAAAATATATATATCCATTACTGACAGTTATTGGAGATGTTATGGCTTCGCGAGCTTCGTTAGTCCATTCTTCTTCACCATCTTCTAGTGTAAAAGCGGTCACTGTCGTCGAACCGGTTCCCTTGGGACCAATACCATCGGTAGATGCGACATAAATAAGCCCCAAGTCCGGATCAATAGCAGGGCATGAATAAGATAAGCGGTGGGCTGTTTCTTGACGCCAAATCTCTTCACCTGATTCAATCTCAATAGCAATTAGCTCAGTGGGATTTCCTCCCCTGGAACCATCGAACAAAGAAGTATATAATATACCGTTGTATGCAATTGAACCATTGCCTAATGATTGGCTTTGTCCAGCATCACTATCAAATGGCCAGTCCATTGCTTCTTCAAATTCTTCGCCTAATTCTTTGGGAGAAAAACCCGTCCCATAATAATCATGTCCATACATAAGCCAGGGATTGATACCGGTTTCGTCGGCATCATTTCTTGCAAAATCGCTAGAAGCATTTACAGATAAGGACAATCCCGCAACCAGAATAAACGCTAATAAAATACTAATAAATCGTTTCATGGTCCCCTCCTGTCGAATTAATTGGATTTTTTTTCGGAGTCTTTATTTTTTGCATTTTCACTTTCAGGTAAAGCCTTGATGGTTTGTTTGGCATGCATCATGCTTTTTCCTTCAAAGAATGCATTCTCTTCAATAATAAGCTTATCAGCTGAAATTTCTCCTATAACTTTTCCTGTGTCGTGAATCTCCAGCTTTTCAGAACAGACAATATTTCCTTCAACTTCGCCCATTACGGTGAGGTTGGTTACTTCAATATTGGCTTCAACCAGGGAACCTTCGCCAATAATTACATCGGCGTCGCCTTTTATGAGTCCTTTTATTTTTCCGTCAATACGAACATTGCCTTCAACAAAGAAACTTCCTTCAATAAAAGTACCTTTGCCTAAAAAAGAAGTGGAAGAAGATCGGCTAATCTTTTGATCAGATTTGGATCCAAATGCCATATATCACCTACCTATTATGGTTCTACTGCTAAGTTGTTGACTAATAACTGATATCCCATAAAACTTTCTTGAACACTGGGATGTAGTCCAACTTTCGCTATTACTTGTCCTTTTTCCACGCTATCGCCCACTTCGATTTGAAGATCATAGCAGAAAATATATCGGGAGAGAGTAGTGTGTAAATCTTCACTCTTGTGGGTAATTTCAATAACATATGCAGAGGGGGTAACTTCTTCAACTTTTGTGACTTCTCCCCCTGCAGTGGCTTTAATATATGTCCCGTAGGGGGCTAAAATTTCGACACCAGGAGTTGATATATATTTTCCAGATCGGGTTGGGTAATTGTTTATTGGCAAGCCAGTGGGTGTGACACGCAAATTATCTTGAATTGCCTCTTGTCTGAGCTGAGAAGTTTCCAGCTGATCAGAATGATCTTCTATGGTTGGGTAAGAATCAGCTATAGTAGAGGCTGGTTGAGCTTTCGCCTGGCTATGGCGAACAGTATATAAAAAGTCTGAGAACTCTTTATTCGAATAGGGCAATTCTAAAGAATTACATGCATCTTGTTCGGTTGAAGATGCTTTAGAAAGAAATGTATCCGAAATATTAATAAAAGCTTCTGTCTTGATGAGAGTTTTTTTTACCTTGATCTCTCTGGATAAATCTTTGTCATCCGCGTCCATTATGATTTGAAATCGTTGATAAAAGGATGTCACGTTGGTTTGGTAATACCAATATTTGTAACCGATCCATGAAAAGAATCCTACCAAAAGTAACAATCCTGAGATAGCGATGATCCGAAATGGTTTTGTAAGGGATATCTTAAATGAGCGTGGATTATGGGAAGAGACAATCAGGATTGTGCCAGGTTTTGTATTTTTTGGATTAGCGGGGGACATGTTTTTTCACCAAAGAATTAAATTGTTCAGGATCAATTGCATCGGATCCGTATCGGACTTCATAGTGAACGTGGACACACGTAGCAGTACCAGTTTTTCCAGCTTTTGCGATTACTTGCCCACGTTTTACATATTCACCTTCGTGTACGATGTTTTTGGAATTGTGTGCATAAAGAGTAGAAATACCATCTCTGTGATACACAATAATAAAATTACCATATCCGTAACCATAGGAAGATTTGATGACCCTTCCTGCTGCAGTTGCTACCACATCTTGACCATAGTAGCCGGAGATGTCTACTCCGGTATGCCAATCCGGAGTACCCCAAACAGGGTGAATTCGGTAACCAAAACCTGGGTCTATAGAGCCTGGTAGGGGAAAGCCTAGGGGAGTCTTTTCCCATTGGAGTAAAAACTCATCTGCAGCTAAAGAAAGTATTTCGTTGTTTGTAATAATCTGGTCTAACTTTTCTTTTTGATTGATTAAATCTTCTTCGATCGTTAGAGCTGTCTGTAAGTTAATGCTGGCTAAATTGTTGAAATACCCTGAATAGCGAGTAATATCAGACAAATAGTCGTCGGGATTTAAGTTGATGGAAGCCAATTTCAGACTTGTTCGATTCTTTGAATCGGCATTTGCAATATGTTGCATTTTTTCCAGATTTTTCTGTTGGATTTCGTGAATAACTTCAAGTTCCTTCTCAATTTCATCCAGTTCTTCTTGTTGTAACAATTCTGTTTCTTCCAGAGAAAGACCAGAAATTTTTACAAATTCTGTTTTGTAAAAATTATATCGCTGGACAAGACGGAATGAGACAAACAATAACACGAGCAAAACAATAAGAGCTAAGAAAACCCAGATGGATGAAACAAAAAAATTCTTCGAATTTCCTCTCGAAGGCAAATAAATAAAGTTGAATCCGTGTTTTTCGATATTCATGGCTCCATCATTATGCAATAAGATTTACATTCATTTTGCCTTTTTGGATTCATTTGTCAAGAATAGGGCATAAAAAAAAGCCCTGGAGCTAACCAGGGCTTCATTAATAATGTTTTTTTACTATTCGAGAACAATGCATTCAAGGGGACATGCGTCTACACATGCACCGCAGCTAGTACATTTATCTGGATAGGTCAATTCACAAATATCATCGATCAGCTCTAAAGCTTCAACAGGACATCCATCAACACAAACCCCGCAACCAGTGCAACAATCAGCATCAATTTTTGGTAAAGCCATTGAATCCTCCTATACGAATGTTTTTATGCATTATATACATCCTTTTCAAAAAAAACAAGATGAAGAAGTTACAGATCTTGTTTTGTAAATTCATGCCAATAAGTTTGTTGGTATGTAAGTTTTTCATTCTTTACATATACAATATCAATTGGCTTTAATGCCAAACCCTTTGAATCAAAACCTCTTAGATCAGTAAGAAAATCAACTTCTGTCAAATCGCTGTTTCGAAGCTCTTTATGTAGTTGAGCAATAGATCCAGAGCCAAGAGTGGATACTGCATAGTCAAGCAAGATCATCTCGTCCGCTCCCAATGCAGCGTACATGTCAGGAGGTATTGCAAAAGTATTCACATAGTCTTGATAGAAAGAAGATGAAACAAAAGTAGGTTTTTTGTCGTAAAAGGACAGAAAAAAATACGTATCATCCCAATCAGTATCTAATTGAAAACCACCGTTAGGCAGTGTAGACATAACAAATGGAACATGGATTTGAAAATCTTTCCGGGCACTCATCAGAAAAGACTGGTACAAACTGTCTGCAGTCAAGAGAAAAACTGCATCCACATTCGATTGTGATATTTTGGCAAAAAAAGCATTTGGGTCTATTTCACTTGGATTTTTGTATCCAATCTCCATAATAGTTGCATCCATGATGCGACCTTCATCAGCAAGACCTTCTTTAAATGAAACCAAACGGTCATTGGATTGATCCACAATGATGCATATTCTTTTTTTCTGCATTTCAGAGATTGCATAGCGAGCACTTAACTTTCCCTGATAGTAAGGATTTTGGTTTATAAGGAGAGTTGTTTGAACTTGATCGACAATACTGGACTGATAGGAATTGCAAACAAAAGTTCGTTTCCATGTATCTGCAACATATTTAGCAATTTGTGCACATTCTGCTGATGGGGTACCCATCATAATGCCATGGTTGTGTTTTTGAAAAAATTCTCTGAATGCGTTCCCTGCAACTTCGGGGTCTCTCCGGGTGTCAAAATAATAAAACTGAAAACTAGAGTTCATTTTAAGCTTGTTGGACTGTAATTTTCGCCCGTTGGAAAGAGAGGTATACATACTGGAAACTTGCGAAGATAGATCCTCAGCAAAACCTACATGCACAACGTTTTTTTGAGAACAACCTACTAACAAAATCATACAAAAAACACACAATACAACTGCAAACATGGAGTACTTCATCAGTTTTGTGCCCATTCCATCATCGGTTCATCAAAGTAGCGAGAAATAAAATCAGCAACACGGGGATATGGTTTTAAGCTTGTGTAGTCGTACTCTTCGCGATGAGTGACAAGAATTTGAAAATCTAGTGCTTTGGTGTGTTGACCTAGAAGAATATCTGCAAATCGATCCATAAACAAGCACAAATATGCATCATGGGTAAGAGACGTATTGGCATCCAAGCTGTCGACTATGGAATGCAAAACAGTGCTAATGTTGCTGGAAGAAGGGTTTAAATCAACGGCATATGGCTGAATAAAGTCAACATATTCGTCATAGTCTACAGCCAAGTCCTCCATATTATCTTCAAAAGATTGGATGGAGTTTTCCACTGATAGATAGAAATTTTCCTCTGTTGAAAAAATATCTTGCATTGATAGTTGAGCAAAAAACTCTTCCTGCTGCGTAGGATCGAATAAATCATACCCCAGAGAAGCTGCAAGAGAAAACAAATCTGGATTGTCAGGAGAAAAAAGATTGTCAACAGAAATAAGCAGGGGATAGGCATTTTGATACAATTGCTGAGTTGTCATCATGTTCAATTCATCAAACGCATCTAACTCAGTAAAAAAGTCGTCGTAAAGTTGTTCTAATTCATTCCATTTTGCTTTTACGTGATTCTTTCTCAAACCATAAGCATGACCGGGACGCTCATTTTCGTAGTCAATCATTTCTTGAACGATCTCTTGTCCTTGAATATTGGTTTGATGAAACAACGGTTCGTAAACATTCAACCATTCTTCTGGTAAAAAAGCTGACCCTGGTAGCTCTGAAGCTCCAACCGACATCATTGCAACTTTTCCCATTTTCCCAAATTGTGTAGCTACTGTGTCCCCAACAATCAGGTCAGGAGTGTTTACAATCTGGAAAACAAGAAAAGCATTACGACAAGATAAATCGTTTCCTCCTTGGTCAATGGAACAAATACTCATGATATCTCCATCTAATTCGTCAGTGCGGAAGCTGATTGAAGATATATCTGTATCTTCGATTGGAGATTTTTTTAGTACACTAGCAACAGGAATGAAAAGAGTATCCACATTCTGCCACTCTTGTGTGCTGTTTCGCATATGCAATTCTAGCATTTCTTTGTATAAGATCATTTTCTCCAGTTCTATGAAACTATAGAGCTTTTCCCCAAGAGAATCAGAAAATCCTGTAACTTCTAGATCGCAAAAATCAGGATCGTGATATTCAACAGAGTTAGGGATCTCAAGAATATAGCCTGAAAGATTGGTATATTGATCAATATAAGAACCGGCTGTAGAGTGAAACCAATTGGCTAGGTCATCATGACTATTTGTATATTGTAAAAGTAGATCAGCTGCTGATTGATAGTTTTGCAGCATCACTCCAGTATGAAAAATGAATCGCGCATATGCAGAGGATTGGTCCAATCGAACCTGGTAAAGAATTGGTAAAGATTCTTTTTCTGCAATTTGTGCGGCTAAAACTGCCTGATCAACAGAAGTTCGAAGCTTTGTTTTAAACATGATTACTTTTCCAATATCAATCGCTGCAATTCCTATAACAACCAAAAATAGTATAAAAACTGCATATAGAATAATGACTTGTCCAGTCTCAGAGGAAGAATCTTTTTTTTGTAGTTGCATAGTACTCCTAAGAAAACCAACGTTGGTTGACAGAATAAAAAAAACTACGGTTGTTTAATATCATTCAAATATTATAATTCAAAACTGTACGCATATTATATACTTTAACGAGGTAGAATAAATATGAAAAGACGGGAATTGGGCCTTAGCTTATTAAAAGAAAATCCGTATCAAGTAAAAACCTTTGATGAGTATCCTGTCTCTATGACAGACGAAGAAATTGCGAATTTCTGCAAACAAATTCGACGGGATATTGTCATATCAACATTTTCTGGTGGTTCGGGACACCCGGGTGGATCCCTCTCTGCTACCGAAATGATGGGCGTTTTGTGGACTTCCTTTCTACATCACAAACCCTCTCTCCCAACATGGGAAAACCGTGACTACATGATTTATTCAAAAGGTCACGTAAGCCCCCTAATTTACTCTCTTTATGCTGAGACAGGGTATTTTAATCGTGAGCTTCTATCTACCTTCCGAGAATTTGGTTCTCCCCTCCAAGGACACCCAGCAAAAAGTAGATTGGATTGTGTCGAGGTATCTACCGGTTCATTAGGTCAAGGATTGTCGGTTGCTGCAGGTGTTGCCATGGGATTAAAGCAAGACCAAAAAAACAATCGAGTTTTTGCTCTATGTGGTGATGGTGAGTCCCAGGAGGGTCAGATATGGGAAGCCATCATGAGTGCTGCCCATTACCACTTAGACAACCTGATCCTCTTTTTTGATTACAACAACCTTGAAATTGACGGCTGGGTGGAGGATGTTATGGGTATAGCCCCCGTCAAAGAAAAATTTGAAGCGTTTAACTGGCATACCGTTGTTGTTGACGGTCATAATATTGGCGAGATTAAAAATGGGATTCAAACAGCTCTTCAAAACAAAAATCGCCCCACTGTCATTATTGGCAAAACAATTAAGGGCAAAGGTGTTTCTTTCATGGAAAATCAAGCCGATTGGCACGGTAAAGCTCCAAATGAAGAACAAATGACTATTGCCTTAAATGATATTGCATAGAGAGGTTAATGAATGGACAAGTTGATTCGCACTCCACTTTATGGAGAACATGTTAAACTCGGAGCCAATATGGTTCCGTTTGTAGGGTTTGAAATGCCCATTGTGTATACTTCCATGATTGAGGAACATATGGCTGTTCGTGATCATGCTGGTTTGTTTGACGTATCACATATGGGGGAAATTTTCATTGACGGAAAAGATGCTTTGGCTTTTACAGACTACCTCATTACAAACAAACTTAGTAATTCACAGGATGGCGATATTAAGTACTCTGCTATGTTGTACGAAGATGGCGGAGAAGTTGATGATTTACTAGCCTATCGTTTCTCCGATGAAAAAGTCCTTCTTGTTGTCAATGCATCGAATATCGAGAAAGACTACTCTCACATACTTTCAATAAAAGAATCTAGACCTGACTTACAGTGCACAATTTCCAATGTATCAAATCAATGGGGTCAAGTTGCTTTTCAAGGACCTAAAGCTGCTTCAATTCTTCAGAAAAATACTCCATCAGGCCTTGATACAATGAAAAAATTTACATTTCAAGAGATTACTATTGGCGGTATTCAAACGATTACTTCTAGAACAGGATATACAGGAGAAGATGGTTTTGAAATCCTGGCCCCCAATGATCAAATTGCTATCATTTGGAAACTACTTTTGCAAACAGGAACAAACGAGGGTGTACTTCCATGTGGATTAGGATGCAGAGATACCCTTCGTTTTGAGTCTTGTCTATGGCTGTATGGCAATGATATTGACCAGACAACCAATCCTATTGAGGCAGGACAAGGTTTTGCTGTCAAACTTGATAAAGATTTTGTAGGAAAACGAGTTTGTCAGGAAGCAAAAGAAAACGGTCCAAAACGAAAACTCACAGCTTTTGAAGTAAACAGCAAAATGATCCCCCGACATGGATATACCATTTATTTCGAAGGCAATGAAATCGGGCAAGTTACCTCCGGTAGCTATTGCCCCAAAATTGAAAAAGTATGTGCATTGGGCTACATCCCTTCTGATCTTTCTGCCGTAGGAAACAAAGTACAAATAAAGATCAGAAACAAAGATGCTGATGCTACTGTTGTAAAAAAGCCATTTTATAAAAAAAATTGATGTTTTGATCACTTACAAAGGAGTCGGGAATGCAAATTTCAAATCGTACTAAGCATGCAAAAGCTGAAGGAGCTTTTGAAGTTTTAGCAAGAGCACAACAAATTGAAAGAGAAACTGGTGTTAAAGTTGTTCACATGGAGATTGGAGAGCCTGATTTTCCAACCCCCAAAGGCATTGTTGAAGCATGTAAAAAATCTCTAGACGATGGTTTAACTCATTATACACCCGCGGGTGGTATCCCTGAGTTCCGCGAAGCAGTTGCTAGACATCTTAGCAAAACAAGAAACATCACCATTGATCCAGAGAATGTCCTCATTGCTGCAGGTGGAAAACTGCTAATCTATGCAACCTGTGTTACTTTTTTAGAACCAGGAGATGAGTGTATTGTGCCAGATCCAGGATACCCTCCATATCAATCTGCAGTTAGTCTTGCAGGGGGAATTCCTATTCCTTTACCACTCACAGAAGAAAATGGCTACCAGGTTACAGCAGAAGAATTAGAAAAACGGATTACACCGAAAACAAAACTCATTATCATCAATACCCCTCAAAATCCTACCGGAGGAGTATTGTCAAAAACAGAACTTGAAAAAATGGCAGAAGTAGTGAAAAGAAGTAATGCTGTTGTTTTTTCTGATGAAATATACTCCGATTTAATCTATTCAGAAGAGGACAAACATTTTTCCATTGCAAGTGTACCCGGAATGCTTGATCGTACCGTACTGATGGACGGGATGTCGAAAACCTTCTCTATGACTGGTTGGAGATTAGGTTATGCTGCTGTCCCTCACCAATTTTATGGTAGCATGAAAAAAATTGTAAACAATACAGTGTCTTGTTGTCCTGCTTTCACCCAGATGGCCGGTATTGAAGCTTTGGAAGGAAACAATCCTGAAGTTCACATGATGTGGGAACACTTCAAAGAACGAAGAGATATTATCTATACCTTAGTTAATGAAATTCCAGGCATGAGCATGATTAAACCAAAAGGTGCTTTTTATGCATTTGTTAACGTTAAGCCCATCTTGGATAAATATCATCTAACCTCTGCTGATCTAGCTGAAATATTCCTTCAAAAAGCTTTTGTAGCTTGCCTTAGTGGAAGCATTTTCGGTAAGCAGGGCGATTCTTACATCCGTTTCTCTTACGCTACTTCCAAAGAAGATATTCAAAGAGGAATGGCCCACATTAAAAAGCTTATTGAAACAGAATATCCCGTATAAATGATTGTTCAAAAGGATTTTCGATTTGATGCTGCTCATTTCTTAACAAATTACAACGGCAAATGCGAGTCCCTACATGGACACACATACTATTTGTCTGTCTGTATTGAAGGAGAGATCGATGCTGCTACCGGCATGGTAATTGATTTTCTGGACATCTCTACAGTTGTCCGAAAAGTCATTCTATCAAAATTAGACCATAGCCACCTTAATAATTTTTTTGAAAATCCTTCCACAGAAATAATTGCAAAATGGATCTATGATTCCTTGGTTCCTCATTTCCATCATACTTCCTATCACTTATTCTCCATCCAATTATCGGAAACCCCCTCAAGCCATGTCACTTACACAAAAGAAGATTATGCGAGACATTCAGAACGAAACTGACAACCGTAAAGTAAAAATCGATCGGGTTGGCGTACAAGATGTACGCTACCCGATCTCTATTTCAGACCAAGAAGGTATCCTCCAGTCCACTACTGGACTTGTCAGTCTATACGTAGACCTTCCCAAACAATTTCGAGGAACCCACATGAGTCGTTTCATTGAGATACTTAATATTCATCGTGATAATATTGCAATTCTATCACTTGAGGGCATATTACAAGACACAAAAAAAGCTTTAAAAGCAGAGACTTCTCATATTGAAATCCAATTTGTTTTTTTCATGAATAAAACAGCCCCTGTGAGTGGTATTAAAAGCTTTTTGTCCTACGATTGCACGTTTATCGCATCCAAAGCAGTCGATTTTGATTTTATCATGAAGGTAAAAGTACCAATTCAGCTCCTGTGCCCTTGTTCGAAAGAAATCTCTTCGTATGGAGCTCATAACCAAAGGGGCTTAGCTTCTGTCTCCATTCGCATGAAACACGGCCATCAAAACATTGTTTGGATTGAAGAAATCATAGATATCTGCGAAAATGCCGCTTCTTCTCCAATATACTCTCTACTGAAAAGAAAAGATGAGAAATATGTTACAGAATATGCCTACGACCACCCTCGCTTTGTGGAAGATGTGGTTCGAAACATTTATCTTCCGTTGGATCAAGATCCTCGGGTTACATGGTTTTCTATTGACGTACTCAGTAATGAAAGTATTCACAGTCACAACGCTTATGCACAGGTTGAAAGGGACAAACGTTAACCATGTTCAGCCTTGTTCATCCGTCCAATGTTTCCCTTGCTCTTCAAAGAGTTGGCTGTACTGAAGACAGTTACCTTATCTTTCACCAAAAAACCAATCTTTTGTGCATTCAAGCCAATCATGTTGGATTCAAAGAAGCCACTATACTAAAACAGACTTTTCTTCGTCATGGGGGAGATGTAGCAGTTCATAAAAATGTATTAGACCATGCAATAGAAGATTCTACAGTTTTAATGATAGGCACAGAAGACGTTTTTTTGCGTTGTATCGAAAGTTTAACCCGCCAAAACTACTTCCATCTTCCTCTTTTTCGAGAAAACTTGAAGCAGTTCCTTTCAATCATTGCACACAAACAGAATAATAAATTACCTCTTTTAATGGGGATTCTTAATGTAACGCCCGATTCTTTCTCCGATGGAAGCGAATGTATGACTATGGAAAATGTGCTTCTTAAAGCTACAAAGCTTGTGGAAGAAGGTGCTGACATCCTTGACATAGGCGGAGAATCAACCCGTCCTGGAGCTTTGTTAATTCAGGAACAAGAAGAATACAATCGAGTCATTGCACCCATCCAACAGATTCATAAAAAGTTCCCTCAAATTCCATTATCTCTTGATACCCATCGAGCCTCAATCGCAAAAGCTGGAATTGATGAAGGCGTCCGTATTATTAACTGCGTAAAAGTAACCAGAGAGATGGTCGAGTTGGTTGCCCAATATCCTGATGTCCAGATAGTTATCATGCACATGAAAGGAACACCTGAAACAATGCAGAATGAAACTACCTATACATCTCTTTTAGAAGATATTTATCTTTTTTTCGAGGATTGGCTTAGCATTTGCAATCAACACCACATTCATCCAAGTAGGATAGTATTGGATCCAGGTATTGGTTTTGCGAAAACAGCACAACAGAACCTTCAGATTTTACAAAACATCTCTACTTTTTTTTCGTTGGGCTGTAGAATCCTTGTAGGTCACTCTCGAAAAAGATTCTTCGGAGACCTATTGCAAATCCCACTTCAAGACAGGGATCTTCCAACTGCTTTAGTGGGGGCTTTACTTTGGGAAAAGGGAGTGGATATTCTTCGCATCCATAATGTGGGTGCAACAAAAAATGCACTGAAAACAACCCTCATGATGCACTCATGAACACAGTATATTTCTCTGTTGGTTCCAACCTTGGAGATCGAAAGCAATCTATCAAAAAGGCACTGTATTACTTAGTTCGTCAAGATTTCCACATTGTTTCTTCTTCTTCAATCATTGAGACCATGCCATATGGGTACGTAGATCAATACTTCTTTCTAAATCTTGTCATCAAGACTCAAACCAATCATTCAGACCCACTTGAAGTGCTTCAAGTATGTAAACATATTGAGTCCACAATGGGTCGGAAAGAGTCTGTTCGTTGGGGTCCAAGGGTAATTGACATTGATATCCTTTTCTGGAATCAAAAGATTATTCAGCAGAATTCGTTAACTATTCCTCATCCAGACTTGCAAAATAGAGATTTCATTTTACTGCCTTGCCTTGAAATATGTCCAAACTACGTCCATCCTGTATTAAACAAAACCATGAAAAAGCTTTGGAATATTTACAAAGAAAATTGAATATGGTACTATGAAAAAAAACTTTCGGAGGTTCTTCTATGTGGTCTAACTGGACAAAAATTTTTTCATCGATTTGGCTCATCCTATTTTCCATTCATATTACGAATGTATGGAGTCTCCATCCTGTCACGCTAATTGTAATGGCAACTGTAATTTTCATTTCTGCCATGTTTGACCTTATTACAAAGCAAAAAGAGAAGTAGTCTTTCGGGTTATTTCCTTGCACCAACGCTGTATTATTATCATACTGTGTTGTTTCATTTTTTTAAGTGCTGGTTTGCCAGCACTTTTTTTTTCTACTTCAGCACAGGCTCATCACGAAATATTTGATTATTGCATTATTGAAAACCAAGGACAGTGGGATTCCTCTGTACTATTCTTTTGTCCAACTTCTTTTGGGGGCATTGCATTTGAAAAGGATTCTCTTGTTTACCTCTCCACAGATCACCCTCCACAGCGAGTACATTTACCACATACTACTCTATCACCAAAAGGAATGTTGCCTTCTTCTATCCAATACACATATCTTACTTCTGCTAAAGAAATCAATCCGAGAACCTGGAACTCTATCCTGTACAGGGGGATAGGTAATGGTGTCGATTACACTTTTCATCTATCCACTCACTCATTCATGTGCACAATGCAAGGACCTTCTAGCACTCAACTTGTAGATTTTTCTTTCTATGCTAGGCATTCTAAGACTTCTTTGAAAAAAGAATCGCAATCTTTCCCCAAGCTCTACTCTGTCGAATTCCCAATGGAGGACTGGTCCCAATCCTCCGATAACGTGCCTGCCCGAGAAACGATTCAAGCAATGCATACAAATCCTTTAGGGATTTCGTGGGTAGGAGGATCGATATTGTCTCCTACACAATCTTCTTTAGAAAAATCATCTACCGAAAACAACTTCGATGCATACATCAAAAAATATCACAGCGATGGCACTTGTGCTGAAACTATTGTGTTTGGTGGTTCTGGTTGGGAAGAAGTCACTGGAATTGATGTTTCCAATGATGGCCAAGTATATTGCAGTGGTGTTACGGATTCTAGTGATTTTCCTGCAGTGGAAAACTCTTTGAAAATACAAAATTCATCAATGGGGGCATTTGTGTTTTGGTACAACCCAACAAACCGGTTAAAGAAGTCCTACGTCATTGATGGGAGTGGCAATGATGGTGCCATGGATGTTAAAATCAATACAACAAATGATGTATACATAACAGGCTATACAACATCCACCGATCTACCAATTACAAAAAAATTTGTGACAACATCGCATGATTCTCCACAAAGCGATATTTTAGTAGCTTGCATCGACATAACTACATGGAAATTGAAATATTGTACTATCATAGGTGGTTCATATTGGGATGTAGGCTATGGATTATGTTTGGATGCATTACAAAATGTTTATATTACAGGGTACACTTATTCGCATGATTTTCCCGTAACTGAGAATGCCTTTGACTCCTCCTACAATGGAGAAGAAGATGTGTGTATTGTCCGGTTGACTCCGGATACAAATCATATGATTTTTGGTACCTTTTTAGGAGGTCATTCGTTTGAAGTTGGTAAGTCTATCGTCTGTGATTGGAAGGGGGATGTCTTTGTAGCCGGATACACTAGCTCTTCGTCCTTTCCGACATCTACTACTAGCATCCAAAGATCCCTTAATGGGGATCAAGATGGTTTTATAGCGAAAATTACCGGTTCAGGATCTCAACTCTATATTTCAACATTCATTGGAGGCTCTTCTTGGGATGAAATTGTAGACCTTTCTCTTGATATTTGGGGCAACGTATATATTACAGGCAATACCCTCTCTGATGATTTTCCCATCACAGTACAGGCTGATCAGTCTGTGTATCGGGGGGGGCAAGATGTCTTTTACATGCATATAAACCCATCCCTTCAATGTGTCATATATTCTAGTTACTTTGGGGGAGAGGGATATGATATTGCAGGATGCATTGGGACTGACTTATATCAAAACGTCTATATATCAGGCTTTCATTCTACTCAACGCAAACCTTTTATCGTTCAATCAAAACCTTCGAGAACAACTGATTGTCATCAACAGAATCCAGTATTTTCAATCCGTCAACCTTTTGGTGCATTTATTTTACAAGATCCTTTAAAGATCAATGCTTTCCGAACTATTCCTAACAACTTCTCTTTTGTACAATTTGTAAAGGAAAGAAATTCTTTGATCCAAGTGAACGATTCTGAACCTTGTATTGAATATCTTCAAATGATTTTAAACGTGAATCCGTTAACACAATTGCATCGTAATCCCAATGAAGCTGGCTTTGAGGGGAAAGAAACACAATATTTTGGTTTTTACACAAAACGAGCACTGCAAAAATTCCAAACTCTTTATCAAACTGAAACCACAGGTATTGTAGACCTTAAGACTGCAACTTGTTTGGATCAAGTTTTACAACACCTTCGCAGAAAACCAGCGAAACTTCTTCCTTCAAATTGGATTGTAAAGCCTATTTTGCGTAACCAATCTTTGCAAGTGGTATCACCAAACTATGAAGATTGGTATATGTACATTGAAGATCCTACTGATGAAACAAAAGGTTGGATTCCGCTAAGCCAGATTAGATTTGATAAAACTCAACAATCTCAGCTTCTTCATTCTAGTCGTTCCATTTCACCAACTATTGACGGACAAAGAGGGGGGAGTTCTGAAAAAATTATTGCGAAATTCATTACTACACATTACGATGAATTTCTACCTCATGCATTTCCTGTCGAGTTATTGTTGGGCCTTGTAGTACACGAATCTTATCCAGATGTGTACTACTTTGATAACTCTTTGGTCACTTTTGATGCTGGTAGAGGTATTCAACAAATCACCACTAACAGCTATGTGGGTTCGGGACTAGGAATGGCCATGTATGACTCTACCGGCATAAGGTATCTACCATATTTGAATTGTTATGAACCTGGTCTAGCTGTTGATTATCCCTCGTCTCACAATGCAAATTCTGAGAAGTTTGGGGGATATTACTGGGTAGAGGCAGAATGTCTCCCGGGTGAAGCGTTTGTGTATTGGGGTGGCATATTTCAAAAGGACCAGTGCATTGGCACCTGTATCTACAATTGCAAGCTAGACTCGGGCAGTAGAATCTATACAAATACGCCATTGGGTATATATAACAATATTGCAGATGGCTTTACTGTTTTGCAAGATAAATTATCAGCAACCTCTTGTACTGGAATATCATTTCCTATCGAGTTTTCTTCTCCTTATTCTGAAGAACCTTTGATACTGACAGAAGATGATGTACGTTTTGTTTCTGCGATCCAGCGATATCACGGCTACTTCCAGTACCCTCAAGAAGATCCCAATAGTTACTTATATGCAATTTCATTGCAAATCAAAAAAATAGGATTGGGAATTCAAAAAGCAGATGAAAATCCCTATTGGTTTTCTAAGAATTTCTCTAGAGAAGATGCACAATCTTTCTTAGAATGGTCTGAAAAAGTGAAATACATTTATCAGGAAAATATCGAAACGTTTTAATTCACAATTGGAGTGCTTGTAAAGTTATAAGATGTATTGATCCAAAAAAGACGTGTGGATGTTCCCTTTTTGAAATTCCGGATGGTCAATGATCTCAACGAGCAAGGGAATGTTCGTTTGTATCCCCTGGATAGTAAACTCCTGTAAAGCTCTTTTTGCAATTTCTATCACTTCGCCTCGGTCTTTACCTCGAACGATTAGTTTAGCCAATAAAGAATCGTATGAGGATGGGACTAGATATCCCGAATAAATATGAGAATCAATTCGCACCCCTCGACCAGCTGGGAAATGCACAAATTCAACGCGCCCTGCTGATGGTGTAAATGTTTTGGGATCTTCCGCTACAATCCGAAATTCCATAGCCCAACCGGATTGCTTGATATCGTTTTGAATTAGAGGCAATGCATCATTCTGAGCAATATAAAATTGCATTTTTACGATATCTGTGTTCGTTGTTTCTTCTGTGACAGGATGTTCAACCTGTATACGAGTGTTAACCTCAAGGAAGTAGAAGTTGCCGGCATCGTCTGTAATAAACTCGCAAGTTCCAGCATTTTTATACTTCAACGTCTGTCCCAAACGCAACGCAGATTCTACCAACAATGCTTCTTTTTCTTTACTAAGACCACAACTAGGCGATTCTTCTATGATCTTTTGGTGTTTTCGTTGAATGGAACATTCACGAGTGCCCAAATGAATCACATTTCCATTTCCGTCTCCAAAAATCTGGACTTCAATATGTCTTGGATGTTGTAGAAATTTTTCTAGGTAAATCTCGTCTGAACCAAACGAAGCAAATGCTTCTCTCTGTACTACTGGAAAGAGCTCTGCTAGTTGTTGTTTGGTGTCAATTTTTCGTATTCCTCTGCCACCTCCCCCCATTGAAGCTTTTAATAGTAGGGGATACCCTATAGATTCAGCAAGTTGAATGGCTTGAGGAATATCTTGGATGGGTGATTCTGTTCCAGGCAAAACCGGAACATCAGATTGCTTTGCAATACTACGAACATGCGCCTTGTTGGCGCACCTAGTTAACGATTCTGGTGTTGGACCAATAAAAACTATGTTATAGTCCTGACATATGTTAGCAAAAGTAGCATTTTCTGATAAAAAACCATACCCAGGATGAATTGCATCTACTTCTAATAGCGTGGCTACAGCCATGATTTGAGAAAAGTTTAAATAGCTAAGAGAAGGATTTGCCGGCCCAATGCAGACAGCAGTATCGGCAAATTTGACCGGTAGAGAAGTGGCATCTGCTTCTGAATATACCAAAACAGTTTCTATCTGCATTTCTTTACATGCACGTAGTATGCGAAGTGCAATTTCTCCTCGATTGGCTACCAGGACTTTTTGAATTTTACGCCCCATTGTCAGCTTCCTTGGTACTGATTTTAAAAAGAGGTTGTCCATATTCAACCATTTCGCTGTTGTCGAGTAATATAGCGTTTATTGTACCTGTTACGTCAGAATGAATTTCATTCATTACTTTCATGGCTTCAACAATACAAAGAACCTGACCTTCTTCCACTTCATCACCTATTTCAACATATGGATCAGATTGTGGGGATGAAGATCGGTAAAAAGTACCCACAAGAGGTGAAGTGATCGTATGCAGTTGGTCTGATGGGGTGTTGACTGGTTCTTGGTGTTGTAGAACAGGGTTTGTGTTTTCAATTGCAACATCTTCATTTGCATGCCCTTCTTTTTGTTCAATACTGATCTTCCAGTCTTTTGTCTCAATATTTACTTTTTTCGTGGAATTTGTACGCATAATATGAATCAAATTTTCTACTTGATGTAAAATTGCATCTTTTTCATCAGCCATAAGATTCCTCCGTCTGTTGTATAGTAGCAACGGCAACGACCCGGATTCCTTTTCCTTGACCAGCTGCATCCATATTTTTGTCTGTGGTTGCCTTAATATTAATATCTCGATCTGATATTCGTAAACATCTCGCCAAGTTTTTCTTTATTTGGATACTATATGGATGTATATGTGGAGTTTTCCCCACTACGGTAATGTCAACATGAGTTACTTCCCAAAAAAAAGGAAAGGTTTTATTTCGCAGAGTTTCTAAAAGAGATAGACTTCGTACTCCCATTAATTCTGGTTTTTTAACACCAAAATAAGAGCCAATATCCCCGAGTCCAAGAGCTCCTAATAGAGCATCAATGACTGCATGGGTAATAACATCTCCATCAGAATCTCCTTCCAAGCCATAATGATCCGGGACCAGGACCCCTCCCAAAACCAAATCTCGACCTTCCTGGAACGGATGAAAATCCCAACCAATTCCAGTTTTGCTTTGCAGCGAAATCATTCTTTCGATCAATACTCGCGATGGTAAATCTGTGATTTTTTCAGCAATATACGAGCCAGGAACGCATTTCACCTTTGCAGATGAAAAACTATCTAACAAAAGTTGGCTCTCGTCTTCGTACATACCATTTCCTTCTTCAAATGCGTCTAGTAAAATTTTTTTTTGATACAACTGTGGGGTTTGTGCACGAACAAGATCTTTTTTCGAAACAGTCTCAAGAACAAGGTTGTCTGCGTTTGTTCTTTTTAAGGAGTCATAGATGGGCAATACAGGGATCACACCCTCTACATTGGGTTTAGCTGCATGGAAGATTCGATCTAACATAGAGAAAGGAATGAACGGTCTAGCAGCATCATGTATCAAAACCCACTCCGTAGATGACTTACATTTGCTCAAGCCATTAAAAACACTTTCGGTTCTAGTTTTACCGCCCTGTGCTATAATAATATTCTGCGGTTCTGGAATCCAATGCTCAATCTCATTGATAGAAAAGGGTCCCACCACTACAATATCATTGATGCGATCATTGCTCATAAAATTTTCAATAGCCCAAATGTATACAGGTTTTCCTGCAACGTTAATGTGTAATTTAGATGTACGAGAAGAGAATCGTGAACCGCTACCACCGCCAACAATGATGCAGCTAGTGTTATTAAGATCCATCAAGTTCCCTGATAAATTTCCCAAAAACTATTTTTCCTGCGGTCGATTGTAAAACCGACATACACTCAACTTCAACATTCTTGTGAAGATGGGATATACCGTTTTCCACAATCACCATCATTCCATCCTCTAAATAGCCTACTGCTTGAGTTTTTTCTTTACCTGGACGAGTTAGTCGGAGCGATAAGACGTCCCCGGGAACAAGCTGAAGTCGAAATGCCAATGCAAGTTCATTAATGTTGATAACAGGGATTTTTTGGGTTCGAGCTTCATCAGTAAGGTTAACATCCAAAGTGATGATGGTGGACTTCGTCATCTTTGCAAGTTCTATGATATGTTCACGAATAGATTTTGGAGCTTCGACAAAAGATAAAACCTGAATTTTTTTCTTGAGTAGAGCAAACAAGCGATCAATGATTTTTCGCCCTTTTTCAACTCTTTTGGCGTACACAGAACTTATTTTTTCTAAACGCCCTAATTCATCCATTGTGATGGATGAAATGTAGAAATGGGATGGGAAAAGTCCTAATCGAACAAGATCTGCAACTCGACCGTCAAGAATAGCACTGCTATCCAGAATATAGGATTTTCGATGAGCCCAGCTAGTCAATTGCAAGCGAATATGAGAGAAGCTTTTAACAACAAGGTCAATGAAAAAGAAAACAATATAAAAACCAAGAACAAATCCCAGAGCTGCTCCCACAAATGTCCAAAAAAAAGTTGTCGCCAGATCAATGTTAAGCAATGTCAGTCCTTTTTTGAGCAGTGGTGTAAGATAAATATCTCGGAAAATCCACCCAGAAAAAACTGCCATAATGGCTCCAATACTAAAACGGATCAATCGTATAACATCAATTTTATGTGAAGTATTTTTCATAGTCATTTCATTATTGTACGAGTTTTTCTCCTTTTTTTAAATACCCTCTTTAACAGGGAGAACAGGAAAAACATGCAACCGATCATAAGAAGCCAGTATGCAGTTCGTATCCAGAACATCCCTGGTTTGAATTGAATCTCATACTTTGTCTGTTCTAAAAATTTGTCAGCATCTAGCACTATTGCGTTTTCTCCTACAGTATCTACCCAGTGAAGATGGTCTTGCAAAATAGTAGAAAAAGCAGAAGCGTTGTTCAATTGCTTACCATTGGGATGCAAAAGCCTTTGCAATCGAATTTCTTCTGGTGGAAGACCAAGATGGCTCTTCAATTCAATAGTGGCTCTTTCTAACGTAAAACCATTCTCCAGTGAAGAGGATTCAAAGTGAATAAGGTGAAACGAGATACCCTCTCTTTCAATCTTATCATTTAATTGCGTAAGAATACCCTCTTCTCCATGTGGAATCACTTGCAAATCTTCTTTCAGTTGAAACATCATGGCTGGAATTGGAAGGGTATAGTTTGTGAAATTCCGAGTATAGCTCCATATGGCTGGCCAAAGGTGAACTGTTTTGCCATAAGCTGTTTCACACAAAAGATGCATTGTTCTTTTTTGACCAATGTACATGGAAGATTGATGTTTCTCTACTCTTTCAATAAACTGATAAGTCCTTATGGTTTGTATTTTGTTTGGTGACAAAAAAACTGTTTCTTGTGTATTCAAGGGAGTGTTGATAAACACACCCACTAGAATGAAACCCACGGCACAGTGCACAAACATTGAGCCTATCTTTTTCCAAGAAATCGTTTTCAAAGAACTGAAAATCCAAAAAAAGCTCCACAAAAAACCTATATATATACTGAAATAATGTAGTGGTGAATATTGAACATCTCGAAGCTGTGGGTATATCGCAATGATATACATATATACGATCAGCGTTAAGGCTTGCACTTGCAGAAAGAAAGAAAGTGATTTTTTTCTTAAAAACAATCGAATTAGATAAGTACTAATGAAGAAAAGAAAAAGAATCATAAAAATCTGGATTAAAGTGGAAGACAAAAATATCTTGTCCGTAAAAACCGGCAATGTAACTTGTGCAAACAAAATACAAGCAAAAAATCCAAAACAATAAAGTAGAATCTGGTCTGTAATAGGGAGTTTATGCTGCTTTATATGTTCATTTTTATGTCCCGTGAGTTGTGAGTACTTTCTCCACAAAAAAACTCCTGGGAGTACAAGCAGCAGAAATATGATTCCATAAAGCACCACAACCAATCCCCCTTGTGCATAGGTGTGTGCCGTAAATGACTCTAACAATCCCGAACGAATAAGAAAACTTACATAAAACATAGAAAAGGTAAAAAAGATGGGGACCACATAAAACCATATCTTCCCAAAGTGATGTTTTATATAAAGAGGGTATATATGAAGCAAAAACAAAATGGCAAACCAAAGAGATAAAGACCCACTTTCAACAGGATCAAAAGACCAATATCCTCCCCAGCCTGTTATCTCATATGCCCACAATGAACCCAAAACCATTGTGACAGTCATCCCAAATAGGGCAATGTACAGTGTGAAATGATATCGTTTTATCCATTCAAAATCTGTTTTCTTGAGTAATGCTCCCATGCTAGCACTAAAGTACAAACCTAAGAAGGCATAGGATAAAAATGCAAAGGGAGGATGGGTAACCATAAGTGGATGACTAAGAACGGGATTCATCCCAAGACCGTCAGTGAATGGGCTGGAGTGAACCAAAAAAGGATTTGATTGTAAAAGTAACAAAAGAATCAGACTGTGCAAAAGTAACAGGAAGAAAACGACTTGATTCCGCAAGAAGCGATCTTTCAGTCCAATAAACAATGTGATCTGCGTAAAAATAAGCCATAAAAATAAAGAACCAGATTGTCCTGACCATGAACAAGCAATCAACTGAAGAGTATTCATAGAACGATTGGAATGGCTCCATACATTGTAAAACTGAAATTGATGCTGGAGAAAAGCATTCATATACATTCCATATGATACAAATACGAGCAATGCAGTTAACAAAACAAAGATGAATATGCCGCTTTTCTCGATTTTTGATTTTCGAAAACAAAAGAACACTGCCATGCAGGCAGTTCCCAAAGAGAACCAGAGTAAGAATGTACCTATCATACTTCTTCCTTTCAAGTAAAATCATCATCTAATGTTATTCATAAAGCTGTAAGAAATTCAATTGAGAAAGCTACTCTTTTTCTCTATAATGTTCTCAATGAAGACAATACGAACGAAACATAACACATGGACCAATTATTTGATTCTTTCTCTCGTTCTTCTCTGCTTTTTTTTCTTTTTCCAATTTTCAAAAAATTCATTTGCCCAAGGATCTTTACAGCAATTATGGCAGAAAGAATTGGATAGCACGATTTCTTCGCATACAGTATCTTCAAATGGTAAATTTGTAGCCATTGGTGACCAAGATGGTTTTGTTCATGTTTACAATCAAGATGGTGTTGAATATTTCTCCCATCAGTTTCAGTTTCCTGTTCTTGACCTTGCTTTTGCTTTTGATGAAACATCTTTGTATGTCCGTTGCTATTCTGTTTACTGCATTGATCTGACAGAACAACGGATTGTATGGGAAAAATACTATCAGCCCGACCAATTTTACATTGAAGATTTTTGGGTTTTTCAGGATGGGAAAATTGGATACTTAGCTTCATCTCTTACACAACTGCAACGTTATTATTTTCTGTCTAACTCCGATGGAGTCACCATAGAAGAAGCTAAGAGCCTTCCCAACACACATGTTCGATACCGCATTGTACCCTCCCCTGACGGGAAATTACTCATATGGACCACTGAGGAGGGAAGTATCGAGTGCATGAGCTATTATGGCTTTGTTCACTGGAACAAACAAGTCTCTTTTTCGAATCAAACATCCTCAGATTCCTACCCTTTTCTCCAGGATATTAACAACAACGGAGACGTCTGTATAAGTTTTTCTCAAAATACAGATGAGTCTTCTTTACATACTATTCTTATGATCAACCTGGATGGCGTCATATTGTGGGAAAGAACTACGAAAGACTCCATCAAAAACCTTTCTTTCTCTCACCACAAAGAATCTGTCCTCATTGGAACTTCAAAGCAAGCTCAATTGTATGATCTTTCTGGTAATTTGTTACAAGAAAACAAAATTTTTGGTTATCGGGTTGAAAGTGCCCAAATATTCTATTCTCATCTTCTGATACAATTCCAACCCATCAGTGAAATTCGCCCAAGTTTTTTCCAAAAGGGTATTGTAGAACTAAATTGGATGGATAATGTCATCTGGCGAAAACACACAATTGAAAATTCGAGAACAGGATTTTCTCTTGCTGACAATGGATATGTTATTATTGAGGTTTGTTATCCCAAAAAGTTTTCGTTTTACAAGTTTCATTTTAACAATACACAAAGGAAGGTGTGAGTATGTTACATTATGATGATTTCTTCTCAAATCGTGCTGGTCGTGTAAAGTCTTCTATCATTCGTGAACTTTTAAAATTGGGTAGTCAACCTGGCATTATTTCTCTTGGTGGCGGATTGCCTGATCCTGCATTATTCCCTATTCACGAATTTCGTGAATGTATGTATGAAGCACTCAATGAAAAGAATGGTGTTGTTGCCTTGCAATATGGAGAAACATCGGGTTATTTACCCCTGCGGGAATCACTGATTGAGCTTTCAAAAAAAGATGGTATCCACAACATCACATTGGACAATTTAATCGTTACTACTGCCTCTCAACAAGGCATCAGCTTGTTGTCTCAAGTTTTCCTGGAAGATGGAGACATTGTCGTTACTGAAAAACCAACCTACTTAAGTGCTATTCAGAGTTTTAAAACCTACGGAGCTGTATTTGAATGCGTTAGCATTGATCAAGATGGTGCTTCCATTGAAGAACTTGAAGAAATCTTGAAACGCTTGAAAAAAGAAGGCAAGAAGATCAAGTTCTTCTATACGATTCCAACATTTCAAAATCCCGGCGGGGTTTGTATGAGCTTGGAAAGAAGGAAAAAAGTTCTTGCTCTAGCCAAAGAATACGAATTTGTAATCGTTGAGGACAATCCATATGGTGATCTACGATACAAGGGAGAGGCAATTCCTGCTTTGAAAGCCCTTGATACTGAAAACGAATATGTCGTTTACCTGCGTACCTTCTCAAAAATATTAGCTCCGGGTAATCGATTGGGTTGGATTGTTGCACCCAAAGAAATCACAGCAAAATTTAGTCTTGCCAAGCAAGCAGTTGATTTATGCTCTCCGGTTATCATCCAAATGGCAACAGATATTTATTTACGCAAAGGATATTTATGGCCTCATATTGAAGAAATTCGCAAATCCTATGCACAGAAGTGTGATACCATGTTAGATGCTGTCAAAGAGTATTTCCCCCAAGAAACACAAATATTGCCTCCGGATGGGGGTATGTTTTTATGGTGTAGTCTCCCAGAATACTTAAATACTCAGGAGATATTCCCCACCGCTGTAGAAAAATATAAAGTTGCCTATATTCCTGGTTCAGCCTTTTTCCCGGATGGTTCTGGACAAAATACTGCTCGTTTAAACTTTACCAAACCTACCATTGAACAAATCCATGAGGCAATAAAACGCCTTGGAGATTTTATTAAGGAAGAAATTTCAAAACATGGCTAGAAAAAAGTACAATCACGAGATCACAAAAGAAGATCAATCCAGAATACACGCAGCGTCTAACAAGAAAGTAAGAAAGAATCCGAAACAGAATCCTCTTTTTTGGATCGTGATTATTCTAATTTCTTCACTCCTAGTCAACGCTTTTTTCTTGGGTAAAAGCTTGTATTTCGATCGTTCTCCATTGGATAAAATGATGATGGCAGCTTCTAAAGCTGCATTTACAGTGTCCAATCCTGTTGTCTTAAAAGACAAGGTTAACTCTGAGACGTCATATCGTGTCTCTGTCGCTGAAATATGGGATAACCGTATGCAAAGATCTCTTGGTTACGTTGTACAGTTTCCGATTGATCGTTTTCCAGATGGAACGGTAATATTTGATGCCCAAATGAGCGTGTATTCTATCAATTTAATGGATTCTTTTTCTATAGCGGGGACCAAAGCCTATACTGGTTCTTATTTTCGACGCTTTCAAGGCATGACAATTGAACATGTAGTAGGTAACAACGGAATTTTCCAACCCGACGAAGAAGACCTATCAGTATTCGCTGAACATTTTAAAGATAGCTTTTTGCGGACATTTGCTGTAGCATTTCGCTATGTAAGAGGATCTGATGAGTTTGATCGGCTATTCCCCAATGGTCTTACTCTTGCAAGTGTTGGCGATCAACTAAAAAGCTTCCAAGCTGTAGATATGAATGGCAAAAAATGGTCGCTGCAGGATTTGTATGGCAAAAAAACAGCTCTCATCTATGTTGATGTGGGATGTGGTACCTGTAAATCTAAATGCGGTACAATTCGGGATCTGTTGGTTCCTTTAGGAATTGAAGTCATATTTATCACCGATGCCAATGAAGAAGACTCTGCTAAATTTGTCAGTGATTATGCTAGAAATCAACCTGTTATTTTTGATCAAGACAAATCCATTGCCAATCTTCTTTATTTTGGTGCCGCTCCATATCTTATGTTTGTCGATACTGACCTTACGATTCAATACAAAAGTGAAATTGATAGCATCGTAGATGATGTTGAACCCGCTATTGAAGCATTTACGAATTCATAAGTAAAAGCCAGCTCTTCTCTATGCATAGAGAAGAGCTGGCTTTTCTATTAAAAAACCCATGCAAACCAACGCAATCTTGGTTCGCATTCAATTCAGCAGCTATATTACTCTAACTGGGCAAGGATAGTTACTGTTTGGGTTTTTGGATCCCATGAAACCGAGCCCCCTAATGCTTCTGATACAAACCTTATTGGCACCATAGTTCTGCCCTCCAAAATCACCGGTGGTACATCTAGCACATATAGCTGACCATTTACGTGAACGTTAACGTCACCAATTGTCATGGTGATTACTTTTTTATGATCGTGAATCACAATAGTTTTCGTTTCTGCTTCCCAGTCCACCGTTGCCTTAAGTGATTCGGACACAAATCGTAATGGTACCATAGTCCTACCATTTAGAATGATAGGAGCTACGTCTAGGGTAAATTCTTCTTCATTTACATATGCTGTTTTATTGCCAATCTGAAGGATAATTTTCGTATTCGTTGTTGCCTGGGAGATGGTAGCTTGAAAGGGTTGAATACTGGGTTCGATTTTTTGATTGTTTTCATCTCTAAAAGTACACTGCAACGAAGGAAAAGTTAGATTGCCTTCTGCGAGACATCGTATGCTCATTTTTGCAATGCAGCCTTCCGGTTGAACACTCTGGGGATCCCCCATGACCGCAACTTGGATATTGGCTGTGTCTTCTTTAATGCTAGGAACAAACAATGTGCCCTGAGAATGTAATGATGAGAAATAATCCCCTTCTTCAATCTTTTCAATACTAACTAGATTTGATGGATATTGCAGTGATATGTCTACTCCACGAAGGATTTGAGAAATATCTTTTGCTCTTATCTCAACAATGGCTTGGTCCCCAACATGCAAAGGTTGGGTGACTATACATTCTATAGAGCAGGCATTATTATTCATTGTACCTATGGTCAATTGGATGACTTTAGCTGAAGGATTCTGAACAGGGGTTTGCATGAAATAATGATAATTCATGCTAAATAGTACTAGATCATTAAAATCAATTACTCCATCTGGTAGTTTGTAGTCTGATGGTACTGATTCTGGTTCTCGGTCTGACCAAATATCACAATTCTTAAAAGGACTTCCTGGGATTGATTTGTCTTCTTCTTCCCATCCTTCATCAGAGATTTGCTTATCGTATGCAAAAGAAAAGATCATCATATCATCAAAATTCACCTGACCATCTTTATTAAAATCACAAATGTGATAGATATACTTGTCTCTGATAAGGTAAGAAATACCCTGAGAAACTGCAAGAAGATTCTCACCTTGCGCATTACGAATATCCACCTGGGCTATTTCAACTGTTGAAAAAGGATTTTCAATGGACGAATTGGGAATGACATCAACAGGTGATTGCTTCAGCGCAAATTTACATTCAATGATCGTGCCATATCCTTGTAGCGTTTTATCTGTAAAAGAAATGTCAATTTCAATTACACCAGGGGTAGTTTCTTTGTATGTAAAAAAAGATGTTTGCCCTTCTTTTTGAAGCAGTTCTCCTTTATCCAAAGAGTCCAATGAAAAGAGAGAAGAATCGTACCGTACAACTAGCTTTATCGCCATTATATCCGATATTGGATTGTATTTATTGCCTACGTGAATGGCTTGTGAGAAAATTGATCCTGTTTTTTGATTTTGATCAACATACTGAACTGCAGGAACAAAGTAAACAAGGGTGGGAGTTTCTGAAGAAGTGGATTTTCCATCCCACGCAAAAGCTGTATACATATTGCATTTCACTTCAATTTGCTTGGAGGAGGGGAAAAATTCACACCCTTCTTTTTCGGGTTTCAGAGTATATTCTCCTTCGGGTAAAGAAAAATCACTATCAAAATATCCCGTTATAGAGGAGCTTTGAATTGTGTTTAACAAAGTGTCTTTTTGAAAGATGTGTATAACAGCCCCTTTGGTAAAGCGATTCACAAAATACCCTCGTATGCCCCCATAGCACAACTTTTTGCAGGTTATTGAAAAGAGCAATGCAGAATTGTTTGTACAGTCTTTGGGGTGTGTATCAATAGCAGGAGGATCGAATGTACAATTCTCTTTAGACGGTACAATATGGTAAAGCGAATCTTGGTTTAAAACACACCCAGTATCAAATCCATTTGGTCCCGATTCAGTTAAGGTTAGAATCAAGTGATTCGTATCTTGTTCATAAATATTTACTACCACTCCTTCCTCTTCTCCGTTAATTTTAATTAGAATTCTACCGTGTTCTTTTTCACAACTACCTTGGAAAGAAACAACATTGGGGTTTGCATCACAGTCCATTTGAATCAGCTGATATTCAGGTGAGAAGGTACACAATGGATTTTTGGGTACAATCTTATAAAATTCGTCACAATGTAAGTTTTCTCCTGTGTCAAAGTAACCATCAGAATTAACAGAGTTTAATACATTTACAATATTGCCAGAAGAATCATATATGTACACCGAGGTTATTGAAGATTCAAAAGAAACACAATCCTTCGGAACGCTAATTAGCAACCGACCATTGCCTTTACGATGATTTCGTTGAAATGAAATCACATTGATATCTGGACAGCAATGAAGGTTCTGGATTTCATGAAACTCTGGAGTAAATGTGTATTGATCATTCTCTGGTACAATGCGGTAAAAAACATTGCAGGGTAGTGTACATCCTGTATCAAAAACACCTTGATCCGATTGTGATAAAGTGGTTATGCTATCGCCAGCTTTGTTAAATATGTGAATTTTGGTGTTTTTCGCACACTCCTCCGACATACGGATTTGAATTCGCCCCTCTGATTCCTCACAGTCGCTGTCAAAAAACATTTTGTTTTCATCGGGACAATAAGATAATGTAATGGTTTGACTCGGTGGATCAAAAGTACAATGATCATTCTTTGGTACTACTTTGTAACTCTGCCCTCCAAACAATGTGCAACCACTTCGGAAAATACCATCCTGATCTGGCTTTTGAAGTACAGAGGCTACATCACCATGTTGATCATAGATAAATATTGTTGTATCTTGTGCTGCTTTTTGAGCCATTGATACGGCAATAGACCCATATTTTTTTTCTTTTTCACATGAAAACGATATCGTGGAAGATTCTGGGCAACAAGATAATGAAACAATCTTGCGGCTTGGTGTAAAAACTAGATTCTTGTTTTGGGGAACGATCTCGTATTTTTGGTTGCAGGGTAGCGTGCAACCGGAATCAAACAATCCAGATGAATTGATAGATGTTAATGTTTTGTACAAATTCCCCTCATTATCATAAATTTCAATGGATGTTCCCGGATAACATTCTTCTGATACACGAACTAAAACTCTCCCGTATATGTCTTGACATTGACATTGAAAAGTAATCCTTGAAGCGTCTGGGCAAGTTTTCGGCATGAGGTTCTGTTTTGCGGGAGTGAAGGTGCAAAGATCATTTTTTGGTACAAATGTATATGTCATTTCAGTGGACAAAGTGCATCCAGTATCATACTCTCCGAATGAATTCTGTGTAAGAATTTGAACCAATGATCCAGTAGAATCGTACACATTCACAGATGTTTTTGCTTTTTTTGTGTCATTGCATTCTCCGGGGAGAGATACAACTACGCGTCCTTTTTTTTCTGGTTTTGGCGTACATTGAAAGTGCAGTTCAGAAACTGCAGGACACTCTTTCACTTCTAGTGATTGCGAAGAAGGAGAGAAGTCAAAATGTGCATTTTTTGGTACCACCTTGTATGTGTTTCCACATTGTAAGATACAACCTGTGTCGAATCCTTGAGAAGTTGGAGATGTGAGAGATGTTACTAACCTTCCCTGTGCATTGTAAATATCAACTGATGTACCCTGTAAACAATTCTGTGCGATATAGATCAGTATTCTTCCCTTTGGTTGACCACAGGCTGTGAAATTAACTCGAGCAATATCTGGACAACAAGGTACTCGCACCATTTGAGAAGAGGGTTGAAAGGTTTTTTGGGGGTGTGAAGGAACGATTTTATAATTTTGGTTGCATGGAATTGTACAGCCCGAATCAAATGAACCCGACAAAGTTTTCACAAGCATTCCATTCTCGGAGTATATATTAACCGAAGTACCAGCTTTACATTGGTCAGGCATGGAAACAACAATCCGACCAGAGTCTTCTTTGCAGCTACATCGAAAAGTTGCACGTCCTTCACCAGGACAACATTCTGCCTTTACAGTTTGTGAGGCGGGACTGAAACTACATTTTGGGTTGATCGGTTCTACCCGATATTGTTCTCCGCAGTATAACTCACAACCTGAATCAAAAAAACCACCCGTGTTGAACTGCGTTATGGTAATGGATTGGTTGTTGCTTATACCCGTTATACGAACGCTGGTACCATCCAAACAATTCACCGGCATATACACGACAATTCTAGCATTTTTTTCTTTGTAACCGGGACACTTGCAAGAAAAACGTACAGTTGATTTTTTATCAGCTTTTACATTTACCCGTTGTGGATTTGGCCAAGCATTACATCCTATCTTAACTGCTTCAACAGAAGCTACTCCTTCAGGGATGCTATATGGTGTAGAAAAATACCCCTGATCATCCGTATATCCATCCCAAAGAGAATCTCCCATTGAGTTGCGAATAGTTATCTGGAATCCCCGTCCACAATCGACTGGAGTTATTGTCCCTTCTATGGCTCCATTGCCAGGGTATGGAATTGCAAATGCATTGAGTTGTACGAAAAATGAATCTTGAAAAACAAGTAAACCAATTAAAAAAAATACAACAAAACGAACATACTGTTTCATCGTAGCCCTCCCAAAGTTTTTTGGTATACTATATTTTGTATCATAGATGCAAATGAAAAGTAAGAATTTTTACGATAAAAATCAAATGAATCAAATCCATATTTGGACATTTTGGAGGAATACTATGAAACGATTGTTTTCAATCCTATTGAGTATCATGGTAGCCCTTGGGGCTATAGGCACTTCTATTTCAATAAAACCCGCAAAAGCCATTGTCAAAAAAATGGTTTTAGTAGAACAATTTACCGCCACATGGTGTGGCCCTTGCGTTCGTGGAAGCGAAACAGTGGATGCTGTATATGAAAAGTATGGGGATAAAGATTTTGTCCTGATTAAGCACCATCCTTCCTCGCAGGGCGATTCAATGGTATCCAAGTTTGCCCAATTAAGAGCAAATAAACTTGGCATGTCGTATTATCCTTCTTTCTTTATTGATACAAAATTAACAGACTCTAGAACAACAGATACGTTAACGAAAGACATTAAAGATGCAAAATCCAAAGGAGCAAATTCCTCCATTTCTGTAGAAAACAGTACAATGAGTGACAATACCGTAACCATACAAATCGAATACGAGGATGTACCAGAGGGTGCTGAGATTTGGTATTGCCTAGCAGAAGATTTTGTTTACGTAAAAGCCCAAAATGGTGAAAAGCGTCATCGATTCGTTGCCAGAGACGGGGGCAGTATACCCTCAGTTAGCGGAACTGGTTCCAAATCTGTTACCATGGAAATAAACCCAAAATGGGCATCTGAGATGATACGAGTTTATGCCTGGATAGAGAGCCGACTAGGTGTTGACAATGCGGACTATTTTGATTTTAAAAATGGGGATATCAATCACTTGGGTCCGGTTGTTGCTGCCTATCCGAACCAACTGGACTTTGGTAAAATGAAACCCAACAGTTCTACAGAAGCAGAAGTTCACATTCGAAACTGCGGTCTTCAAGATACTTCAGTAAATATTTCGATTGCAGAAAGTTATCTCTCATTAGAGAAATCAATCAATCTCCCCTTTTTATCTGAAACCTCCTATATGATTCGAGTTTCTACAAAAGGTCTTGATCCTGGATTATACCGAGGAACTTTACACATCAAGGGAACTGATTATCAAAAGAGTATTCCTTATCAGTTGCAGGTACTCAACCCTCCAGAAATCAAAATTGACACAAATACGATCAATTTTGGAGAAGTGAAACGTGGTCAAAGTGATTCTGAAATCATTAAAGTTTCCAATGCACACGAGGGTGCTATCACAGGCACTATATCCACAAAAGATGACTGGCTCCGTACCACTCCTCGAACTTTTTCTGAAAATGCTTTTGATTTGAAAATTAGTATTAGTACAAGTGATCTTAAATCTGGTGATTACACTGGTACGGTTCATATCGAATCCGATGGGGGAAATAAAGATATTACCGTAACACTAACCATTGTTGCTGCTGATATTGTAATTGACAAAGAAAAAATCCAATTTGGAAGCATAACTCTCAAAGAAGCACAAAACGCTAAAGAAACGCTAACCATCTCCAATGAAGGTGATGCTGATGCTACTATTGAGATTGCACAAATCCCTTCTTTTATTGACATGGATGACAAGGATTTTACCCTTGAAAGTGGCGAAGAAAAGGTTTTTACAATTCTTATCAAACACAAAGGTTTATCCGTTTCCCAATACCAAGAAAACATTGTTTTCGAGCTTTCACAGGAGACTATTGAAATCCCGGTTTCGCTGGAAATCATTGAAGAACCAGCTGTTCTGCGATTAGAAAGCGAATACCTTTCAGAAGATGGCATATTAACCGTTGAAACCGAAGATCAAAATGTTGAAATTGAATTCATCATATACAACGATGGAGAAGCCCGAATGGACGGAACCATAGAGTATGATGCATCATGGCTGCGCCTATCAGACCGATCCTTTGCTCTTCTCGGAGGAAGAAAAAAGACCATTACTCTTACATTTAACGTTGAAAAAGCAAAAAAAGGTAACAATACTGGTAAGATTATGTTCACATCCAATGGTGGTAACCAGGAAATTGACATTCACTTTGTTGTTACAAAAGAATCTGTTGTAATACAATTCCAGATTGGAAACAAAACTGTATTAATCAACAATAAGCCGAAAACAATGGATGCTGCCCCCTTCATTTTAAACGGGCGTACAGTTGTTCCCATTCGAGTAATCGCAGAGGCTTTTGGTGCAGAAATTCAATGGGAAGGATCAACCCAGACAATCACGATCTTGCTTGACAAGAAGACCATTGTGATGAAAGTTGGCTCTACCATTGCCTCTATTGATGATAATCCCATTATCTTGGATGCACCACCTGTCATTCAAAACGGAAGAACTTTTGTTCCTCTTCGTTTCATTGCAGAAGCTTTTGGTGCAGAAATTCAATGGGAAGGATCAACCCAGACAATCACGATCACCTTATGAAGAAATTTGTAAAAATACCAATTTGTGGTATATTAATTCTTTGCGACCTTACTTTTAATGCGTAGGAGTTTACTATGGGTAGAAAAAACAAAACTGGTTCAAATGGTAGAGATTCGAATCCAAAATACCTTGGTGTTAAGCTATATGATGGTCAAATCGCCCAAGGTGGTAACATTATAGTCCGACAACGTGGCAATAGAATTTATCCTGGGTTTAATGTTTTACAAGGTAAAGATTTCACCCTTTGTGCCACAACAACTGGACGGGTAAAATTTGAACGATACGGTCGTTCAAGAAAAAAAGTCTCTGTCTATCCAGATGCTAATTAACAAGACCTTCTTTCATAAAAAAGCCCTTTCGAGAATGAAAGGGCTTTTTTTGTTGGACAGGATTACCCTATAAATGTTATTTCTTGATGAAATTACTATTCGTGTAAAAGCCGGTAACGGTGGTAATGGCTGCATCAGCTTCCGCAGAGAAAAATACATTCAAAAAGGTGGTCCTGATGGAGGCCATGGTGGTCGAGGGGGTAGTATCTTTTTTCGAGCAGATCAAGGTATATCATCTCTGAGTTCATTTCAGAACAAACGTTTTTATTCTGCAGAAAATGGAAAACCCGGAGAAGGTCAACTTAAGCATGGTCGTAATGGTAAACACACGTTCATTCCTGTACCCGTTGGAACTTTGATATACGAAATGAAAGAACCCGAAAAGCTTATCGAATCAGGTTCTGAAAGTACTCCCTCTATTCTTTTACTTGCTGACCTTCACACACACGGGTGTGAAATTGAAATTGCCAAGGGAGGAATTGGAGGCAAGGGAAACTCTTCTTTCGCAAACTCAATCGAACATGTACCACATATTGCAGAACACGGAGCTGTTGGAGAAGAAAAACCGTTGTATTTGGAACTCAAAACAATTGCAGATGTCGGATACGTAGGTTTTCCAAATGCAGGTAAATCCACTTTGCTGTCAAAAAGCACGAATGCCAAACCAAAAATAGGAGACTACCCATTTACTACTCTTATCCCTAATGTTGGAGTATGTTCAGTTTCACCTGGAAAAAATTTCACTATTGCTGACATCCCAGGGATCATTGAAGGTGCTTCGGAAGGAAAAGGATTGGGTTTTCAGTTTTTACGACACATTGAGCGGTGTAGAATTCTTTTGTACGTTATTGACCTAGATAAGGAAACACCCCATGAATGCATTCATGAATTAGATACGCTCATGCAAGAAATTAAAGACTACGATGACGACTTATACCACAAAGCCAGTTTTGTTTGTGGCAATAAAATCGACACATTACAGGGACAAAGTAATATGGAGCATGTGAAAAGTCACCTGGAAAAATCTGGAAGAAAATCTTTTTTTATCTCTGCCCAAACAGGAGAAAATGTGCAAGAACTTAACAACACTCTTTATTATTTTCTTCAGACAATTCCTGTGCCGGAAACAACTGTTGAAACTCACTCTGTCCACACCCTTGGAGACCAAGAAGTTCAAGTCATCCAAGAGGACGGGATTTTTATCGTGCGATGTCCTCGTTTAGAGAGAATCATCGCTGGAACAGATTTGCAATATCCCGGAAGTCTTCGGTATGTCTATCGTATGTTCCGGAAGTATCACATTGACAACGTTCTTAACTTTCATGGCATCAAAGAAGATGATGTAGTGGAACTTGGAGGCAAACGTTTTCGATGGCTTTAACAAAAAAATCAATCGGTTTTTTTGGTGGCTCTTTCAATCCCATTCATTTGGGTCATTTACTAGCAGCAGAACGTGCCCGTGAAGCTTACAACCTAGAGACAGTATATTTCCTACCAACGTGGAGCTCTCCTCACAAAACCAACATCTCTCTTGCTTCACCTTATCACAGAATCCAAATGATTCAACTCGCCATTGAAGACAATGCACATTTTTCTATTTTGCTTTTTGACGTTCAAAGACAATGTCCAACATATACTATGGACACTATTGAAGATGTTTCGGTCCAGTTTCCAAGAACACAATACACGTATTATTTTATTGTTGGAAGTGATGCTATCGAAAAGCTCTCTTCCTGGAAATCACCAAGAAAAATCCTCAGTAGTTTACATTTTTTAGTAGCACAGAGACAAAAAAAACCCCTTGAAAACACTTTTTTTGATCATATCTACAAAGAAATCCCTGAAGCGAGGGAGAAAATTCACTGTTTTCCTATGCCGTATATCGACATTTCCTCATCACAGATTCGAGATCGAGTTTCCAAAAAAAAATCGATTCAGTATCTTGTACCTAAGACCGTTGAATCGTATATTGATAATAACACTTTATACAAGGAGGCATTCATATAGATAGAGTAGAGATAACAACCGATGATAAGAAAGAGTTCATTGTTGAAGTATTGAAGGAAATGAAAGCAGAGGACATTGTTCTTCTTAAAGTAGAAAAACTGACCACTATTGCTGATTATTTCATTATTTGTTCAGTAGACAATACAACTCAGTTACAAATGGTGGTTAGTCGATTAGAAGAGGATTTGAGACGCCAAGGTATAAAACCTTTGTATCCGATTCGAGAAAAATCACCTGCATGGACAATTGCAGACTTTGGAGACATTGTTGTGCATATTTTCATGCCAGAAGAACGAAAAACATACGCTTTAGAAGAGTTTTGGGAAAAAGCACCCCATACCTATATCAACTATTGAACTAGTATTGACTTCACGAAATATTATTTTACCCTTGTAGTAGTTTGGAGAGGTGACCGAGTGGCTGAAGGTGCTCGCCTGCTAAGCGAGTGAGTGGTTTATCCCGCTCCGGGAGTTCGAATCTCCCCCTCTCCGCCACAAAAAAAAGGCAGCGTTTAAAACGCCACCTTTTTTTCTTTAGGCTATAAACCTCTTACAGCTTAATCTTTCGAGTTTTGGTTTCTTCTGCTTTTGGCATTCTAATGGTCAAAATACCTTCTTTAAACTCAACTTCGGTTTTGTTTTTGTCAATTTTTTCAGGAATAGGAATTTCTCGCATCATCTTACCACTGGATGTTTCGCGATAGTAATAATCACAATCTTTACATTCTTCATCCTGCCTTTTCTCTGCTTTCAGAACAACGTATTGATCTCCGATTTCTACCTCGATATCATCCTTTTTCACGCCTTGTAATTCTGCTTTCAGAATATATTTGTCTTCTTTTGAGACTAAATCAATTGCAGGGAAAGGGGAATTTGAACCAAAGAAAGGTTTGGCATCAGAAAAGAAATGATTGAAAAAATCGTCTAAAAGAAAAGCTGGTTTTAGTGTTGGTTTATTATAGCCTTTGTCATAAACAACTTTGAGATTTTTATTATCCATGTTTTACCTCCATTGAATATAGGGTTTGTTGTTATAGTTATTCCCAAAAATCACTAAAAATTGTATACTATAGCTATGTTAAAAAAATTGATCTCCATCATATTGTTTTTTTGCTTACTTTTACCGTTTTCAGGATGCTCAAACAAACCCAGCTCTTCCATAGTTGTACCAAAAACACCGATAGAGCACAATGAAATAGCTTGGATTGCACCTGAACTCATGCCATACCCTATTGTCAAGGAATGGAATGAAATCCAAGATGAGAACAAACACCTTTACATAAGAGGAGCCAGACCATATTCGACCATGTCTCAATTTACAGAGTTTAATCAACTTTCCTCACAAATCCCCCAATCAGAAATTGATATTCTTACCCGATTCGCAGAAGAATACCATCATTCTTTCTTAAAGAATCAGTTTGCTAGCACAAATTACGGTTACAATATCTCGTATTTTGATTCCGCGCTTATTTCAATTCCTTTCACATTTCTCTCAAATTATGGAGGAGCTTCTCCAGAAGACCTTGTTTCGATAATGAATTTTGACATTCAAAAGCAAAAAGCTCTTCGGAATCAAGCCTTGTTCACACCTTACCATCAATTCTTGCGACGTATATCAACGATTTGCTTCCTAGACTTACAAAAACAATTTACTGAATTTGACCCATCCACTCCAAAAGAGTATATAGAGTACGTTTCCTCGCAATATGATTTGCGTTTGCTTAAACAAGGTACCGATCCACAGAATCCCCAGAATTTTGAACACATTGCCATTGTTCCAAATGGTATACTTGTTTTCTTCTTATCTGAGAATATTAGCAAAGAACAGACAGGAATCTGGGAAGTTTTTATTCCTACCGATGACATTGCCTCATTTTGTACATTCACCATCGACAAAGATGCCTATTCTGAGATTGTATATCCATCGCATTGGACAATGTATTCTGGTGATGGAAGTTTTATTATTTACCACCCAATTACACCTGTTTTAGATCCAGAACAAGCCCCTTCTAATATCCAGTCTTCTGTTTCAGAGGACCATACAAGTGGTATGGTGAATCTCTTTATTCCTGTATCCTTTTCTTCTTCTCAAAAAAACAACTTTAGTAGTGCTGAAATCCAAATTCAATGGAGCAAAAGCACACCATTTGAAATACCAGAAGAACTATCTGAGCTGCCCACAAAAGAAGAGATCGTTGACGGCGTCCCCTTTATCAGTTATGAATACTCCGATGTAGCAGCTGGGAATATATATGATATAAAAACATACATTGGTTCTTGTATCAAAATTCACTATCAAATTCAATTTATCCTTCACTCAACCCAAATAAGCAACTACGACCCTGGTACAGTTGAACTCTTTTCGAAAGAAGAAGTTTATAAAGCCCTTAACGAAGTATTTGCCTCATTTAGTTTCCGTTAACTTTCAATTCTATTCATATTCCTGTATTTCATCATACTTATAAACAATTTCTACACCTGCCTGCTTAAACATCATCTCTGGTTCTTTGTAGGCGTGATAACGTCTCTCACAATACACTCGCTTGATTCCACAATTGATCAATAGCATTGTGCATGTGCGGCAGGGAGTCATCGTACAATAAATGGTTGCACCATCAATGGATATACCACGTTTTGCTGCTTGGCAGATAGCGTTCTGTTCCGCATGAACTGTTCTTTCGCAGTGCTCTGAAATCGTCCCATCATCCTTAACATGCTTGCGCATTAAATGCCCGACATCATCGCAATGGGGAAAGCCAATGGGAGAGCCAACATATCCTGTTACCAAAATCTGGTGATCTTTTGCAATAACGCACCCGCTTCGTCCTCTTCCGCAAGTTGCGCGTTTGGATATTGCATGCACAACTTCCATAAAGTATTCATCCCACGAAGGTCTATTGTATTTTATATCCGACATACAAACTCCTTTACTTCTTTTTCTAGGTGTTGCAACGTAGCAATATTTAAGATTGTCCAATCTGCTATAGCAATGGGCCCGCCTTTAGATGCATTTTCAATTTCATCATAATCGCGCTTTTGTGCTTCAATTCTGGTTAAAGGACGAAAGCGTGTTTCTACATCGCTTGTTTGGGTAAATCTACTTTCAAGCCTACTGTAACGTATGATTGGAGGAGCGTATATGGCTACGTTGATGAAATCATCATGGAATTGTTCTTTTAAAATTTTGTATTCTTCAAAGCTGTACATTCCATCAATGACCACATTGCCCTTTTTTAACATACAGTCAATCTTCTGTTGATTAGCAATGGCAAATGCCCCCATGCCATAAGTTTCGCGTAATTGATGCCGAATCAGTTTCTCGTTTTCGGGTGTAACTTCCATTGTTTTATTTTGCAAGGTATCCATCACAATTTGACCAAAACGAAGATATTGGTACCCTAGTTTTTCAATCATAAGTGCTGCAGTTGTTTTTCCTGAACCGCAAAGTCCTGTTAATGCAATAATAGTAGACATAACAAAAACCTTTCTATTCAGAAGTGTCCATATTTATCCCATGATCTCTAAAAACAGAAAGAATTTCTTGTGTAGAAAAGAAACCAACATGTCGGTAAAATTCATTACCATCTGCATCATAAAATATCTGTGTCGGTATTGCATGCACATCTAATTTTTTTACTTCTTCGGTATTCTTTGCATGCAAAAATTCAACGTGTAAGACATCGTCATAATCACTTCGAAGTTCTTTCAACACATCTTCCATTGCTACACATGGAACACAGGTATCAGATCCTACCTCCAGTAGCAAGGGAAGTCCATTTGTCTCATAGTTATGCATTGGTACTTGGATTTTTACTTGCTGACTTTTCCAAATCGCCACAAACCCTATGAAACTTATAACAATACAAATAACAAGTATGTTTCTCCAACTCGACTTCATATTCTCACCAACTCATATCATTAATATTTTGTGAGGGATTGTCCAATACTTCCCGCACAAGAGGCCATATTTCGGTCTTTTCGTATCCTTTTCGCCAAAAGGCAACTCCTGCTAATTCATACTTGTGAACCAACTGGACCTTATGCAAAACAGACTTGGGATCCTCAATCCAAAGTTTGTATACATAAGGATGCCTATTCCATTGAGCATAATATTGACGTATCGTTGAATCCCATTTGGCACTATATGTATCTCCCAACTCCATTGCATATTCCATATAATAGGATTCTGATTCTGCTGTAATGGGAGTAGTTGAGTGATCCTCCATCCATAGTCTTGAATAGAAAGGAACTCCTAAAATCACTTTTTTGGCAGGAACAAGCTCAATCAATTCTTCAACTCCCTTTTGTACCCAGTCATACTCTGCTACCGATCCGCTCTCTCCTCCTCCTGCCCAGTATTGGTCATATGCCATTAGCACGATGTAATCTGTTACTTTTCCCAGTTTTTCTCGATCGTAACACAAAGACCAATTATCGCTTTCTGATATCGTAGTAATATCAATGGATACAAGAAGATTGTTTTGATTAAAAATGGGGTATAATTCGCGTATAAACTGGGTAAAAAGATCTTTGTCTGCCAGATGAATATTTTCCCAATCAATATTCAATCCAGAAGCTCCATAATATTCTACCTTTAAAAGTAGAGCATCAATTAGTGTTTTTCTTTTTTTTGTACTTTCCAATACTGCGTGTGTTAAATCAGGATCAAAACTGTTGGTACATCCTATCCATACTTGATATTGATGTTTGTTAGCCCAATCCATATAGTCTTTTCGGCCTTTATCTACAAGATCTCCTTGCTCATTAGCAAGAGATAGCCAGGTAGGAGAAAGAACGTCGAGTTCTTCTGCTACATAGAATTCCTTTGGATCAGACATTGTGCGATAAACATAGTGCCAGGTCATGCAGATCTTTGATGAAACTGATTCTGCTTTCTTTGGTTTTTCTGGAAATGCATAATGAGGAGGATGTAAATCAGTATCTAGTGATGTTTTTTCCACCCATCCAACTATACCTTGATTGGTTGAAATTTTGACCCATTCATTTTGCACTTTCAGAACCATAACAGATTGATCTTTGAATGTTCTCTTATAGAAATCTGCCTTTGAAAATGGATAAGCTTTCAACCATTCGTTTCGTACTAACCTGGTTTGATAAATCTGAAATGCCGGTCTTTTCAGATGAAGACACTGTGGATCTGAATACCACGTAATTTTTCCATCATAAAGAAGCTCTACTGAATGTAGGGGTAAAAATGGCATCGATCCAATCCATTTGATGTCTTGATCAAACGATGTGTCAAGACCAATGTACACAACCTGCTTTGGGTTCGTGTATACTACAATTTTATCAGTAACATCCCAGTAAATTTCCATGTTTGCAATATCCCGTAATAATTGACATGAAATATAAACCCCATTGGTGGTAGTAGAAACAAAATCACTGGAATATTCCCAACCATCTACGTAGACAGATGGGGTTCGTAATGATAATTTTTCTGGTCTCATTCGTTGAATCCAGATAACAAGACCAAGGCAAATGATCAAAAATATAGTAAGTGACGTAAGTAGTATTTTATTCTTCGGCAAACTTTTCAACCTGGTATGTAAAGATTTTCATGTTAGGGTTATGTTTCCAATCGTTTGGACCTAAACCTGCTTTTAGGGAGAGCTGAGTGAAAAAATCCTCTGGGTTAGAAAGCTCCTCCCAGACTTGAGGTAGAAATGTTGCACGACGATTATTAAGTTGAAGGATAATTCCATCTACACAAGGTTTAACACGGCTTAGCAAATCATCAGGTGTAGTATAGTGAAGTTCTGTAGGTACAGTTAAAACAGATATCTCAATATGAATATCCGGGTATTCTTCTACGGATAAGGGAAAAAACCTGGGATCATAAAAAGCAGCGTTGAGTGCATTAAGGTGTACACTTTTGATAAGAGGATCGACTGGCTCAATTGTTCCGATGCACCCTCGCAACTGACCCCTGCTGGTAAGTGTCACGAAGCATCCTTTTTTCTCCCATAAGTGTGCATTATGATCTCTTTGCTTGGGCATAGAAAAGTGCTCTTCTTTATGCAAATGGCTTTTTATGCTCGTTCGGGCTACATCGAGTAATAGGGCTTTGTCTTTGTCGTTCATTTTTAGTTCCCATCAATCTTTTCTACAAAAAAAGCCCGAAAGCAAGAAATGCTTTCGGGCTTTTCTATCGTTAAATTGAAATGCTATTCTTCAACAATCACTTCAAAATT
>NPIE01000312.1_pt1 | contig 160757 bp, 160 predicted proteins | sample 8637661 | NCBI WGS metagenome assembly NPIE01 (sample SAMN07420842, study PRJNA396082) | bioreactor metagenome | isolation source: sample BA12 brine-fed electro-methanogenic bioreactor BA | place: Japan: Kochi | collected 2016-12-09
CGCCATGATCATGGCGATCAGGACACCGGAAAAGAGCCCCGGAATGGCCGGCGTCTTCATGGCCGCCAGGACGATGACCACCAAAGGCGGGATGAATCCGATGAAGCTGATGGGAAACTCCGCGGCGAGCATGGTCTGCAGGGCCTCGATCTTCGCCGCGTCGAGGGTGCCGCCGCCGTACTTCATACCAAAGAAAATCGTGATGGCCGCCACGATCAGGTAGGTCGGACCCGTGGACCAGACCATCGCCTTGATGTGGTCGAAAAGGTTGGACCCCGCAACGGCCGGCGCCAGGTTCGTGGTGTCCGACAGGGGTGACATCTTGTCACCGAAGTAGGCGCCGGAAACAACGATACCCGCAGACACGGGCGCCGGGATCCCGAGGCCGTAACCGATTCCCATCAGCGCCACGCCGACGGTCCCCGATGTCGTCCAGGACGATCCCGTGGCAAGGGCGACGATGGAGCAGATGAGAAGCGTCGCCAGCAGGAAGATGCCCGGAGACAGGATCGCCAGGCCGTAGTAGATCAGGGTGGGCACAACACCTGTCTGGATCCAGGTGCCGATGATGATGCCGATGATCATCAGGATGACAATCGCCTGCAGCGCCACGGCAATGGCGTTGAGACCGCCCTCCTCGATCTCCGACCAGGGCTTTTTCAGGACGATAAGACCTACGAGACACACGAGAACCGCTGAAACCACGATCGGTATGTGGGCGTCAACGCCCAAAACAAGGACACCGTAACTGATGATGACCGCCGCCGCGGCGAAAACACCGAGGGACAGGCCCAAACCCGGCTGTACCTGTTCTTTGGCTGACATGCGTATCCTCCTCCTTGCTCAACGTGATGATTCTTCTCTTTACGTCTTTTGGTTACGTGACCCTTGCCCTCTTCTCTCCTCCTCCTTTCGTTTGCGGTTTTTTGAAATTTCTGACATCGAATCCGTATCACACCATGGTTCAAGCCTGTACTGAAGCGCGCCGAGCGGAAGATTACAAACTCGCCGTCTCCGGGGCCCGGCATTTTCCATCATTCGCAGGCACCAGCTGTAACGGCAGGTCACCTGCCGGAAGAGCTTTTATATTTAACGAATTATAACTGGAAAGGGTGAAACAGTCTGGAGGGAAAAAACCGGAGTCTTCCCATTTTGTTTCACACTGTCCCTGAAAGGCCACACCGGCAATCTGCCTCTGTAATTTCACAATCTCTTCCTCCCGGAAGATGTAAAATTGGACAAGTTTCAAAACAGGAACCCGGTCTTTCTATCTTTGGGTGAATTATACATCATTTTTGGGTTCAAGGCCCATGCATTACAGGAAATTGAAAGTGATACAAGGCACCGCTGCAAAAGTTTTCACCTTGCCTGATATTAAGATGAAATGATACTATTTAAATCGGCTTTGCCTCCACAGACCATGAAAGGGGCCCTGCGCTTGACGGACAAGGAAAAACGTGTCGTGATCCTGATGCTTGTAGACATGCAGGGAGATAATCCGAACCTCTGGGGTTATGCCCGACTTCGCAAATCCGTCCTGCTGCTTCAGAAAGAGGAGGACGTCCCGCTCGGGTTTCCCTTCAGGCTGGAGAGGGAACGCCCCGTATCCCCGGACCTGCAGCTTTTTCTTGAAGACATGCGCTTCAACAGGCTCCTCAAATTCAGAGAGACGCCCCACGGATACCGCATCGTCTGCGGCGAAAAGGGCGGGGAACTCCTTGCCGAAAACCGCGAAACCGTTGAACAATATAGAGAACAGGTGGTCCGGGTCTTTGAAACCGTGAGGGACCTGTGCCTCACGGACCTCCGCGAAGCCGCCTACGAAGCCTTTCTGAGAAATCCCGAATAAGGCTGTCGATTTCCTTCACGCCAGGCATTTCCAAAGGAAAGACAATCGGCTAATATGGTGCGCTGTGGCCCCGATTTTCTCTATTGGAGTGGCGTACCATGACAAAGTTCGGACTTTTGAGAAGAATGAAGAAAATGCAGCGCGAATGGCCAACCTTCTGGAGGACGACCCTAGGGAGCGCCATGTACGCCTCATCGCTGGCTTTTTTCGTGCTGCCCGCGAAATTTCCCGACTCGGGCGTTGCCGGTGTCGCCGTATTGCTGAAGTACGTCTGGGATATTCCTCCGGCGCCGGTGATCTTTGCGCTCAACATAGCCATGTTCATCTACGGCTGGAAAGTTCTTTCCAAAAGATTCCTCCTTTGGACACTCTGGTCCGTCACGGTCTTTTCGTTTACATTGCAGTTTCTGGAGCCCCTACCGGTGCCCCAGGTGACCGACCGGTTTCTGGTGGTTGTCGCCGCGGCCGCGCTCAGGGGGATCGCCTGGGCGATCGTCATCAGTGGCGGAGGCTCCCTGGGGGGCACTGATATTCTCGCCTCGGCCATTTACAGAAAAACCGGCATGGAAATCGGCCGTTTCACCTTCGCCGTCCACGTGGTGACAGTCATCGCCGCCCTTCCCATCGTCGGCTTCGAAAACCTTCTGTATGGTGCCGCCCTCTTGTACCTGAGCTGTTTGGTCTTCGACAGCACCACCCAGTCCTTCGACCGGAGGAAACAGGTACTGGTGGTTTCCAGCAAGCAGGACCACGTAAAATGGTACATCATGAAGAAGCTCCGCCAGGGTGTCACCATGCTTTACGGCCAGGGAGGATACACGGGAAAGGACATGCGTGTCCTTCTGGCCATGCTTTTCCCGCGACAGGTCGCCGATCTGAAAAAATTCCTTCGCGAAAACGATCCCCGGGCCTTCGTCGTCCTGTACGAGGCGTCGGAGATTTTCGGAAGACGCTTCAAGCCTCTTGACAGGGAACGAACGAAACCACACATCAGGACACGCACGGAAGCCCAGTCGATGCAGCCGAGAAAGCGCAGGATTCTTCCCGGACAGGACTCCCACAAGACGCGGAAAAGCAGATCCTACAACATCTCACCTCCTTCCTGATCGCTTGTACGAACCTGAGAGCGGCTATATACATTGGCACCTATATCTGCTATTATCTGCTACTAGCAGACAGACGGGGGTGCAAAATTGGAGCGATCCGAACGCCTCGAGAGACTGATAAACCTTCTATCGTCAGCAGAAGAACCGGTCAGCGGTTCCGGATTGGCGGAAACCTTTTCCGTCAGCAGACAAGCCGTCGTTCAGGATATCGCCCTGCTGCGCAAGCGCGGGGTCCCGATAGCGGCGACGCCGCAGGGATATGTGCTTCATGAGGGCCCCGAACTGTTCCGCAGGGTTTTCGCGGTACGCCACGAACCCGGGGATATCGCGGAAGAGCTGGGAGCTATCGTCGGTGCAGGCGGACACGTCCTGGATGTCATCGTCGATCACCCGGTCTACGGGGAAATCCGCGGGAATATTCACGTCAGGACCCGTGACGACGTGACACGGTTCGTCAACCTCCTGAACAGCACCGGACAGAGCCCGCTGCTTTCTTTGTCCCGGGGCTTTCACCTTCATACCGTCGAGGCCGAAAACGAACATGTACTTGACGATGTGGAAAGGATTCTCGAAGGAAAAGGGTTTCTCGTGAACTGACAATCGATTACGGGGGGGATTTCACCGTGCATGCCCGAGAAAAAATCTGGATCATCGCCGCAATGCTGTTGACTGCAGTAGATGTTCTTTTACCCTACACATATTTCCGAAAAGAAGGCTCATGGGTTTTCTGGATTGCCCTGACCGTCGTGGTCCTTGCAGGCGGGATCGCCTACACCGCATCCTGGAACGACCCGGTCAACGGAAGAAACCGGGGGAATGACCGATGAACAGTTTCATCCTGCTTTCAGGAATTCTTTTGTGGTTCTTGGCAGGATCCGTCCTTTCCTGGACGGCCAGGAAAAAGCTCGGCAAGGGCATGGTCGAGTATTTCCTCGCGAACCGGAGCGTCGGGGGGCTGCTTTCCGCCTTGACGTACAGTGCCACAACGTACAGCGCCTTCATGATGGTGGGCCTCGTGGGGCTTTCCTACAAGACCGGCGTCGCCAGCCTCGGGTTCGAGCTCACCTATCTCGTGGGAACCGTTTTTCTCCTCGCCCTGTTCGCTCCCCGATACTGGGCCGCAGGAAAACGTTACAACCTTCTGACACCCTCGGAGATGCTCTCCTTCCGCTATGAAAGCGCGGCCGTCGGTGCAGCGGCGGCGCTGTTGTGCATCATAATGCTCGTCCCCTATGCAGCGGTCCAGCTCATGGGCACGGGATACCTTCTCGAAACCCTTTCGGGAGGGGCGATTACATTCCGGACGGCAACGATTATCGCAGCGGCGATGTCCTTCGTTTTCTCCTGGTGGGCGGGGCTCCGCTCCGTTGCTCTCACCGATGCACTCCAGTCGGCCATCATGCTCATCGCAAGCATTGTTCTCGCCGGCTTCGTGGGGTTCGCCCTCCTTCCGGAAGGACCTTTCCCTTTCCCGCAGACGAAGCCCGCGCTTCTCGAGGTGTCATGGCCCCTTCCCATGTTCATCGGCCTTACGCTTCCCTGGTTCTTTTTCGCCGTAACCAACCCGCAGGTTGTGCAACGCCTTTACAGCCCCCGAAGCATCGGCAGCATCCGAAAAATGATTCTCGGCTTTTCTTTCTTCGGCTTTGTTTATACCGTTCTGTGCGTCTACCTCGGGTTTTCCGCCGCCGTCCTGAAACCGGGACTCGAGACAGCCGACAACGCCATGGCGGCGGTCCTCTCCCTGGTGCCTCCGGCACTCGCACTGGTGGTAACTCTGAGCATCATGGCGGCGGCTGTGTCAACGATGAACTCCATTATCCTGACCTTAAGCTCCATGTTCGGGAGGGACATTCTCAAAGGGGCCTTCCCCAATCTGGACGAAAACACGGAAATGGTCCTGAGCAAGGCATTCATCCCCATCATCACCATTGCCTGCCTCATCTTCGCGCAATACCGGTTCGACCTGATCGCCATCCTTTCGTCCATGGCCTCAGGCGGCCTGCTGATGCAGCTGCCGGCTGTCATCGGCGCGTTCTTCTGGAGGGGGTCGACCGCTCGGGGGGCTTTCTGGAGCATAACCACCGGTGGAATCCTCACGGGAACGCTTTACGTGACAGGGGCAAAACCGCTTGGCCACTGGCCTCCGGTCTGGGGCCTCCTTCTGGCCTCGGCCGTTTTCATCACGGTGAGCCTTTTCACTACCCCTCCGGGGGGAACAAGGCGTTTTCTCGAATCCGTAGACGAGGACCTGTCACATCTTCTTCCGGGCAAAAAGGGCGACTAGGCTTTTATCCCTGCGTTTGTTTCATGTACGCCTTTGTCCAGGGACATGCCACCATGCAGATCCCGCATATGGTATGCCCCAGGCCCGCCGCATCGGAAAAGGCTTTCGCCTGATCATGGCACGCGCCGATATCGATGATGTCTTTCCGCGAGAGCGCAGGCGACCATTCCCTTCCTGTCGGGGCTGAAACCGGGCAGGCCGCCAGGCATTCCGTACATTCCCCACAAAAAGACCGCTCAACCGGCTCTTTCACAGGAAGAGGCGCATCGGTCAGCACGGTGCACATCCGCAGGGCGGATCCATACTCCCTGGTAACAAGCAGTGCGCATTTCCCGATCCAGCCCAGGCCCGCACGAGTCGCCGCCGTCTTGTGGGGAAATTCCGCCGAAAGGGTTTGCTTGTCCCAGTTTTCCGTCGTCGGGCCGACGAGGTACGCCCTGTACCCTCTTTTTTTCACCAGGTCGCGTACACCCTCTCCAAGGACCGCCAGAAACCCGTTTGCCCGAACGTATTCGTCACGGTAATTTTTCGTCGGCCCCATGCTGATTTCGCGCAGCGGCTCCGTCACAAGGGGAAGAAGGATCGAAACAGCCACGGGCCATTCCTTCGCAAGTGCTTCTTCGGTACCGCTAATGTCCGCGAAGCCGACCTTTGCGGGCCCCCTGGCCGCGATGTATTCTTCAATCTCTTTGGCCAATGTCTTGTTCGTCATCGAACTGTCCCTCCTGATCCTTTTTTCGCCCTTTCGTTTGTTGCCGACTTCCGCAGGCAGCTTCAGCCCGCCCCGTTGGACCTCCCGTAGTCTTCGAAAAGCTTATTCAGCCTGTCAACCTGATCGTCGTCAAGGCATCGTGGCTCGCCGACGCATCTGGTTTTATAATAAATTTCGGCCAGGAACTCTGCGGTTTCCGCGGCAGCAAAGGCTTCACCAATGTTTTCGCCCACCGTGACGAATCCATGGTTTGCGAGGATGACGGCTTTCCCTTCACCGATGGCTGCGAGAGCAGAAAGGGCGAGTTCCCTGGAACCGAAGTGAGCGTAGGAAGCAACGGGTATCCTGCCCCCGAAAGTGGCCATGAGATAGTGAAACGGCGGGATCTCCCACCCGAGACAGGCCAGAACGGAGATATAAATCGAGTGGGTATGCACCACCGCCCCCGTTTCCGGGCGGTTTCTGTAGAGTTCAAGATGAAGGGGGGTTTCGCTGGAGGGTTTGCGATCTCCTGAAAGGATCTTTCCGGTCTCCGACAGGATGACCACATCCGTCGGCGTGATCCTGTCATATTCCATGCCACTCGGCGAAACGGCGATCCTGTCGCCTGCGCTCCTGCAGCTGAGGTTTCCCCCGGTACCGCGCGTCAGACCCGTTTCAAGCATTTTTCGCCCAAAGCGGACGATCTGTTCCCGTGCCTTGCGATCATCCATTTTTGCCACCCCTTCGGGACTGCTGTTCATGTCTTTGTTTTCATTATGACAGGTTTCATGCTTTTGAACGGAATCGTCTTCGTCGTCCCGTCATGGTACCCTTGCTTTCAGATCCGGCTGTTTCAACCATTCATGATATATAAGGAGGTTTTCCACCATGCCAAAGGGAAAGGACCGTCCGGTCCCGCTTTTTCAGATCGACGCCTTCACCTCGATACCCTTTTGCGGCAATCCTGCAGCGGTCTGCCTGCTTGAAGAATTTTTTGACGACCGCCTGCTCAGGGATATTGCGGCAGAAATGAATCTTTCTGAAACCGCCTTCGTGGTTCGTCAACCGTCAGGGGGGGGCTTTGAAATCCGCTGGTTCACTCCTGCCGTGGAAGTCCCTCTTTGCGGTCACGCCACCCTCGCCGCCTCCCACGTTCTTTTCAACGAAACTCACGAGGCAAAAGACATCATCCATTACGACAGCAAAAGCGGCGCCCTTTCAGCGAGGCGTGAAGGAAACCGCATCGTTCTCGATTTCCCTCTCAACCCGCCCGAAGATACTTCCTGCCCGAAAGAAATCCTCCTGGCCCTCGGGTTTGAAAAATGCAACGCGGCGGCGCTCTCCCGGAAAGCCGAGATGCTGCTCATCGAAATCGACGACGAGAAAACCTTGAGAAGCCTCTCCCCGGACATGGCGGCGCTGCTTGCGAGTGATCGGGCAGGAATGCCCTTCGAGGGGGTCATCGTCACGGCGCCTTCAAGGGAATTTGATTTCGTTTCCCGCTATTTCGGCCCATGGGAAGGAATCGATGAAGATCCGGTTACGGGGTCGGCCCATACAGTTCTGGCACCATACTGGTCGGCCAAACTCGGAAAACGAAAGTTTCATGCCTTCCAGGCCTCGAGCAGGGGCGGCGAACTCTTCCTGCGAATCGGCGACAACAACCGGCTTGATATCACAGGCGAAGCCAGAACAGTTTTCGAAGGGAAACTGTATCCGCAGCCATAGGATACGGAATGGAGGGATCCAAAATCACCGGAGCCCTCCATTCCATGATGCCGGGACCTGTCCTTGCCTTTATTGTACAGCCGGAAATCCGCCGAGATTCGACAAGGCTTCGGTATCGATCTCGACATTGAAGCGGCCTTTCAGTTTTTCCACTTCCTGATCCAGGTACCATTGCTGGATGTCCTCCCGGATCTGCGGGAGCGCTTCCTCGAAGTTCAACTGCCGGCCCGGCTTCTTTTCAAGAACCTGCACGACATGCCAGCCGAAGCGGCTTTCGACGGGCCCTTTTATGGAACCTTCCTTCATGGAGAAAACGAGCTCGTCAAAGGCGGGCACGGTCTGTCCGGGAGAGAGCCACCCGAGGTCTCCGCCCTTTTGCGCACTGCCCGTATCGATGCTTTTCGTTTGTGCCGTCTCGGCAAAAGCCGATTCGTCGGCCAGGACCTCGAGGAGAATTCGCGACGCCTCTTCCTCCTTCTCGACGAGGATGTGCCTCACATGAGCCTGCTCGGGCACGTAGTAATCATCGGTGTGGCCTTCATAATATTCTTGGAGGTCTTCCCGCTTGAAGCTCCAGTCCTGGGCGATTTTGTTGATATATGCCTGCGCCAGTGTGTTCGCCCTGTTCCACCTGAGAGTCAGTTCGACCTCTTCGTCAAGGTGAAGTCCTTCCATTGTTGCGGCCTGACTCAAAAGGAGCGATGTCACAACCTGGTTGACGAGTTCCTCCCTCTGCTGAAGGGTCATCTGGGCAAGGACAAAGGGCATCATCTGCTTCTGGACACCGCTCTGACGGACGACGAGGCTGAGAAGTTCCTCTTCACCGACCTTGTCACCGCCGACGGAGACGATGGGTTTCGATTCGTCGGCTGCAGCCGCACCGGCCATCATCGCAACCAGGGCGACCACAAACACTGCCAGGACAAGTTTCCCCTGCTTCTTCCTCAAAAAGTTCATGAAATACCTCCTGTTTCGTCTAGTTTACCGGCGTTTTCGAGCCGTTTTTCGGCGCCCCCTGATACGGAAGGGGCACATACTGCACCGAGGGGCGACGCTGTCCCGACTGTGGATAGAGGCACATGATATCGCAGATGTCGTCGGGCATTTCCGTGCTGACGAACATTCCGAGACGCTTGGCCTCCGCACTTGATATGGGATAGTCATGGGTCCAGCGGCCCTCCGTCAGGACCGTGGCAAGCCTCTCGGCTTCTTCTTCGGACACATTGTCCACGAGGAGATCCTTGACAAACTGCCTGGTCTGGACCACGGCCTTCCGTGAAACATCGGCCATGATGAGGGTCTCGTCATCGAGCTCGGCCACGGGTTTCTGCTCGACCGTCTTGAGTATGGAGACCGCCGGATATTGGCCGATCTGTGGATCGACAGGGCCCAAAACAGCATGTTCGTCCATGATGATCTCGTCAGCGGCAAGGGCGACGAGGGTCCCCCCGGACATGGCATAATGGGGGACAAAAACGGTGACCTTCGCCGGATGCTTGTTCAAGGCTGCTGCGATCTGCTCCGCCGCAAGAAGGAGCCCTCCCGGCGTGTGAACGATAAGATCAATGGGCGTATCCGCCGACGTGAGCCGTATGGCCCTCAGGACCTCCTCAGAATCCTCGATATTGATGTAGCTTTTGGAGAACATCCCCAGGAAACCGATGCTTTCCTGCCGATGAATAAGGGTGATCACCCTGCTTCCCCGCTTCTTCTCAAGACCCCTGATGGCGTTTACCCTCGATTTTTCCCGGTACCACTGCTTTATCGAAGGGTAGATAAAAAAGAACATCAACAGGATCCAGAAAAAGTTGAATTCCAAAGCCCCTTCCCCCTCTCCTTCCCATTTCCCTCTTGCCTGATGTCACAGGATAACAGAAACCGGGGCGGCAGTCATTTCCGCCCCGGTTTCATCACGCATGGATGCTGATTTCAATCCTTTTCGGTTTCATCTTTCGAAGAACCGTCTTTCTTTTCCACCGTGTCAAAGGAGAATTCATCGTTTTCGACGGTAACTTTGACCACGCTGTCTTTTTCGATACGGCCTTCGAGCATGAGGTCCGCCAAGGGGTCCTCTATGGACTTCTGCAGTGTCCTCCGCAGGGGTCTCGCCCCGAATTTCGGGTCGTATCCGATCTCGAGCAGCTTCGCCCTGGTCTTTTCGGGGACATCGATGGTTATCCCCTGGTCCTCGAGCCGGTGCCCGACTTCCTCCAGCATGATGTCAAGAATCTTGAGAAGTTCATCGCGTCCAAGGGGCTTGAAGATGATGATGTCGTCCACCCTGTTGATGAACTCCGGCCTGAAGGTCTTCCGGACGGCTTCCATGATGCTGGTCTTCATCTTGTCCAGGTCCACGTCGGCGCTTTCCGCCGTCGTAAATCCCAGGGAACGGCCCTTCATGAGATCCTGGGCACCAATGTTGCTCGTCATTATGACCACGCTGTTCCTGAAATCAACGGTATGCCCCTGGCCGTCGGTGAGTCGCCCGTCCTCGAGTATCTGCAGGAGGATGTTGAAGACGTCGGGATGGGCCTTTTCGATCTCGTCAAAGAGGATGACCGAATAGGGCCGTCTCCTGAGGGCCTCGGTGAGCTTGCCGCCCTCCTCGTAACCGACATAGCCGGGGGGTGCTCCGATCAGCTTCGCCACTTCATGGCGCTCCATGTATTCGCTCATGTCGAACCGGACCATGGAATTTTCACTTCCGAAAAGAAATTCCGCCAGCGAGCGCGCCAGTTCCGTCTTTCCCACCCCGGTGGGGCCGAGGAAAAGGAAGCTCCCGATGGGCCGCTTGGGGTCCTTGAGGCCGCTGCGGGCCCGCCTGATGGACCTTGCCACGGCGTTGACGGCCTCCACCTGGTCGACCATCCGCTTGTGAATTTCTTCCTCCATGCGGAGAAGCCGGCTCGATTCCTCCTCTGTCAGCTGCACGACAGGGATGCCCGTCCATTCGCCGACGATCTGGGCTATTTGCTCGGCATCGACGACGGGTTCCTCGTTGTGGCGACGTTTCTGCCATTCCTGCCTGCTTTTTTCGATTTCCTCCGAGAGCCGGCGCTCCTTGTCCCTGAAACTCGCCGCCTTTTCGAACTCCTGCGCCGTTACGGCGGCTTCCTTTTCTTTTCTAAGGGATTCCAGTTCCTTCTCCCTGGTCTTGATGTCTTCCGGCAGCTCCATGGTCTTGAGCCTCGCCCTGGCCGCCGCCTCATCGATCAGGTCGATGGCCTTGTCGGGAAGGAACCGCTCCGTAATGTATCGTTCTGAAAGACGGGCCGCAGCGGACAACGCCCCGTCAGTGATCTTCGCCCGGTGGTGCGCTTCGTACCGGTCCCTCAGTCCCTCGAGTATGCGAATGGAATCCTCTACGCCGGGCTCGTCTACCATGACAGGCTGGAACCGCCGTTCCAGCGCGGCATCCTTCTCAATGTGTTTCCGGTATTCTTCGAGTGTCGTGGCGCCTATGACCTGGAATTCGCCCCGGGCAAGGCTCGGTTTGAGGATGTTCGCCGCGTCCACCGCTCCTTCGGCTCCGCCGGCACCGACAATGGTGTGGATTTCGTCGATGAAGAGGATCACGTCACGGCAGTCCCTGAGCTCCTTGACCAGCTTCCGCATCCGTTCCTCGAATTCCCCGCGGTACTTGGTACCGGCCACGAGATTGCCCACGTTGAGCTGGACCACTCGTTTTCCCTTGAGGACCTCGGGGACGTCACCGGCGATCACCTGCTGGGCAAGCCCTTCAACGATGGATGTTTTCCCGACACCAGGATCCCCGATAAGTACGGGGTTGTTTTTCTTCCTCCTGGACAACACCTGGATGACCCTCTGTATCTCCTTGTTCCTGCCGATGACGGGATCCAGTTCCCCCGACGATGCCATGTCGGTAAGGACGATTCCGAGCTGGTCCAGGGTGGGCGTCCTCGACCGGCTTGCGCCCTTGCCGGTGTTTTCGCCGGATTCACGATCCGCTTCGTTGCCGTGTTCGCCCCCCGAAAGGACGGACTGAATTTCTGTGCGAACTTTCTGGAGATCGAGATCCATGGACAAGAGAACCTGGGCGGCGATGCCTTCGCCTTCTGAAATGAGCCCCAGCAGGATGTGTTCCGTCCCCACGTAGTTGACTCCCATGTTCCTGGCCTCACGCATGGCGAGATCCAGGACGCGCTTCGCCCTGGGGCTGAGAGGCAGGTCCACAGGCTTGCTTTTCGGTTCACCCCTGCCCACAATCTGTTCTACCCGCTGGGTGACTTCCTCGGCACCAACCCCGAAGGCCGCCAGAACCTGCGCGGCGACACCTTCCCCCTCGGCGACGAGCCCCAGCAGGATATGTTCCGTACCTATAACGTCATGTCCCAGCCTGAGAGCCTCTTTGTGGGCCAGCTGGATCACTTTTTTCCCTCTTTCGGTGAAAAACTGCCACATACCCTTTTCCCTCCAGTGTTCCGGTTTCAAATTTTCAGGTTCCGAGGCGCTCCCTCAGGAGGCTCGCGCGCGCGATCGCTATCTCCTCCTCGACGATTCTTCTTCCCTCAAAGCACTGGAGATGCGCCTGCTGGATGTCGAGCATGAGACTGTTCCAGTTTCCAGGAGAAATCCTCGGCAAAATACCCATTTCGGAACCCATTCTGATCCAGGAGAGCATCTGCATCGCTTCCCGAATGTCCATGCTTCTGGCATATCGGGCGATGCCCCACGCCCTCCACATCTTGTCCTCGAATTTTACACTGTCGCTTTCCTTGATCGCCTCCCGTGCAGCCCTTTCCTGCTGTACCACGCTCGCTATAACACCGGAGACTTTCTCGATCAGTTCCTCTTCACGCTGTCCCAGGGTGACCTGGTTCGAAACCTGGAAAAGGGCGCCTACAGACTCGCTCCCCTCTCCGTACATCCCCCGGACTGTCAGTCCGACACGATTGCATTCCCGGATGATTTTCCCGAGCCTTCTTTTTATTTCCAGCCCCGGAATGTGAATCATCACCGACGCCCTGAGGCCGGTTCCCGTGTTCGTGGGACAGGCGGTCAGGAAGCCGAACTCCTCGTCGAAGGCGTATCCGAGTTCTTCCATGGCGGAATCCACATTGCCGGCGATGCGCCAGCACTCGTGCAAATCCAGCCCGCCCAGAAAGACCTGTATCCGGAGGTGATCTTCCTCGTTGATCATGAGAGAGACGATCCCTCTCTCATCAACGACGGCGATCTTCCCGCCGCCGGTCTGACGCGAGAAATCGGGACTGATGAGGTGTCTCTCCACCAGGACTTCCCGCTTGAGGTCCTCCAGATCATCCATTTCCCATGTTCCTGAAATGTTGATGACAGGTGTTTTTGAAAGCCTTTCCAGGATCTTTCGCGATATGTCGCGTCGTGCATGGTCATCACAACGTGCGGGAAACGGATACTCAACCAGGTTTCGGGCAAGCCGTATCCGGCTGGACAAGACGATGTCGCCCTTGTCCTTTCCCCCCGAAAGCCATGCCAGCGGCAAGGAGGCGAAATCGGCGCAACTCATGTTTCTTTTTCCTCCCTGAGCCTGATCCGGTCCCTGAGCACCGCAGCCCGTTCGTATTCTTCCTTTTCAACGGCTTCCCTGAGGAGTCTTTTCAGTGTCTTGAGATCATCAACAGGCTGTGCGGAGGACTTTACAAAGGGTCTGGATCCCCTGTGGATCTCGCTCCCGTGAATGCGACGGAGCAATTGTCGGACACTGGTTCTGAAAGTGTCATAACAGGCTGCACAACCGAATTTCCCCGTTTGGGCAAACTCGTCGGAATCCAGGCCGCATCGCGGACAGACAGTTTTCTGGACTTGTCCCTGAGTGAGTGATTCCGACTGTTTCTGGACCTTGACGGGAAACAGGTTCCCCAGGAAGTTTTCAAAGGGAAACTCCATGGGGACTTCCGGCAGCATTCCCTGATGGCTCATTTCCTGCGCACATTGGTGACACAGATGATACTCCACGACGGCACCGTTTTTCATATGCTTGATGTGGACCTGGGCCTCCCGCTGGTGACACCGTTCACAGAACATGAAAGAAAACACCTCTTACTGAAGAACGAGGCTTCTGAGGAGCCTTTTCAGCAATTCGGCATGCAGGGTGTCCCTCTTGAAAGGCGAGAGGTCGAATATCTCCCTCGATATCTGTTCCTGAAAACGGACGGCGATCTCGATAAGCAAGCGTTCGCGGGCAGTGAGCATTTTTCTGTCCTGGAGATTCGCCAGAAGTTTCTTGATCTCCTGTTCGCTGATAACGTCTCCCACGAGCTCATCGATGTGGTTCGCCCGTTCTTCAGGCATCTTCAGGCACAGGCGGATAATCCGGATATATCCGTGCCCGCCGCGCTGACTCTCGACCAGGTATCCACGCTCCGGGGTAAAACGGCTGCGAATGACGTAGTTGATCTGGCTGGGGACACAACCGAAACGCTCGGCAAGATCCTTTCTGCTCAAGAACACGGAATCCTTTTCTGTCCGTTCGAGAAGCTCCTGGATGTGCCGCTCGATGATATGTGTGAGGCTTGCCACGACGGAACCTCCTTTTGACCTAAGTTGACCGTCGTCATTATATGCTATTGGTCAGAATAAGTCAATTTCAATTCCCTGGAGTCTCCCGACTGCACGATCACGAACTGATTTTCGACTCGGTTCCCTCGAGAATATTCCGGATATTCCCTGAATGTCTCAACACAGCCAGTATTGCAAGGGCGACACCGGAAACCGCATATGCCCCGGGGGCATTAAGGAGCACCATGAAAACCGGCATGGACCAGAGGGAAACCAAGGAGGCCACAGAAACATACCGGCTCAGCTTGAGAGTTGCGTACCACACGGCCCCTGCACCGAGGGCGGCAACGGGATTCAGGATGAAGACGACACCGTAGCTTGTCGATATGCCTTTGCCACCCCTGAAATGAAGCCATAGGGGATAATCGTGGCCGATGACGGCCGCAAAGCCTGAAAGGCCAAGGACGAGAGGATCCGTTACGCCTGACGCCATTCCCGCAACCAGGACGATTCCACCCTTGGCCATATCGAAGACCGCCACGGCTACGGACCATTTCCTGCCAAGGATTCTCCCCACATTCGTGGCGCCGATATTTCCCGAACCGAGGGTCCTGATATCTGTCCCCTTTTTCCATCGGACGGCAAGATACCCCGCCGGCACCGATCCCAGGAGATACCCCACCCCCACGAGGAGCCAGGAAGAGCTCACCGTGAACCCCTCCGCACGACAACGGCATCGACGGCCTTGACGCCTTTGCCTTGTTCGAAAACGAACAGGGGGTTCACGTCCAGCTCCTGGAGGTCTTCTTCATTGCAGGCAAGGGATGAAATCCTCACGACGGTTTCGGCCAGGCCGTCGATATCGAGCTTCTTTTGCCCCCTGGCGCCGGTGAGAAGGGGGTACCCCTTCAGCTCTGCAAGCATGCCCATTGCCGTTTGTCTGTCGACGGGCGCATGCCTCAGCGCCAGGTCCTGCAGGATCTCTACGTAAATCCCTCCGAGTCCCGCGACCACCACGGGTCCGAAAAGGGGGTCCCGCTTGACGCCGATCATGCACTCCACTCCGCCCGAGACCATCTCCTGGATGAGCACACCCTGGATGGTCGCCTCCGGAACGGCTTTTCCGGCCCGTTCCAGGAGCCTTCCGTAGGCGTTTCTCACCTCTTCTTCGGAGTTGAGGTTCAGCGAGACAATTCCCGCCTCCGTCTTGTGTATGATTTCAGGGGACATGACCTTGAGAGCTACGGGGTAACCGATCTCCTCGGCGGCCCGCAGGGCCTCAGACAAGGACCCGCACAGCCTCTCCCGGGTGACGGAAACATCGTATTCCGCCAGGAGTCGTTTGGCATCATATTCCGTGGGTGTTTCGGGCAAAAACCCCAAAACCGGCTCTTTTCGGGCCGGTCCCGTCGTGATTTCGCCGTCAGGCGATTTTTCTCTTTTCACGAGCCGGGCAAGTGCCCGGGCGCATCTTCTGGGGCTCTGGAAGAGCGGTATTCCTGCATCCTGCAGGCGCGAAAGAAAGGTCCCACCGTGCTCGCCGTCGATGAGCCAACACACCGCCAGAGGTTTTTCCGCCTTGGTTGAAAGATTGATGAGGTCATCCACGAGTTTTTGTCCCGATGCGCCCGTTATCATGGAAAGGACCACAACGGCCATGTCTGTTTCGGGGGATTCCAAAACGGTCCTGACGCATTCCGAAAACCCTTCGGGTTCATTGATGACCTGGGCCGTCAGGTCTACGGGATTTCTTGAAGATCCGAAAGAAGGGATAAATTCTTCTATTTTTTCCCGAACGCCTGTCGAGAGCTCAGGCACATCGAGTCCCTGCTCCCACGCCCGGTCGGCCATGATGATGCCGGCGCCGCCCGAGGTTGTAAGGATCCCGAGTCTTTTCCCCCTGGCACGCGGGAGCACTCCGAAAACCTTTCCCAGGTCGACGATGTCTTCCACATCATCGATCTCTATGGCTCCATATTGCCTGAGAACCGTTTCCCAGACTTTTTTGTCCCCCGTTATCGCTGCGGTATGGCTTTTCGCCGCCTCCTGACCTGTCGGGCTGCCGCCGACCTTGAGAACGGCCACTGGGACACCCTTCCTTTCGGCCTTTCTGAGCAATCCGATCAGGCGGCTTCCCGTCCTTATACCCTCGAGGTACAAAACAAGCAGACGGACTTCGGGGTCTTCCAGAAAGGCGTCTCCAAAGTCCACCACATCAAGGTCAACCTGGTTGCCTGTGGTCACTACGTACCTGAACCCCACGCCGCGTTCGGAGGCCATGGCAAAGGAAGCGTACCCGAAGGCCCCGCTCTGGGATACGTAGGCCACATGTCCCTTCGGCCGCTTTTCCGTATCCAGGGAAGCAGAAAAACTCAGGGGAACGCCCGACACAAAATTGACAAGCCCCTGGCAGTTGGGACCCAGAATCCGGGTCGGCCCCCGCTTCACTGCGGCCGTGAGCCTGTTTTGGCCCTCGAAATCCTCGCTTTCCGCGAAACCGGATGAAAAAATGACGGCAAAGGGAACACGAAGGTTGTTACACTGCTCCACGATTTCGGGAACGATTTCCGCCCTCACACCGATCAGGGCGACATCCGGGACTTCGGGCAGGCTTTGCAGATCCCGATAGCAGGTCAAATTGTCAATACGGTCGTATTTCGGATTCACCGGATATATCCTGCCCCCGTAGCCAAACCGTTGAAGCAGCTTCAACGGCCGCCCGGAAATGCTTTCAAGATTTTCTGAAGCACCGACGATTGCAACGGATTCAGGCTCGAATAACTTTGCAAGATCCGGGTAAACGGTCATTGCGCCTTCCTCCTTTTTACTCCCGTTTTGGACCGATCGTCACCGCGAGAGAGCGTCCAATACCTTCAACTTCTACTTCTATCCTGTCGCCGGGATAAACGGGACCCACGCCTGAAGGCGTTCCTGTGAGCACGACATCGCCCGGCTCGAGGGTCATGAAGGTGAGGATGTGAGCGAGGATCTTCTCAACGGGAAAGAGGAAATCATCGGTTCGTCCATCCTGTCGAATTTCATTGTTCACCTTCGTCCTCACGGCCACGTTTCCGGCGTCAAGTTCTGTTTCGATCCACGGCCCCAGGGGGCAGAAAAGATCAGCGGACTTCGCCGCCGCCCACTGGAGGTCCTGCCGCTGTTTGTCCCGGGCAGTCATATCAAGACCCGCCGTGTACCCGAGAACGCCTTCCATAGGGTTTTTGAATCCCGGTTTCATCCGCTTGCCGATGACCACGGCGAGTTCTCCCTCATAGTCAAATTCTTCCGTAAATGAAGGATAGGGGATCACGCTGTCCGGATCCGCCAGGGCGTTGGGACCCTTGAGAAAAAGCCCCGGTTCCGTCGGCAGCGGTCCCTTGTCGTAACCCGCTTCCTGAATGTGTTTCAGGTAATTGAGACCGACACAAATGATTTTTGAAGGAAGGGCCGGCGCGAGAAGCTTCGCATCCTCAAGCCTGAGGGGTTCGCCCGAGGCATTGCCTTCCGGGGTTTCCCTGGGATAAAGCAAACCGCCTCTCACAGCACCCCAGAGGGCTTTCCCCTTTTCATCGGATTTTCTGGTGAATCGTGCAATTCTCATCGGCAGTCATCCTTCCCTTTCCCTTTTGGTTTACCAGGCGTTTCGGTAGATTCTTTCTATATCCTCCACGGTGAACGTCTTCGGGTTATTTCCGAGCAGCCGAACTTCACGGGAGGCGGCAAGCGCCATCCTCGGAAGTGCCTCCTGCGGGATCCCGAGATCCCTCAATCTCGAGGGGACACCAGCATCACGAGCGAAAGAGGTCATCAGCGAGAGGGCATCACAAGCCTTCTCGCAGGCGTCCCCCCGCAGCCGCTGTTTTCCCGAGGCATCCCTCATGGTGTCGGAAAGCAGGGCAAACAATGCTTCATTGCCCTCCAGATTCGCCTCCATGACGGAACGGAGCATCACGGCATTGGCGGTCCCGTGGGGAAAGTGGAATTCTCCTCCAAGAGGGTAGGCAAGGGCATGCACCGCCGCCGTTCCCGCCATGGCGAAGGCCATCCCCGCGAGGAGGCTGCCCAGGGACATATTGTAACGCGCCTTCCGGTCATGGCCGTCTTTGAGGCCCCTTTGCAGAGAAGGGAAAATTTTCCGTACTGCGGCGAGGGACAATTCGCGGCTGAAAGGATTGGCGTTTACGGACAGAAAGGACTCGACGGCATGGATGAAGGCATCTACACCCGTGTTGGCTGTCACCCCCGCAGGCAGGTCGTGGGTAAAAACAGGATCCACGATCGCCGCGTCAGGCATCAAAAAAGTGCTCACAATCCCTTTTTTCACTTGTTCGTCTGGGAAAGTAAAAATGGCGACGGGTGACACCTCGGAACCGCTTCCCGCTGTCGTAGGCATCATAATGACAGGAAGCCCCTTTCCAGGCACACGGTCCCTTCCCACCATTGACATGACGTCCACCCCGCCCTTGGCAAGGATCGAGACCACTTTCGTAAAATCCATGGTGCTGCCTCCGCCAAGTCCGACAAGAACATCAACACCTGCTTCTTTGACCTTTGCGGCTACGCCTTCAAGGATTCCCACAGGAGGTTCCGCGGGGATTCCGTCGAAAACAACCGGGCTGTATCCGCTTTCTTCAAGAATGCGGACAACGATCTCCCGGATCGTCGACTTCGACAGGGTCCGACCCATCATGATTCCGGGTTTTTCCACCCCGAGAAGGGACAAGACATCGACGATTCGCCTTGACGAATCTTCTCCGAAGATTACTCGTCCCGGCGCCGAGAACGTGAATAACTGTTTGTCCATTAAGATCCCCTTCCTTCCGGTCATTTCAGCAAGCACCGGTTCAGGGTTTTCCGGCGATCGCTTCGGTCCGGATTGTTTCAGCATAACCGAAAGAGGCTCTGCGGCGAAAGCCCTTCACGTACGGACGGCACCGCCCGCCATTTGCTTTCACACGGGGGAGATTGTAAAATACTTCCAGAATACGTAAAAAGGGAGGTTCGATTCATGGGAAAGGTAGCCGAACTGTTCCAGAGTGCGGACTGGAAATCGGAAAAACACGTCCCGGTTATTGAATGTCCCGATACCGTCACAGCCGGTGAAACATTCCAGGTTAAAGTCTCTCTCGGGAAAGAGATCGCCCATCCCAACACGACGGAACACCATATCCGGTGGATTCAGCTTTTCTTCAAACCAGAAGGCGAAAAATTCGCCGTCCAGGTCGGCAACTTTGAATTCACCGCCCACGGTGAATCCGTAGATGGCGCAAACGAGGGCACCGTGTACACAAACCATTCCGTCACAGCGGAAATGGCGACGAAAAAACCCGGCGTCCTGTACGCGACGGCCTACTGCAACATTCATGGTTTCTGGGAAAACTCGAAAGAAATCACGGTCTCTTGAACAATCAGGGGAAATCACCCGCATAAAAGTGGCGGCTTTTCAGGCCGCCACTTTTACTTCCCTTCGCATCCTCCGGGTCAGTCTTTCGTTTTTTCGATCGCCCTGGCGAGACGCATCGCCGCCTCTTCAAGTTCGTCCCCGGCAGCGAAAGTAAAGCAGGCCCGAAGATTTTCGGTACCTCCTCCATTCGGGAAGAAGGCATCACCAACAACAAAGGCGACACCTTCCTCGATCGCCTTTTCGAAGAGCTCGCGGGAATCTATGCCCGGAAGGGTGAGCCAGTAGAAAAACCCGCCTTCGGGCGTTTCGTACAAGGCGTCTTGTGGCAGGTGTTTCCTGAACGCCGTTTCCATGGCGTCGCGTTTTTTCCTGTAATGATCGATGATTTTCGGGAGGAACCTCTCCATGTGCCCGAGCCGGCAGTATTCGTACACGAGGGCCTGGGACACGGTGCTTGTGCAAAGGTCACTCCCCTGTTTCACCATGACCATTTTCCTGATAACGTCCTCGGGCCCCGTGACCCAGGCGACGCGTGTACCGGGTGCCAGGATCTTGGAAAAGGAGCACGCATAGGCCACCAAACCTTCCCTGTCCATGGAAAACAGTGTCGGTTCGTGTTCGCCTTCGAACCTGAGATGCCCGTAGGGATCATCTTCAAGGATGGGAATGCCCCAGTGTGACGCCACGTCCAGGAGCGTTTTCCTTCGTGCCGCAGAAAGGGTATAGCCCGAGGGGTTCTGGAAATTGACGATGGAATAGATGAATTTCACCTTTTTCCCCTCCGCCTCGGCGCGCTCCAGCTTTTCAGGCAACAGGTCGACACGCATGCCATCCTTGTCACAGGGAATGGTCACGAAAGAGGCCTGCCGGTTCCGCAGCACATGGGTGGCCCCGGGATAGGTGGGTTCCTCGACGACCACCGCGTCACCCGGGTTGAGCAGCACCGCGCCCAGAAGGTCCATAACCTGTTGGGAACCGGTGGTAACGAGCATTTCGTCGGGACTCACCTTGCGATCCATCCGGGGGGCCATCCACTCCGAGATGAATTCTTTCAGCGGTTCATATCCTCCCGTCGTCCCGTACTGGAGGACGTCCCGCCCCCGTTCCCCGATAATCGCCGAAGCTTCCTGGAATTCCTCAACGGGGAAGATCCTCGGGTCAGGGTTCCCGCCTGCAAGGGATATCATGCCCGGTTTTTTCGTGTATTTCAACAGTTCCCTGATGGGAGAAGGCCTGAGTGCCCTCGCCACGTTGGAATAGAGGGTTTCCCACACCTGCTGGGACACGCTTCATCACTCCTTTTGAAAGTTTCGATTCGGGTCGTCTTTCAGTCTAGTGCAATTATGCACAAGTGTGAACCCTTTATGGTTTTATGACCACGATCGTTCCAGGAAGTGTTTCGTCAACGATCTCGAGCAGGTGCTCGTTTTTCATCCGGATACATCCCTCGCTGGCGCGTGTCCCTATCGACGCCGGATCGTGGGTCCCGTGAATTCCTATCCCCTTCCACCCGGTCTCGAGACGGATGAACCAGGGTCCATACGCGCCGGCAACGGGGCCCTTGCCGTCGCCAAAATCATGCACCCAGTGCCGCGAGTCGTGAATGCTGACAACTTTGAAAACCCCTTCAGGAGTCCTCATGTCCCCCACGCGCTGCTTGTCTCCCGGATTTTTCCCGAGGGCCACACCGAAACGTGCGAGCTCGCGTGTCCCCGAGTACTGGATCAAGGTGAAACGGGATTTCTCGATGAGGATCCACCGGGAATCAGACAGATTCCACTTCTCGACGAAATCCTCCAGAAGGAAGGGTTGCGGGATTTGGGCCGGAATCCCGCCGGAGGCAGAGGCCGCCACGGGGGCCGAAATCGCCGTAAGGGCAAAGAAAAACACCACGACAGCGGTAAAAAGTCTTTTTTTCTTCATTGCATGGCTCCATTCATCTGGCTCTGGACGGACTGGATGATGTCCGCGATGAGACCGCCGATAACGGGCAGCTGCAGGGAAAGCAAGGGTTTGAGCAATTCCACGATGATATATCCAACGACGACGGTCAAGACCGTCAGGCCGATGGCAAAACCCAGGCCCCTTGCGACTCCGACGAGAAAATTTCTCCACAGAAGCTTCCACGGGTTTTTCATCATTTCCACGAATTCATAACAGCGATGGTCTTCCAGGATTTCTGAAATCTTTTTCTCCAGCGACGTGGCATCCTCTTTCGGTTCAGACGGTTTTTTGGACACTGCTCTCACTCCTTCAAGTTCCGCCTCACTTCTTGCAAAGCAAAACTTCCACGGCGAACCGCGGGGGTTCCCGCAAAACGGCTTGGTTATTACCGAAAAATCATGCCCGCGGCAACGGAACCACATTCCGAATGGATTCCGAAGGCTGGTGTAACCTCCGGCACAAAGTCGGGCATTTCCCCGAGGATCCGTTCAATTCTTTCATCAAGACCCGACGCTGTTTCCTGAGCCTGGGCACGAACAACAAACCGCATCCCGGAGCCTTCTTCGCCTCTGGTCTTCACCCGGGGGGGACCCTGTGGAGGCTGTTTCCCCGACCCAAGGTCCGCCCGGCGGCGACGGCCCTTCCCGGGTGTCGATGATAACGATGGGCTTGAGATTCAGGATTCGTACCAGAAGCCCCTGCGGTGCCGAAAGGTTTCGCAACGATCACGTCGGCATTCCCCGCCGGTCGGTCAAATCCGCAGAAAAACTGCGAGAAAATCAGGCCGGAGTTTCCCCTGGCCCCTGAAAAGACTGCATCGAACCTGCAGATGCTCACCCTGGACAGAAAAGGGAACACTGAATCAGCCGAGACGCGCTCCATCGTGGCGGTGAGATTGCTCCCCCTGTCTCCATCGGGTACGGGAAAGAGGTTCATTTGGTTCAGTTTTTCCTTTCGACGATCCAGCGCCTTGGTACCCAAAAGAAACCCGGTGTGCAAACGGTATCCGTCGAGAACGCGAATTTTCATGAAATGAATCCTCCCCCGGCAGGGATGACAAAACCACCTGTTTCAAAATGGAAGGGTGCTGAAAAAGAATACCAAATATCGTCGTTTCGTGCCGGATCGGCACCTTTTCCCCTGAAGGTGCCTGTATACTGGGACATTGAAACCGGCATACAAAAAACATCCGAAAGGAATCCGCCTGGAAATGGAAAGCACCGACCGGAAACGGGCGCACCGCCGGGCCGTTAACGCCTGGTGCGTTTACGACGCGGGAAACTCCGCCTTCGCCACGACCATTATCGCGGCGGTTTTCCCCGTTTATTTCAGCATCATTGCGGCTTCTCTGGAGGAAGGCCTGCCGTCTGCCTTTTTGGGTTATGCCTCCTCTGGGGCGATGTTGCTGACGGCTTGTTTTGCCCCTTTTCTTGGAAGCATATCGGACGTCTCGGGAACAAGAAAGCCCTTTTTGGCCTTTTTTACCACCCTTGGGATTGTCACGACGGGGCTGTTGTTCACCGTCGGTCACGGGGACTGGCTCAAGGCATTGTTTCTTTACGCCGGCGGTACCGTCGGTTTTTCGTCCTCCATGATCTTTTACGATTCCCTTTTGCCGCAACTGGCCGAAAAGGGAAATACCATCGACGAGATTTCCTCCCGCGGTTATGCTTTCGGCTACATTGGAGGCGGGACCCTCCTTGCCATAAACATTCTGGGCATCATGCTGCTGCCCGGGACCTCGGGATACCGGGTTGCCTTCCTTTCCGTCGCCTTCTGGTGGTTCCTTTTTTCCATACCCGTCTTCAGGCACGTACCCGAGCCGCCTGTCGTTGACCGCGCGGCCGACGGCGCGGCTGTCACGATCGGAAAGGGCGTTGCCAGGGTCATGGAAACCTTCCGGGAGATACGCCGGTACCGGGATCTCTTTCTCTTTCTGGTCGCTTTCTGGTTGTACAATGACGGTGTCGGAACCATCATGAAACTGGCGGCAATTTATGCGGCGGGCCTGCTGTTCAGTCCGCTTTCAATCATCGGGGCTCTTCTTGTGACCCAGTTTGTCGCAGCCCCTTTTTCGATCCTTTTCGGAAAACTCGCCCGCCAAATCGGCGGGAAGCTGGCTATCAGCGCGGGTTTGATCTGGTATTGCCTTGTGACCGGAGGTGCCATGTTCATGACTTCATCCTGGCATTTCTGGATCCTCGCAGTCGCCGTCGGGATTGCCCAGGGCGGCGTCCAGGCCATAAGCAGGAGTACCTACGGACTTATGGTCCCAAAGGGGAAAAGCGCGGAATTCTTCGGCTTCTATGATATTTCCAGCAAGTTTTCGGGAGTCGCCGGACCATTGTCTTTCGGAATCATAACCCAATACACGGGGTCCCCGCTGCCCGGGATAGGAACGCTTCTGCTTTTCTTTCTCGGCGGGCTTTTGGTTCTTCTGAAAGTGGACATCGAAAAAGGACATGCCGCAGCCAGTAATAAAACAGAAAGGGGAGGTTCAAAGCGTTATGGAGATAGGGATTCATGAAGCTGTTTTCGAATTGTTCCCGGAATTCACCCGTGGTGTCGTCCTCGCGGAAAACATCGACAATTCCGGCAAAAGCGCCGAACTCGAAGAAATGCTTCGACTTCTCGAGGGGAAAATCCGTACTGACGGATCCCTCGAAAATTTCAAGGAACACCCGAAACTCGCGTCATGGATGGAGGCTTTCCGGACGTTCGGAGTCAATCCAAATGCCTGCCCGCCCTCGATACTCAATCTCGTGAAGAGGATCCGAAAAGGCACGAATATCCCCTACATCAACACTGTGGTTTCTTTGATCAACAGGACGAGCCTGAAACATCTCGTCCCGTGCGGCGGTGATGATCTCGCGTCCGTTTCCGGGGATCTGAGACTCTGTCGGGCGAAGGGGAATGAAACATACAGGCCGCTGGGGAAACCCGATGCAATAGAAGCCCCAAAGCCGGGCGAAATCATCTACCAGGACGAATCAAGCGGGAACGTTCTGTGCCGGGCCTGGTGCTGGAGGAACAGCGATACCACAAAGATCACGGAGGACACCACAATGGTGGCGCTGAATGTCGATGGCCTGCCGCCAATGACCGGCGAACAAATCCACCAGGTGGCGGCAGACCTCGCGAAGGCCCTTGAAAAGTATTGCGGAGCCACAACAAAGATCCGCTTTCTTGACGCAGTCAACCCGTCGTTTTCGTTTTGAAAAGAAAGTACTTCCAGCCCTGATGCAAAAAGCCGGAAAAAGGGGGTGCCATGGTGTGAATGCTTTGCTGCAGCCGCTTCTGGGAGGAATTTTCATGGGAATGGGCGCAGGGTTTCTTGCCTACGCCTATGGTGACAAAATTTGGGGACGCCGTGACAAAAAGCGCAGGAACGAGACGGCCGCCCCGAAAGGTTTTTACGATCCACGGACAGCCGGCCCCACCAGGAAACAGGTACGCCTCAAAAGGGCGGTTTGGGCGGGTATCGGCGTAGGTGTGATGTTCTTTTTCTATTTCGCCAACAGGTAAGGATTGAATCCGGAATTTCTCATTTTTCGAATACAGGAAACATCAGCGACACAGTAACCGGGTTGGAAAGAAAGGATGTTGATTCATGACCGCTTTGTCTATGGAAGGTGAAAATAGTTCCATCATCCCCGAGAGATCGGAAGTCCCCAAAGATGAGACATGGCGACTTGAAGACCTTTTCGGGAGCCCCGAAGAGTGGGAAAAGGCCTTCGAAAAGGCGGAAGACATGGGTAAGGAGCTCGCCTCGCGAAAGGGAAGCCTGAAAGAAAGCGCACAAGGACTTCTTGAAGGACTGCGCCGGGCCGACATGCTGGAGGAACTGGTAGACCGGATCGTTGTCTACGCCCATATGCTGAGCCATCAGGACACCCGTGATTCCACAGCACAATCGATGGTCGCCCGATCAGTCTCCCTCGCCGTCAAGACAGGGGAACGGACTTCCTTTATCGTGCCTGAAATCATCGAGGCGGGCCCTGCGAAAATCGAAGGGTTCATGAAGGAATGCAAAGATCTTGGACACTACCGGTTTCTTTTGGATGACATATTCAGGCAGAGCGGCCACCGTCTTTCCGCGGAAGGAGAGACCCTCCTGTCTGGCGCCGGGGAAATCGCCCAGGCTTCGGAAAATGTTTTCAGCATGCTCACGAACGCCGACATAACCTTCCCAGATATTACCGACGGGAAAGGGAGAAAACACCCCCTCACTCAGGAACGTCACGGCACATACCTGATCTCGGAAGACAGAACCCTCCGGGAAAACGCTTTCAAGACACTCCACCGCAGGTTCGGCGATTTCAGGAACACTCTTTCCGGGACACTGAACGCCGTGTTGAGGAGCGCCGCCTATTTCGCCAAAAGCAGAAAATACGGTTCGACACTTGAAGCAGCCCTCGCACCTGATGCGATACCCACAGAGGTGTATCAAGGCCTCATCGACACCGTCGGAAGGTACCTGCATCTTCTGCATCGGTACGCGTCGCTGAAAAAACGTGCGCTGAAACTTGATTCGCTTCACATGTACGACATGTACGTCCCGCTGGCACCGGAACCATTGCGGGACATCCCCTACGAAGACGCCTGCCGCCTGGTCACCGGGGCACTCGAGACGCTGGGAACGGAATATGTCACATGGCTGGATGAAGGATTCAGGTCACGATGGATAGATGTCCGGGAAAACCGCGGCAAGCGTGGGGGTGCATACTCGTGGGGCTCTTACGGCGTTCACCCTTTTGTGCTTCTCAACTACAACGGCACCTTCAGGGACGTCTTCACCATTGCCCACGAAATGGGTCATGCCCTGCACAAGGCCTACACTGACCGCAAGCAACCCTTTGTCTACTCGGGGCACAGCATATTTACCGCTGAGGTAGCCTCCACGACGAACGAGATCCTGCTTCACAGGTCACTCCGCACCCAGGCGGAATCTCCGCAGGAAAAACTCTATTTTGCTCAAGTATTGCTCGAACAGATCCGGACCACCTTCTTCCGGCAGACCCTCTTCGCCGAATTCGAACTGGCCGTTCACGGTTTGGTCGCCGAAGGCGGGGCCCCGACAGCCGATACCTTCTGTACGCTCTGGCACGAGTTGAATGAAAAGTACTACGGGCCGGATCTGGTCATTGACCGGGAACTGGAATATGAATGGGCGAGGATTCCCCATTTCTATTCCCCCTTCTACGTGTATCAGTACGCCACCGGATACGCGGCCGCGACAAAGCTGGCTTCGGCCATCGTGAACGAAGGGGCTCCCGCCGTCGACCGATACATCGCTTTTCTGGAAAGCGGCAAGTCCGGTTACCCCGTCCAACTGCTGAAGCGGGCCGGCGTTGACATGACTTCGCCGGACCCTGTAGAAGCCGTCGCGGCCCTGTTTGAATCAACCATGGAAGAACTTGAAAGGATGCTCAAAGAAACCGAAGGCTAACTCGAGGACCTCTTCGACGCTGAAGGGAAGGCGATGAAGAGTGCAATATTTCCGGTACAGGTTCCTGAACCTTCGTGACCAGGCTTCACAGGGGCTGCTTCAGATCGGACGCGGCCTGCGTTCCAGAAATTACCGGCTGTTTTTCTTCGGCCAGAGCGTTTCACTCATCGGCATCTGGATGCAACGCGTTGCCCTGAGCTGGCTCGTATACCGTCTCACCGACTCACCGGTTGCACTTGGTCTCGTAGATTTCACCGGACAGATCCCCGTTTTCGCCCTGAGTCTTTTCACCGGCCTGTGGATAGACCAGGTAAATTTGAGGACCCTTCTTCTGGTCACCCAGGTTCTCGCGCTGCTTCAGGCGCTTTTGCTGGCGACACTGACTTTGACCGGCTCGATTCTATACTGGCACATCATCGTTCTGAGCGCCTTTTTGGGCATCATAAACGCCTTTGACATGCCGGGACGGCAGGCTTTCGTCATTCATCTCGTGGAAAGGCGTCAGGACCTGGGAAACGCCATCGCGCTGAACTCGTCGCTATTCAACATTGCAAGACTCGTGGGGCCGTCCGTTGCAGGAATGGTCATCGCCTTTATGGGTGAAGGGATCTGCTTTCTTTTGAACGGCGCCAGTTTTCTCGCCACCCTTCTCGCCCTGAAAGCCATCAGGGTGCCGAAAAAAGAAACAGCAAGACTCCCGAAAGCGGGGCTTTCGGGAGTCTTGGAAGGACTTTCCTATGCCTTCGGCCATCGTCCGATCAAGGCAATCCTCTTGCTTCTGTCCCTTTTAAGTTTCACGGGCCTTCCCTACCTGGCGTTGATGCCCGTTTTCGCCAGGGATATTCTCATGGGAGGGCCGCAGACCCTCGGTCTTTTGCTTGCTGCTTCCGGCCTCGGCGCCCTCGTGGCGGGAGCTATCCTGGCGGCCCGGGAAAGGCCCATCGGGCTGGGGAAAACAGTTGCCACGGCGGCGATGATCTTTGGAGCGGGCCTTTCTGCTTTCGCCGTTTCGCCCGTTGCAGCCGTCTCCACTCCCCTGATGGTCATCGTGGGGTTCGGGTTCGTGCTCACCGTCTCCTCCTGCAACACGTTGCTCCAGACGCTGGTGGAAGACTCAAAGCGTGGCCGCGTCATGAGCCTCTACGTCATGGCCCTCATCGGAATCGGACCCATCGGAAGTCTCCTCGCGGGCTTTCTGGCTCGTTTCCTGGGAGCACCGACGACGCTTTTCCTGGGTGGTCTGGCCTGTCTTGCAGGAGGCCTCCTTTTTGCCAGAAGTCTCCCCCTCTTGAGACTCGAAGCCCGGAAGATGCCCGCCTATGCCGCCATTCTGGCCGAGCGGGAAGCCGGGGCCCCGAAGGCCTGATTCTTCAGGAACCTTCGCCGAAAAGCTCCTGGAAAATCTCGTCGACCTTTTCCATTCGGTTAATCCGCGAGACATTTGAACCGCAAAAGAAAAGGCCTTCTTCGTAATTCCCGCGGAAAGCGTCCACCAGGGCCTGGGCAATGCAGAAAGCCTTGCGTTCATTCCTGTAGGCACAATGGGAGAGGCAGTTTGCGAAGCAGGGCTTGCTCTTGACCCGCTCCTGGAGGTATTCCTTTACAAAGGGAGTCCGCAGCACCCTTCCCGGAATGCCCACGGGACTCTTGATAACGACCACATCTTCGGCCTTCGCATTTATGAGCACGTCCTTGAACCCCTGGCTCGCGTCACCTTCCACAGTCGTGGCAAACCTGGTCCCCAACTGGACGCCCCTGGCACCGAGGCTGAACATGCGCTCCATGTCATCCCGATCCCAGATCCCGCCTGCAGCGATGACCGGGATGTCCACCTTGGCTTCTTCCTCCAGGTAAGCAACGAGCTCCGGGATGATATGTTCCAGGGAGTAGGCTTCGTCGTCCACCTGCTGCTGCCTGGTTACCCCGAGATGCCCACCGGCATAAAGGGGTGTCTCCACCACAAATCCGTCGGGGAGTCTGCCGTAGTGCTTTTCCCATCGGCGATTGATGATTTTCGCAGCCTTTGTGGAGCTCACAATGGGGACCAAGGCCACATCAGGGTATCCGGCGGCGATTTCGGGAAGCCTGAGGGGCAGCCCCGAACCTGAAATGATGACGTCCGCACCGCCCTCGCAGGCGGCCCTGACATGATCCTCATAGTCCGTCAGGGCGACCATGGCATTGACGGCGATAACACCAACGGGTGCAATGCTTCTTGCCAGGGCGATGTCATCGCGTATGACCTTCTTGTTGACCTCGAAATAGTTTTTCCCGTCATACAACGGGGAGCACACGGCGAGGCCGACGCTGGCGATGGTCCCGACGCCACCGGCCTTGGCGACGGCACCGGCAAGCCGAGGCCCCGAAATCCTGACTCCCATTCCACCCTGAATCAGGGGATATTTGCTTTCATGTTTCCCGAGTCTCAACTTGGGCCATTTTCGGGAAGCTTCCTTCACGGCAAAACCTCCAGTTTCATCAGGCCTCTGTTTGAGCAACCAGGCTCAAACAGGGCAGGCTCGTGATTCTCTGTTCCTGTTTTTTCTCATACTGGGTCAGCATGAGCTCGAAATTCTTCATGACATTTTTGATATACCTCGTCCCGTTTTTGCCGAGGTACATGGCCAGGGCTTCGGAAATGTTGCCGTCACTGGAATTTAGGTAACAGGAAAAAATGTAGGTCCCCGCCAGGATGTTGTTGCGCGGCTGTATGAGGTCTTCAAGGGTCTCTATCTCACTGAAGGCTGAACGCAGGCCGGTTTTGTGGGCGCTCCAGTTTATCTGCATGAGCCCGTAGGCGTAGCGTGACCGGGCCTTGTAACGGACGGTGGATTCCTTGATGATGATTGCCGCGATGAGGAACGGATGAACACCAAACTCACCGGAAGCCTCCAGAATGTATTCCGCAAATTTCGCGGCGGCATATTCACCAAGTTCCGGGTTGGCCTTCATGAATCTGTTAATGATGACAACTTTCTTGCCTTCCCTTGTGTCGACCGGATCAGCGGCCTTTTTCTCTTTAGCAGGCTCTTCCGTCGGGATCCTGCCGTATTCATCACCTTCGGCAAATCCGGCTCCAGCCAACGAAAAAAGGAGCAGCAAAACACACAAAAACAATACAACGGGGGCTTTTCGCTCTCGTCTTTTCAATTTTGGGGGTCTCTCCTTCTTCGTTCAATATGGATCAGCGTCGAGTTTACCTCATGACCATGCAAAGGGGCAAGCCGTTATGAATCGCCCGGCTTGCCCCGGCCTTCTGTCTTTGCTACGATCGGGCTTACCCCAATAGTGCGCTTGGAACAAAAAGGATCCATCCGTCCCAGCTCTTTTCGGCCTGAACCTTTACCGTGTCAGCCGAAAAGGACATGCCGTCCGGAATCCAGAGTTTCATGCTATCGTGTTCAATGACAGTATAACCGCTTTTGTCCTCAGGTTCTCCGCCCTCGACGAGGGCGACGGGAATCCTGCATCAACCGCTTCCCATGGTCGCACGGACGATGTGTCCCGTGTTGCCCATGGATTCAAGGATGTTTTTCGCCTTCCCACTCATGTTGATTCCAAGTGTTGTCATCAAACAAACCTCCCCGGAACAAATTCATCAGATTGACGTCATTATACCCATATATAGTATTTACATCAAGGGAAAGATCATTTCCCCATGATTTCTGACATCCGAACCCGCAAATTTTCCTGAAATATGGCAAAAATAGAATCGGTTGTGAGAAAATGACCGGTAAAATCAAATTTTTCGCTTCTGGATGGATTTTTAGATATTATCGTTTTTTCAAGCTGGATATATAATATGTGCGCATATTAACATTAAGAAGGAGGGAAGTGCGAATGAGAAAACTTGTCATGGTTGCGCTTCTGTTTACACTCCTTTTCGCTTTTGCATCGCAAGCGGAAGCAGAGGTCAGGGGGCACGACATCGTTGGTGCCTACGGGTGGCACTATACTATTGTGTGGGACGGCTGGCGAGGGGATCTTACCCTGCTTTCAGGCGTCGATACGGCAACTCTTGAAAAAGACGGCGTTGAATATACCGTCCGCTACGTTCTTCTCGAAAACCCGCAGACTACGATCAACGGACGCCAGGGACCGGGTTACAATGGGAAACCCTCAACCTTGAACCACAGGATTATTTTTTGGGTAGATTTCAACAGGACGCCGGGAGACACATCCGACGATCAGCGTTTCGAGGGGTACTTCATGACACAGACGAAAGATGCCATGGCGGGCATAACCTGGTGGGACAACATCCCCTTTGGTTTTTACGCCGTGAAATCAAGCGATATTCCCGGTTAAAACCGGAGAACCCGGCATCATGGAAAGAAAGCGCCGGCCCCGTCGTGCGCTTTCTTTCCGTGTCTGCAGTCGGGTTCAGGTTTGGTGGATGCAATGAAGACATGTGAACTTATCATTGAAGACAAGGATTTGATTGCCGTTTCGAAACCGGCGGGAATGCTGGTTCACCGAACACGGATCGCATCCGGCGAAGGCCCTTTTCTCCTTCAGCAGGTCCGTGACCTGACAGGCCGTTATCTTTACCCCGTGCATCGCCTGGACAGGCCCACCTCTGGCATTGTGCTTTTCGCCGCCACACTGGAAGCGGCGAGGGCCCTTTCGGAAAGTTTCAGGAACAATGCCGTTCGCAAAACCTATATCGCCGTCGTGAGGGGCTGGATTGAAGAACGGGGAAGCGTCGATTCGCCCCTGGACAAACCTTCAGACGGAGACACAGGGAAAGCAAAGGCCGGACGGGTCGCACCAAAGGACGCACTGACGGAATATATCCGCCTTGCGACGGTCGAGGTACCCTTTACCGTCTCGAGACATCCGACGAGCCGGTATTCCCTGGTCAGTGTTCATCCTTTGACCGGCAGGAGACACCAGATCAGGAGACATCTCCGGCGCATTTCGCACCCGGTCATCGGTGATGTCGAATACGGTGACGGTAGACACAACCGTTTTTTCAGAAGCCGTTTCGGCATCAGGCGCCTGCTCCTTCATGCCTGGAAGCTCACCATCCCTCACCCCCGCACCGGAAATCCCTTCACGGTCACTGACCCACCCGGACAGGACTTCCGGAAGGCCTGCACCTTTCTTGGCTGGGAAATCCCTGAGGAATAAGAAACGCACGGATCGGAGGCTCCGGGAATCCGGTAATCCTTCTGTGCCGTTATCACGTAAAATGGTGTTCAAGATCCGGCTGATACAAAACCCTGGAGGGAATATGGAAAACAATGCGTGCAGAGGACTTGCGGCCATTCTCCTTGCAGGCATTCTTTGGGGAACGATGAGCCCGGTCGGCAAGGTCCTTGCGGGACTCGGCACGGACATGCTCACCGTGGCTGTATTGCGGGCAGCCCTCATGGCTTTCTCAATTGGTATCTTTCTTGTTTTTGCAAATCCGGCGGCGCTTTTGATCCCTCTTGGGGCGACAATCCCCGTGGCGCTGATCTCGGCAGTCGCGATCCCCGGAATCTATGCTGCTTATTTCCTGGCCCTGAAGATGCTCACCGTTCCCCTGGCTGTGGTCATCTTCTTTTCACACCCTCTCATCACCGCCCTGGGTGCCGCTTTTGTAACACGGGAACCGCCGAAACCCGTCCACTTAGCCGCCGCCCTTCTTACACTGGTCGGTGTCACCATAGCCATTTCCCCTGGCTTTCACAACAAGGAACTCGAGTTCTCCTGGCGGGGCGTCTTCTGGTCCACGTTGGCAGCTACGGGCATGGCCGTCTATTCCTTGTCCGGAAGGCACATGACACGCTCCCGGAGCATGTCCCAGGTGTCCTTTTTCTTTTATGCCCAGGTATTCGGAACCTTCTGGCTCGTTTTGATCAAAACCTTCTTCTCAGGATGGGCGGACCTGGAGATTCTCTCCCGGACCCAGCTGCTGTGGATCCTCTATCTCAGTCTCATCGGCAGTTTCGTGGGCTATACCCTGTACTTTTTCGCGCTCCGGTCGATCCAGGCCCCGGCAGCCAGCGTGGTGTCTTCGATTGAAATCGTTGCGGCCTTTGTCCTCTCGGCGGTCGCACTGAAAAGGCCTCCTGCTTTTTTCGAAATCTTCGGCGGTCTTCTGATCATGACCGCCATTGCCATCGCCTCCTGGGAAACCTTCCTGCACAAATCGTCCGCGAACGTACCTCCAGGCGTATCAGTCCGCAAGGAAAACCTGTAAAAGAACTTTCTCGGTTCGCTTCATTGAAATCCGGTGGAACTCCTGCTTCTCTTTTCAAATTGTACGGAGTATTATAAAGACACGCACCCTGATAAAGCGGGAAACATACCTGACTGAAAGGGGGGGCACATCAAAACGAAGGGGCTACACCCTTTTTCTTATCCTGCGAAAACAAAGGAGGGGGAAATCATGAGAAAACTGCTCCTACTGGCAACAATCGCAGTTTTTGTCCTGCTTGTTCCATCACATTCTTTTGCCGCCGTCGAAATAAAGATCGGCCATGTCCTGAACACCGATCACGCATGGCATACAAATCTTGAGGGATTCGCAAAGGACGTGCTGGAACAGACCGACGGACGGGTGATCATCAAGGTATATCCGGGGTCGCAGCTCGGCAACGAAAAGGACGTAATCGAGGGACTGACGCTTCAGACCATAGACGGTGGGCTCATCGGCGGCGGTTCCTTTCAATCGCTCGACCCAAAATTCGGGATCGAAGCACTCCCCTACGCCTGGGCCGACCATCAGGCCGCCTACGCGGCAATGGACGGGGAAATCGGAGACATGCTGCTTGAAATACTCGATGCCAAGGGTATCACCGGCCTTGCCTGGTGGGAAAACGGATTCCGCCATATCACTAACAGCAAAAAACCCATCGTCGTACCTTCAGACATGAAAGGCCTGAAGATCCGGGTAACACCGGACAAGATGCGGCTTGACACGTTCAATACCCTGGGCGCGTCCCCGATGCCCATAGACTTCGGCGAACTCTACACGGCCCTTCAGCAGGGCGTCGTCGATGCCCAGGAAAACCCTCTGGCCATCATTTACTCCAGCGCATTCTACGAAGTTCAGGACTACCTTTCTTTGAGCGGCCATATCTGGGGTTCGGCGCTTTTGTGCGTCAACAATTCGGTCTGGAACCGCATTTCAGACGAAGACAAGGAAATTGTCACCAACCTTGCAGCGAAGTGGCGCGACCGGGAACGGGAACAGATCATGCAACAGGAGGAAGACTTCCTCATGAAACTGGAAGAAAAGGGCATGAAGATCAACGATGTCGACAAGGCCGCCTTCAAAGCTGCCGTCCAGCCGGTCTGGCAGGATTATGAATCAGTCTTTGGAAAAGAGCTCATGGACCTCGTGAGGAAATATGGTGAATAAGGTACTGGACCGAATTTTCGGGGCGGTGGAATTCCTACTTTCCATCGCCCTCATGCTTATATTTGCAGAGGTCGTCATAGAAGTGAGCACCAGGTACATATTCCTCACCCCCATCCCGTGGGGGGCGGAGTTTTCGAAGACGCTTCTCGTCTGGCTCACCTTCCTGGGATCCGGTGCCGCCATGCGCCGGAGGGAGCATATGGTGGTGAGCCTCGTCGTGGAGGCCATTCCCTCCCCGAAGCTGAAAAAAACGGTGGGAATCCTTGCGGACGCCGTAATACTCATGTTCCTTCTTATCGGCATATGGGGGGGATGGCAGGTCGTCATGCGGACGTGGCCCCTTAGGACGACAGCCCTGCAGATCCCGGCCGGCATCCTTTACCTGGCCTTCCCTGTGGGGTGCGTCCTCATGATCGCCGGTTTCAGGCCGTTTCCTTTCCTGAAGGACCGAAACGGGGAATGAGGTGCAACTTTCATGCTGACACTTCTGACCGTCATGTTCTTGGCACTGGCCGCCGGCATTCCCGTGGCTTTTGCTATTGCCATTTCAGGAACGGCTTACCTGATATTCGAATCAGCCGTCCCCCTGCTGGTGGTCGCCCAGCGTATGGTCGTCGGGGTGGATTCCTTTACTCTTCTTGCCATTCCCTTGTTCCTCCTGGCAGGCGGGCTGATGGCGGAAGGCGGCATTACGCCGCGAATCATGAAATTCGCCTCCACCCTCGTTGGTCACATCCCCGGGGGCATGGCGATGGTCATGGTCGTTTCCTGCATGTTTTTCGGGGCCATTTCCGGTTCTGGTGTCGCCGATGTAGCTGCTATCGGCTCGATACTTCTCCCCGTCATGAAGGAACAAGGCTACAAAAAGCCTTTCAGCGCGGCCCTTCTGGGGTGCTCCGGAGCCCTGGCGACGATCATCCCCCCGAGCATCGTCATGGTCATCCTCGGAGTCACTATGGGAACCTCTATTGGAAAACTTTTTTTGGGCGGCATCATTCCTGGAATCTTCGCGGGAATCGGGCTGATGCTCATCTCCTATGCCTTTGCCCTACGGGAAAAGTATCCCCGCCTGGACCGGTCGACCTGGCGTGAAAGATGGGCGGCTTTCAAAGGTGCCTTTCTGCCCCTTTTGGTACCTTTCATCATCCTCGGGGGGATACTTCTGGGCATTTTTACGGCAACCGAAGCCGGCGGCGTTGCAGCGCTCTACGCCCTCATCCTTTCGATGTTCGTCTATAGAAAAGTCACATGGAAAAAACTTTTAGAAATCTGCGTAGAGGTGGCCAGGATCAGTGCCGTTGTGCTTTTCATCATCGCTGCGGCGAATCTCTTCGGCTGGATTCTCGCCGCCGAGGACATTCCGCAGAAAGTGGCGGACTTTTTTCTTTCCATCAGCGGGAACTACTGGGTCATTCTTTTCCTTTTCAACATCCTCCTGATAATCCTCGGCATGTTCATGGAAACCATCGCCATCATCATTATCGTCATGCCCATATTCATGCCCATATTCATGCAGCTGGGGATGGATCCCGTTCACCTGGGAGTCATCGTCTGTGTGAACCTTGCGATTGGTGCCAACACACCGCCTCTGGGTGTCGACCTGATTGCGGCCTGTCGAATTGCGGGTGTCCGGTACGAGGAAAGTTTCAGGTTCCTGATGCCGCTTTACGCCGCAATGGTCCTCGTCCTGATCCTTCTGGTGACTTTTCCTCAAATCGCCTTGTGGATCCCCGATATGCTCATTGACTGAACCACCTGAACCGGGAAAGAACATACATAAAGGGCGTCCATTTTAAAGGACGCCCTGAATTTGTGGTGCGGAGGGGGAGACTCGAACTCCCACAGCCCGGAGGCCACCAGGCCCTCAACCTGGCGCGTCTACCTGTTCCGCCACCCCCGCTCGATTTCTGACGCGAAAGCAATTATATGAGAGATCCCTTCGGGCGTCAACCTCTTCATGGCATTAGCCCTGACAAAACATACAACCAAAAGGGAAGGCTTATCACCGAAAGAAGTGTCGACGCGGTGACAGTCTGGGCTGCGTATTCCACATCCATTCCCATTCCTTTTGCGACCACGAAGTTGTTCACCGCAGCCGGCATTGCAGAGACCAGAACCACTGCGTCCCTGAGCATCGTTTCGACGGGCCAGAGGGAAAACGCAAGCAAAACGAAGGCGGGATGAACAAGCAATTTGAACAGCGCATCAAACCAGGTGCTGCGAACCGCCCTGAAAAGATGGTTGAACTCGAGACTGGCGCCGAGGGCCAGAAGGGCTACGCCACTGGCCGTGTCACCAATGATCCGGAACGAAATGTCAATCGTTTCGGGAAGTTCCGTCACACCAAGCAACGAACCGGCAACTCCGAGAAAGCATCCCCATACCAAGGGGTTTGTCACCAGTCCCCGGGCCGTTTTCCCAATGGCTTTCAGGGATAGCCCCCCGGAAAGGGCAGCCTGGGCCCAGGTGAGGGAAATCAGGTTGTACCCGAGAAGCCCGACGGCCAAAAAAAGCGTCACGCTTTCGAGTCCGGGTTCCCCGAAGGCCAGTGTGACTGCAGGGATACCCATGAATATATTGTTGGACCTGATCGATACGAGAACCGTAACGGCCCTTCGTGTCCTTTTCTGGTCTTTTGTCAGGAAACGGGCCCCCAGCCAGGCAATGGCAGGAACGACCAGAAACGATACGTGGATGGCCCAGAAAAGGTTCGGATTATCGAAAATCCCTGAACCAACGCGCAGTGTCGTCCGGAAGAGAAGCACGGGTAACACCGTCCAGTAGAGGACGCCCGTCAGTTGACCGGCGGATTCCTTTGAAAGAAGCCCTATCTTCCGGATGACAAAACCCAGGCCGATGACAAAAAACAGGGGCAGGACCATGGGAAGGCCTTGCATAGGAACCTCCATTGAATGTTTTGGGGATCATCGTGAAGGTGGCCGTGAGCAAAGAGGGCCGCTTCCACACTTGATGTCCTGGGAGGGCCCCCCTTGCAGGTCTTTCGCGTTTCCCCTCTAGAAGCGGCGCTCCCTGATCCTTGCGGCTTTGCCGCTGCGCTTTCTCAGGTAATACAGCTTCGCTCTCCTGACTCTTCCGTGCCTGACCACCTCGATGCGGTCAACGGAGGGGCAGTGAACCGGAAAAATCCTTTCGACACCGATCCCGCCGGAAACTTTCCTCACTGTGAAGGTTTCCCTCACTCCACCGTGTTTCCTTGCTATGACAACACCTTCAAAAACCTGTATGCGTTCCCTGTTTCCTTCCGTCACCCGGACATGCACCTTGACGGTATCACCGGCTCGAAACTCGGGCAAATCCTTGCGCACAAACTTGTTTTCGACAAGAGCTATTTTCTGGTCCATCCTGTATCCCTCCCAGTAGGAACATTCATTCTATTCAACAACGGGAACATCCAAAAAACCGGTCCAGCGTGACCGCAAGACTGCCGAAAAGTGACAGGTCCAGCTCTCTTTCCTTGCCTTCGGCATCCCCCTTTGGGGAATCCGGGGACTGCTTCCGGCAACAACGGAAACAGAAAATAACGGGCTTTCCCTTTTCGAGGACTTCTCTTTTGACCCGTCTCAGGGCCGTGCCCAATCCATTTCGGAAATGTCCTTCGGGGACCACACATGGCTCAGCCTTTTCCCGCTTTTTTATCCATTCCGACGCGGTCTCGATCCCTCCTGCAGCTTTCAGGAAACCGGCCCAAACAGCTTCGGGGGATCGTTGTTTCAGCCTGTTCACACAATCCCGGGCTGCTTTTTCTCCCTTGACGGATACCAGGAACGCCTTTTTGCACCCCATAGCAGCTGCATCTTCTGCAAGTGTGGGAAGGACCCGCTCAGCAATATCTTCTTCATCGGGGTCGACATTGAAAAGGACGTAAACCCCTTTTCGGAGATAGGGCCGTATATCCGCATTCTCGAGAAGATCCGGCCTTCTTTCAAGGGTCCGCCTGATGGACTCCTGTCTCCTCCAAGAACTGACCGCCCCGTGATCACCGCTTAAAAGGACCCCGGGAACCTTTTTCCCCCGCCATTCCGCTGGTCTCGTGTAATGGGGCGTGTCGAGCATTCCCCTGAAAAAGGAATCCTCTTCAACAGCCTCTTTTTTCCCCACGACCCCGGATATATGCCTTGAAACGGCGTCCATCAGCGCCATCGCGGGAATCTCGCCTCCGGTCAAGACGAAATCTCCTATGGAAACCTCCAGATCCACGAAGGATTCGACGAATCTTTCATCAACTCCTTCATAGTGGCCGCACAGAAGGAGAAGGTGATCTTCCATCGCCAGTTCTTCAACAAGCGCCTCTTCCAACCTTTTCCCCTGAGGGCTCATGAGGATGACCTTTGAAGTGTTGCTTGCGGCGGCCTCGACAGCCCGTGCGAGAGGTTCCGCCATCATGACCATCCCACCGCCCCCATAGGCGTAATCATCGATCTGGTTGTGGGGAGCTTCGGAGAAATCCCGGGGATTCAGCAATTCGTGGCTGATCAGGCCTTTTGCGGTTGCTTTGCCGATGACACTGGTCCCGAAAAAGGGTCCAAAAAATTCGGGGAAGGCACTGATCACCGTGAATTTCATAAATCCCACAGTCCTTCGAGCAGGCGTACCGATATGATTCCCCTGTCAAGGTCCACCAATCTGACGACTTCCCTCACGGCTGGAAGCATTTTTTTTGAACCTTCAGGTGTTTCGACGACGTAGATATCGTTCCCTCCGGTGCGGAACACTTCGATGACGGAACCCAGTGTTTCACCGCTTTCCTCTTCTTTCACGGAAAGGCCGATAATATCGTCGACCCAGAACCCGTCATCAGGCAGAGGGACCCGGTCTTCCGGAGGGATCCGTACGAGGAGCCCCTTTATCGCCTCGGCCCCATTCCTGTCGACAATCCTTGCGGCCTTTGCCAGGTACTGGCCTTTCCCTTCATGAAACCGTATCGAAAGGATTTCCAGGCTCATTTTGTGTCCGCCGTCAGGGCTGTAAAGCTCCAGCCTCTCCATCTGTTCGAAGCGGGCGGGGAAATCCGTCAGCGGGACGATTCTGAATTCCCCACCGACGCCATGCGCTCCGGCGATCCTGCCGACGGTGACCAGTTCCATTGCGGACACGTTCACCACCTCAATCTTCCAGGATATCCACGTCCACCTTGTCTCCGGGCTTGACCGCCGCAGCCTTGGCGATCAGCCTGATTGCGTTGATTGTTGCTCCATGCTTGCCGATGACCCGACCGATATCCTCGGGGGCGGTCCTGACCGAAAGGTTTACCACCCCTGACTCTGTCCTTTGAGCCGTTATCCCGACCTCCTCCGGTTTCGTGACGATGTTTTTCACCACGAAACCCACAAGTGCCTCATAGTCAGGCATGGGCCTCGCCTACTGCTTTTTGCCGGCCGTAAACTTTTCCCAGACGCCGCACTTCGCGAGCAGGGATCTGGCCGTTTCGGAGGGACGTGCCCCGGTTCCCAACCAATACAGTGCACGTTCCTCTTCGATCTTGATCTCCGAGGGTTCTTTCATGGGATCGTAGGTGCCGATCTGCTCGATGTAGGCCCCGTCCCTCGGTGCCCGGTGATCGGCTACCACGAGCCTGTAAAAGGGTTTTTTCTTCCGCCCGAACCTTGCAAGCCTGATTCGTACCGCCATGTACATTGCACCTCCATTTTTCTGGTCATCCAGGACGGTCACATTCGCCTTTGATCTACAAGGCTAAAAGGGGAAACCACCCGGAAGCTTCATTCTTTTTCCGCCTTTGCCGAAACGTTTCATGAGTTCCTGCATCTGTTTGTGCTGGGCCAGCACCTGATTGACATTCTGCACTGTCGTCCCCGACCCTTTCGCGATTCGACGCCTGCGGCTCCCCTTGATGATTTTCGGGTTCCGCCGCTCCTCGGGAGTCATGGAAAGAATGACAGCTTCTATCCGCTTGATACGGTCCTGATCAACTTCGGTATCTGCGAGTCCCTTCAGCCTGTTTGCTCCGGGGATCATCTCTATGACCTTGTCAAGGGGGCCCATTTTCCTGAGCTGTCTGATCTGCTGGAGCAGGTCCTCCATGTCAAACCGTCCCTTGCGAAGGGATTTGGCCATCTCTTCAACATCGGTGCCCTCGGCAGCCTGCCGTACCTTTTCCGCCAGGCCCGCCACATCACCCATACCCAGGATTCTCTGGGCCATCCGTCCGGCGTCAAAGGCTTCCAGATCCTCTGTCCGCTCGCCGGTTCCGACAAATTTGACCGGAACATCCGCCACGGCCCTGGCGCTCAAAAGCGCACCACCCCGGGCATCTCCATCCAGCTTGGTCATGACAAGACCTGTCAGTCCAAGCCTTTCGTGAAAAGCCTTTGCCACCTCGACGGCTTCCTGGCCCGTCATGGCATCAAGCACCAGGAGGATCTCCCGCGGCTTGAGCACTCTTTTCAGATCTTCAAGCTCCGTCATCAGGGCTTCATCCATATGGAGACGGCCGGCCGTGTCGAAAAGGAGCACATCATACAACCGCTGTCGCGCATATTCATCGGCCCGCTTCACCAGGGCAACCACGTCTTTCTCTCCCGGCTCGGGTCCGTAAAAACCGATGCTTTCCTGGTTTGCCAAGATGGAAAGCTGCTCGACGGCGGCGGGCCGTTTCAAGTCACAGGCGACGACAAGCGGCTTGTGTCTGCCGGAAATGTTTTTGGCAATCTTGACACAGCTTGTCGTCTTGCCGGCTCCCTGAAGGCCCACGAGCAGGCAGCGTGTGGGAGGCTGGGAAGCATAATCCAGCCCGCCTTTTGTCTTGCCACCCATCAACTCCGTCATCTCCTCAAAGATGATGGCCTGCACCTGTTGTGCCGGAGTTATGGATTCCAGGACGGCCTTCCCCAATGCCCTCTCGCGGATACGAGCGACGAGGTCCTTGACGACCTTGTAGTTGACGTCTCCTTCGAGCAGCGCACGCCGGACCTCCCTGGCGGCTTCCGTTACATCCTGTTCGGTAAGCTTTCCCCTGTTGCGAAGTTTCCCAAAAACGCTCTCGAGCCTGTTTCTCAAAGAATCAAACATGCAGCTTGCCCGCTCCCCCCGTTTCCCCGGCTTCGACGAGCCCGCTCAGATCTTCGGCAAGATCCGCCGGAAGCGGCAGCCCCCTGTTGGTCCAGAGGCGCCTGAAACGCTCAAGCATCTCAATCAGCCGGCTTTCCCTTTCAAGGCAGCCAAGCAGTTCTTCAAGTTCTTCCAGGCGATCTTTGGCTCTCTGGAAAAGATCATGGACTCCCTGCCGACTCATCCCGAGAATCTCGGCAATCTCTGAGAGAGACCAGTCCCTCTCGTGATGCATGATGAAAACCTTTCGCTGCTTTTCCGTCAGGAGAGGCCCGTAAATGTCATACAGCCGATCGAGTTGTATTTTCTTCGATAATGTATCTTCCATGGCTGCTCTCCTCCTGTGGGCAGCGTGATTATAGGGATTCTGCAAAAAGGTGTCAAGGCCTATAACTTGACAGCGGCGGTTCATCACCGCCGCTGTCTTCTGAATTGGTCTGATAACACCTTGAAACCTGCAAACCTGTACTAGGCTTCTTCGTGCGTGTGGTTATGATTGTGGGTATGCCCGTGTCCGTGGGAATGGCCGGCTGCTGAAAAAGCCCGCGCCTCCACATCCCTCAGCAGGTCCCAGAGATCCCTGAGCGTTTCGCGTTTCTGTGCGATGATATGCTCCAGGGCATGAGCCGTCGACTCATCCTCGATCATGTGCCACCGGGCCGAGATATTGTTCATGGCCTGAAGCTCTTCTGACAACGTCTCCCGAAGAAGCTCGGCGATGGAAAGAGGATCTTCGACATGACTGTGCATACCGGACGAATCGGGTGTGATAACCTGACACATGTTCATACCCCTCCTTGTCTGCTTCCGACATGATAGAGTAGCACGATTTGCGGTAACTGTCACATTCCGGGAATCCCTTCATTGTGCCTTCTTCAGGTTTCTGCCAAAATAAGTAGCACCCAGGTTTGAAAGGAGAGAAGTCCATGAATGCCATGCAGGAGCAAAATGTCGCCATCTGGCAATCCCACTATTCCAATATCGGACAAACCGTGGTCAAGGCATTGAATGAAAAGGGCTACAAGGCTTCCTATCTCCCAAACGCCGAAGAAGCCGCGAAGGCCGTCTGTGACCTCATTCCGGCGGGTTCGAGCGTCGGAGTTCCGGGAACATCGACAATCCGGGAACTGAACCTGCTCGAACAACTGGAAAACAAAGGTTGCACCGTGTTTCATCACTGGAACCCAAGCCTGTCCGCTGATGAAAAGCAGGCACGACTCAAGGAGGAACTCGAAAGCGATTTCTACCTGACCAGCTCAAACGCCGTCACCCACGACGGCATGCTCGTCAATATCGACGGAACCGGAAACCGGGTGGCGGGAATGGCATGGGGAACCAACACCCTTGTCTTCGTCATCGGAATCAACAAGATCTGCCATGACCTTGAAAGTGCAATCCAACGGGTAAAAGACACGGCAACCCCACCGAATGCCCTCAGGCTCAGTATTCACGTGCCCTGCACAAAAGTCGGTCATTGCGTCGACTGCAACACCCCCAACAGGGTCTGCCGCGCCACACTGATCCTTGAACGGCCCCCTCTCGGTCGGAAGGTTCATGTATTCATCGTCGGTGAGGCACTGGGATACTGAACCAGCCACGGGCGAGGCCCCGATTTGGGGCTTCGCCCCCCTTTACCTTCTCCACGCGGCAGGCAAAAAGAGAATCATGACGGTGTAAATCTCGAGTCTTCCCAAAAGCATGCACAAAGACAGCACCCACTTTCCGGCGATCGGGATGTGGGCATAATTTTCCGCCGGACCCACCGTTCCAAGGCCAGGACCGATGTTGCCGATCGTCGCGGCGACACTTGCTATGGCCGTCAGGACATCGACTCCAAGGGCCGTCATAATCAGCGCCGCAAGGGCAAAGAGTCCCATGTAAAGGATGAAAAAAGCAGTGATGGACCCCATCACATCGGCACTGATCGCCTTTTTCCCGACCCGGACGGGAATAACGGCTTTCGGGTGAAGGAGCCGGTTCAGTTCCCCTTTCACCTGTTTTACAAGCAGCAGGACCCGTATGTTTTTCATCCCCCCGCCGGTGGAACCGGCGCAGCCGCCCACAAACATGAGGAAGAGCAAAAGATACTGGATATAGAAGGGCCACTTTTCATAATCAGCGGTAACGTAACCCGTGGTGGTTATGATGCTAACGACCTGAAAGGTCCCGTACCGCAAGGAATCCATGAAGGTTTCATAGGTTCCGCTGACGTAAAGCAGCGCACTTGCTGTCCCTATTGAAAAGAAGAGCACCTTTACGTAAAACCGGAATTCTTCATCCCGCCACCAGGCTGAGAGATTCCCGGTCAGCATCAGGTAATGAAGTGCAAAATTTCCTCCGGCCAGGAACATGAACACGATAACAACCCAGTCGAAATAAGCATTGTTGTACTGGCCGATGCTTGCGTTGAGAGGGGAAAAGCCGCCTGTAGCCATGGTACCAAAGGTATGGGTCAGCGCCTCGAAAGCACCCATGCCTCCCAAAAGCAGAAGGGTCGTTTCCAGAAGAGAGAAAAGGAGATAGACTCCCCAAAGCAGGAGGGCCGTCTGCCTGATGCGGGGTGTCAGTTTTTCCGGCGTCGGGCCCGGCACTTCGGCCCGATAGAGCTGCATGCCCCCGACCCCCAGGAAGGGCAACACCGCAAGGCTCAGGACAATAATGCCCATGCCGCCCAACCAGTGGGTCAGATCCCGCCAGAAAAGGATACCCCTGGGGTTGGACTGGATGTCCTTCAGAACCGATGCGCCGGTTGTCGAAAAACCGGACATGGCCTCGAAAAAGGCGTCGGTATAGGTCGGTACGCTTCCGTAGAAAAAATACGGGAGAGCACCGATGAGTGAAGCCGTGATCCACGACAGTGTAACGGCCGCAAAGGCCTCCCTGATGCCCAGATCCCGCGTACTGGCCCTGCGGCCCAATGCGAACAGGAGCCCGGCCACAGAAAGGCCGCAGAAGATACTGGAGATAAAAGCCTCTGCATCCTGGGAGCCGTCCTTGAGAGCCCACACCAGGGGCCACAGCATGAACAGCGAGACGATGGCTGCCATCAGGGCCAGCACTTTGAAAAGAACCCTGATCCTCACGTTTACTTGACCCCCAGTATCTCCACAGCCATTGGCATCTGTTCCGATGAGGCGAAGAGGACGATTTGGTCATAGGGCTGGAGGACCGTATCGCCCCAGGGAACGAAGACCTGCTCCTCGCGGCAGACGAGGGCCAGAAGAATGCCCTTGGGGAGTCCCAGGTCCATGACCCGTTTGCCGACGATCCGGCTCCCTTCCTGTACGGTGACTTCGAGCATCTCGGCATCGATTTTTTCTATGATGGACAGGGCACCGGAACTGAAGGGATACCGGACCTGCCGCATGATCACCGAGGCAAGCGCCTGGTTCGGGTTGACAAGCGCATCAACGGAGATGTAGTCATCCAGTTTCATCAGCAGGTTTCTCCTGACTACGGCGATGCTCTTGCGCGCTCCCAACGCCCTGCCGATCACCCCGATCAGCAGGTTTCGCTCGTCGCTCGCCGTCGTAGTGACAAAGCCATCAGCGTCCTCCACTCCCTCATAATGGAGCAATTCTTCATCAGTCCCGTCACCGGCCAGGACAATGGTCCTCTCCAGTTCTCTCGCAAGTCTGTCACATTTTTCCCGGTCCTGGTCAATGAGCCGGACATCCAGGTTCCGGTACCGCATCTCAAGCCTTCTGGCAACCTGGAAACCGATCTTCCCGCCGCCGACGATGATCACCCGCTTCAGGCCCTTGCTGCGTTCCTTCCGGAAAAGTTCCTCCAGCTGATGGACCTGTCCCCTGAGCACGATGATGAAACAAAGGTCGCCCACCTTGAGTTCCGTTTCCCCAAAGGGGACGAAACCGCTGCCGTTTCTTTCGACAAACGCGATCAATGCGGTCAGTTTCGGATACCGCTTGCGCAACCTCCGGAGAGTATCCCCCACCATGGGAGATCCTTCAGAAACCCGAAAGGCGTACAGACCTGCCCTACCTCCGAAGAATTCCGCGGTGTGCACCGCGGAACTGACGGAAAGCAGTTCTTCTATCTCCCGGGCCACAGACCTTTCGGGTGAAATCATGACATCTATCCCGAGCTCCCTCGCCCATGTCTGGCTGTCCGTATATTCCAGGCCCCGCGCCCTGGAAATCACCCTTTTGACTCCGGCCCGCTTGGCGATCCAGCACGCCAGGATGTTGACTTCGTCATGATTCGTGCAGGCTATCAGGATGTCCACATTGCATCCCGGGGCTATTCCGGCTTCCTCGAGGACGGGAGGCCGGGCACCGTTTCCGCGGACAAGCATCACGTCAAGGTCGCTTTCGACTTTCTCCGCCCGCATATCATCATTTTCCACGACAACCACATCATGTCCCTGGTCTGACAGGTTTTTGGCGACGCTGAAACCGACTTCTCCTGCTCCTACAACGACGGCGCGCAAGAAACATCAACCCCTTTGCGAGAAGACCAACATACACGTTCCGCATACTCCGGGAAAGATGTTACACTTGTCCGGAACAGGGGGTGGCAGTATGCCGCGACGCGGAAAGATCGCCTTTGTGGGAACAGGCGGAACGATTAGCATGACCTACAATGAACGCCAGGACGGATTCGTCCCGACCAAGCCCGCCGAAGAGTTGCTTGAGACCCTTCCCCAGGATTTTACAGGGGAAATCGAACCCGTCGACTGGAGCCACCAGCCCAGCAGTCACTATACCATACGGATGACCACCGATCTCGTTGAACTTCTCGGTCAGCTCGTCCTAGATGGATGCAAGGGAATCGTCGTTTCCAGCGGCACCGATGCACTCGAGGAAATGGCCTACCTGACGGATCTTCTCTGGCCTTATCCCCAGCCCGTAGTCTTTACGGGGGCACTCAAACCGGTATCGCAGCCGAGTTCCGACGCCGCCGTCAACCTGCAGCAGGCCATGACGGCCGCATCATCGGAGGCTCTCTGGGGAATGGGCGTTGTGGCCTGCTTCCAGGATCAGCTTTTTGCAGCGTCAGAAATTATGAAGGAAGTAAGCCACAGACGGGATGCTTTTGCTTCCCCCGGAAGAGGACCAATCGGCGAGTTCGTGGAAGGGAAAATACGCATTAACAGGAAGCCCAAAAGACCACCTGCGGTCGCCCGGGGCGTCACTCCCTCAAAGGACGTGGAAACCCTCTGGGCTTCACTCGGCGGCGGGGTTCGCACCCTGACATGCCTTTCCTCCGGACCGGGTCTGGAAGGTCTTGTTCTCGCGGGATTCGGCGGCGGGAATGTCCCACCCTCATGGATCCAGTACCTGAAAGTCCTCATGAAAGCAGGAACTCAAATCGTTGTGACGTCACGGTGTCCAAGGGGATACACCATCAAGGGATACGGTTTCGAGGGGAGCACCAAAAAACTTTTAGAACTTGGTGTTCTCGACGGAGGAATGCTTCGGCCCGAACAGGCTCGACTGAGGCTCGCCGTAGGGATCGGGGCAGGATACAGGGGTGAATTACTCCAGGAATACCTGCTCGGCGGAGAATAAAACCCGGACTGCACCCATTTCATTATTACGTAACATTTTCGACAGGATTATTAGATCCCCAGGGCCTCCAGGATCATCCTGCAAGCGCTGATCGCGACAACGCCGGCGAGTATATAGCGTATCCAGCGGTTTCCTTTCTCGACGGCGAACCATGTACCGATCCAGGCCCCGGCCATGTTCCCCGCCGCCAGAGCAAAACCGATACCGAAATTTACCATCCCGTAGGACATGAAAAGGGCAAGGCTGACCGTGGTGTAGGTCATGACGATAGTTACTTTCAAGGCATTGGCGCGCACCAGGTCCTTTCCGACAACACCGACCAATGCCCAGATCAGCATGAAGCCGACCCCTGCCTGGATAAATCCGCCGTACACGCCAATAAAAAAGAAAATAACCAAGGTCAGCCACTTGGGCCACCTGTTTTCGCTCTGTGATTCCCACATATCGGGTTTGGTCACCAGAAGGACCGCCATGGCCGTTATGAGGAGGGCAATAAGGACCTTCAGGAATTTTTCGTCGAGCTGGACAGCGAGAAGTGTTCCGCACACAGCCCCCATCGTCGCCGGCGCAGCAAGGGTTGCCGCTTCCCTGAAAGAAAGGACCTTGCGCTTTCTGAAGCGCCCTGTGGCGACGATAGTCTGCAAAAGAATTGCGATCCTGTTTGTCGCATTGGCCACAGAGGCATCGAGCCCGAGAAAAATAAGGAAAGGCAACGCCAGAAGACTTCCCCCACCGGCAATGGTGTTGAGAAATCCGGCACAGGTTCCTATGGCGAAGGTAGCGATCAGCAGGTATACCGGCATAAATTTCCACTCCTGTTCCGGCAAGGATCAAGGCCAGAGCATTTTACCACAGAAACTCGCTATGGCATGCTACAATAGCACCATATTGACATGTCAACACAAGGGAGGCGTGGATCATGCGATATGCGGCAACCGAAGAAATGCTTTTTCTGCGGCTTTCAGACGGAGAAGACCTCCACAGGTCACTCGCAACAGCCTGCGAGGAGTACTCCATTGATTCAGCCGTTGTGCTCACGGGACTCGGGATGATCCGGGACATCACCTTCGGCTGGTACACCGGAACGGAGTATATCCAGGAAAAGGTGGCGGGACCCTTTGAACTTGCAGCGCTTTCCGGAAACATCAGCTACCGCGGCACCTCACTCTACCCACACCTTCACGCTGTTTTCAACGGGCGTGACCACGAAGCCGCAAGCGGTCACATCCTCAAGGCCTGCTGCGATCACAATCTGGAGATCTCCCTTTTGCCCATGAAATCTCTCCGCCTCAGAAGGGAGAACGACGGCTGGTTCGAAGCCATTGTCCCCGAAAAGCGTTAGCCGGGCACCTGGTCTTTCCGGATATCGCAGACGGTGCCCTCTGTAAGCCGTAACAAATCATCCGGTTCTATCGGGAAGAAGGCATGGTCCGTCCCGGCGGCGGCCCATACTGTGTCGTACTGAAAAAGGCTTTCGTCGAGAAGTGTCAAGGGCTGCTTTTTATACCCTACCGGGGGAACACCACCCACCTTATAGCCGGAAAAATTGAACACCCATTCAGGCCGGGCCATAGAGACCTTTTGGGCCCCGACCCTTGATTTGATTTTGCGCATGTCAATTCTGTTCGGACCGGACATCAATGCCAGGACCGGTTTTTCGTCCGACAGAAGAAGTATGGATTTGAGGATTTCCCCGGGGGGAACCCCGACCGCACGGGCCGCATCTTCAACGGTTCGTATGGTTTCACAGGTTTCTCGTATGATCCCCTCCAACCCGTTTCGGGCGAGAAAGTCCCTTACCTTCGTGACAGCCATTTCTTCCTGACTGGTCTTCGGCATGTTCAATCACCCCCGGAAAATGCTTCCCATGCACTCCCGGCCGTGCCGGAAAGCTTCGCCTTCAACGACCTGCTCCGTTTTCATCGTTTACCATGCGCATGTAAACGTTTCTGTTTGCCATCACCTGCCTGACGAATTCTCTCGTTTCAAGAAAAGGAATCTCTTCGATCCATTCCATCCAGTCGATCTCTTCACCCGAATTTTCTAGCCAGGAACGGGCGCGCCCCTGACCCGCATTATATGCCGCTACAGCCGGTTCCACCCTTTCGAACATTTTTCGAAGTCTTCCGAAATGATGGGTACCCACGAGAATGTTCACTTCCGGCTCGAAAAAATCCGCCTCTTCGTTGAGCCCAAGCAGACGGGCGTTTTCTCTGGCCGTCGGCGGCATCAGCTGCATGAGTCCCATGGCGCCGGCATTACTTGTCGCCAGGGGATTGAAAGCACTTTCACGTCTCATGATGGCCCAGATCTCATAGACGGGAACACCAAAACTCTCTGAAGCCTTTCGGACGATTTCCCCGTATGGTCGGGGAAACAACAGGTCCAGAAGCTCGGGGGGGAGAGTCCCGTCCCGGGGAATGGCGCGCAAAATCGCATGGCCATACAGGTATGAACCATGCAGGTCTCCAAGCCACTTTGCGATCAGCGCGGCCCGATAAAGCGCCCCTGGTGTTCCCTCTTCCAGAAGATGCATCCTTGCGTAGACCATGAACCCCCAGGACTCAAGCTCATGTTCCGCGTGCTCCAAAAGAGACGATTTTTCCTCCGAGATCGGAAGTGATCTGTCCTCAAATGCCGCGAAGGTGTAGAAATCCAGCGGGTGGTTTTCCTCCAGGCGTTTTGAGAGGGCGTCCGTGTTTTGCCCCGTTTTCTCAAAGGCGCGGCGAAGCCAGAAGAGGAGTTTCGCCTCGTCCCTCCTTCCTGGTCCTGCTTGAAGGGCCGCCTCCCAAATTCTTGCCGCCTTGTCGGGGTTTTCTTCTTTCCAGGTTTTCCAGCCCCGCTTCCACCGGATCGGAACGGTCAGTGGACTGTCCGGCCAGGTTTCCAGAAGCATGTCTTCCCAATATACCTTGCGCTGGGCGTCACCACTCCGACCGTTGATCCCTGCCAGCGCATCCATGGAAAGAGCCGAAGCACGGGAAGGACCGGACTCGGCAAGGGCCGCCAAAAGTCCTTTTGCATATTCGCCTTCCCCTCCGTTTACCATTTCTTTCATTATGGAAATGGCTCTGGCGACATCAGCGGGCTCGGTATCTTCCATGACAGCGAGGCGGTAGAGCATGTCGGCGGCTTCCCTTTTTTTGCCAAGGGCGGCGCGGGCCCTTGCAACCAGCAGTGTCGCCCGGTCCCTCCCTTCATTTTCCTGGAAAGAGGTATTCTCAACATACTCCAGTGCCTTTCGAGGCTGTTTTTGAGCCACTGCGGCCTCGGCCAGAAAAAGGGCGTCTTCCGTCGAGTAGGGGGGGCCGGCGTCTTCAAGAAGTGACAAGGCTTTCGCGTTGTGTGGCTCTATCTCAAGAAGCATCCGCGCATCTTCGATCCGGGCCGCCGAGAGGTCGAAAAGCGCTTCAAGAGCCGTCAATCGTTGGCCCATGTCCCGGGAGAGTTGTGCCATCGACCTGAAGGCCTTTACGGCAAGCTCCGTCTTTCCCGTGCTCCTGGCAAGCCTTCCAATGGCGTACTGGACATAGGGAGCAAGAATCCATTCCCTATCTTCTCCCAAAGCAAGGGCCTCACGAAGAGCTTCTTCGGCTTGCCCGGTGCGTTCAAGGCCAAGGATTATTCTCATTCGGAGGTAGGGAAGAATTTCTGGAGGAACGGCGTTCCGCTCCTCGCGGAAAAGCTTCAAAGCATTCTGGTAGTCGCCCCGGAACCAGAGCGCATTCCCGTAGAGCATCCGGTCCTTCGGGGAAAAAGACGATCCGTTTTTCTTGAAAGCCGCATCCATCATATCCCACTGTCTGGCGGAGAAAAGCTTTTGCATGTTTTCCGGGATCTCTCCGGGGGCCTGTTCCGCACGGACCGGACCGGAAAAGATAAAAAACAGCAACATGCCTGTTAAAACACTTCTCATCGGAATCCTCATGATTGCACCGGGCCTCCCGTCTTCTCCCCGCATTTGTCACAAGGTGGCTTTTCACCCGTTCGGAGGAAATACCTGAAATGCTCCAGCCATTTGGGGGTCCCGTCGGAACACTGGTCAAGAAAACGGATAAAACTCACGAGTCGCATTCTGCACAACGGTGTAATGTAATGTTCTATACTGCAGGCGTTGGTAACCGCTTCATTTTCCTCAAGACCGAGGATCTTGACGAAAAACGTTTTCAGGAGTCGTTCTCGTTCCACAAGGGCTTCGGCAAGGTCGCGCCCCTTTTCCGTGAGGGAAATATACCCGTAATATTCCTGCTGGACGAGGCCGGCATCTTTCAGGGGAGCGATGCTTCCGACCACCGTAGGTGACCTGACACCGAGACCTGTCGCCAGGTCCTTGACGCGGACGACCTTGTTTTCGGTCTCAAGCTTGTATATCGTTTTCAGGTAATCTTCATTGCGGGCGGTAAGCTGCGGCATGTTAGCCTCCCCTAGCATTGTTCGAGCTGACTGTTTCAGTATGAGCCTCGCACCGCCCCCAGTCAAGGAGGACTTTTCGTGAACCATGAAACCCTTCTTTCCGCCGCAGCCACGGCAGCGTGCCTCACCGAAGTTCATACGGCACCAAAACCCGGCCTTGTGGACAGGTCAGGATCGGGTGCACACAAAGACATGGATTACTCCACGTTTCTTGCAAGCACCATGGCCCTGGCTCCTTACTGGTCTTCACAGGCCGCCGTCGGTCTCGCAGGCACTCAGCCCTCTGGTGCGCTTGCCGTCTTGAGGCGACAGGGCCTTCTCATGGATTGCGCCATGTTCGCCGCCACCGGAGGAATCAACACCCACAAGGGGCTTGTCTTCGCCCTTTCCCTTTTGTTGTATGGAGCGGGATTTGTACTCTTTTCAGGTCGGCGCCTGAAGCCCGAGAGAACGGCCGAAATAGCTGCGGCGGCCATACAGGGATGTTGCAGGAAGGAACTCGAGGTGCTTAAGGATGCTCCACCTCAAAGGAGTCTGACGAGCGGGGAAAAAATTTTCCTCGCCCACGGAATCCGGGGAATCCGGGGCGAGGCGGAATCGGGTTTCCCTTCGATACTGACGGTCGGGCTACCCCGTCTTCGCAGGGCTCTCTTTTCAGGGGCGGACCTGAATGACAGCGCCCTGTATTCCCTTTTTCACATCATGAACGTCTGCGAGGATACGAATATTGTAGCCAGGAAAGGATATTCCTTCTGGAAGAAGCAATACCGGAAATTGCTTTCGCCCCTGCTGGCGTTGGAACCGCCTTTCTCAGAGCGGGATATGGCCGTCATCGAACTTGCCGACAAGCGCTTCAGCGCCGAAGGAATCAGCCCCGGAGGGGCAGCGGACCTGTTGACGTGCACGCTGTTTCTCCACTGGATCGACGGATATCCGAATCAATTTGTCAACAACATCCCGACAGAGTATAATATATGTAACCTTTTCAGGGAGGTGAAGACATGAGCCTGGGGCTTCGGATCAAGACCTTCAGAAAGGCCAAATCACTGACACAGCAACAGCTTGCAGACCTTGTCGATGTCAGCAGGATCTACATCCAGGCACTCGAAAGTAACCGCCGTCTTCCCTCGATGAAGCTGCTCAGACGGCTCGCCGGAGCCCTGGACGTCAGGGTCGCCGATATCGTCCAGAATGAGGACGTCGAAGGTTCGGGGCGTCTTCAGCTTGAGGAAGTTCTGGAGAACGCCGAAGATGTCGAAATCTGGTACAGGAGCAGGAAACTCTCGAGCAGGGAAATCCAGCTGGTCCAGAAACTCGTGGACGCTGCTCTCACCGAATGGGACAGGGAGCAGGGCGATGGAACGGACTGATACCGTCAGGGACTTTGAATTTCCGGAACCGCCGGAGCGCATTCCCGCTTGGGCTCTGGAAGAGGCCAGACCATGGGCGGGTCTGGATGAATTTGACATCCTTGTCAGGGCCGAAGCGGAAACAAACCGGACGCTGGAGCTGCGTGAAGCGATCCTTCCTTCGACGCTTTGGGGGCTTCATGTAGCCAGGGGCCACCGCGCACGTATTTACGTGAACAGGCACCTGCCTGATTTGTGGAAGCGTTTCACGATTTTCCACGAACTCTATCATCTCCTTCACCACAAGCGCGGCGAAGCTTTCTGGGCGGCGACGGCAACTCCGCTTTCGAGTTTCGAGTTCCAGGCCGATATGTTCGCGTGGGCCGCGATCCGCCCGGATTGGTTCGGTGACCGGGCAGAGTGAAACGGCTACCCTTTTTCCTTCCCATGCAAGCATGCCCCGGACGTTGCATATACTGCGACCAGCAGGCAATAACCGGGGCAAGCCAGGGTTTGTCACCCCGGGACGTCCAGGATGCGGCCGCGGCCTTTCCAGAAGCAGTGGAAATCTGTTATTTCGGGGGGAGTTTCACCTGTCTGCCGCCCCATCTCAGGAGGTCTTTCCTGAAAGCGGCCCGATCCGCCCCCGAAGGGAGCCGCCTGAGGCTTTCAACCCATCCGTTATGCATAACTCCCGAAGTGGTCGATGAATTATCCTTTTTCAACGTCGATGTGGTGGAACTCGGCGTCACTTCCCTTGACAACGCTGTACTTCATGCGTGTCACAGGGGGTATGATGCCCGAACGGCTCTCGATCGCCTGGAAATGATCCTTGCCGAAGGCATGACTCCCGGGGCCCAGTTGATGACGGGACTCCCCGGCCAGGATCTCGACAGTTCCATAAACGACCTGAAAACCCTTGCCCAACTCAAGAAAGATGCAGTTATGCAGATTCGTCTTTACCCCTGCCTGGTCTTCCCAAACACCCCCCTGGCAACACTTTACGAAAAGGGGCGTTTTATTCCCCTGTCAACTGAAGAATGCGCAAGACAAACGGGACAGCTTCTCGACCTTGCCCGACGGCTTGGCTTTGAAATCCTTCGCATCGGCTTGCATGAAACGTCGTCCCTGCGAAAATCCGTTCTTGCCGGCCCCGCCCATCCCGCGTTGGGGGAACTGGCAAGGGCGGAAGCCCTGGCTATAGACCTTGCCCGAAACTCGCTTACGGGGCCGTGGGAGGTCCCATCGAGACAACGGTCCCTCCTTTGCGGGCACGGAGGTTTCGGATACATGGCCCTTTCCAGGATCACCAGAATCCCCGTCAAGTCCATCAGGGAAAAAATCCACTGGATCTAGGTCCACCTCAGTATCTTGCACTTTCATATGCGAAAAATTACAATGCAAGGATGCCTTTTCCCGGGAGGAACAACAGTGTCCCTGAAAACGAAAAGATCCGTCGACATGGGGAGCGGAAGCGTTCCAAAAGCATTGTGGAAGCTCGCGCTTCCTTCCATTGCTTCAATGTTTTTCCATACCCTCTTTCATTTAGCGGACACGGTCTTCGTCTCCTGGCTGGGCGAATATTCGCTGGCCGCGATGTCCCTGACTTTTCCCGTGATGTTCGTCCTGTTCGCCCTCATCAACGGCATATCCGTCGGAACCACAACCACCGTCAGCAACCAGCTTGGAGCGGGAAATGACGAAGAGGCCCATGATTTCTGCGATGCCTCCCTGATTCTGCTTCTATCTCTTTCTCTTATTCCGGTGCCGCTTTTGTTTCCCGGAATTTCCGACAGGTTTTTCGCTTTTTTGGGCGGAGTGGGTCCCGTCCTTTCAGAAAGCTACAGATATTCTTTCTGGATGATCGTCGGTATTCCCCCAATGGCTTTCTCGCTTCTCGGCGATTCCCTCTTCAGAAGTCAGGGTGATACCGTAACACCCATGAAGGCCATGATTCTCGGCAACGGCATCAACATTCTCCTGGATCCGCTGTTCATTTTCACCTTCGGGTGGGGGATCGCCGGTGCCTCTTTCGCCACCGTCCTCGGAAGGTTTGTCTCTTTTGCCTACATCGTCCAAAAGCTGCGTTCGGACAGCGATCTCAGACCTTCTTTCAGAATCCCTCAAAAGATGTTTTCCCGATGGAGGCACATCATCACCATTGGCATTCCCGTTTTCCTTTCACAGGGAAGCATGGCGATGGGAGCGGCGGCGATGAACAGGATTCTCTCCCGCTACGGAGCCGCCGCCATCGGTGCGTGGATGCTTGGCAACCGTGTGGAAAGCCTCGCCTTTCTCCCTGTTTTCGGGGTTAACGGAGCATTGATACCCTTTGTGGGCTACAATATCGGCAAGGCTGACTACGAGAGGGTGAAATCAGCTCTCGTAACTGCTGTCGTGGGCTCTTCGATCATCATGCTCTCTATCGGAACCATCATCTTTATATGGCCCTACCCCGTCCTCGCCCTGTTCAAGCCGTCCAGGGAAGTGGCGTCGATGGCGACGGCGTCGATCAGGGCTTCCGCAACGGGATATCTCTTTGCAGCGGCTGATATCACCCTTTGGGGGCTTTTTCAGGGAAGCGGATACCCCGTCTACGGAATGATCAGCCAGTTTGCCCGCTCCCTGGCAGTGAGAATCCCGTCGGCCCTCGTTTTGGCGGCCTTTTTCGGCCTGAACGGAGTCTGGTGGAGCCAACCGCTTTCGACGGCAGCCTCGGGACTTCTGTCGCTCTTTTTTCTTTCCTTCGTCATGACGCGGATACACACGGAAATCGGGAAAAAAGGAAACGGTGCACGGCCGCCGTTGACGAAAGCACCAGGGGACTCTAAACTTGAGTCAAGGGACATAACTTGACAGTTCACTAAACCGGATGGGAAGTGAAACCTTTGGATGCAGCCCAACTGCAAAAAAGGCTTCAGGAAAATCTCGAAGGAATGCCCAACAAGGCTCGACGTGTCGTCAGTTACCTTTTGTCCAATATGAGAGAGGCAGCTTTCAAATCCATCGGTGATGTTGCCGAGGAACTGGACGTCTCAAAGGCACAGCTTGTAAGAGTCGCCAGAATGCTTGGTTTCGACGGGTACGCCGAACTGAAGGGAGCCCTCCAGGAGGCGATACTGGAGCAGGTCAACCCCGCGGCCATGCTCGCGAGGGTCATGAACAGCAGGCAGGATCTCCCGCAGACCATACACAGGCTCGAGCATGCCAATCTCGACGACACCTGGACGCAGATTACGCCGGAAAGGGTCCGCTCTTTCTGCTCGATGTTACGGGATGCACGGATTACCTATTGCCTCGGGTGGGGAATCTCCTCACTGGTGGCGGAATCCCTCAACATGAGGCTCCGCGTCATGGGAATGCCCTCGGTTCTTTTGAAACGATCCAGCATGACCATTCAGGAACAGGCGAGGGCCATTAGTGCCGAAGATGTGGTCGTCGTTTGCGAACTGCCAAGCTTCGCCATAGAAGTCACGGAATCGGTCGCCCAGGCATCTGAACAGGGCGCGCGAATCGTCACCATAACGGACAGCCCTGCGGCACCCATTTGCCGCTATGCTGACCTGTCATTCTTCGTGAGCGCCGCTAGCCCCATGTTCGGCAGCAGCATCATCGGGCCTCTTTTTCTGGTCCACGTTCTCTCTTCGGTCCTGGCCGTCAACATGGGAGACAGGACCAGGGAAGCCATGGAAAAACAGGCGGAATTCCTTCATGACGAACGTATTTTCCATCCCGTTTTCGGACTTAAGTATACATAGACGAACTTCAATTATTTTTTGATGCTTTATATTTCCGTTGAATCCCCTATGTCCAGAATCCTGACTTCCGTAGTTTCGGGGACCTTTGCCGCAAATTCCTCCGGGTCGGCCTGAATCACGTCAAAGGTTCCGTAGTGCATCGGCACGACGATCCTCGGCCGGATGAAGCCGACGGCCCTGACGGCATCGTCGACGTCCATGGTAAAGTTCCCGCCTATGGGAAGCATCGCCACATCGATATCCTCTTCCTCGAGGAGTTTCATCTCCATGGTCAGTCCCGTGTCACCTGCGTGGTAGAGTTTCCTGCCCTCAACCTCAATCACGAAGCCGCCGGGGGTCCCCCCACAGATCATCCGGTCGCCTTCGACGATCCCGGAACCATGCCATGCCGGTGTCATCCGGACCTTGCCGAAAGGGAAAGTGTAAACACCTCCGACCTGCATGCGGTGGCATTTGGCACCTCTGGCAGCGAGGTAATGACAGACCTCAACGTTGGTGACGACGGTGGCACCGCTTGCCCTGGCAATCTCCACGGTATCACCGATATGGTCACCGTGTCCGTGGGTCACGAAGATGTAGTTCCTGTCCTTGAATTCAGAAACACCGACGGGGGCGACACCGCTCCCGCTGATGAAGGGATCAATGAGCGCCCTGAGCCCTTTTCCTTCAATCGAAAAGGCTGAATGACCGAGAAAGCGGATCGAAACCATCAGTATCCCTCCTTTTTCTTGTACTTTTTTCTTGTACTCTCATTCTACCGCTTTTGCCGCGAAAGGCTTCAACGGATCTTCTCGAATTCTTTTCCCGCGCCTGCTAAAAAGTCGGCGCATGTACTTTCATGACCGCCTCGCTCCAGTGGCCCGATTCATGAACAGCGATCCCCTCGGCTCGCAGCTTCAAGGTTTTTCCGTCGGAAAAGGTACACGTGACATTCTTGCCCTTGTTTGCCTCGAACCAGCAAGCCAAGGCACGACTTTCCTCCCAGCCTTCGGCCCTTATCTCCCCCATCGTACCAACGAAGGCGTCTTCCCAAATGCGGTACCTCCAGTCCTTGATGACCGAACCTCCAAGACTTACTCCCCGTCCTCTTCGTCCCATGCCTTTTCACCATCAGCAGTATTTCCGAGCTTGAGATGGAGCTCGTCGAGCTGGGTCTCATCGACGGGTGACGGCGCCCCTGACATGAGACATTGCGCTTTCTGTGTCTTCGGAAAGGCAATAACGTCACGTATGGAGCTTTTCCCGCACAGAAGCATCACGAGCCTGTCGAAACCCAGGGCGATTCCGCCGTGAGGGGGTGTACCGGAGGAAAGGGCATCAAGAAGAAACCCGAAACGTTCTCGGGCCCTTTCGGGCGTAAAGGACAACACATTGAAGATCCGTTCCTGGACGGATATGTCGTGAATCCTGATGGATCCGCCTCCGATCTCGTAACCGTTCAGGACAAGATCATAGGCCCGCGAGCGGACCGCATCGGGCCTTTTTTCGAGGATGGGCAAATCCTCAGGTTTCGGAGCGGTGAAGGGATGATGCAAGGCCGTCCAACGTTTTTCATCGTCATCCCATTCCAGCAGCGGGAATTCGGTAATCCAGGCAAACCGCCAGGCGGTTTCCTCAACCTTCCCGAGTTTTTTCCCGAGTTCAAGACGCAATTGCCCGAGTACCTTGTTGGCCTTCATCGGGTCAGTATCCGCGAGAAGAATCAGGAGGTCCGCTTCCGTGATTCCCGTCTCTTTGATCAGATAATCCGTTTCTTTTTCGGACAGGCGTTTCGCGAGTGGACCCTTCAGTGCATCCCCCTTGAGTCTGAATGGAGCCACGCCCGAAGCTCCCAGCTCTTTTGCGCGGGCCTCGACATCGGCCTGCTCTTTCCGTGAAAGAAGGGCACCATCGGGAACACAGAGGCCCTTGACGGCGCCACCTGATTCCAGGACTTTTGCAAAAGCTTCGAAGGAGGTTTTGGAAAAGCCCCCGGAGAGATTCATGATTTCGAAAGGTATTCTCAGGTCGGGCTTGTCGGAGCCATACCTTTCCATGGCTTCCCGCCAGGGTATCCGCGGGATTTCACTCTCGAGGACGACACCGATGACGGCTTCAAAAAGGCCCCTCACGTATTCTTCTATAAGGGTCATAATATCGTTCTCGGTGATGAAGCTCATCTCGATGTCGACCTGGGTGAACTCTGGCTGCCTGTCGGCCCGCAAGTCCTCGTCACGAAAGCATTTCACGATCTGGAAATACCTGTCGAGCCCCCCGATCATGAGGATCTGCTTGAAGATCTGGGGCGATTGAGGAAGGGCAAAGAACCGGCCCGGTATGACCCTGCTCGGGACCAGGTAATCTCTCGCCCCTTCGGGTGTTGACTTGGTCAGCGTGGGAGTTTCCACTTCCACAAAACCCCTGGCGGCCAGAAAGTTTCTCGTAAAGTTTGCCGCGGCGCTTCTGGTGCGAAGGTTTGCCTGCGCCTGGGTTCTTCTCAGGTCGAGATATCGGTACCTGAGTCGTATGTTTTCATCGACCCTGGCGTTTTCCACCAGTTCAAAAGGAGGTTGCTGTGCCGTGGACAGAATGACGAAATCCTTGACGGCTGCCTCCCAGAACCCTGTCTCCACCGAGCGGTTTTCCGTGCCTTCGGGGCGCCTCCTGACAACACCCCTGACGGCGATGACAAATTCGTTCCGGAGCGTCTTGGCCTTTTCGTAGAGGGCATCGCCGAGATCCGGGCTGAAGACCGTCTGAACAATCCCTGTATGATCCCAGAGCTCGATAAAGATAATCCCGCCGAGATCCCGCCTGCGGCGGACCCAGCCGTTAAGAACGACCTCCGCGCCTGCGTGATTTTCACCTATGAACCCGCAGTTGATGGTACGTTTCCAGCCTTCTTCGAAAATATCAGTCACCATTGTGTACGTTTCCTCCAGGTCTTGAACGGTCCGATCTTCAAACCCGGGCCTTCTCAAGGAATTCAAGGGTTTCTTCCATTGTGAGAGACTGCTGCTCTCCGGATTCCATGTCTTTGAGCGTCACCGTCTTCGATTGAAGCTCTTCATCGCCGATGACACAAACATAATCCGCCCCGGTATTGTTGGCGGTCTTGAATTGCGCCTTCAGGCTCCGGTTCTGGAAGTCCATATCCGAAGAAAAACCAGCCCGGCGTAACATCTGCAGGACCTCGAAAGCCCGCGTCCGTGATTCATCCCCGGCCGAGGCCACGTAGACATCTATTGCGGGCTGGGGGCCGAAATCACAACCCTGCTGCTCCATGGTCAGGACAATCCGTTCGACGCCGGCTGCGAAACCAACGCCGGGTGTCGGTTTCCCGCCGATGGCCTCCGCCAGATTGTCGTACCGCCCTCCGCCGCAAACGGCGTTCTGGGCACCAAGGTCACCGGAAAGCACCTCGTAGGCCGTTTTTGTGTAATAGTCCAGTCCGCGCACAAGACGCTTGTCGATGCTGAATTCCACATCCAAAAGGCGAAGTCCTTTTTCGACTCCTTCAAAGTGTTCCCTGCATTCGTCACATAGATGGTCCAGCGTCCGGGGCGCATCCTCGGTCAGGGCCTTGCACTCGGGGTTCTTGCAATCAAGAATCCGCAAAGGGTTCCTGTCGTACCTGTCCTGGCAGGAGGAACACAGTCTTCCGAGATGGGGCTTCAGAAAGTCTCTGATCACGTCCCTGTAGGCGGGACGGCAGACCGGGCACCCCACGGAATTGATTTTCACCTCAAGGCCCCGCAACCCGAGCCGGCGGAATATCTCAAGAGAGAGATCGATCACCTCTACGTCAACATGGGGGTTCTGGAGTCCTATCGCCTCGAAGTCCAGCTGCCAGAACTGTCTGTAACGGCCCTTCTGCGGCCGTTCGTAACGGAACATGGGGCCGGCGCTCCATAGTTTCACCGGCTGTTGCTGCCTCGCCATGCCGTTTTCCAGATAGGAGCGCACCATGGAAGCCGACAGTTCCGGCCTGAGGGTAATGCTCCGCCCTCCCCTGTCGGTGAAGGTGTACATTTCCTTTTCTACCACGTCCGTCGTCTCTCCCACACCTCTGGAGAAAAGCTCCGTATGTTCAAAAACCGGCAGATGTATCTCCCTGTAGCCAAAATTACGGGCCACTTCACTGCTGACCTTGAAGACATGGGCCCATTTCCAGGATTCTGCGGGAAGTATGTCGCGTACACCTCTTGGAGCCTTGATACTCGACATGATGCAACATCCTCCTTGCTTTTGTATAAAACACCGCCCCCGGGCCCACTGGCCCGCAGGACGGCAAACAACGTCCGGTTTGGAATATCGTTAAATTGTACCATCCAGGAAATGCTCTGCAATGAGGGCGCACGGGAAAAGGGCCCGCCCTTTCGGCAGGCCCTTTGTCATTCAGTGCTTGCTCTTGTCCTTTTCGGTAAAGGCCTGTCCGGGGACATCCCTCCGGACTAGCGGCTTTCAAGCTGGAACTTGATTGCTGTCCTTTCTTCCCCGTCAATTTCTATCTTGGCAAAGGCGGGAATGCAAATCAGGTCGATTCCGTTTGGCGCGACATATCCGCGAGCGATGGCAATCGATTTGATGGACTGGTTCACGGCACCCGCCCCGACTGCCTGAACCTCGACAGAACCTTTTTCCCGCAGTACGGCTGCGATCGCTCCTGCCACAGACTTGGGTTGAGAGTTTGCAGAGACCTTGAGCACTTCCATGGAAAATCGCCCTCCCCTTGCACTCCTTCTTTGCGTTCGGTCGTCCCTGTGTCATAACCAGCGCTTTATTGTAGATGCACAAGGCCAAGTATACCTCTATGAGCCGCCTTACATCAAGCCTTCAGATTCTCGAGGCATTTCAAGGGAATCATGAACGATCCGTTATCGTTCTCCCGGAAGCCAGTCGACAAACTCCACAAGACCGAGACGCCTGAGAAGGGGGAGCTCCGGGAACCCGTTATCGTTCCATTTCCGGAAACGGTAATACTCTTCAAGCTGCAGGTCAAGATCGGGCAACAGGTCCGCCGAACCTCCCGATCCTCTCGCCTGGTTGAGAATCCTTTCGGGAAGGGTGTCGTCGGAACGCCGGAACCCCATCCCCGTGTTAAATATTCGTTTCATATTATAAATTCTCTCGCCGGCCTCGAGAAATTCCTCCTGGCTTACGTCCCATCCGGTGATATCTTTGAGCCATTTCCGCATGGTACCGATATCGACGCCGTTCAGAACGGCGAACTTGCAGATCTTCAGCGAATCGAGCATGCTTGAAAGATTCTGGAATTTCGCCGTCATGATTCCCTTGCCTTCGTCTTTGGTACGGTCGCTCTTTTCAGGGTAGCCCAGTTCCGGAAATGCCGCGGACCTTTCCCACGGATAGCTGTAGCTGTTGAGGTGGCACGCGCCCCTGACAGAAGTGGCGTAGCCTGATGCAAGGCTTTTGAAACACCTCGGGTCGTGGGCCGGGAATTCCAGGCCTTTCGACTGGATGGCGAATTCTTCAGCCCCCTTCCCGATCTTTTTTGCGGCCTTTTTCGTTCCCTGCCCCAGAAGAACCCCGATACCCCTTTGATAAGCGATCTTTTCGATAAGTTCCAGCACGACCTGGCCGTCTCCCCATTTTATAGGGGTTTCGCTGTTCTTTTCCGTGAGAAGCCCCTTCTCGTACAGTTCCATGGAAAAGGCGATCACCGAACCCGTGGAAATGGTGTCGAGCCCCATCCGGTTGCACAGGTCGTTGGCCCGCGCGATGGTATCAAGGTCATCGACCAGGCAGCAGCTTCCGAGCATGGCAACCGTCTCATACTCGGGGCCGCCACATTTCCGGCCGTTCAGGTCCACGACCCGTCCGCACCTGATCGGGCAAGCCATGCACCCGTAGTTGTCCACCAGTATGGTCTCAGCCATTTTCTGGCCTGTGATGGCTTCCACCGCAGGGAAAGACCCCTCGCTCCAGTTTTTGACGGGAAGATCTCCGAGCTCTTCCGCCCCTGCCGTGCCGCCAGCCGTCCCGTAAAGGGTCAGGCCTGCGGCCTTCTCCTTGAGTAGGGCGTTTTTCTCCCGGATCGATGCCGAGAGCGAAGCCCTGTCCATGATTTCCGTGGTACTGCTTCCCCGGGCAACGATGGCCTTTATGTTTTTCGACCCCATGACGGCGCCTGCCCCGCCTCTCCCGGCAGCCCTTGCATCGGGACCATCATGAAAAATCCCTGCAAGGAGGACCTGGTTCTCTCCCGCCGGACCGATACAGGAAAGACCCGTGTTCCTCCCGAAAACCCCCGACACCTTTTCAGCCGTTGCCATGGTGTCCAGACCCCAGAGGTCTTCTGCATCCCTGAAACCGATGGTCCCGTCAAAGACTGTCAAGCACAGGGGTCTCTCGGACCTGCCAAGGATGATCAGGCCGTCGAACCCGGCGCGTTTGAGATGAAAACCGAAGGCGCCTCCGGCGTCAGATTCGAGGAATGCGCCCGTCAACGGAGAACGGGTAACCACCTGGTGCCTTCCCGAAGTCGGGATACCCGTTCCCTGGTAGGGACCGGTCATGTAGATCAGCGGGTTCTCCGGAGACAGCGCTTCCGTCCGGGGAGTACAATACTTGAGAAGGAAAAAGGTCCCCATGCCGGAGCCACCGATATAGCTCCGCGCAAAGTCTTCATTGAACTCTATTGTCCTGGTTGTTCTATTCGTCACATCGATCAATGCAACTTTGCCGTTGTAACCGTACATAATGCTCCCTCCCCCGTGATTTGAGGCTCTTTGAATCTCCGTTGTCATACCGGCGTGAATGATTCAACCGCTTTCAACGGTTCCGACAAGAATCAGGCGGGCTCCTTCATAAAGGGCATCATCGGGGCTCACTGCTTTCGGAGAGTCTTCTTTCATCAGGCAAACAAGCCCATCCTTCCTTTCGGTAAAGGAAGCTCCGTATTTCCTCTGGAGTTCCCCCAAGGCATCGCCTACGGAAGCCTCGTCCGCGAGAAGGAGCGTTTCTTCATCCCTTCCCGTGTCCTTCCTGTAGGGCCCGTGATACCTGACAATGATCCGCACGTCAAACCCCTTTCGGCACAGGGCCTTTATTCCTGAAGCGTTCCGGAGCTTCTGAGCAGATGGTCCAACAGATCCGCGCGGCTCACCATTCCCAGGAAAATCCCCCCGGAGACGACGGGGGCCCTCTTGAGGTTTTCCCGCATCATGATCATGGCGACCTGGAAATCACTGTCGTCCACGTCGAAAGTCACCACTTCGCGGATCATGTATTTTTCGACCGGGTCAAGACTGATCCTGCGAAGACGTTTGCTGAACTGGTCAAAATCAGGAAGAAAGGAAGGATCCTGAAGGAGATCGAAATAGCCCGGCAGTGCGGCCTTGACAATATCCTTCTCGCTGATGAAGCCCTGGATCACCCCGCCTGCGTCAAGAACGGGAACGCCGGAAATCCGGTGCACCGAAAGGACCTCTACTGCATCGCCAATGGTCGTCTCAGGGGTTATGGCCGTCAGATCCCTGTCCATCAGGTCTCCGATTCTCATAGGCTCACCTCCGCCACAACATGGACACGACGGTTTGTCCTGAACAGGTTTTCCCGCTGCCGTGCAAAGAATCCCGTTTCAAAAGACACCGCCGTAACGAATTACAACATAAATACTGCTGACCACGAGGGAAATCATCACGACCCGAATTCCCGTCTGCATAAAGGTCGAAAAAGTGATTCTCGCGTTCTCGCGTTCGGCCAAATCGGCTACGACAATATTTGCCGCAGCTCCAAGATATGTTCCGTTCCCGCCCAGGCAGGCTCCAAGGGCCAGTGCCCAGAACAGTGGTTCCGATGCCATCCCCAGGGTGAAGGCCATTTCGTCAACGAGAAAGACAAAGGTCGCAGTAAAGGCGACATTGTTGATAAAACAGCATGTCAGTCCTGATATCCATAATACAGCCAGCAGAGCAAAAATGGGATGCCCCTTGAGATAAGGCGCCACCCACTCCGTCGCGGTACTGATTACCCCGGTATGCTTAAGGCCACCCACGACAATAAAAAGGGCCGCGAAGAAAACGAGCGTGGACCATTCAATATCATCTTGCAGGACTTTCTCGCCATTCACAGGGATCACCATGAGCAACAGGGCTGCGCCGAAAAGGGCGATGACGGCAGCGTCAAGATGAAGGAGATGGTGAAAGAGAAAGCCGAGAAAAACGCCCGCCAGCGCAACAGCTGTCTTGAAAAGAAGAGCCTTGTCCTTTATCACCCGGCTTTCATCAACGCGGGATATCTTTTCACTGTTGCCCCTCGCCCGAAACAGCACCCCCCTGTACCGATACATGAGGTAGGCCGTGACGACGAAAAAAACAATCATTACGGCGGGCGCGAGGTGAACAAGGAAATCCGCGAAGGACAGTCCGGCAAAAGAACCGATGATGATGTTCGGTGGGTCTCCTATAAGGGTGGCAGTGCCTCCGATGTTGGAAGCAAAGGCTTCGGTCATGAGAAAAGGCAGAGGGTTCACATCCATGAGATCCACCAGGGAAATGATGATGGGGCTCACCAAAAGCACGGTGGTCACGTTGTCGAGAAAGGCCGAGAGCGTTGCCGTGACCGCTGCAATCGCAAAAAAGGTCAAGGGGACGTTGCCCCGGGTCAGCTTCACCGTCCTGATTGCGATGAACTGGAACACACCGGTTCGGGATAGCACACCGACGATGATCATCATCCCCATGAGCAGCCCGATGGTGTTGAAATCTATGAAACGCACGGCCTTCTCAGCGGGCAGCACTCCCGTTACCATGAGAAGTACCGCCCCGAGCAGGGCCACCACGCTCCTGTGCCTGATGCCCGTCGCGATGGCAATAATGGTGGCAATGAAAACAACAATGGCAATCAACATCCCGATGTCCATGGGAACCACCTTCCCGGCACAGAAAAACAGTATACGCACAAGGGCGACGGCAATCAAACTCCTGTGCCTGCAACAGGGCGTCGCCATCTTCTTTTCCGACCTGCAGGCCTCGATTTTTTCATCACCGGGGTTTGACGTCATCTTCAGAAAAACCTATGATAGCAGCACATTAAACAGTTCCATTGCCCGGACAAAAAGTGGGGGTTTTCAACTGTCCCGATTGCCGGAAGGAGTGAAGTGGAATGAAAAAAACATCGATTCATCGTCTCACGGCTTTTGCTTTTGCCCTGATTTTGCTGGCTGTCTCGGCAATAACGGCTTTACCGCCTGCCTGCCTTGCGGAAAATCCCGTCAAAGTCGCCTCAAAAATTGACACCGAAGGCGGCCTCCTCGGGCAGGTCATTGTCATTTTGCTTGAAAGCAACGGCGTCCCCGTCGAGGACAGGACGGCCCTGGGCGCCACTAATGTCGTGCGCCAGGCAATCATTTCCGGGGAAATCGACATGTACCCTGAATATACGGGAAACGGCTACTACTTTTTCGAGGGAACGGACCCCGAAATCTGGAAGGATGCGAAAAAAGCCTACGAGACCGTCGCCGCACTCGATCTGGAAAAAAACGGCATCCTGTGGCTGCAACCCGCACCGGCAAACAACACCTGGGCCATAGCTTCCCGACGGGACCTCGCGGAAGCGGAAGGCCTTGCGACCCTCGAGGATTTTGCAGATTACGTCGATAGCGGGGGCGACGTCAAACTCGCCTGTTCCGAGGAGTTTGCGAGCCGGCCCGACGTATTGCCTGCCTTTGAGAAAGCATACGGTTTCCATCTTGAAAAGGGTCAATTGCTGATCCTCTCCGGCGGGAACACCGCACAGACAGAACAGGCGGCCTCGATGGGAACCGACGGCGTCAACTTCGCCATGGCGTACGGAACCGATGGAGGCATATCCATACTTGATCTTGTGGTCCTGGAAGACTCGAAGGGGGTCCAGCCTGTTTACCAGCCCGCTCCAATAATCCGGAAGGACGTTCTTGACGTCTATCCCGAGATCAGGGAAATTCTCGCGCCGGCATTCCGGAACCTCGACATGGAAACACTCCAGAGGCTCAACGGACAAATTGCCGTAGAGGGACTTGATCCGGAGACGGTGGCAAGGACATACTTGCAAGAACAGGGCCTCCTTGATTGACGGAATGCCCCGCACTACTCAAAGGCTCATGAGATCAAAACCGGTTTTTGTCGGCACCGCCCTTGCCGTCGGAGGACTTGTCGCCCTGGATTTTCTGTCAATTCGGGCGACAAGGATCTCCGGCACTTCAGGCATCCATGCCTTCGAAGTGCTTTCTCCCGTCCAGTTGGCCACGATTTTCGCCGTCTATCTCTTCATGGCCGCAGCAGCACTTTTGAAAACACCCCGACGACATACCTTGACGTCACTTTTGGCCTGCCTCGGCCTTTTCCTTCTTGTTTTTTTCGGAGCACGGGGAGCCGAACGGATCGCAGGCAACCTCCCGGCGGCAAGGGTCTTTCCTGCTTTTGGGGCCTGGCTGGGGATCCTGGGTTCCGCCCTCGTTTTCTCGGCTGAAAGCGCAGTCGTGAAGAAAAGGGGATTCCGCTCCGGCATGGTTGCGGTCCTGTTTCTCGCCCTTCTCACCCTGATTCTGTCAGGGCAACTCGACAGCCTGTCGATCCTGCGTGAGTACGCCAACCGGTCCGGGCGTTTCCTGCAGGAGACCTTAACTCACATCGCCCTGTCCGGACTCGCCGTATTTACAGCCGTTCTTGTCGGCGTCCCGCTCGGATTCGCCGCCTTTGCAAGAAACCGCTTCGAAAAAGCAATCTTCGGACTCACCAACTCGATACAAACCATTCCAAGCCTGGCTCTTTTCGGGCTTCTCATCTCGCCTCTCGCCTGGCTCTCGAAAACGTCACCTTTTTTGGCACGCCTGGGAGTGAAAGGCATTGGATGGACACCCGCCTTGATGGCACTGAGCATGTACGCCCTCCTTCCCGTGGTGCGAAACACCTACACCGCTTTCAAGATCATCGATGAGGCCGTCATCGACGCGGGGAAAGGAATGGGCATGAACAGGCGCCAGCTTTTTTTAACCGTCGAGCTCCCCGTCGCGCTTCCCGTCATCCTTGGCGGCATACGTATCGCCGGAGTACAAACGGTGGGCAACACCGCCGTCGCCGCCCTGATCGGGGCAGGCGGCCTGGGCCAGTTCATCTTCCAGGGTCTTGGTGAAGCCGCTCCGGACCTTGTCCTTTTGGGCGCCCTTTCAACGGTTGCCCTCGCCCTGGCCGCCGACGGCATATTCAGGTCGCTTGCAGAAGCGACCCGCCCCGGTGGATTGAAAGAAGGAGCGAAGTAACGATGGAAAGGCAGACACGCAGCGGGTGGTTCACCCTGCTGGTTCTCTGTTCGGCCTACGCCGGACTGATCCTCTGGGAGCCGGGTTGGGAAAAGGCGCTGCAAACCCTTTTCCCGGAGGAAACGGTCCATTTATATGCACGGTCAAGCCTGGCAGGGCTTGTTGCTGAACATGTCCTTCTCGTTCTCTTTGCCTCCGGTCTGGCGACGATTGCGGGAGTTGCAACGGGCATTTTCGTCACCCGAAAGGCAGGCCGGCCCTTCCGCCCAGTAGCGGATGACCTCTCTTCAATCGGGCAAACCTTTCCACCCGTCGCCGTCCTGGCTCTGGCGGTTCCTGTGACGGGCTTCGGTTTCAAGCCTGCGGCCCTCGCCCTGTTTCTTTACGGCATCATGCCCGTTTTACGCAACACCATCACAGGACTTGAATCCGTCCCGGAAGAAACGAAAGACGCTGCGCTCGGGATGGGCATGCGGCCCTGGCAGCTCCTGTTCCAGGTGGAATTGCCCCTTGCTCTCCGTGTTATCATGGGCGGTGTCCGGATAACGACGGTCATCAACATCGGTACGGCGACAATCGCCGCCACCATAGGCGCCGGGGGACTTGGCGCCCCGATTGTTTCGGGGCTCATTGGTCATAACCCCGCGGTCATCCTCGAGGGCGCCGTCGCAACAGCGTTGCTGGCACTTCTGGCGGACGCCATACTGGGGCAGTTTGAAAAGAGCCTTGGCCGAAACACAGCATCATGACATGAAAGGTGGAAACGCCCATGAACGAAGAAAACAGGGCACAACATAACCTGGCGGTCCTCATTGACGCAGACAATACTTCACCGTCGATTGTCGAGAACCTTTTCGCCGAAATCGCGAAATACGGAATCGCCAGCGTGAAAAGGATTTACGGAGACTGGACATCTCCCTACCTGAAAGGCTGGAAGGAAGTCTTGTTGAGTTACGCCATCCACCCGATACAGCAGTTTCACTACACCGTCGGCAAAAACGCCACTGACAGCGCCATGATCATAGACGCCATGGACCTGCTTTACTCGAACCGTTTCGATGGTTTCTGCCTGGTCTCAAGCGACAGCGATTTTACACGTCTTGCCACCCGGATCAGGGAAGGCGGAATCACCGTCTACGGCTTCGGAAGCACGAAGACGCCAAACGCCTTTGTCAGCGCCTGCGACAAGTTTATTTACACGGAAATCCTCATGAAGGAAGCCGCCGAAGAACCGCAGGCCGATTCGTCGCGGACGCAGACCCGCCCGCTAAACTCAAGGGAGCTCAAGAAGGACACGCGGCTTGTCGCCCTACTCGAAAACAGCGTCGACGCCGTCGCGAACGAAGACGGCTGGGCCGCCTTGGGAAGTGTGGGTCAGCACATTTCCAACCAGTCCCCGTCATTCGATTCGCGAAACTATGGCTATAAGAAACTGAGCACCCTGGTGAAAGCCATGGATATGTTCGACGTGGAGGCCAGGAACATCGATGAGTCGGGGAACAAGGCCATATACATCAGGAAGCGCCAGACGAAACAGCCTGTGCGACGAAAGCGGACAGCAAAAACGGGGAAGGAAAAAGCCTAGAGAACCTTCCCCCCTTGAGGTACCGGTTCCAGCTTTCCGGATTCCTTCCGGACGGGGGAAACCTCTCCTGCCGTGGCTTCGAGAAGTTTGTCGCGCCACTCTGCCGCCTCGGCGACATCACCAAAGTCAAACCTCCAGGGATCCCGTTCCCCTTTTATCCTGATTTCGAGCATCTCGGGGACGTCACTTCCTGCTTCAGCGGAGATCCTGCAGGAAGTGATATCCGCCAGGCGATGGACCTGTAAAGGATGGTGTGAGTCGTCCCTGAGCGCAAAGGTGCCCCTTTCCCTGTCCAAAAGGATCACCCTGCCGCCTTCATCTTGAAGTTCGCCTTCCCCGGGAGCAAAACCTTCCACCAGGGAAAAACCCCTGTATTGTCTTGGTGTTTCTGGGTCCTGCAACAGCCACCCCGTTTTCCCGTTCTTCCTGTCGATCAGAAACCAGTCCCTGATATTGCCCGGTATCTCTTCGGCATCAAAGACAACGACACCGGCTCCACGCCTGACGTAACAGGCGCTTTCAGGAACAAACCCCCGGAGTTTCAAGAAAAAAACCTGTTTCTTCTGCTCCAGGAAAAGCCACGAGAGGTTTTTCCCCCTGTCGGACAGCATAACACCGTCAGGGGGCACGTCAAAAAGCGTTTCTGGTGAAAAATCCCTGATGACCAGATGACGGTCGTGAGCGGGGAAAACGGCCAGAAATTCCCCGGATTCGGGCCGATGGACCCGGGCCATCCGGACGAAACGCGTCAGGTTGAAGTCGATTCCGTAAAGGCCAAGTCTCGACTCGATGTAGCGGCGCGCCTTGCTCCGGAGCCGCTTGTGATCCACATACGCATAGACAAGGAACACCGAAAAAAGACCGACGATGAACAGAAACATGTGCAACAGCCCTGTCATCCCATCACACTCCTCGTTTTCCCGGTTCAGGTCGTCAACTTCACTCTTGGCGGAAATTTCCGGCTCTTTTGAGGACCTTTTGTCCGGCGCCCTCGGAAAGGCCCAGAAAGGGCAGGTTTGCCCGTGCTTTTTCCACGCTTCCCCAGCCACCAAGGTAACCGTTGACCCTTGCGGCCGCCGTCGAGGTGACCAGGTCCCCAAAGTTCGGATACATCTTTCGAAATTCCTCGAAGATGCCCCGGTCACCCTGAAGGTAATATTTCTGATGATAGTCTTCGGCGGGGTAGAAATTCCCTGCCGGTTCAAGGGATGTTTCCACGGCCTTTCCGGTTTTTTGCTCCACTTCGAGACGGCTTTGTTCAGCCGCCAGCCTCTGGGCCTCGCCATGATACAACAGCACCGCCCGGTATTGGCGGGAAAAGGACCTGGCAAACGGGTCGTGGTTGCTCCAGAAATATTCCAGAAGCTCGCTATAGGAGATGACCGAAGGATCATACCGCACGCGGACGGCCTCACTGTGATTGCCGATCCTGTGATACGAAGGATTCTTTGTGGTTCCTCCGGAATACCCGACTTCAGTCGAGACAACTCCGTCAAGACTCCCGAACAGGGCGTCAGGGCCCCAGAATCAGCCCATGGCGAAGGTCGCCGTCTCCAGGTTTGCGTGTTCCGTCCTGTCAATGGGGGGGATCGTCATCGGCCCCTCAACTCCTTTCCCGGAGGCTTTCAAAACATTGAAGCTACAGGAGACAGTCAAAAACAATACCAGAAGCATGATTGAGCACACCTTTTTCATTCCCCTGTCATCCCTTCCTTGTCACGACCGGGCGCCCCTTCGCCTGGATCTACCCGCTGAAGGCCGAAAATTCCGTGACCAGCGTCCCGGGAGGGAATTCTCCGATCTTCCGGAGGGCGAGGAACACTCCGTCCACGTACACAGAGCTGGAGAAATCCTGCACGTTGATCCTGATGACTTCATCCTGGCGCCCCAGGACAACCTCATGTTCCGAGTAGGGCCCCGGGTAGGGTAATCTCTGGGAAAGTATCTGGACTCCCTGCTCGGTCCCACCCAAAACGCCGGGAATAACTTCCTGGCTCTGTCCCTTCCCCTGCGGTCCCTCCGAAAGGGCCCTGGCCAACGTCACCGCTGTGCCGCTGGGCGCGTTGGCCATCCGGGATGGATGCCTGTCGACCACACTGACATGAGGATAATGTTTTCTCGCGGTCTTGAGGAATTCCAGGAGGAGGTTGATCCCCAGACCGAAGTTTGAGATCACGGCCCAGCGGGTACCGCTTCCGCTCGCCAGTTCCCTGGCTTCATCGAGCATTTGTTCGGTGAACCCCGTGGTTCCGATAACGGCGTCGACTTTTGCCGCCGCATAGGCCCTGAGGTTTTCCATGATGATGCGGGTGGAAGTAAAATCCACAACCACGTCAGCTCCGGACCCGTCAAGCCCCCTTGCGAGGTCGCTCGTCCCATAGACAAGGTCGCCGTTTTTATTCCGACCGAGTTCCGCACCCTCCTCGGTGCAAAACCCGCCCGCCAGGTCCAGGTCCCCGCTTTGTACCAGGGCCTTGACCAGCTGGCTCCCGACATTCCCCGTGGCACCTGCAACAAAAACCCTCGTCATGCTTGCGTCCTCCTTTCCGTGGAAAGACCCGACAAACGAAAAGAACCTGATTACCGTCTTTCACAAAATCCCTTGAGAAACCAGAACATCACCGACGCACAGAGCGCCGCGGTCCTGTTGTCCTCGTCCAAAGGCGGCGACATCTCCATGATATCCACATACCGGACGCGTTCCGTCCGTCCCGCAAGGTAGGCGATCTTTTCAAGATCCAGGGCCGAGAGACCGCTTGGATTGCTCGCCGAGGCCCCCGGTGCTTCATTTTGTCTGGCGGCGTCAATATCCATAGATACCGCAACGGCCTTCGTCCCCTCACCGGCAACTCTCAAGGCCTGCAGGAAGAGTTCCATGGGACGTCCGGCAACATCACGAAAGGTCATGACAGTTGCCCCGCGATCGCGGACCCAATTAAAGGCGAAAGGCGAATTGTAAGGTTCCTGGACCCCGTATTCAACAAAATTTCTCCCGTTGAGTGCATCCCGCGGCATTTCATTAAGGCAGCGAAAAAAGGCCGTGCCGCTGTTGATCCCCTCCTCGGGGCTTCGGACATCGAGGTGACTGTCAATGTTGACGAGGCCGAGTTCTCCTTCGTCAAGCTCCAGCCCTTCCGCCAGGCCGGCGATTCCCGGGAATGAAAGATCATGACCTCCGCCCAGGACGACGGGGAGGGCGCCTTCTTTGATTATTCCCTCTACGGTTCGTTCAAGTACCTGATGGACCTTTTCGAGGGCAAGGCCTTCCGTTTCGAGATTTCCTGCATCGGCTATTTTCAGTTTCATAATGTCAGGGTTGAAACCCGGTGTCAGGCGGTAAAACCTGGCTCTTATTGCATCAGGACCCGCTGCAGCACCCGTCCTGCCAAAGTTTTTGGCGATACCCCGGTCTTCAGGGACCCCCACAAAAACAATATCAGCTCCACCTGAAAGCGGGCCCTTCGCCGCGGGTTCAAGGCGTCTCACAATCTCTCCCATTCTCGGATCAGAAGAATCGCCACGGGAGTAAAAAAGCCTTTTATCTGCAGGACGTATTCCCCTTTGCATGGAATTCCCCCCGTTTCTTCTCGGAGTTCCCAGAATCATCATACATGAGACCAGCCCTGTCTGACAGGCGGGAAGATGAAAACCCTTCCAACGAAGATAATCTGCTATGCTGTTTTGAAAGGTCCTGTTTGCAAAAACCTTACTTGCCGGGGGAGGTTTCACCCATGCATCAAGACTGGATGAAGGAACTGCTGGACGCCGCTGTCGATGATGGCGCAGGCGGCAGGAAGGTCTCCTGGAAGACATGCCGGGAACTTGCACTGCGCTATGAGGTGCCTTTGCGCGAAGTCGAAGCCTGGGCCTGCCGTCAGGGAATCTGCCCGTCCCGGTATGAACGGTCCACAGGTACCCTGGGACTCGAGGGGCAGGCCAGACTGCTTTCCTCGACGGCAGCCGTCGTCGGGTGTGGCGGCCTCGGAGGGCTCATCGTGGACCTTTTGGCCCGCTCCGGCGTGGGAAAACTTGTCCTCGTCGATGATGATGTTTTCACGGACAACAACCTGAACCGGCAGCTGCTTTCAGAAGAAAGCCTCATCGGATCGCGGAAGGTGGATGCTGCGGCCGCCCATGTCGCCTCCGTCAACGGGGCCGTCGAAACCGTGCCCGTTGCCGAACGCCTCACAGAGGGAAACGCCCGATCCATGCTTTTCGGATGCGACATCGCCATGGACGGTCTGGACAACAACTCTTCCAGGGAGATTTTAAGGCGAACCTGCAGGGATTTGGGAATCCCCATGGTCCACGGGGCGATCGGAGGATTCTGGGGTCAGGCGACGGTTCTGTATCCCGAAGACAATGCTCCCTGGGAGGCAACGGGCGGAACCGAAAAGGGCGTCGAAACCAGACTGGGGAACCCGCCCTTCACGCCGGCGTTCATCGCCTCCATTGAAGCCGCCGAAGCAATCCGCTTCCTCGCCGGGGTGGGGAAGCCCCTGCGTGATTTGCTCTGGTGCGATCTCGGACAGCACGATTATTTCAGGATCCGGCTGGGGGACCTGAACACCAAAGTCTAGTGCCGGAACTGGAGCTTGTAGGTAAACTCCTGGGCCGCGTCCTTAAGCAACTGAAGCCAGACGGGGACTTTTTTCATGTTCTCCTCGGTCCTTGCGGCGTTCATGGCGAGGCAGGCCGGTACAGAACCGCTTTTGTCGGTTATGGGTACGGAAATTCCCATGACACCAAGGCTGAAAGTCTGGTCTTCCACACAATAGCCTTCTTGGCGTATCTTTTCGTAATCCTTCAGGAGTTCCTCCCGGTCCTCAATGGTATAGGGAGTTCGCTTTTCGAGCTCCGTCTTGTCAAGAATCTCGTCGATGACGTCCGGATCCTGGAAGGCCGTCAAAAGGCGTCCAGAGGAGCCACCATTGACCGGAAGGCTCTGACCGATAAAGTCGTTCATCTCGTAAAGGGCACCAGGACGGGTCCGCTTGCAGACGACAACAACCCTGTCCCCTTCCCAGACGGCCACGTAAACCGTTTCGTTGATGGCCTTTAGAAGATGATCCAGTATGGGGCCGGCGATTTCCTCAAACCCGATATATCGACTGTAGACCTTGCCCAGCCGGAGGCTGATGGGTCCGAGATGGTATTTTTTCGTGGATCTGTTCTGAACGACAAAATGCTCGTTTCGTAATTCCTGCAGCAGCTTGTAGAGCCCGCTCTTTCCGATGTTCATGTGCTCCGAGAGCTCCGTCAGGCTGTATTCGAAGGGGGGTTCCGCAAGGGCTTTCAGAATGCGTAATGCTTTTCCGAGACTGGACATCAATTTTCCTCCCTGTATTTTATATTCCCAATGTAGCAAATAAAAATCTCATTGAAAACACCGGCTGCTACATTCAAAAAGGCGGCATACGGAGTACGCCGCCTTTTTCATCAACCAGGAGATTTTTGTGAATTTCACCCTTGATTCATCAGGTACCGCTTTTTCCCCCTCCGAAAGACGCTCTCAGGGAGCCCGGCAGTCCGTTCATTTTCGGGGGCAACAGCCTCCCGTTCCAAGGAGAATGTCCAAAACAGCCTCATCCACTCCGCTCATGCCTTTTTCAGTGATATATTTTATGTTTCTCAGAGTATCAGGGAGGGATTCCCCGATAATCCCGTTCCCTGCAGGAACTCGTGCCCCTTCTGCTGAAAGCCGGGCTGATTCGACAGCACAGCCGGCGGAGGTGGCAACCTTCAGGGCGCACCCAAATTTTGCACCGTCACAAAGCATGCCCATCAGATTCCCAAATATCAAGTGGACGGCATTCTCAATCTGGTCCTTGCCGCCTCCGAGCATCCAGGATATCCCCCCTGCCGCGCCGGCACCCGCTGCCACGGCACAGCCGCAATGGGGGGTTAGAATGCCGGTGCAGGACTTGATCATTCCCACTATGGACAGCCCGACTGCCAGGCCTTTGGCGAGACCGCCCGGATCAACGCCGAGATGCTCTGCAACAATCCCTGTGGCAAGAAAAAGGGTGATTCCATGATTGCCGCTCCCGAAGCAACCAAAAATGGGGATGTTCATTCCTGACATCCTCGCATCCGCCGCCGAAGCGACTGCAAGCCTGGCGCGGTTCGCTGTATCAGATGAAAGTTCCCCCGTTTCCATAAGCCTCCGGTATTTGCGGCCGAGTCCCAGCCCCGAACCTGCTTTTTCTCCCTCACAGGCCGCGGCCTTGTTTATCCTTACGCCTTCCGTCAGGAAGAGAAATTTCTCTTCATCCACCGCTTCAATAATCCCAAGCAGGTCAGTCAAATCAAGAGAACGAAAAACGTCAAGTCCGGCGTCTTCCGAACAACCTGCAAGACGGCCTCGTTGCACTGAAAATGCTTCTTCGCCGTTTACTATGACCTTTGAGAGGCCGTCGTGTGACCCTTTCAGAAGAGCCGTCGAGGTCCCCTTGTCAGTGGTGACAGACGCCTCAATGAAAATCCCCGCTGCCTCTTCAGCCAGGCTGAAACCGATGGGCACTTCCCTGCAAAATTTTTCGGCTTTGTGGATATCTTCGGGCGTGACACCTTTCAAAAGCCTTAGTCCTTCTTCCGGCTCCCCGCAAAGAACTGACAGCGCCACGGAAAGATCAAGCCCGCTTTTCATCGTCCCGGGAATCCCCACGGCCAGTGCATCCTTGTAAATATTTTTATCCATTCTCACGTGGATTTGCTTGGGCTCGCCGCCGAGGTACCTGTACGCCCATGCCGCTGCCAGGCCTACAGCAACCGGATCAGTGCAGCCCACGGTGACAAAAGTGTGTCGTTCCAGTGATTTCATGAGGGTTTCGGCGAGGCATGTTTCTTCCTTGCCAGGACTCATTACATCATCCTCCTACCTGATGCCGAGTACAAGCCGTGGCAGCCAGAGTGACAGACCAGGCAAATAGGTCGTGACCAGGAGCGTCGGCAGCCAACCGAACAACAACATGTAGGCCGTTGGTTTGAGCATTTCGTTGATCGGCGAGTTCCCCACCCGGCCCCCGAGGTACAAAAGCGGTGCCGCAGGCGGCGTAATATTTCCCATGCCAAGGTTTACTCCCACGATCGCGGCAAAATGTATAGGGCTGAACCCCAGTTGCACGACGATGGGCAACAGTATGGGCGTGGAGAGCAGGACGGCGCTCACATCGTCCATGAGCATGCCCATGATGATCATGAACACGTTGAGCATAAGTAAAATAAGATATTTATTTGGCGAAATCGCCGTCAGGACGTCCATGATCCTCCCCGGCAAATCCTCCATGATGTACAACCTGCTGAGGATCATGACCGCGTACAGCATGACCATGATAACTCCTGTGGTTGTAGCGGAGTCAATGAGGACTTCTTTGAAAGACTTCCAGGTCAGCCCCCGGTAGATGAAAAACCCCACCGGAATCGCGTAGAGAACCGCCACCGCGGCAGCTTCGGTAGGAGTCATGATACCCCCGTAAATACCGCCAAGCACGATGACAGGCATGAACAATGCAGGGATGGCTTTCCTGCTCCTGACGCGGAAGAGTTTCATGGTTTCTCCTGTCGCCCTCTCGTCAGCAAGAATCAGCGTTTTGTTGTTTCTGAGCAGGAACATGTTGATCAGCGAGAGCAGTATTGTGAGGATGATACCGGGAATGACGGAGGACAGGAAGCATGCCAGGACGGACTGGTTGCCCACCCATGCATAGAGGATCATAATGGCGCTCGGCGGAATCAGCATGCCCAGGACGGAGGCGTTTGCCAGAAGCGCCGCGGAATGTCCCCTCGGGTATCCGGCAGCGTTCAGCCGCGGGAACATGATGGAACCGATACACGAAAGGGTTGCACATGCGCTCCCGGTGATGGATCCGAACACGGCACAGGAGACAACAGCCACGACACCGAGTCCGCCTCGCACCCTGCCGACGAAGATGTCAACCACGTCGACAAGTTTGTCGCCGATGTTCCCGCGCTCCATGATCCCCCCCGCCATGATGAACAGCGGGATGGCAAGAAGTACGATCGTGCTCATTTTGCTGAAGCCGTATGGAAGGAGAAAACTCGGCGAATAATCGCCGGCGATGAGAAGGTATGTTGTGGAGGCAAGGAACGCGAAAGGCACTGGAATGCCGATGATCAAGGAGACAAAGAGAACAAGCAATGCAAAAAGAACCATGTACGATGACCCCTCTCGAAACTCGCCCTTCAGGATCCTGTGGGCGAGGATTTTTTCTGTCTTGCTGAAAATCAGGAACCGCCCGTTTTCAGGTCTCCGGACTTTTCTTTCCTGAAGAAAGATGCAAGATTCTTGAGGTCTGCAAGTAAATCGAAGAAAAAGTAGAAACTCATCATAAAGAGTCCCAGGAAAACGGCAGTATAGGAAACCACCTGGGGAATCCGCCACACGGGCGTACGGGCTCCCATCTGTATACCGAACATGAAAAAATCGTATCCCCACCAGGTAAAAAGCGAAGAGAGCCCAAAGGTGACGGCGGAACTGAAAGCCGTCAAGGCGGCCTTGAAAAGGCCTTCGGGGACGTAAACGGAAACCAGGTCTGCCGTAATATGGGTCCTGGTATAGCTTCCGTAGGCGCCTCCAGTAAAGTACAGCCAGAAGGCAAAGATGACCACGATTTCCTCAAGTCCGTAGAGGTCTGTCTTGAAGACATACCTCAGCACCACCGCCGTACCAATGGAAAGCACGACGAACAGGCTGCATGAAATTAGAATAAAACGCTGGATCTTCAGAAGGATTTCCCACACCGGGTTGCGGATGTCCACCGGGCGCGGTTCTTCATAAATGCAGGAATCGCTCATTTACGTCCCTCCCATCGGTTTGGCCTGAAGCACAACAGCGAATCGGGAGACCCGTCTGCCGGGAGGCCCCTGTGCCAGCCCGGCAGACGGATACCTTCAAGTTCTTCGACATTCCTGGCGATTTGTCCAGTTATTTCGTGTACACCTGGATCAGTTCATCGATGAGTTCCTTGGTGAGACGTTTTTCGAGCTTCGGCCATGTGACCTCCCTGGCGTTTTGAGCAAGGGGTTCAAGTTCTTCGGCCGAATACCAGTAGCATTCGATCCCGTATTCTTTCAGCTTGTCAAAGAATTCCCGGTCTTCCCTCTCCGAAATCTCGAGGCTCTCCTGCGCCGCCCTGGCACAGGCTTCATCAATGATCCGGCGGTCTTCGGGACTGAGCTTTTCGTAGACTTTCTTGCTCATCAGGTAGGATTCCGTCTCAACGAAATTGTTGATCTGATAATAATATTTCAGTACGTCCCTGAAGCCCTGGTAGGAATGAACCGGGGACCCACCCGTCCAGCCTTCGGCGACTCCTGTCTGGAGGGCCGTGTAAAGTTCGGCATAGGGGATTGAAATCGTGGTGTACCCCATGTCCTCGGCACCGACCTTGAATGCGTCCATAGGCGGCACCCTGAGGAGGAGGTTCTTGGACACCTTGGGGTTCAACACTTCGTTCGGTTCTTTTGTCAGGCCGAGACCGCCGAATCCCTCGACGTTAAAGCCCATGAAATGGACACCCAGGTTGTCGTGAAGCTCGCCCATCTTGTTGAAAAGCCAGCCCCCTGCCTTGAAGACTTCTTTGGCCTCTTCATAGCTTCCCATGAGGTAGGGGACATAAATGAGCTCCAGCCTCGAATCGAACTGGCTCGGTATGGAAATAAGAGCCATGTCTATAGTCCCCCGGATCAGTTCTTCATAGACAAGAGTGTAGTCACCCAATTGACTCGCGGGATAAACCTTGATCTCTATCCTGCCTTCGCTTGCCTCGCTTACCCATTTTGCCACTTTCTTCATGCCCAGGGTGGACTGGTGTTCCACAGGGCTCTGGCCTGCCATCCGAAGCGTGATTTCCGCCGCGGAAGCCTCATTGGGAGCCGGGCCGAGAATCAATATTCCCAACGAAAACACTGTCAAAACGAAAAGCATCGTCATCTTTCTTGCCACGAACACTCACCTCACTCGTCATTTTTCAGGGTCGATCTTCCAAAATTGTGCCGCGTCGTTTCGATCACCTCTTTTGAAAGACCACCTCCCCCTTCCCCACGACTCCCTACCTGGCAGGCCGCTTTTCTCGGACTACCGGGAAGAGTCAAAATTGGAGCCAGTTTGAAAACTCCCCTATTCCCAGTTCCTCCAGCAGTTCCTTTCCCGGACGGCCATTTTCATCCCATCCCCTGAAGCGGTAATACTCTGCAAGCTGCATCTCGAGGTCGGGAAGCGTGTTTGGTGAGCCACCAGTTCCCCGCGGTTCTTCCAGGATCCGCCGGGGAAGGGTGTCGTCCTTCCGGTCAAGCCCCAAACCAACGTTGTACAGCCTTTTCATCGTGGTGATGCGCCTGCCGGTCTCAAGCAGTTCTTCCGGGGAAACATCCCAGCCGGTGACACTTTTCAGCCAGGTCGATAGCGTCTCAACCTTCACGCCGAGAATAAGCGGGAATTTACAAATTTTTGCGGAATCAGCGATACTCATAAGATCCTGAAATCTTGCCGTCATTTCACCTTTACCGGTGTCCTGCGACCTGTCGACGGTCTTTTCGTAGCCGAATTCCGGAAATGTGGCGGAGCGCTCCCAGGGATAGGTAAAGCTCGAAAGGTGACAGGCGCCTCTGCTCGAAGTGGCGTAGCCACATGCAAGGCCCTTGAAACAGCGTGGGTCGTGGGCCGGGAGTTCCATTCCCTTCGAATGGATCGCAAATTCTTCTGCGCCATCGCCGATAAGCTCCGAAGCCTTGCGGGTGCCCTGACCCAGGATTTTTCCAAACCCCTTGCCAGCCGCGATGTCCTTCACCATTTCAATGAGCGCCTTTCCGTCGCCCCAGCGAAGGGGACGACCGATGTCTTTTTCGGACAGGATCCCCGAATCGTAAAGTTCCATTCCGAAAGCGATTGCGGAGCCTGTAGAAATTGTGTCCATTCCCCACCGGTTGCAAAGGTCGTTGGCCCTGACCACGGCGTCAAGATCGTCCACCAGGCAGGAGCTCCCGAGCATTGCAAGGCTTTCGTACTCGGGGCCGGCGACTTCTTCGCCGTCCAGCCTGACCTCCCGACCACACCGGATCGGACAGGCTACGCAACCGTAATTGGATGAAAGGATTTTCTCCGCCATAGCCTGACCGGAAAGGGCACTCGCAATTTCCGGTCCGCTCCCCAGTTTCCAGTTTTTCAGGGGCAGGTCCCCCGATTTTTCGGCGTTTTCCATCCCGCCTGCTGTACCGTAAAGGTTCAGACCCGCTCCCTTTTCCTTCAGGATTTCATTCATGGAAATGATCGTTTCGGTCAATTTGCTTCGGTCCGCAAAATTGACGCTTTTGCCGCCCCTGGCGACGACGGCCTTGAGGTTTTTTGAACCCATGACCGCTCCCAGACCTCCCCTTCCTGCCGCCCGGGCGTGCGCGCCGTCATGGAAAATCCCCGCGAGAGGAAGCAGCCTTTCTCCGGCTGGGCCAATACAGGAGACACCCGCATCATTCGCTATCTTTTCCCTGATGGCTTCTTCCGTTGCAAAGGTATCAAGCCCCCAGCAAAAAGATGCATCGACAAGGCGGATATCCTCGTCCTCCAGAACAATAGCGACAGGTTTTTCTGATTTGCCGGTAATGACCAGCCCGTCAAAACCCGCCCTCCTGAGGTGGAAACCGAAACTGCCCCCCACGTCCGCCTCGCCGAAGGCACCAGTTAACGGGGACCTGGCAGAGATCTGGTGCCTGCCTGATGTCGGGATTCCGGAGCCCATGAAAGGCCCCGTCATGTAGATGAGGGGACTTTCAGGGTGAAACGGTTCGAAGCCGGCCTTCCCCTTGCTCAGGAGAAAATAAGCACCCATTCCGGAACCACCGATGTATTTTCTGGCAAATTCCTCGTCGAAAAGGCGCGTCTCTGACGAAAGTAAGGACAGGTTAACGAACGCGATCTTCCCGAAGTATCCATTCATGGCATTTCTCCTTCCCGGTCCAGGACCGAAGGCTCTTCCTTCAGCGACCAGAGGCGATGATTTCTTCCATGGTTTTGTCCGCCAGGCCGAGCTTCGCGAGATTGCGGCCCTCGCCGAAGTAATCCCGGTCGTGCAGAAGGGAAGCAAGCTTTACGCACATCTCCGTGAGGGGCATTTCGACCTTGCATTTTTGGCCAAGCTCGACATATGGCGTCAGAAGATACGGAGCGTCCTCGGTAATGTAACGGCTTCTCACGTCATGCCCGACGATATCCTTGTAGGGGCTTTCGTCGCTTTCCACGTATTCGAGGATGCTTCCCGCGTCATTGCGACCGTAGTACCTTTTCAGTTGTTCCAGGGTGGAAACCAGATTCACTCCACATGCTTCACCCAGTGCAAGCCGCTCGTGGTCCATTTCCTCCATCTTCTGCGAGACAAGAGGGGAAATACCGTCCATATAGTGGCGGAACCCAGAAGGGTTCTTCTCGATGGCACCGATGTTCAGAAGCGCCGGAAGCGGGTGAAGGACGGAGTTAAAATTATCGAGACCTGTTTCAAGGACATTTCCTGAGGGAATGTATTCCGTGACGCCCTCGAAGACGTCATTGACGACCTCAAGCACTTCACTGTTCGAAGCTCCGGGTGTCGTGGCAATTTTCAGTGTGAACTTCCTTTTATGGATCATGACGGTACACGGAGAGGTCGTCCTGCACGCATAGGGCAGCGATGCCGTTTCGGATATGGACACCTCCGCCTTACACCCCCGCTCGGCCATCATCTTCTTGAGCAGGAAAGCGCCGAAATTCCCCGGAACGATGATGATATGCAGCCCGTCTTCCAGGAAAGGAATCATTTTCGAGAAAATCGGTTCATGGGCAAAAGAGGGAACAATGACGAAGACCGTGTCGGCTCCTTTCATTGCCTCCGCGATGTCAGTGGTGATGTCAAGGATAGGCCCCCCCGTCCTGACATCGCCGACAAGTTGCATTTCCCTCTTTTCTTTAACAACCCGAAAAGCGTCATTTTCTTCCAGTGGTTCGTAAAGTCTTACGGGATAACCCTTTCCCGCAATTTGACCGCAAAACGCCTTTCCGCCATTCCCGCTACCCAAAACGGCAAAAACTTTTTGATCCGGCATGCCGGTTCCCCCTTTAAGCAGGCCCGCAATTTCAGATACGGACCAATGTTCCTTCCCACATGGAACGTACAAACCGGACGGCTTCCTCCGGACTCATAGGTCTGGGGTTCTTTACCCGGTAGTATGTTTCCACAAGATCCTTGGCGTAATCGCCCACTCGGCTTTCCTCAATTCCCAGATCTTTCAGGGAGGATGGCATACCGACTCTCTCGACGAGGTTCTTGAATTCACAGACGACTTTTTCGGCAACCTCGTCATCGGAGCCGGTTGCCCCGGGTGCTACGAGGGGCGCCAGTTTCAGGAGGCTTTCTTTCATTGATTCGAAATTGAACATGAAGGTATACGGAAGGGCGAGCCCGCAGCCAAGGCCATGGGCATGGCCACCCTCAAGGGTAAGGATGTAGGACATGCTGTGGGCATAAAGTCCTCCGCCCTGGGTGTAGGACATCATCCCGAAGACGGACGCAAAAGACATGTAATAGCGCGCTTCAAGATCCATCCCGTTTTCCACGGCCTCGGGAAGGTACGCGAAGACATATTCAACGCATTTCGTCGTCAGCGCTTCCGTGACGGGAACGGTCTTCCCGATCATTCCCTCCATGCCGTGGCTCAGAGCGTCAAGCCCCGTGGCCGCCGTCACTTTCGATGGCATTGTTACCGTAAGAAGGGGGTCCACAAGGGCAACGGTAGCGTAAACATGCGGGTCCCCGACGAAGAGCTTCCTGTCTTTCTCGCTTGCCACGATATATGGGCTGACTTCACTCCCGGTTCCTGAAGTCGTAGGCATGAGGATGCAAGGAAGGCCTTCACGCTCAAAGGGCTCGCCCGTGAGGTAATCCTTTATATCTCCGGGGTTCGTGGCTGTTACCGCAGCGGTCTTGGCCATGTCCATGGGGCTTCCCCCGCCCAATCCTACGACTGCTTCGAAGCGATCGCTCCGAACGGCGTCCTGAACCCTGCGGCAGGTCGAAAGATGAGGCTCCGGCTCCACGTCATCAAAAAGGACTACTTCCAGGCCTGCGCTCCTGATCGAATCAGACACGATTTTTTCCGTTCCAAGGGCGACCATGGTCTTGTCGCTTATCAGAAGGACTTTCCCGCCCTGACAGAATTTCGCCGCTTCCGCACCGGCTTCTTTCGCAAGGCCAAATCCTACGGCAAGCTTGCCGAGAGGCTTGATCCCCACGGTCCTGAACTCCGTGATCCCGGCGAGTTTTTCAGGCACCCTTTCCAGCAAAGCACCGTATTCCATAACATCCGAACCTCCTTCGGCTTCCATCGTTCTTCACATCGTCACAGCAACATAGAACCATCCTGACGCGGCAGGAAAATACAATTATGACTATATATTCTGACTTGTGTGTCAACAATGGAACTGGAGCATGAAAACGGCGCTGAAAGAAAGTCATCTTTTGTGTTTTTTGTACAAAAAACACGCTAGAATAAAGTGGAACCGTGCCCATGAAACTGGCCGCAGAATGCGCGGAATAGAAGGAAAAAGCCGGCTATTACTTGTCCCCAAAGAGCTTGGCGAAAACCACATCTTTCCAGACTCTGACCGTTTGGTCAGGATAATTTACAACAGAAAGATCGCGTGTTTTTGCACCAATGACACTAATGTTTTATATTTCACAAAGCGCAGGACGGGAACTTTTTGAAAGGGTGTACCCGCCTCGGAGGGAGATCGATTGCCTTGCTGATGAACCTGGCGCACGAAATCGCCCGGACAACAAGCGAAATTGTCGGTTACCCGATTCTCATCACCGATGAGAACGGCATTGTCATAGGTTCCGCCGATACCTCCCGTCTTGGGAGGCTCCACGAGGCTTCCATCGAAGTCATCGAAACCCGAATGACAAAAAGCCACGACGAAAAGACCGCGGAAAAACTCAAGGGTGTAAAGCCCGGTGTCACCATGCCCATAGAGCTCGCCGACAGGGTTGTAGGGACGATAGGAATAGCTGGAGACCCCAGCGAAGTTTCCAAGTGGGGTCTTCTCGTCAAGAGGCAGGCGGAACTTCTGTTGCGCGAGAAAGCCTATCAGCAATCGTTGTTCATACGCGAAAGGACGCTGCAAGGTCTTTTTCAGGAGATGGTATCCTTCAATCCCCTCATAGACAATCGCGCCCTTCTGGAGGCCCGGGCAAAAGAACACGGCATAGACACGGCTATCCCCAGGATCGCCGTCAGCATCGACCTCGCCAGCTTCCAGGACATTGCGAAAACCGTCAAGGCAAGCTCCACGTCCTCCTTTGAACGGTCTGAACTGAAGATCCAGTCACTGAAAATGGCTGTCCTCGAATCGATAAGAAAGACTTTTTCCGACCCTGCAGACATGTCCCTTTTCGCCGGCGAAGACAAGTTTGTTGTCCTTCACGGCCTGGGCAAAAACGAAACCGATGAAAACGCCCAAGTGCAAACCCATACAAGGTGCGCGGAACTCCTCCGGATGCTGGAACAACGGGGGGTCATGGCATCCATAGGGATCGGCTCTGTCGCAAGGAACATCCAGGATCTGGGGCAATCCTACCGAGACAGCAAAAGCGCCCTCAGGATAGGGAAAGCACTGGAAGAAAATCCGGATATTTTTTCCATACACAAGCTTCAGCTGGAAGACCTTCTCCTGTCATCGGATCCGAAGACCAGAAAACGTTTCACAAGCCGTGCCCTGAAGAGGTTCTCTGGATTTCACGACCAGGAAGAGATGCTGCGTACCCTGCAGGCATTGTGCGAATCAGGATTCAGTCCAAGCCTGGCTGCAGGTCTTTTGGACATTCATAAAAACACGTTGCTTTACAGGATCGAAAAGATCCGACAAAAGACGGGTATCAACCCCAGGGATTTCAAGAGTGTTCTCTCCATTTATATTGCCTGTATTCTGCAAACCCTCGGGAAAGCCGAACATGCTGAATACGGGTGGTTCACGGAAACCCCGGAGTCACCGACACCCTGACCATTGCACCCTCTTCGCATGAAGGTCCCGCCCAAGGAGCATACGGTCAAGGAAGACATGCACCACTCCATCTTGAGGGCAACAACTGCGGGCCTCAAACCATAAAAAAGGGCAAGGTTGACATTTCTGATTATTTAGGTATATTATATATAAAATATATATAAAGGAGGTTCCATGATGTCACATTGGCTGATTCTCATTCTCGCCTCCTCGGTAGTTTTCCTTTTCCTTTCCGCACGCAGGTCTGAAGCACACTGCGACACCCTCGAAGGACCTGTGATTTCCGATGCCGTAAAGGCTTTCGAAAAGAGATCTCCCGATCTCGTTCTCAAATGGGTCCGCCAGGAGGATGAAGAAGAAATAAGAAAAGCTTTCGAGAAGGCTTTAAACGTGTCCGATTTCGGCGAAGAACCCCGGGAAATGGCGAGAATGTGGTTTTTTGAAACCCTGGTACGGCTTCACCGTGCCGGGGAAGGCGCACCCTATGAAGGACTGCAGCCTTCCGATTCGGTTCCACCGGTGGTCAAATTGGCCGACGAAGCGCTTGAAAAGGGCGATGTCAGGGAACTCGCCGAAAGGATTTCCGCCCATGTAAAAGACTCGGTGACCGAGCGCTTCGAACGCGCCCGGTCACTGAAAACCGAAGCATACCGGTCGCCTGAAGCCGGGAGAAAATACGTCAAGGCCTATGTGGATTACGTTCATTATGTCGAAGGCATACATGCCATGACCATGGGCGAAGGTCACGGCGACGAGAATTCACGGCACCATTGCTGAGCCGTTCACCGACTCAGCAGCTTGCGTGAGAACCCCTTCCGGGGATTCCCGCCTCACAGGGTACACCGGTCTGGCACAAGCCGCAGCCGTACCCCGGCAGATTGAATTCTCTCATGGAATATTCCTCGATGACGTTATGGCAGTACGCGTTGCATAACGCCTTGTCGTGTCCCTTACGGGATATGGCTCCCGCCGGGCACCGATCTATACAGGCGCCGCACGAGCCGTCACGGAAATACAGGCAATATTCATGGTGATCCCGGTAAGGCCGTTTGTCAGGTTCAAGGGAGATCTCGGCGATGACCGAACCGATCCGAACGGCCTTCCCTCGTGTTGTGATCAGCCCGTCACACAGACCGAAGGTGCCGAGACCTGCGGCATACGCCGCATGCCGCTCTGACCAGCTCGACGTTTCCCACCCGAAGCGTTTCCACCGACTCGATTGCACAGGAGCAAATGCGCGGATCCCGCAGCTGCCGAGCCAGTCTGTAAAATCACGCCTGAGGCAGTCGTTCATCTGTTCCCCGAAGATCCTTGAACGGATCCAGCTTTCCGCCGGAAATCGCCTTGCCCGACCGTTTTCACTTCGGGTTCGCCCAGTCTGTGGAAGGACCCACACGATGATGGACAAATCGGCCGCAGTCCCCTTCCAGGAGGAGAATTGGTCCCGGAAAGCCTCCGCAGGCCCCCAGTGATGAGGACCCACATGTTTCTTGTAATCAACAAAGATTTTATCGTCGCCTGCAGCAATACCGATGATCGGCGCGTCCCAGGCAGGCAATCCTTCTACGACGTGAAGACTGTTTTGGGGTGACTTCAGGACATAATTGACAATCCACACGGTCATTTGCTCTTTTCCCGGTCTTCTTCCCATAAGAATCCTTCCTGTTCGGCAAGATCCGCCCCCGGAGCATCCCTGTGGAGAATTCCCCGCGACCGGACAGTGCATTCGATGTGTTGGAGATTTTCCGCGAGCATGTCGAGGGCGTTTTTGACATCGGGGGCGTCCTCTTCTTCAGCCGCATCAATAATGAAAAGCGCCCTGCGTGTCGAAGACGTAACGGCGCATTCCCTGTTGTCCCTGTGGTTCCACAACCAGCAGCAGATCTTTCGAGCATCAGCGTATACGATGTGACTTTCCTCAACCTGGACAACCTTTTCCTCCGAACCGAGAGGAAGAAACACGTCTTTCTTCCTCCCGAACCTGAGCTCCAGGTCGCCATCAAGGCTTTCGACATCGTGGGCACCCATAGGCATCATCGCCATGACTGAGACGCAATTGTAGCAATCTACCACGCTCGAAACATTCCACATGCCCTGCCCCTTGAGAATCCGCCGTAACAGGGCCTCCAGCGAACATCTGTAACTGCTCGGCTTGACACCCATGGCGCTGTAAATATTCCTCCACGCTTCGATCCTGGGGTGCTTCGACAAGGTGGAGGCTTCAAGTCCGAGTTCGGCGACGACTTTCGGCAGCTTCGCTTTCAGGTTATTGACGTAAGGGCTTTCGTCCTTGACAACGACATCCGCGTCAAGCCATCCGACATGAGTTCCGGGGTAATTCTGCAGGATTTCAGGAGCGATTCGTATATTCATGTCATCCATCTCCCCCTTCAGCCGCGTATGGAATCACTGTCGTAACCGCTTCCGCATACCGGGTTTTTCCTGAAAAGCAGACGATTCCCATCCTGCCGGCAAGATTCTGAAGCGAAGCGACACCATGGCCCAAGGCAAACAGGATATCACCAGGAAGCGGGTGGTCTTCCCGGCCTATTGATTCCTTTCCCTGACATGCTTAATGACGGCCTGCAGAGCGGAACCTTCTTCAGTCTCAGGGTTGATAGGCAACCACACGGCTGCCGATTCGGAAATGATTCAAAGATCCAGAAGGACACCGGCGTTGTCGTACGCCTCCGCGACAAGAAGCCGGTACTCCCTGGATTCCGGCCGTATGAGGACTTCCCGGAACTCCGTTACGGGAGGATACTCCGAGACCACTCTGAGGAAGGCCCGGATTTCCGGTTCCGTTGTTTTTTCGATAGGGACCAGGCGGATGCTTTCCGGTGAATAGGCCCAGGAAATCCCTTCCGGTCCGGCAAAAACCTTGTAGAAACCATCCCATTTCGCCTGGATGTCCGCACCGGCTGTACCGTAAAACGCCATAAAGGCCAGCATCGTCAACAACGCCGGGAAAAGGCACAACCGTCTTTTCAAGAGATCTCCTCCATTTCTCCCACGCTCTTCTTTCTTCAAAACTCCTACCGGTTGCGGGGCGTCAATTCAAAAACAGCCGCGCTTTCAGGTGGAAGCCTTAACAAGCGCTTGCTTGCAGTAACACCGGCGTTCGATTCAAGTCGAAGAACGGCGTCGGCATCACGTTCGGGAAAAGGCACGTCGACAGGGTTCAAACCGAAATTGCACACAAGCAGGACGTTCCCTCGCCGCATCAAAAGCCACCCGGCCTGCTCGTCAAAGGTCACCCGCATATCTTTTCCGCCCTCAAGGAGGGCCGGTGTGGACCTTCTGAAAGCCGCCAGGTTCCTGTACCATTGCAGCATGTCTTTCCCTTCGGGTTTTTCCGGCTCGGCCCAATCAATTTTTGAACTGGTGAATGTCTCCTCATTCTGCGGATCCAGTATCTCCTCCGGCTTCCATCCAAAGCCCGAGAATTCCCTTCGACGGCCATCCCGAACAGCCTCGGCGAGTTCTCCGTCGGAATGGTCCGTGAAATAAAGAAACGGCGCCGAGGCGTTCCATTCCTCGCCCTGGAAAAGCATCGGAACAAAGGGGGAAAGGAAAACACAGGCGGCGGCCACCTTCTGCAACCTGTGCCCACAGAGGTGCCCCAGCCGCTCGCCCCGGGCCCGGTTCCCAACCTGGTCGTGGTTCTGGATATACCCGAAAAAACGCACGCTGGGAACATCAGCAGCACTTCTTCCGTGGCGGCGCTTGCGGAAAGGGGAATACACCCCGTCGTAGACGAAATTTTTCTCAAGGGCTTTCGCGACGTGCGCCAGGGCACCAAAATCCCCGTAATATCCCTGGCGTTCCCCTGTGATCAACGCATGAAGGGCATGGTGGAAATCATCGCTCCACTGGGCGTCGAGGCCATACCCACCCACTTCAGGCGGGCGGACAAGCCGCGGGTCGTTCAGGTCACTTTCCGCAATGACGCATTTGCATTTTCCCGTTTCAGACTCCACCCTCCGGACAAGCCGCGCCAGATCTTCCAAAAAGTGGATCGCAGACTGGTCGAATATGGCGTGAACGGCATCGATCCTGAGGCCGTCCATATGATAATCTTCAAGCCACATGCGGGCGTTGTCGAGGAAGAATTCCCGCACCCCGTCTGAAAAGGGGCCGTCGAAGTTGATAGCGTCCCCCCATGGCGATGCATACTTTTTAGAAAAATAGGGGCCGAAGAAAGCCAGATAATTCCCCTCGGGGCCGAGATGGTTGTACACTACGTCAAGTAATACGGCTATTCCCTTTTCATGGGCCGCATCGACGAGCTTTTTCAGGCCGTCCGGGCCTCCGTAGGCTTCATGGGGGGCATAAAGGTTCACACCGTCATAGCCCCATCCCCGATTGCCCGAAAAGCCATTAACGGGCATAAGTTCCAGATGGGTTACCCCGAGGGAGCTCAAATGGTCCAGCCGCGAGATGACGCCCTCGAAAGTCCCTTCCGGCGTGAAAGTCCCCGTATGAATTTCGTAAACCAACCCCGAAGCGAGGGGAGGCGGCTGCCAGGCATCGTCGGTCCAGAAGAACCGTCCATGGTCGACGAATACGGAAGGCCCATGGACCCCTCCGGGCTGTCTTGGTGATCGCGGATCCGGGAGCCCGGGCCCCTCATCGACCGAGAAGGCGTACTCGTCTCCGTCTTTGAGGCTGATCCCGGGCGCCACCCACCATCCGCCCCTCTCCTTCTTCATCGGTACCTGCATGTTTTCCGTCACAAGCTCTACAGAGAATGCATCCGGAGCCCAGACCGCAGGGCCTTTCATGGAGATTCTCTCCTTTCGTCCCTGACAAGAGCCGCCACCGGGAAGGATGAGAACAATTCCGACGCGGCCGTCCATCCCCCGGAGGTCCCGCCGTCACACAGGATATGCTTCCAGTCCCCTTCGGGCAGGAAGACTTCCGTTTCATCCATGCCGTTACCGCCCGACAAAAAGCTGAGCGGAACGACAACGGACAGTCCCTCAGCCCTATGGAATGCGAAAAGGTCGTCCTTTTTCGCTCCCCTGGTCTTTAGGGGGGAATACCCGGCATCAGGACTGAACAAATGGGGAAACGCCTTCCTGAAAGCCAGCATTTTCGAAATGGTCCACAGTTTCGGCATTCCCTCATCCCAATGTTCCAGCGCTTCCGCCGCTGATGCCTTTTTCACTTTTTCCAGCAACACTTCCCTGGCCCTGAAATCCACGAAACGCCTGTTGTCGGGGTCGACGAGAGACAGGTCCCATGTTTCGGTTCCCTGGTAGATATCCGGGATTCCCGGGGCCGACAGAAGAATCAGTGTCTGGGCCAGGGACGATTTCCTGCCCGGAATAACGAGGGAGTCCACGAAAGAGGCAAAGTCTTTCATGAAGGCCCGATCCTTGAGGATCGCTTCGAGAAAATCCATCAGGGCCTTTTCATAGGCTTCGTTCACCTCCGTCCAGGAGGTATGGACCTTGGCTTCCCTCGCGGCTTTCAGGAGGACTTGCCGGAGGCGATCAAGGGATAGGGGCCAGGCACCTGCCATCGTTTGGTAGAGGAAATATTCCATATTCGCGTCTGGCATGCCTCCCGTTTTCCGGGCCTCGTTCATCCGGGACCATCTCGCGACGGCATCGGCCCATGTTCCGGGCATCTCTGATAAAAGGGCAAGGCGGGCACGGACATCGCCGCTTCGTTTCGTGTCGTGTGTCGCCAGGGTATTCATCGACATCGGGGATTTCATGGCCCTCATTTCCATGAAACTGTGGGCTTTTCCTGTATTTATGGAAAAAATGGAGGGATCCCCACCGACTTCATTGAGGGAGATGAAGCGGTTGTAACAGTAGAACAGCGTATCCTCCAGACCTTTCGCCGCCAAAGGGCCCGTCAGCTGCTGAAAACGGGCGACGAACTCTATTTCCTCCGGAAGCTTCGCTTCTTCGAAAAAGAGGTTGCCGAAAAGGTTCACGAGCTCCGGATCCATGTCGGGAAGCCTTTCCCGGGTCTCGGCAACGGCCTCTCCGATGACGACCCGGTCCTGCTCATGTTCTTCCGACTCGCTCCATGGTGTGAAGTAGGTCCTGTATACGTCAAAGGAAGCCCCAAGGGTTCTTATGATTTTCATCACATCGTTCCGTGATGAATCCCGGAAACGGGGACGATTTTCGCAGATTTTCATCGCAAGGTGGGTAAGCCTGTGAAAATCGCTCCCGAAGAGATCGTCCGCCACCTGGATTTTCTTTTCAAAAGCCATTTCGTCACAGCTTTCGCGCAGCCCGGTGAATTCTTCATACAACCGCGTCATCGCTCCTTCCGCCCCGTGTTTGACGAAAAGGCCGTTCACAACATTCAGGAAGTCGTACCCCGTCGTACCGTGAACCGGCCACCCGTCTCGAAGTCCTTCACCCGGAGCAAGGATTTTCTCAACCACGACCCAGGCTTCCGGTGCTGCACGACGCAACCGCTGGAGGTATTCCAGCGGATCTTTGAGTCCATCGATATGGTCGATGCGCAAACCCTGCACATTTTTCGAGGCAACCCACTGAAGGGGCAGCCGATGGGTTTCGGCAAACACAACCTCATCTTCCACCCGCAGTGCCACCAGGCTGTTTATATCGAAAAATCTCCTGTATCCCAGATCTTCTCGACTTTTTCTCCACCACGACAGACGATAGTTCTGTTTTTCCAGGAAACCGTCCAGGCCCGAAATATCGCCGTTGAGTTCATCGATGCAGTCGTCCAGGACGGACGCCTCGCGGGGATGTTCCGCAAGATGCCTTTGGAGAAACTGGAAGATGACCTCCTTGTTCCTGTGGCGACGCCTGGTATTTTCCAGATCCGTCGCTGTCGGCAACGGCAGGTTTCCAAGGGCCTCGCCGAAATACTGCAGTTTCTCCGAGGCACAACGCCATCCCGCCTTCAGGAGAAGGTATTTCATGGACCGGGGCGCCACGGGGAAAAGATGATCCCGGTACACGACAAAAAGCCTTGCCCCCTCGCGCCTGACATGGATCAATCCGGCTTCCAGGACCTTGCCGTACTGGTTTTCCAGGACGGGGAGCATGATCCGGTTTTTCAGGTATGCCTCGGGGCCCTCCCACTCCACATCGAAAAATGCGGCGTAGGCGCTGGAAGGCCCGTTTTCCAGGACGTCCTGCCACCAGCAGTTTTCGGGCCCTGATATAGCCATATGGTTCGGCACGATATCAATCACCACTCCGAGCCCTTCGGCCTCAAGAACTTCGATCATTTTTTTGAACCCCTCTTCGCCGCCGAGCTCCCTGTTGACTTTTCCGGGATCGACCACGTCGTATCCGTGCGAACTTCCGGCCGCCGCCTGCAAGACCGGGGACAAATACACGTGGCTTATACCCAGGCCGGCCAGGTAGGAGGCGATCCTGGTGACATCATGGAAGTCGAATTCGGGACAGAGCTGGATCCGGTAGGTGCAAGAGGGGATGTTGTTCATTCTTCTTTCCTTTTCACGAGGATTGCAAGAGCACGGCTTTCAATTTGGACCACTGAGCCGCCTTTTACGGATTCCTCCTCTTCGACGAAACCACCCCTGCCTGTGTCGAGAACCCACTCCCACTTTTCGCTCCAGGACTCCGGCGGCAACGTGAATTTAAGGGTTTCGTAATGAGCGTTGACAAGAAACAGAAAACTGTCATCGATGATTTTTCTCCCCCAAAGGTCCGGGCTGGGGATGGCCTCGCCGTTCAGGAAAATCATCAGGCTCTTTGCGAAATCCTGGTGCCAGTTTTCATGGGTCATCAGTTTCCCGTCCGGTGCGAACCACCCGATGTCATGGAGATCACTTCCGTTGACGGCCCGGCCCATGAACCAGCGACGGCGCCTGAAGACGGGATGGTCCCAGCGGAGCCTGACCAGGCCACATACGAACTCGAGAAGTTCTTCGTCGGCACGTTCCCAGTCGAACCAGGAAACCTCATTGTCCTGGCAATAGGCGTTATTGTTTCCATGTTGAGTACGGCCTATCTCATCACCTCCCAAAAGCATCGGAATGCCCTGGGAACACAGGAGTGATACAAGAAAATTCATCTTCTGCCGACGCCGCAAGGCGTTGATACCGGCATCGTCCGTCGGTCCTTCGACACCACAGTTCCATGAACGGTTGTCATCTGCGCCGTCGACGTTTTCCTCGCCGTTCGCCTCATTATGTTTCTCGTTGTAGGAAACGAGGTCATGCAGGGTAAAACCGTCATGGGCGGTCACAAAATTGACGCTGGCAAAGGGGCGTCGCCCCGTATTCTCGTAAAGGTCGGAACTCCCCGTAAATCGGTAGGCGAATTCCCCCAGGGTCTGGTCCTGTCCGCGCCAGAAATCCCGCATGCAGTCACGGTATTTCCCGTTCCATTCCGACCAAAGGGGGGGGAAATTCCCCACCTGGTAGCCGCCTTCCCCCACATCCCAGGGTTCCGCGATGAGCTTGACCTGGCTGATAACGGGATCCTGCTGCACCAGGTCGAAAAAGGCCGACAGTTTGTCCACGTCGTGCAGTTCCCTGGCCAGCGTCGAGGCCAGATCAAAGCGAAACCCGTCGACATGCATTTCCGTCACCCAGTATCTCAGAGAATCCATGATCAGCTGCAACACATGGGGGTGCCGCATGTTGAGGGAGTTACCCGTCCCCGTATAATCCACGTAATACCTGGGATCTTCGGGACTGAGACGGTAATATGCCGCATTGTCGATTCCACGGAAAGAGAGTGTGGGGCCGAGATGGTTTCCCTCGGCGGTGTGATTGTAGACCACATCGAGGATCACTTCTATGTCGGCCTCGTGGAGGGTTTTCACCATCTGCTTGAACTCCTGGACCTGCTGCCCGATCTGGCCGTAGGCGGCATATTCGTTGTGAGGGGCAAAATATCCAATCGTATTGTACCCCCAGTAGTTTCGAAGCCCCTTTTCCACCAGATGGGCATCGTGGATGAACTGGTGCACAGGCAGAAGCTCCACGGCACTGACCCCGAGGTTCTGAAGGTACTCTACCGCCGCAGGGTGAGAAAGCGCCGCGTAGGTACCCCTGATATCCTCCGGTATGTCCGGGTGGCGTTTCGAAAACCCTTTCACGTGGACCTCATAGACCAGCGTCTCGCTCAGGGGACGTTTGATCGGTGCATCATTCCCCCAGTCGAAAAAGGGATTGATCACCACCGATTTCGGCATGAAAGGCGCACTGTCCCGGTTATCGCGGAGTTCGTCCGATTCCCCCAATGGATACCCGAAAACGGCAGGATCCCACGCAACGCCCCCTTCCAGGGCTTTTGCATAGGGATCGATCAAAAGCTTTGCCCCGTTGTATCGTAGTCCCCGGTCGGGGGCCCATTCGCCGTAAACCCTGTAGCCGTACCTCCGGCCCGGCCCGACACCGTGAAAATAGCCGTGCCAGCAAAAGGCGGTCACCTCCGGCAATTCCACCCTGGTTTCCTTTCCTTCCTCGTCAAACAGGCACAACTCCACTTTCTCGGCTGCTTCCGAAAAAATCGAGAAATTTGTCCCCATTCCATCGTAGGTCGCTCCCAGCGGGTAGGGCTTTCCGGGCCATACGTCCATACTGTTTCCTCCTGTCAAGATAACAGTGCGAAGCATGATCTTCCTTACCTGTCATTTTATTATATTTCCGGTGCCCCAGCTTCCCTGAATGCTCTTGCCATTCAATTTGAAAGGATATAGGGTTTTCATCACCGGAGCCGGTAACCGGAATCTCTCCTGCAAAGGACCTGACTGACAATGAAATGGCAGCTCTTTACAAGCCTCTTGCTTGCGAGTTCCCTGCTCTGTCTCGGTATCGCCGTTTATTCATTCGCCAGGAGGACCGTTCTCTCCAGTCTCTTTGGTCTGCTCATGAGCGCCATGACTCTCTGGACCACGGCGTATTCGCTGGAAATCCTGACTTCGTCGGAAGGCTTCATACACATCCTGCTTCTTGCGGAATATCTTGGTATTGTCTCGGTACCTCCCCTGTGGCTTTTGTTCACCCTTGAGTTCGCCTCGAACGAAAACCGGCCCGGCCGGCGGCCTTGTGGGCCATCCCGCTGGCGACACTTGTGTTTCTGGCCACAAACGAGGGACACCACCTGTTTTATTCTTCCACAAGTATTGTCAGCGCCTGTGGGACAAACATCCTGGACGTCACTCCTGGACCATGGTTCTGGGTCAACTGGGTGTTCGCCATATCCTGTCTCGGGGCGGGACTTGTCCTGCTTCTGTCCCGTTTCCCAAGCAGCACGGGCCCTTACAGAAGGCAGGTGTTCGCCCTTCTCACCGGCCTCGCAGTCCCCGCTGCAGCGAATATCGCATATATCCTCGGCGTACGTCCCTGCGGCTATTTCGACATCACGCCCCTGGCGTTTTCAATCAGCGGGATCGCCGGTGCCTGGGGTATCAGGAAACACCGTCTCCTCGATTTGTCTCCCGTGAACTGCAAGGCCGTTTTCGGAAGCCTCGACTGCCCCCTGTTCGTCTTTGACAAGAAAGGCTCACTGGTTGAAATCAATCCGGCCGCAAAAAAACTTGTCTCCGCCGATTCGGATCTCATCGGAGAATCAGCGGACAAAATCTTCAGGCCCTGGCGCCGGCTCAAGCAACTTGCCACCTCCGAAAGCTTCAGGGAACCTGTGGAAATCCGTTTGCCTGCAGGGGGGACCACGACGCTGCACGATGGTGGTCCGCCGACGGCACTGTACTTCGCGACAGAAAAGGGAAGAAAACAGGAAAACTCGTTGTCCTTTACGACATAACCAATCTCAGGCAGGCTGAACACGCCAGAAAGGAAAGCGAAATCCTCTACCGCACTCTCGTGGAAAACGCCGCCGAATTGTTTTCACCCTTGACGAACGAGGGCGCCTGACCTATGTTTCACCGGCTGTCAAAAACCTTGCCGGCTATGATTCCGCATCAATAACCGGGAAAGATCTGACGCCCTTTTTGCATCCCGAAGACCGAAAGACCTGCGAGGAATCCGTGAGAACAGCTCTGGCGGGAGGCCGCGAGCAATCGGGCCTGGAATTCCGATTCCGGATGAGTGGCGGCAAATGGAGATGGTACAGCGCCACTTTCGCCTCCCTTCCCGGGGAAGCCGGCGAAATCCGCCAGGTTCTCGGCATCGCCGATGATATCAAAAAACGGAAAGAATACGAGCAGCATCTTCTGTACATAAGCACCCATGACGCTTTGACAGGTCTGTACAACAGGGATTACTTCAATTCACAGGTGGAGATGTTCATGAAGGAAGCCATCAGCCCTGTTGCCGTGATCATGGTTGACTGCAACGGCCTGAAAGGGATCAACGACACGGAAGGTCATGCTGCCGGCGACATGCACCTGAAAAAGACCGCCGGTTTTTTAGTCAATGGATTTCCGGAAGAAGCCGTCATCGCACGGATAGGTGGCGATGAATTCGCCATTCTCCTTCCGGGAACAGGGGAACAGGAGGCTGGAGGAATCCTCCGGGGCCCCCAGCTCGCCACAGACGAAATGAACACACGGTCCATCGGACAAAATGTCGACATCTCGATGGGCCTGGCCTTGTATGATGCCCTCGGGCCCCTGACCCTCAGGCAGGCTCTCCAGGAAGCAGACCGGAGAATGTACAGAAAAAAGCGTGATCATTGAAAGACGGTCCCATTCCCCAGAAACTCCAGAAGATCCCCCCGAGGCTTTGACCGGTAAGGGACAAAGCCCTTCCCCGAAACACCGATCGCTTCCACCGGGCAAAGGGAAATGCAGCGCTGGCAGAAGACACATTTTTCCCCAAAAACAGGTAACCTGTCCTTCAGGGTAATATTTAATACCGGACAGGCTCCTGCACACACACCGCAGCGGGTGCATTTTGCAGGGTCCACGCCAAAGGGCATTTTGCGGCGAAGCATCCTGTAGGCCCATGAGTCACTGTTTTGCCCGAGCTTTTTCAGAAGGTCCGGAAACACCGGGAAACTCCTCCACCTGGCTTTTCCTTCCAGCAATTGCCTTGCGAAAACAGCAGCCTTTTGCTCCCCTTTTTTCACGAGATCTGTGTCAGCATCGGTCCATCTCTCTTTCCTGGCGTAATTCGAGGGCATCTTGATTTCCTCCGCCCCCAGGGGAATGAATCCTTTTTTTTCAAGGACTTTCTTGAGGGGAGAGACAATCCCTCCACTGAATCCGGCAAGTGTATCCACCATGAAGGCACCTCTTCCCTCCTGATTCGCAGGGAGGTTTTCCAGGAAACGCCAGACATGGGGATATGTGGACTGGATGGCCACAGGAAAAGCCAGGCCAAGCATGCATTCGGAGTCCAGCCCTGTAAATGAGGAATCCCCTTTCTCCATGGGTTTCATCCTGACGAAAACACCCTTTTCTTCAAAGGCGGCTTTCATGACTTCGGCAACCCGAAGCGTGTTGCCGGTGCCGGTGAATACAAAAAAGGCCACTGACCGCATATTGCCCACCTGTTCACTCCTCTTTTCACGACCCCTCCCGGAGGGTACGTGTCATTATAACTCATTCAAGATCTTCCCGGTTTTTATCGTGCTATCTTCGTGCGCGGGGAGTACGAAGAAGCCGGCGTCGCCCTGCTTCAACCGGACCAAGTCGTTTCCGCGATCAAACGCACCAGGGATATACCCCCGAGGCGCTTATCGTCGTTTTCCCCCACAAAAGCTCAAACTACAAGTGGCACACGATAAAACAACGGGGAGACGGCTCATTTCTCGCCGGGCGGGGTGCCGACATCGTCATCGGACATGGTGCACACATGTTTCAGGAAACTGGAATCCCAGGGGCTTGCCGAATCTCGTCGAAACAGCCTCCGATCGTTTGGGCCCTGTTTGAGGCTCCCTTTGAAACCAATGAATGGGACAATCCCTTGATTTACCCTCCAAGTTTTTCCAAAATGCTCATAAAGAGAGCCTTCCGGTCTTTCAAAGTCTGCCTGTAAGTTCCGCTGTCCGTGTCGGCGATTTCCATACGGATTTCAGACAGCGCATAGGTCAGAAGCTCCCTGAGTGCTTTTGTTTCTTCCGCGGTAAAATCCAGCATCATGACGATTCACCACACATTCCTGCGCTTAACTTCACGTCATCCTATTGCCATTTTAACATGAGTGCGAATTCAAAGGGTCGTCGTGTTTTGAAAATGCGCCCTTTTGTAGGCAAATAGGTACTTTACCTCCGGCAAACAAGCGGTCAGACTCCCGGACGACCTGCAAGAACGGCGCCTGAATTGGTACAATACGACAGTTGACGTCGACCTGGATGACGTTTTTCTTCATATCCGGAACACAGGGGATGATGATTCGCCATGAAAAAACCGCTCCCGGAACCGAAAAATTTCATTGAACAAATCATCGTGGATGACCTTGAATCAGGCCGTACCGACACCGTGGCCACCAGGTTCCCGCCGGAGCCCAACGGCTACCTTCACATCGGCCATGCCAAGTCGATCTGCCTGAACTTCGGTCTTGCGGAAAAGTTCGGCGGGACATGCAATCTCAGATTTGACGACACGAACCCCACAAAGGAAGAAGCAGAGTATGTTGAATCCATAAAAGAGGATGTCCGGTGGCTTGGTTTCGATTGGGCCAACCTGTGTTATGCATCGAATTATTTCGACCGCTTTTACCAGTGGGCCCTTGAGCTTATCCGGGCGGGAAAGGCTTACGTGGACGATCAGACCCCGGAGGAAATCAGGCTCACAAGAGGCACCCTGAAAGAACCCGGCAGGGAATCCCCCTGCAGGGACCGAACAGTTGAAAAAAACCTGGAACTCTTCGAAAAGATGAAAAACGGGGATTTCGACGAAGGGGAATGCGTTCTCCGTGCAAAGATCGACATGGCCCATCCGAATCTCAATATGCGAGACCCCGTCCTGTACAGGATCCTCAAAAGAAGTCACCACAACACCGGGGACAGGTGGTGCATCTACCCCATGTACGACTTCGCCCACGGCTACGAAGACGCCATCGAGGCGATCACCCATTCGATCTGCACCCTGGAGTTCCAGGATCACAGGCCCCTCTACGACTGGCTTCTGGACAACGTCAGTGTCCCGACCAGACCGCGGCAGTACGAATTTGCACGGCTCAACCTGACGTACACGGTCATGAGCAAGAGAAAGCTCCTCGAGCTTGTCCAGAAGGGCTACGTTTCAGGATGGGATGACCCGCGGATGCCCACTATCTGCGGGGTGAGGCGGCGCGGGTTCACCCCGGCATCAATCCGGAAATTCTGCGAGGAAATCGGCGTCTCCAGGACAAACAGCATGGTCGATATCGAGTTCCTCCATCACTGTATCCGGGAGGAGCTCAACAAAACGGCAAACAGGGTCATGGCCGTGCTTAATCCCCTCAAGGTGGTCATCGAAAACTACCCCGAGGGCCAGGTCGAGCAAATCAACGCCCTCAACAACCCTGAAGACCCGGATTCCGGTTGGAGGGAAGTCCCCTTCAGCAGGGAAATCTTCATCGAGGGCGAAGACTTCATGGAAGATCCGCCCAAAAAATTCTTCCGCCTCGCCCCGGGAAGGGAAGTGCGGCTCAAACACGCCTACTTCATCACGTGCAAGGACGTCATAAAAGACAAAAACGGCAATATCCTTGAACTACGGTGCCTGTACGATCCCGAAACCAAAGGCGGCGATTCGCCCGACGGCCGGAAGGTCAAGGGGACTTTGCACTGGGTTTCAGCCGCTCATGCCCTAAAGGCCGAAGTCAGGCTCTACGACAACCTGTTTACCTTGAGAAACATGGATGACATGACCGAAGGCGCCGACTACAAGGACTATCTGAATCCGGATTCCCTCAAGGTGCTCAAAGATGCACTTATCGAGCCAACCATGGGAAACCCTGATCCTTTCACCAGAGTGCAGTTCCTTCGCCACGGCTACTTCTGCGTCGACCCTGACACAAAACCCGGGAAACCCGTTTTCAACCGCATTGTTTCTCTCAAGGACACATGGGCGAAAATCAAAAACAAAAGCCGGGGCTAACCCTTTCAGCAAAAACTCTTGAGACCCGCACAAAGGGCCGCCCCGTCTCGAGAGGGCCGGCCCTTTTATATCGTCCCTTCCGCGATCCAGTAATCTTTTTTCCGAAGGTACCTGTCCAGAAGAAAAGCCGTCACGGCCAGAAGAGGCAGTGAAACGGCATATCGTACGATGGTGAATTTCACCCCGAGAAAAGACATTTCAAAGAGCGTCATGGGGATCCGGCAAACCGCCGCAGCGTTCAGAAACATGAAGATGACTCCAAGAGAGGCCCCCTTCCGCTGGAGAACGTAACACAGTGGCAAGGCGATATAAAGCCCCCCGACGATGGTCCCCGCGAGCACCACCGCCCAGAGATACCCCTTGACACCGGAATCTATTCCAAGATGCTTTTCCACCGTTTCCTTCTTGACCCACACCTCGAAGAGCCCCACCAGGATGAACGCCGCCGGAAGTATGGATGCCATTTCCTTGATGAATGAAAGGGCATTCTCCCCCGCCCTGATGCCGGGGGCAAAATTGTTGGCAAAAGACCACAAGACAAAGACAAAAAAGCCCGCGGGAAGCACCCAGGGGCCGTCTTTTCTCATACTCATCGGAGAAACTCCCCGAAAACGATCCCAATGGCAAAGGCCACGGCAATGGCCGTCACGAAACCGGCGGCGTTGCGCACAAGGACAACTTTGGTTCCCAGGAAGCTGCGCTCCAGCGGGAAGGTCACGACTCCCACCATCATGAGGGTTGTGGTAAAGGCCGCCAGAACCGTGTAGGAAACACCTTTCTGCAAAAGGACGCCGGCCAGGGGGAAGGCCACGAAACCGGGAATTGCTGTAATGGACCCGAGCACCGAAGCGCTTATCACGCCGCCCCAGAAACCGGCCTTCGATAGTGTGGAAACGATGACCCTCCCGGGAATGAAACCGAGCACTGCGGCAGTCAAAAGTACAAGGACCACCAGCATGGGCAGGATCTTGAGAAACCGCTTCCAGGAAATCCCGACGGCAATGCGTGTTTTTTCCCGATCCAGGAAAAAGGAGACCGCCAGCGCTATGACTGCTGCAACATAAAGGGCAATCATGAAACGTTCTCCTTCCCTTTTTTCGAAATCCTCTTCCCTGACAACCACAAGAACATGCCGAGTCCTTTCACGCCTCAAGCGCTTCCTTCAGCACCCGCCTGATAGCCTGTGCCGAGGCCTCGATGTCTTTTTCCGTGGTGGCCCAATTGGAAACGGAAATTCGCATTGCAGCCTTTCCTTTCCACATGGTCCCTCCCGCCCAGCAAGTCCCTTCCCGCTGCACACGCCTCGTCACGTCCCCGGTAAACAAGTCGGTGTCCCCCGATTCCGGCATGAACCTGACCAGGACCTGATTCAGGACCACGTCATTCAGAATCTGTACATTCGGGTCTTCGGACAGAAGTTCCGCCATCAGTTTTGCCTGCCGGCAGTTTCGTTCCACCATGGAAGCGATGCCCGCCCTTCCCAGCGAAGCGATGCAGGCATAAAGGGGGAACCCCCTTGCCCGCCGGGAAGACTCCGGCACCCACTGGCTTGGATCCCTGATCTCGCCGGAAGCGCCGATGTAATAGGGGGCTCTGAGGGACATGGAAGCCCTGTGGGCCGCACTGTGCCTGACAATGGCGATTCCTGAATCATAAGGAACATTCAGCCATTTGTGTGCATCGGTGGCCCATGAATCCGCTTTTTCAAATCCTTTCAAAAGGGGCGCTACTGACGGTGCCAACGCACCCCAAAGGCCAAATGCCCCGTCCACATGAACCCAAGCGTTTCCCCCGCGGGCAACGTCGGTAATTTCCCCGACGGGGTCGAAAGCACCGGTGTTCACGTTTCCCGCCTGTGCGCAGACGATAACGGGACCTTCCATCTTCCGCAGAATTTTTTCAAGATCCCCGGGGATCATCCGCCCCTGGTCATCGGCAGGCACTGTCTGGATGTGTTGCGTACCGAACCCGAGCATGCGAAGGGCAACATGTATCGTGGCGTGGGCTTCCTCCCCGGCAAGGACATTTACCTGTGGAGCCCCGAAAAGGCCCTTTTTCTCAATGTTCCATCCAAAACGTTGCAGTACGTCATGCCGCGCTGCGGCAAGACATGTAAAGTTCGCCATTTGACAACCCGTCACAATGCCCAGGGAGGACTCTCGAGGCAAATCCAGCAGCTCGAGAATCCATTCCCCTGCCACTTCCTCTGCAACGGCTGCGGCAGGGGAGGATATTGACAGGACGGCATTCTGGTCCCAAGCCGTGGCAATCATGTCAAGGGCAAGGCTTGCCGGGAGGGCGCCGCCTGTCACAAAACCGAAATAACGCGGTCCGGAACTTGCGACGATCCCGCCGTCACACTCGCGTGCCAGAAAGTCTATGACACCGGCGGGATCCCCGGGATCCTGGGGCAGGGGCCGCCGTAACCTCGCTCGAAGGTCTTCCACAGCATCCCGTGCCCCGACGTGTCTTGCGGGCAGGTCCGAAAGGTATTTCCCGACGATTTCCCAGGTTTTTTCCAAAAGCGCACGATGGTACATCCCGTCACCCCTCAATGGTGAAATCCGGTTTGGCATTCCCTTTTCCCGGGGTTTACAGGCCTTCGAAAACCCGGGGGAGGTCAAGAGTTCCGGAACATCCCTCGAGGGATCCCTCGAGGAGTTCAAGGGCCATGAAGGATTCATCGGGAACATCAAGGAATGTCGTGATGCCCCAAAGAGAAGCCGGCTTGAATCCAAAACGGGAATAATACGCCGGGTGCCCGAGAACGAAAACCGTCCCGTATCGGAGATCACGAGCCCGTCGGAGAGCATGCTCGACAAGGCGTGAACCGACGGCGCGGCCCTGGTATTCCGGCGCGACGGCAACAGGACCCATAAACAGGGAAGAGTTCGTTTCTTCCGTTTCGGACAAAGCGACAGGGACAAGCACGACATAGCCGATGATCTCTCCGCGACGTTCCGCCACAATGGACAGTTCTTCCGGCAAGCCGCCTTCGCCCCTCAGTCCCCGAAGGAACGTCTCTTCATAACCCTGGCTGAAGACATCATCTGAAAAGGCACGCCCGAGAAGCGCGTCTATCTGTTCGAAATCGCCTGAACGTTCGGGGCGGATGTAGATGTCCAGGTTGTCTCCCTCCTGTTCCTTCAGATCAGATCGAGGTTCACCGGGTGAATCCCGCCGTAATCGTCCTGAAATTCCGCGACGAGCGTATCATCTTCGTTCTTGTCGATGGCCACGAAATGACGGCATGTGGTGGCAACATGGTAATGCCCCGACCGCAGGGACGCACAGGCTTCGATAGGTTCCTTGCACAATGGGCATTTGAAGGCATAACATGCTTCGGCGATGTCCTCAAGATAGACCGGGACTTCCTCTCCGAGATCATCGCCGAAGTAGACGATATGTTCCGTGCGATCGTACCTGTCGAAGTGGGAACATTCGACTTTCGGTCCCGAATCTTCCGAATATTCCACCTCCGATCTGCAGATAGGGCACGAGACTTTCCAGAACCTGCGCATCTTCCCCACCTCCGATTATATTGTACCTTCTTTAAAACAGATCTGCGATGTGCTTTTTCTTTATCTTGCTATAACGGCTTCACCCATTCCAGCGTTTCGGGTTTCCGCAAATGCTTGTGCCGAATCACCGGGATCCCCCTGGTTTCGGCCAGTCTCCGGCAAGCATCCCGAAAGGGTCCCTTGATTCCTTCATGAAAGACCACGGCCTTGAGATCGTCTCCGATACTGGAAGCGGCAGCTTCCAGCTTCCAGGCATTTTCATTTCTGTCATATCCCCCGCTGACCAGCCACTGGTTTGGAAGAATATGGGAAATGCCGAAGGCATATTCCCTGTTTTTTGCAGCCTCGGAAAAGGAACGTTCGAAATGAACACCGCCTACACAGAGGACGGGATCGAGAACGTCCTCACTGTTGAACACGCCAAAAAGGCTTCTTGCCAGAACGTTCGCGGCTCGGGGATGCTCCCAGCTTTCAGGAGTGCTGCCGATTTCGAGATCTACCATCGAAACGGGCCACAGTCTGAGATCCTCGGGATCCCGACCCTTGAATGAACCAGTCCAGTGTGTCGCCTCGGTGACAACGGCAAAATCTTCCAGGCCTGCACGCTGACGTTCCGATTCGAGAGAAAGGAGAAGGTTTCTGAAAAGGCGCGGATTCGCGGGCGTGTACACACCTGCCTCGACATCTCCTATGGTGTGAACCGTCAGTACCCTGTCAGGGGCGTTGGCTCCCTCGTGCCAGTTCACTTCAACCGCCAGGTCGAAATCCTGGAAATATTCCCTTAACTGCGGCAGGTACCGGCGAAAATCGTAACTGATGAGATCCTTCTGGCGGCAAAAACACAGGCGGTTCCCTTCACTGTCCCGGCATTGCAGCACCGGGTATCCATCGATTTCAAACCCCGCCTCCTCCATGGGGCAAAGTGAAAAAATGCGTTCGAACACAGACCTCGCCACGTGATGATGGGGGTCTTCCACGCAAAAGAAAAAGACTGCCTGTTTTTCGGACATGCCACCACCCCCGGATGGTCATCCAGTTTACATGTTTCACCCCCTGCTGCCCAAATGGGCAGTTGACGTCTTGAACGGAAAGAGATATTCTGCTTTTCAATACTTCGCAGAATGCGAGACCGGAGAGAGTCTATGAACATGACCTTCACCAGGACAAAAAGCCCCAACCCGTGCATCCCGCCGCGTTCCCGAGAAGATTGCCCCCGGGAAGGGTTGGTCATGTCCTGACATACTTCGATTCATTTTTTTCGGGTATCTGGACGCAAAGGCCGCCGACTTCCGGGTCGGCGGCCTTTTTATTTCCTGAAGGAGGGGATGGAAATGAAACAGCTGGAAGATCTCCACGTCAGCATCATCGGAGCGGGAATCATCGGGGGGGCCATTGCGGAGGCTTTGTCCCCGCATTGCCATGTCACGGCGACTCGACGCCAGGTCGAACGCCTCAACGGCCTCGGAGAAAAGGGCATCACCATCACGACCGACAACGTCAAGGCGGCCTCGCAAGCGGATATCATCATCCTGTCCGTCAAGCCGTCACAAGTTGTCCCCGTTTTGCGTGAAATCGCCGACGTCTCCGCCGGCAAACCGGTCATATCCTTCGCCGCAGCCATATCACTGGACATTCTGCATGAGGCCGCCCCACGATGCCGTTTCGTGCGCGCCATGACGAATATCGCGGCAAAGGTTGCAAAGGGATACACCCTCTTTGCCTCCGACGGTTCCTTTCAGGAAGAAGAACTGGCTCTCATTGAGAACATTCTCCGCATCCCGGGCGAAATACGGCGCGTCGACGAACAATACCTCGACGTGCTGACGGCGATGTCCGGTTCGGGACCCGCCTACATTTTCACCGTCGTCGAGTCCATGATCTACGGGGCGCTCCGGGAGGGACTCCCCCGGAAACTCGCCCTGGAGGCAGCGGCGCATACGGCCATCGGAGCGGCTTACCTTTTGCTGGAAACGGGCAAACACCCTGCTGAACTCAAGGACATGGTCCTGACACCAGGCGGGGTAACCATCGACGGCATCTACGAGCTTGAGGAAAGCCGCATCCGGACGGCTTTCATGAAGGCCATCAGCGCCGCCTCAGCACGCGCAAGGGTCCTTTCGGAAGAGGCACGCGACCAGGCCAGAAGCGACATGAACGGGGACAGAGTGTAGAAACACTTCCCGATCGTCGAATCGCTCAATACCCTCATGTTTACGATCCGCCTGCAAGATCGGCGATTTTCGAGGATTCCTGGAACAAGAGGTCATAGATGGTTTCGTAAGGGTGTCTGATTTTTTCCAGCGTCTCCAGGCTGACAGTTCTGAGATCAAGGGGTAGCTCGAAATCGGCCAAAAACGGCCCGTTGGAGTCTAAAAGCCGCAGAAGCGATTCGGCATCCTTGTCGTTTTCTGTAACCCATAAGACCCAATTGAGGTTTTCCTGGTTCTCCGTGTCAAAATGGGTATACCCGGGAAGGTGAACATGACGGTAATACAACAGGAACTGGTGCACTGCGGCGATTCTGTCGACAAAAAGGGGAAGGTTTTCCCGGGAAGGCTCCGGCGGCCTGAAACAGAACATCCTGTCAGCGTTCATAAACCGCCATGTATCCTGAGGCAAGGGGTGGATCCGGGCATAGTGGGGAAAGTCGTAACGGCTGAGAAAAAGCACCGTTACAGGCAGCCGGCCTTCGGGAAACCCGTTGGTTCGGAACCATTTCTCTGCCTCCCCCGGATCGGGACGCCCTTTTTCCCTGGCACTCATTCCCGTGTCGGGGTACCTTTCCAGGAGGGCCCGGACCATGGGATGGTCCGGGTAAAGCCATCTGATTCTCCCCTCATCATCACTTATCCAGGCTTCATGGCGGCTCAAGCCCGGGTAAAAAGATAAAATGACGTTCTGCCTGTATTCTTTCAAGCTCCACCTGCCGATAAAGCTGCTGTCGAAAAGGAGGCGGAACTTCGTGGTCCACAAGGCATTTTCTTCATCAGCATCTTTTGGAAGAGGCATGGGAACGCCCCAGCATTTGCCATAATCCAGCAAGACGTCCCTGCCCCGGCGTGAAAGACGGTAGTTCCCAAGGGGAGTCCGCTTCAGCAGCCCTTCACGCAAGAGAGAATCCAGTCCCTGTGGATCCTCTCCCGCAAGATTTGCAAGTTCCTTGTTCCAGAAGGGGTTTTCTTCGTCAAAAAGAAGCAGTAACCTCTCCATTCGGATCAGCCCCGGGATGGGCCCGGGAAATACTGCCCGGGCCCTTTTTCTTGCAGCGAAGGCCGGTACAGGTTAAAAATCAGACACCTCAAGCCTGGTTTTCTTCCTGCGCAAGGCCCTTGAGCATGGACCAGCAAGCCAAAATCATGACAATCGCAAAAGGCGCAGCGGCAGCTATGGAGACAATTTGCAGGTTCTTGAGTCCACCCGTCATGAGAAGGACAAAGGCCAGCGCCGCCTGGAGGACACCCCAGACCGCCATTTTCCCTTTTGGAGGGTTGAGATCCCCCCTTGTGGAATACATTGAGAGAACGAAAGTCGCTGAATTCGCCGAAGTAATGAAAAAGGTGGAAATCAGCACGATCATGACAACGGACATAATTCCGCCCAGGAAGTAATAATTGTACATTTCAAATACTCCCGTGGAAATGTCCGCCGCGACTTTGGCGGCGAGATCTCCGATCCCTGACAGTTCGATATTGAGCGCCGAGGTCCCGAAGACGGCAAACCAGGTAAAGCTCCCGAGAGCCGGGACAACGAGGACGCCCATGACAAACTCTCGTATGGTCCTCCCTTTCGAAATCCGGGCAATGAAGGAACCCACAAAGGGTGCCCAGGCGATCCACCAGGCCCAGTAGAAAATCGTCCAGCCGTCGAGCCAGGCCTTGTATTGCTCATCATGAGGGGCAAGCATGAAGCTGTCCCTGACGAGGCTGCTCAAATAGTCGCCTAAACTGGACATCCACGTTTCAAGAATGGTGATGGTGGGCCCGATGAAAAAAAGCAATCCCAGAAGGGTCAAGGCAATATACAGGTTTGAATCGGCGATACGTTTGATTCCCTTTTCGATTCCCGCCACAGCTGAACCGGTATAGATCAATGCCAAAACGATGATGATCAGAAGTTGGGCCATGAGGGAGGAATGTACTCCGAACAGGTAATCCAGCCCACTGTTGATCTGGAGAACACCAAGGCCCAAAGACGTGGCAATACCCGCTACAGTGGCGAAAATGGCCAGGATGTCGATTGTCTTCCCAAACGCTCCGGAAACTCTTTTTTCTCCGACAAGGGGAATAAACAGACTGCTGATCAGGCCCGGATAGCCTTTGCGGAACTGGAAATAGGCAAGGGGCATGGCAATGACGGCGTAACTCGACCACGGATGAATCCCCCAGTGAAAAAATGATTTCCGCATCGCTTCCGCCGCAGCTGCAGCCGTTCCCGGTTCCGCCGTCGGAGGGTTGAGAAAATGGAACACCGGTTCACCCACGCCGTAAAACACCAGGCCCACGCCCATACCCGCGGAAAAAAGCATGGCAAACCATGAAAAGTTGGAAAACTCCGGCTTTGAATCAGGCGGACCAAGCCGAACCTTTCCGTATTTGCTGAGGCCCAGGAAGATGGGAAACACCACGAACACGTTCATGGCAAGCATGTATCCCCAGCCGAAATTGTCCACAAGGAAACCGAAAAGGCTGTTGGCGAAGTTCCCGAAACCTTCGGGAACCAACAACCCCCAAAGAACAACGGCAAAGGTCACTCCCATTGAAATCAGAAAGACTTCATTGAAACCCTTTTTTCCCTCCAAGGCAACCGCCTCCTCTTTATCTCTCAAGCAGAATGACCGGTCAAAAGAGGCCTTCATCTGAAGGCCTCTTTTGTTGTTAAGAATTCTAGATTTTCGTAGGAAATACCGTCTGGTTCTCTACATCCTTCGTCAGTGCGTCAAGAGCAACACCGACCCTGTGGTAGCGGAGCTTCCATTCCTCTTCAGGGCTCATGTTGGGATCGCCGAGAGGATATGGGACGGAAACGGTCTGGACCATTTTGTTGACACCCACGGACTGGGCGACATTCAGGAGGTTGCACAAAACGACAATGGGAATACCGGCACGCTCGATTTCTTTTGCCATCGTTGACCCGCAACGAGTACAGGTCCCTCAGGTGGCCACGAGGAGCACCCCGTCAACGCCGGCTTCCTTGAGATCTGCGGCGATTTCCTTCCCGAACTTGGCCGCATAGGCCTGGGTCGTTCCCGTTCCGACGGTCACATAATAGCTTTCGTGAAGTTTGCCGATTTTGCCTTCCTTTTCATAGGCCCTCATGGCATCCACGGGCATTCCCCTGTCCGGGACTTCGCAGATGGCCTCCGGGTCATAACCGGCATGAATGGTCTTGTATTCACCTTTCGGCAGATGTTCAAGTCCTGAAATATCATATTTCCCCCACTTGGTGGCAGAAGCCGTCTGGATCCGGTCCGGGTTTTCCGACGGGACAACCCCTGAGGAGCCTACCAGCGCTATGGTGGCCTTGCTCAAGTCCTTGATAGGAGAAGCCACCGGCACCAGCTCGCGCTTCGGGATCACGAGTTCCGTCTGGAAAGGCTCCCCCTTCAACTTCCTGATCAGCATGTCCACGGCCCTGTCAGCAGCGGGGATGCCTTCGGGATGGAATATCTCCTTTCGAATACCCCTTGGGAAATACCCCTCTTCGGCGGCCGGCAGGAGCTCTTCACCCTTCGCTATCTTCTGAGCGAAAGCAGCCATCTTCTCCATGTCTTCCTTCATAAAGGTGGCCTTCCGACCTCCACTGAAGATGTACATATCCTTGTGAAACATTTCGACACCGGGGTTTTCCTCGTTCATGGAGGTGATGACGGGAACATCGAAAGCCTCCCTGACGGCCTTGCCTATGACGCCGCAGCCGACTCCATAACGACCGGCCATGAAAGCGGGACCAGCGAAGAAAATATCGAACTCCCGCCCTTTTAGCCATTCGATGATTTTCCGGACCGCCTCATCGGTGTGGCTGGCGATATAGTTGTCACCGCAGACAATGGTATGGGTGACTTCCACGTCAGGCATCAGCTGGTTCAGCATGTTGGTGCAACCTACAAGTTCTTCGTGGAAAGTAGGCTCGTAGTCAGCAGCATCTTCGCCTCCCACCTGACCGAAGAACTGATTGATGTAATGAATCGCTTTCATTTCCCCACCCCTCCCTAAAAATCAGCACAGGTCTTCTTCGAGAAGCCGCTGATGTGGTTCGAGCAGAAATACCCATTATTCTCCATCTCCAAGGAGCCGTCTTCAGCAATGCAGCCTTCCCAGCCCCCGGAATTCCCGTCACGAGCCAGTGCTTCCAGTTCTCCCAGCACAACCGGCATCGGGTCCAGGTGGTACAATTCCGAGACATTGCCCGTATGAACAAGGGCATCGGCTTTCTCGTCAAGGGCAACCAAGGGCTGTGAGGCACCGTCACGGCCGGTGCATTCATCGGATATTCCGACGGCTTTTACGCCGGCTTTTTCAAGCTCTACGATGGTTTGGATGTAGTCCACATCGGGATTCCCGTAACCTTCCTCGCAAACGATGGCACCATCTGCCCCGAGGTTGACGGCCATCTGGGCAACCATCTTGGCAGAACGTTCTTTTTCCTCCATTTTGGGGTTGAGGTTCGACATGATCACCCCGAGAAAATTAATGGAGTTACCGTGTTCTTTCATGAGCCTGTGGATCGTCGGATGATTGCACCATTCGTAGGTCGAAATCTTTGAGGAAACGGGCATGAAGCTTCCCGAAACGACCGCGCCGTCAAGGATTTCGTTGGGGTGCATAAACGTCGGGAGCATCCTGTTCCCATCCCATCCATAAATAAGGGTGTTATAGCCCAGCTGCTCCATCTGGGTCTGGGGCTGCAAAACATACACTACCGACGGGAGTTTCTGGATCTCGGCCGGCCTGCGGTTCACCGGCGGGAGTTCGAAAACTTCGACCTCATCCGGGTTTTCATCCTTGATACATTGTCCAATGTGTTCGGCCAGACGCATTCCCGCCCAACGGAGGGCATGATTTTTCTTCTGTTGCTCGTGACGTTCGAACTCTTCATCTGTGTCGGCAACCAGCACCAGGTTCGGCATCATGCCGAAAATACACTGGTTCTGATACTTGCCGGACATGTCGATCAAACCGTCCTGGAACCCCCCCCAATGCTCACCCACGACCAGGAGGCTGCAACCGGAAAGGACATTGGTCCGGCCCATTCCCGCGCGGGCCAGGGGGCTCGTCACACCCGGGAAAATCCCGGTACCACCTTGGACCTTGCAGCGAATTTCCAGAGCTTCCTTGACGGGACACAACCTGACTTCGTCGCCTGGGCGGACGATATGGAGGTCCGCCGATGTGATGTGCTCATCCTCGCTCACCACTTCGAGGGCCTTCTTTTTATCAACGGTCAGGACCCCGTCTTTTACTTTTGTTTCATCACCAAAGACGATATCCTTGATATAAAATTTCGCCATCTCAAGCTTCATATGGACCTTCCCCCTTCACACCAAAAGGACCGGGAGGGACAGCCTTCGCAAAAGCCGCCTCGTCCGGCCCAAAGATCTAGAGAGTATATTTGCTGCCTTCCGCCCGCATATTGCGAACAGCTTCACTCAACGCCTCGGGGTCGAGGACCATCTCCATCATGCCGATCTGGTCTTCCCAGGCTGCGGGATCAGCTGCTTCCCTGATTTCCTGCTCGAAAACGTGGTACACGGCGAGTCCCAACGGGACTCCGGCCAACGGACCTGCAAATGTCGGGTCACCTTTCGTGAGTGTTTCCGCGTAGATTTCGGCCCCTTCGGCATCGCTGCTTCCAAGAACGACAACGATGTTTTCCGGACCATACTTTTCTGCCGCGTCCTTCACCCTCTGCTGGTTTTCCAGGTCCATGGCCCCGGCGGCGGTTCAGACGAAACATTCCGTCGCCGAAAATACAACCTCCGCACCACTATCCTTGAGGGCTTCTTCCATGGCGGGTCCGGCAACTCCGTCCCGCTCCCCTAAAAGAAGCAGTTTTTTCCCCTCAAGCTTGCCCATGATCGCCACCTCCCACTTTGTGCTTTTGAGCACATGGTCTTTTTTCCGATTTCCATTTTAGGGACACGCAGGGGTGAGTCACCATCCCGAAAATGGCAACAGGGAATCACAAAAATTACTACGGGGGAAGAGGCTGTTTGTGGCGGAATTTACTCGTCGAGATCAATGAGGCCCTCACGAAGGGCCAGGCGGGTGAGTTCGGTAATGTTCTCGCATCCCGTCTTGTCCAGGATGCGCCTGCGGTGGGTATCAACGGTGTTTTTGCTGATGCAGAGGGTCTGGGCTATGGATTTTGTGTTCTGACCCTTGACCAGAAGCTTTAAAACCTCCGTTTCCCTGGCTGAAATTTCAGGGATAGCCGGCAAGCCGGTTAGGTTCGAAAGTTTCCTGTACTCTTCAACAAGGATTGTTGTCACCTTCGGGCTGAGAAAAATATCACCCCCGGCGGCCACCCGTATTGCGGTCATGAATTCTTCGGGGGCACTTTCTTTCAAGACGTACCCCCTTGCACCCAGGTTGAGCATCTCCGAGATGAAGCCCTTGTTGCAATGCATTGAGAGCGCAACAATGCCAATACCCGGTTTTGCCTCAAGGATGCGGCGGGTCGCCTTTATTCCGTTCAGATCCGGCATGGTCACATCCATGACGATCACATCAGGCTCAAGTTCCAGCGCCAGGTTCACTGCCTCAATTCCCGTAAAGGCCGTTCCAAGAATTTCAAAATCCTTCTCCCTGCGGAGAAGATCACATAACCCCGCTAGGAAAAGCCTGTGATCATCGGTCAAAAGGATTCTGATCACGTCATGTTCCATTCTGACATCCGCCCTTCGGTCAAGGGTGCTTCCAGACATACGGTAACACCTTTATCCGGCTCGGTCAGAACCTGCATTTTCCCGCCGATCGGCAGAATCCGCTCCCGAATGCTGAACAATCCGAAGCCTTTCATCTGTCCCCACTTTTTCTGGAGTTCTTGCGGGAATCCCCTGCCGTCGTCCTCGACAATGACCATGATCTTTCTTGGTGACCTGTGAATCCTGATGTTGACAAAAGAGGCTCCGGAATGTTTTATCACGTTCACCAGCAGTTCCCTGGTCATGTCGAAAAGGAGGATGCAAATGCGTTCGTCAGCCTGATGTTCAAGATGGTTTCCCTGGAAACTGTATTGGATCCCCTGGGGCTTGAGAAGTTTTTCGGCGAGGTCCTCGATGGCTGCATTAAGACCTACATCGTAAAGAAGTGGTGATGCCGTCTCGAAAGTCAATTCCCTGCTCTCGGAAATGAGATTCTCCACGACGGAGGCAATTTCTTCTATGTCCTCTTTAGCTCCATCTTTCATTCTTCTCAGCCTGTTGAGGATATCCACAAGGGCATATCCGATCCTGTCATGAATCTGCCTGGAAATCTTCCGCCTCGTCTCGGCTTCCGAAAGGGAAAGTTTTGCGGCAAGCTCCCGGAGCTCCTGCCTGTATTCAAGCAGGGTACTCTCGTTCTTCCTGAGTTGTTCATCAGACTGTTTCCATCGCGTCCTGTCCAGAAAGAGTACGGCCACCTCGTCCGAGAAGGTTGGAAACGCCACTGCCTCAAGGTATTTCCCGGTATCCTTGCTCCATGCCTCGTTTCTGACTGACCTTCCCGTTTTGATGGTTTCGACAATGATATCCATCCAGCAGTTTTCGGCTTCGGGCCATACCTCACGGAACCGCTTGCCGATAACATTTTCGCGCTTCACGCCCATGACACGTTCATAGGAGAGATTGACGTCCAAAAACCTGACATCACAGCCATCTTCGCCCCCCGCGCACACCACCTGATATCTGGCAAAGGGCTCCATGGCGCGTTCCAGTAAAATATGGTAAAGTCGCTCTTCTTTCGTCGAAGCGTTTTTTTCTCGATGGGATCCCTTCTGTTCCTGCACCGTCAACAACCTCCGCCTGTAGAGCCGTTTCTTGAAACGTCTCCATAAACCTAAACGCTGCAGAGGGAAATGTCCAGAAAACAGAGGCCCGGCCCTTTTGGTGAAAAGGACCGGGCCTCTGGCAAGATATCAACTTTCTTTTTTTCTCAGGGACGCCTGAGAATCTTCTCCCTTTCTCCCTTCTGAGAGAGGATCTCCAAAACTATCGGCATGCTGCCAACGGCATGGGTTGAACACGAAAGGCAGGGATCATAGGCCCTTATGGCCGCCTCGATTCTGTTCAATATTCCTTCGTCAGCGTCTCCGTCTTTTATGAACGCTTTCGCGACGGCATCCACGGAGCGGCTCATCGCGAAGTTGTTGTGCCCCGTTGCCACGATAAGGTTGACGCCCGTCAGGGCACCCTTTTCGTCGGTCCGGTAATGATGGAACAGGGTGTCCCTCGGAGCCTCGATGCAGCCTATGCCTTCTCCTTTTACATCCTTCCATCCGGCCCTGATCTCACCGGAAAGGATATCCGGATCATCAAGAAGCTGCTGCGTCCTTTCCAGGCCATAAAGGATTTCGATGACTCTTGCATAATGATAATAAAGAGTCTGGCTTACAGGTCCGCCTTTTCCCAGGGTCTTGAATTTCCTGAGTTCCGCTGAAGCCATAGGGGTTGAGATGTCGTCGGATACATTCAGTCGTCCCAGCGGCCCGACCCGGTAAACCCCATCGGGCCAGCCGAGTTTCAGGTAGAAAGGGAACTTGAGATAGGACCAGTCTTCAACGTGCTCGCCGATGTAATCAAGATATTCTTCAGGAGGAAACTCCTCCATGAGATCTCCTTTCCGGTCTTCCAGCCGCACTTTCCCGTCATAGAGTTCCAGGGCCCCGTCTTTGACAAGGCCCAGATAACCTGTCTTGAAATCCGCGAAACCATCCACAAGTTCCCGCTCGGCCTCCGCCCAGGACGTAACAAGTTCGAGTCCTGTCTTGGCGATATTCATCATCTCGTCCATTCCGGCAAGAATCATGTCCCTCTCGCCAGGTTTCAGTGACTTGTTTACCCCCGGGCACCGCAAAAACAGGGTGTACCTTCTTTTTCCCCAGAAGGCCAATGATATTCTGGCCGAAGGGACGGAGCCGGATCGCCTTGCGGGTCAGTTCCGGGTCTTTTTCGGCCAGTCCCGCCACATTCCGAACAAGGGGGTCTGCGTCAAATCCGAGGATCAGGTCCGGGCTTGCAAGGTGGGAAAAAAGCAGCCCATGGGACTGGATGATCTGGCCCATATGCATGAGCTCCCTGAGCACGCGGGCAGGCCTGGGGGGGTTGCTCCAACCACCGCATCGCAGGCCTTTGCGGCGGCAAGGTGATGCGAGACAGGGCAAATACCGCAGATACGGCGAGTGAGTTCCACCATCTCGAAAAACATCCGGCCTTCGCAGAATTTCTCGACTCCCCGGAACTGGTCGACATGAAAAAATGAACGGTCCATGGAACCGTCCTCATTCAGGTAAATCGTGACGCGCGCATGGCCTTCAATCCTCGTAACGGGCGAAATGGTGATCTTGTGTCCCATGTGATATCTTCCTCTCCGGACTAGTCATACCGAAGGTGGTCGTGTGGCAGGACCGGAATACGGCCGGCCACCAGTTCCGAAAGAGCGAAGCAGATAGCCTCGGCCGAGGGGGGCATCCCGGCAGGTAGACATCAACCTTGACGATTCCGTTTACAGGAACTGCCTTGTCGGAAAGTTGCCCCAGGTCCCCCGAACGGGGGATGCTTCCTTCGACGGTGCTTTCCGTTTCCAGGTATCCTCTTTTCAGGATGTCCTCCCGCTCGACAAAGTTCCGCAGGACGCAGATACCTCCGAAAGCGGCGCAATCGCCAACGGCGACAAGCACCCGGGCACGGCTTCGCATAAGCCTTGCCGCCTGATCCTGATGGGAGTTCCCTATCGCCCCGGTCAGGATTCCGACGTCAACACCCTCTTCGGGAGGTTCCTTGAGGTCTGTGACAGGGCTGGACGTGATTGCAACCGACTCGAGCAACTCCAGGAGGCGTTCGTCGATATCAAGAAAAGACATGTGGCAACCGGCGCAGGATTCGAGCCAGTCTGTGGCGATGGTCACTTTCTTCATCCCTGCAACCTCCTTATCCACGCCAGGGCGTCTTCATCGGGTTCCGTGCCTCCGGGGGGGTCCACAGCCCCAGCCAGGCGCCTGACGCGTCCTTCCGTGTTGATATAGGTGCCCGAACGTTCATTCCACGCAGGGGATGGGAAGACCACATCGGCTCTTTCTGTTATGCTGCTTTCGAAACTGGCCTGAACAACCAGGAATTGACTTTTCTCGACAGCTTCCTCCAGCGCCTTGGAAGGAACTGCATCCGTAAGAAGCAGGTAGACCGGACCTTCAAGAGGGGCACCTTCCCACCGGAGGAAGCCCTCCTGCTCGATCCCCCGTGTGTTCGTCCCCCTGGCGAGGCCCACCTGTGTCATTCCGGGGACGGCATCGGAGGCCGCAGCAAGCAATTCGTCCCCTGCCCCTGGCCCGTACAGCAATACAGGGCGCAATGCCTTTTCGAGGCAATTTTTCATTTCTTTATAATCATTCTCGACAAGGACCCGCGAAGCCCTCCGGTTTGTCCCTTCACCGGCCGAACCCATTACTATCACCGAGGCGCCCCTGTTCGCGGCCCTTTTGACAAACGAAGAAACGGCAGAACAGTCTTCGTCAAAATCAATCCCGGCAACGATGATGCAATCGGCCCGATCTATCTCATGAAGAAACCCGTTCCCCTCTTTCGTCCCCGATGTTTCCAGAAGATAGCTCCGCTCTCCGAAAAGCCTCCTGAAGACTTTTGCCGTCTCATTGGTGGCCCTTGAGGAAAGAAGACCCGTGCAGGTCTTAAGTCCCCCGATCTGGCGAATTTTTTCGGCAAAAACCCTTTCCGCTTCCTTCCATTCCACGGGGACGAGGCCTCTGTCTCTTTTGACATGAGGTTCGCGAATCCTGCGGCGGGTATCATAAAAGGGTTCGAATCTTCCCTTCTTGCACAGCACACCACGCGTGGGCTCTTCCTCCCAGCAACTTTCCACCCTTACGGGGATTCCGTCTTTCGAAAGGACTTCAACAGCACACCCGACACTGCAGAAAGTACATACTGTTTTTACCCTCTTCAGCTCTTCCTCGCGCCCGACATAAGCACTTTTTTTGTCAACGAGGGCACCTGTCGGGCACACCTGCAGGCACGTCCCGCAGGATACGCAGGTTGACCGGGCGAAGGGGAAATCCATATCGGCGCAAATCATCGTTTCAGGACCGCGATCACGGACTCCGAGGGTGGCATGACCCGCCCTTTCCTCACAGGCCCTGACACATCGCCGGCAAAGGACACATCTGTTCTGGTCAAAGAAAAAGTATTCCCTGCTGGTATCAACCCCCAGTTTCGGCCAGCTGAAACTGTAACGGACATGATCCATTCCGTATCGATACGCAAGGGCCTGCAGCTTACAGTCGCCGCTCATTTCGCAGAACATGCACAAATGGTTCCTTTCAGCGAAAAGAAGTTCCAGGTTTGACCGCCGAAGCGCCGCAAGCCGTTCGTTTTCGGTTTCGACCTCCATCCCGTCAGCCGCCTCGGTAGCACATGCCGGAAGAAGCCCCCTCGCGTTTTTGACCTCAACAAGGCACATCCGGCATGCCCCTCTCTCGGAAAGCCCCGGGAAATGGCAAAGCGTGGGGACATCTATCCCGTTCTTTTCACAAACCTCGAGAATCGTTTCGCCTTTCGTCCCTGTCACGTCCCTGCCGTTGATATTCAATGATATCGTCTTCGACATGGCGGACACTCCCTCTAGCCCCGCTCCTCGAGATCACAGCGCAGGCACCTTTTCGTTTCAATCCAGGCGCACTTCGCATTCGGAAAACCCAACTCCGCTTCCCGGAAATCCTGGACCCGCACCTCGGGAGCCAGGACGGAGGATTTTACTCTCGGTCTGCCGGCATCCTCCTCACTCATCTCAAACCTCCTTGGTTCCTCTCTCGGCATAAACTCCGCTGGTTCAGGAAGCGCGAGACCGCGAAGATACCTGTCAACCGCCCGGGCGACCCTGTTTGCCTGACCGACTGCTTCCACGACGCTGGCAGGTCCCAGGACGGCATCCCCTATGGCGAATACACCCTTCCGGGATGTCTCAAAAGACCGTGAATCGGCGATAATCGTCCCATCCCGGTTGAGTGACACCCCTTCACTTTCCAGCGAGGGTTGCTCCACCTTTTGCCCGATTGCCGGAATAACCAGATCAACATCCAGAACAAACTCGCTGTCTGGTACAGAAAAGGGTCTCTTGCGCGCAGATCCGTCAAACTCGGGGCGTCCCCGGTCATTTGTCAGCCGGAGCCGTTCACACCTGAGCTCTGCGACACGACCGTCACGCCCTTCTATCGCAAGAGGCGAAACAAGGTAGTGGAAACGGACCCTTTCCTCTTCTGCAGACAATTTACGGCTCCGCCACCTCCTGGTGCCCAGATGGAATTTGATCCCTTCCTCTTCCGTCGCCAGGACTTCCTCCTCGATAGCTGGCATGTCAGCTCGTTGACGCCGATAAATAAGGTGCACCTCCTCCGCCCCGAGGCGAAGCAATGACCTGGACGCATCCATGGCCACGTTGCCGCCCCCGATAACGGCGACCCGTTTTCCTTTGACATAAGAGACATCTTCTCCGGAATTCATCGCGGCCAGAAATTCCATCCCCGTCATGACACCTTGCAGATCTTCGCCCGGAATCCCCGTTTTCCGGCACCCCTGGGCTCCGATGGCAAGAATGACTGCATTATGGCGTTTGAGGAGATCTTCCAGGGTCACATCCTTTCCCAGGGCGGTACCGGTCTTTACATCTACGGTCCCGATACGCAGGATCGACTCGATCTCCCTTTCCAGGACATCCTTCGGAAGCCTGTAATCGGGTATCCCGAACCGCATCATCCCTCCCAGGGCGGGCCGAGCTTCATAAATCGTGCTTCTGTATCCAAGGGAACCCAGCCTGAGAGCAGCTGTCAGACCTCCCGGTCCGCCACCGACGACGGCAACGGTTTCTGTTTCAAGCTTTTCAGCCGGACGCGGAACCCAGTCTCCCGACTCGGCATCCGCCATGAATCGCTTGAGATCCCTGATGGCTACAGCTTCATCAAGCTCTCCACGCCTGCACTTGTCTTCGCAAAAGGCAGGGCAAACCCTTCCACAGACGGAAACAAAGGGATTTGATTCCCTGTGCACTCTCAGGGCTTCTGCAATTTCTCCATCCTGAATGTGGGAAATGTAAACAGGGACCCTGACCTCGGCAGGACAGGCGCTCTGGCACGGCGACGGGGACAGTGCCGGGCAGGCCCCGGCAGGGCAGCGTTTGTCAAGAATGTGTGCCTCGTATTCTTCCCTGAAAGAACGAAGGGTCGCCAGCACCGGGTTGGGCGTCCCCTGCCCGAGGGCGCAAAGGGAGCCGTCCTTCATGGTTGAAGCGATATCCTCCAGCAGGTCGAGATCCTCCATGCGGCCTTCTCCCTGGGTGATTCTGTCAAGGATTTCAAGCATTTTCGCTCCACCGACCCTGCATGGGGGGCATTGGCCGCAGGATTCGGCAACGGCGAACTGGAGAAAAAACCGTGCCATTTCAACCATGCATGTCGTTTCATCAACAACAATCATGCCTCCGGAGCCCATGAGTGCCCCGGCTTCAACGAGCGAGTCAAAATCCACGCCAAGGTTCAGCGAAGTTGCGTCCAGGCATCCGCCGAGAGGGCCGCCTGTCTGAACAGCCTTGAATTTCCTGTCTTTCGTTATTCCGTTTCCGATATCAAAGATGATTTCACCCAGGGTCGTACCCATTGGTATTTCGAGCAAGCCTGTGTTGTTCACCCTGCCTGTCAGGGCAAAAACTGCCGTCCCGGGACTCTTTTCGGTTCCTATCCCGGAAAACCAGTCAGAACCATGAAGAACAATTTGGGGAATCGTCGCATAACTTTTGACGTTGTTTATATTTGTCGGCTTTCCCCACAACCCCTTCTGGGCCGGGAAAGGCGGCCTGGGGCGCGGTTCCCCGCGTTTGCCTTCCATGGAAGCGAGAAGGGCTGTTTCCTCTCCGCAGACAAAGGCCCCGGCTCCTTCCTTTATCTCAATATCGAAATCGAAACCGGAACCGAGGATATTCTCACCCAGAAGGCCGTATTCTCTTGCCTGCTCGATTGCGATCCTGAGCCGCTTTACGGCCAGGGGATATTCCGCCCGGCAATAGATAAAACCCTTGTCGGCACCTATTGCCCAGGCCGCAATGCTCATGCCTTCAATAACGGAATGCGGATCGCCTTCAATGAGGCTCCTGTCCATGAAGGCTCCCGGGTCGCCTTCGTCGGCGTTGCAAACGATGTATTTCGGACGTCCCTCGGCGTTCTTCGTAAACTCCCATTTTCTCCCGGTCAGGAAACCGCCTCCGCCACGCCCCCGCAGTCCCGAGCTCTTGACCTCTTCCAGGACATGTTCCGGAGACATTTTGTAAAGGGCTTTCGCAAGCCCCTGGTAGCCGCCCCTGGCAATATATTCTTCGATTTTTTCAGGGTTTATGATTCCGCAGTTTTTCAGGATAATCCTTTGCTGCCGCCTGTAGAAAGGGATCCTGTGGTAATGCGGTACGGGAACCGCCGTTCTCGGGTCCTTGTAAAGGAGTCTTTCTATGATCGTTCCCCGTACGAGAGTCTTCTCTACTATTTCAGGAACATCAGAAGGTTCAACCTGGCAATAAAGGATATCTTCGGGATATATCACCACAATCGGCCCTATGGAACACAAGCCGTGGCACCCCGAAATGGAAATGAGGATATCGCCTTCAAGTTCCCGCTTCGCGACTTCCTCCCTGAAGAGCTCGAAGATATCCGCAGAACCCCCGGCGGTGCAGCTTGTTCCCCTGCAACAAAGTACATGCGCTCGATACTGGTTTTCCGGCATGTGCGACCCTCCCTTGCCCTCGTTTCCGGCAGGTGTCAAAGCCCTGTCCTGAAAGTTTCTCCCCGGCTTTGCGAGAGAAGATGTTCCCGGACGATTTGTCCTTCCAGCAGGTGTTCTTTCACAAGAACCGGGACAATATCGGGCGTCACATCACCGTAAAGGACGACTCCGTCACGAGGCGTCCTGACTTCAACCACGGTCCCCGTCACGGGAAGTCCGGTGGATTCCTTAAGGCCCACTCTTGCCCTCAGTCCCCGCTTTCCGATCTCTTTTGCCAAAGCCCTGGCGACTTCATGGGCCTGTGTTTCGTTTCCTGGTCCACCGGTGCAGACGGACACCATCACGTCACTCCCCTCACGCACCAGGATCTTCCTCCTGGCATCCTCGCTCAATTGGAGCAATTCTTCGTAGCTGCCAATCTTTTTCCCCGACATGGGCAGAGTCCTCCATGTTCATGTTTATTCCAGTGATTCCAGAACCTTTTTCATTTTTTCCGGCGTCAGGCGGCCCACGACCCTGTCATCCACCATGGCAACCGGGGCCAACCCGCAGGAACCGAGACAGTAAACCACTTCATAGGTGTACTTGAGATCTCCCGTGGTTTCTCCAGGCCTTATCCCCAGCATGTCCTGTATCGTCTTCCTGACACGTGTTCCTCCCTTGACGTGGCAGGCCGTTCCGTCACACTGCCGGATGACGTGCCGCCCCCTCGGCGTGAGATAAAACTGCGCATAGAATGTGGCCACACCAAAGACACGGCTATAGGGGATCGACAAACTGTCGGAGGCCGCCACCAGCACATCCCGGGGAAGGTAGCCGTAGGCCTGCTGTATCCGCTGAAGAACAGGAATCAGGCCAAGCCCCTCACTCCTGGCTTTCTGCACAATCTCCTCGAGAGGACGAAGATCGGAGGGCTCTTGCTCCTGAACCCGCCGTTCCGTTGCCAAAGCGCTCACCCCCATGCGAAATAACCGGACATAGATTCCCGGAACGAACATGATCCTCTTCCGATGAGACGTATCCTTCTTTTACACCTTTACCATCTTAATATTTATATGTATTTTATTCAATTTTCCAATTTTTATTCTATATTAAATTTTCTTCTGATCGAAGAACTTCCCGTGGCGTTATTTATCTTTTTGCGCCCTTTTTATTTTTATTTAGTTAATTCATATGTTTTGCCTCTTTTCGAATACCTACGTTACAGTGATTCAATAAGAGGCGTGGAAAGGAACGTATTTGACAAAACCCCGGACCCGCGCTTAAATTAAGACAAAAGTCTTCAAGTTTAATAAAGGAGGGGAATTGTATGACTACCCTGATTGTGGTTGCGGGTCTTGCCATTTACCTGATTCTCTATATGACTTACGGCAAGAAGCTGGAACGGGACGTAGTCAAGGCGTCCGATGAAAACGCGACACCGGCAACACGGCTTTTTGACGGCGTTGACTACGTCCCGGCGAAACCGCCAGTGCTTTTCGGCCACCATTTCGCGTCCATTGCAGGAGCCGCACCGATTATCGGACCTGTTGTGGCCATGGCATGGGGCTGGGTACCGGGGCTGCTGTGGGTGTGGTTCGGCAATATTTTCATCGGTGCCGTCCACGACTATCTTTCGGTGATGGCTTCGGTCCGGTACGACGGGAGATCGATCCAGTTTGTCGCCTCGGATGTCATCACGAAGCGTACGGGGAAATTGTTCTACTGGCTTGTATTTTTCCTTTTGATCCTTGTCATCGCAGCTTTTGGCGCCGTCATCGGCGGTACTTTTGTCGGCAACCCTGCAATCCCTTCGGCATTCTTTTTCATGGTCATCGCGGCGGTCATTCTCGGCGTCCTCATGTACAGGGTAAAGATGAATTTCGTTCCGGCGACGGTGATCGGCATCATCCTTCTTGTTCTGTCCATCCTGGGCGGCTGGAAGATGCCGGTGGAACTCAGCTACAGTACCTGGATGATCATCCTCTTTTTCTATATCATCATAGCCGCTGCCATACCCGTCGACGTACTGCTCCAGCCAAGGGATTACCTGAACTCCTGGCTGCTTTACTTCGGTCTGGCCATCGGCGCAGTGGCGGCAATCTTCAGCTTCCACGGCTTCACCGCACCGGCTTTCACCTCATTTGCGCCCATAGTTTCGGGCGGCAAACCCAGCCCCTTCTGGCCGGTTATCCCACTGATCATCGCATGTGGCTCCCTCTCCGGCTTCCACTCCCTGGTGGGGTCCGGAACAACGTCGAAACAGCTTGAAAAAGAAAGCCACGGGCTTGTCATCGGATATGGAGCAATGCTGACGGAAGGGTTCCTTTCCACTCTCGTTGTTGTTGCCGTGGCAGGCTTCGGACTCAATCTGATGCAAGAGGCCGGAGAAAGCATCACGGCAGCGAACTGGGGCAGCCAATACGTCAAATCCATGTCAGCCACGTACCCGAACGCCCTCATGTTCTCGAACTCTTACGCCCAAATGGTCTCCAGCACCTGGCTGGGATTTATCCCCATCGGCGTCCTGAAAGTCATCGCGGGCATGTGGGTCGCGGCCTTCGCAATGACGACCCTGGACACGACCAACCGACTGGGCCGTTACTGCATCTCAGAACTGGCGCTTCCTCTCAAGGACAAGAACCCCGGTGCCTTTTCGTTCCTGACAAATCCGTGGGTTGCTTCAATGATTCCTGCAATTCTAGGCATCTACCTCGCCTGGAGCAAAAACTTCACGATACTGTGGCCTTCCTTTGGCTCGGCGAACCAGCTCATTGCGTCGATCGCCCTTCTCACCGGTTCGGCCTGGGTGGCGAAACGGCTTGAGTGCAAATCCACAGCGGTCTGCACCATTCCGGCCTACCTGCTGTGGATCACCGTCACGGCCGCCATCATTTGGTTCAGCGCAGTCGTGCTTCCGGGAACAATCAAAGCGAACCCTGTGACGGGAATCAGTGTTCTTGTCATCGAAATCGCCATGCTGATCCTGAACTTCATCTTCATCATCGACTACCTCAAGTACAGGAAACAGCCCCTGGAACAGGAGAAATAGGGAGACTTGCCATATTGACTCACATTCAAAGCGATAGAGAGAAGGGCTTTTTCCGGGTTTTCCTGGAGAAAGCCCTCTCTTTCCTTTCAATCATGGGAGCATCCCACAGGGAGAAAACAGTGGAACTTACCCGCTTCGAAGTGAAGGAGCTGGAAAATCTTTTCGTTTTGCTCCTTTTGGGCTCCTTTACGGGGATCCCCTCACCGCCATCCTTTATCGCTGCGGAGCTTCTTCCCCATATGGAGCATGAGATCAAGGTGCTCAACGCCCGGGCCCACGCGTCCTCGGATTCGTTGGCCGAGGTCATCGGACTGCTTGATATTGATTAGGAGAGATAAATTCATGAAATCAGTTTTCTTCACTGGAAAAGGAGGCGTCGGGAAATCTTCACTTTCCGCCGCAGCCGGATGGCAACTCGCCGAGCAAGGCAACCGGGTGCTTGTCACCTCCTTTGACCCCGCTCATAACCTTGGGGATATTTTCGGCGTACAGCTCTCCCATAAGACAACGCGATACCAAAAGACGTCGCTCTACCTCCAGGAAACGGACCTGGAAAAATCCGCCCAGGAGTACCTCAGATCGAGCGTGGGAATCCTTGAGGAAGTCTACAGCTACACCAGGGCCTTCAATATGGACAAATATTTCGGGATCCTGCGGTACTCGCCGGGTGTCGAGGAATATGCGGCCCTCGTGGCCATGGAACACCTTTTTCGAGAGGAACAGCAAAATTTTGACTATATAATCATCGACACTCCACCTACGGGTCTGACCCTTCGGATTCTGGCGCTGCCGAAGGTTACCCTGGCCTGGCTGGAAAGACTTGTAGAGATACGATTGAAGATCCTCGACAAGCGATACACCATACATAACATCACCGGGAAACATGACGGAAAGGAAACAAAGCTCCCCTATACGGAGGAAGAAGACACGGTTATGCGGAAGCTCAGAGAAATGATAACGCGCTACGAAACGGTGCAGTCTTTCCTGCAGTCGCCGGACAACAATATCGCCCTCGTGTGCAACCCTGATATCCTTTCCCTGAAAGAATCGCAAAGACTAGTCACAGGGACGAAAGAGTTGGCACTTCCCTTGCGGACGCTTTTTGTAAACAAGGTTACAGACGAGAACGAATATGCCGCAGACCGTGTCGAAAAAGAAATCCTCAGGGAGATACCTGATATGGAACTGAGGCGCGTCCCCTTGTACCGACAAGATGAACCCGAATGTTATATCATGAACATTGACCTTACCGGACCTCTGGGGTTTGCGCCCGGACGAACAGCCTGAAGGGCCTCCAGGAAAGGATGTCGGATTTGTCAAGCCAGCCCATTACCCAAGAGCCCCTTTTTTTACTTTTTATCGCGGCCACGGTATTGGTCTCCCTCTGTTTCTTCTGGGGAGGACGCAGGAACAAGCGGATTCACCTCTCCGCATTCAACGCCCTCGTGGACACGCTCAATCCCAGAGAACAGTCCTTTACAACCATCGGCGGGCAGTCCGGGTACCATGCCAATCTGGTCCCGGCAAAAAACAGCTTTATTCGTCGGGTGGACGCAACAATCACGCTGCTCGCCCGGCACACTCTGCTCTATTACCCTGTTTCCCGATACCTGAGGAAATGGGACAGGCTTTTTCTCACGCTTTTTTTTGCCAAAGATGCTCACGGGAAAATTTCGGAAGGCCACTTTATTGAAAAGGAATACGAAGATTTCCGGACCCCGAAAATCACCAACAAGGACAAGCTCAAAAGTGAGCAGGTTGAGTGGGGAGATAAAACTTTCACTCTTTATTACCAGGACCAGATAATGCGTGATGCCCTGCTTGCGCTGAAAAAAAAGCTCGACACACCTGGAGAAATCCGGCACGTCGCTTTTGTCCCGGATCAGGAAAAAGCCTTCCTTTTTCTTGTCCCCAGGCCCGGTGAAACCGCAAGGGTTTTCCCACCGGTCTGGAACTGGGTCAACGAGATCCTGGAAAAGACATCGCACAGAAAAGGGTCCCGAAAAACCAGGAAACAAAAAGCTTGATCCCGCAGAAGAAGTGGTCGCCCTATCCGGGAGACCACTTCTGTAATCAGGCTATCGGATCCAATCTTTTTTACCCCGGGAAAAGTGGTAACCTTTCAAGATAAATCAGGTCCGTTCCATCATAACCGCCCTCTTCGAGCAGGACGGCCGCCTTGCAGACGACCGTCGCCCCGGCGCGCTCGAGAAGGCGTTGGACCGCCTTCATGGACCCTCCCGTGGAAACCACGTCATCAACGACGCAAACCCTTTTTTCCGTGATCTTCGCCCTGTCGACGCCGTCAAGCACGAGAAGCTGTTTTTCCTTTGTAGTGATTGACTTGACCTCCTCGATGAGGGGGTCTTCCATGTACCCCTTTACGGATTTTCTGACTGTCACGTAATTGACGCCAAGTCGTCTGGCAATGGCATGGGTCAGGGGTATACCCTTTGCCTCGAGACAAACCAGCATTTCGATTCTTTCGCGGGGCAGCCGCTCCACCAGTTCATCGGCGGTTCTTTCGACCAGCTCCGTGTCGCCGAGCATGACGAATGAGGCGATCACCAGGTCATCCGCCACCCGGACCTTCGGCAGGCTCCTTTTCAGGCCTGCCACTTCCAGTTCGTAAAAGCCGTTGCTCATAGCCCGAACACCATCCTTATCGCGACCCCCGCAACGAGACCGTAAAAGGGGTTCCATCTCGCCGAAACGAGCACCGTCGCCCCGATGACCATACCCCATGGGCTGAACCCGAAGGGCCCCTCAAAGGCAGGAACCATCGCAATGGCACCCTGTATGTTGGACGCAAAGGTCACGAATGTTCCGAGGATGAACAAAAATCCCGCGATGGAAGAGCGGTGAACGTATTTCCCGATGACGGGGAGCAGCTTGAACAGGAGGATTGCGGCCATGATAGCCATCATCATCACCGAGGAGCGTAAGGGATTGGGAGCCGTCGCGGTGCCCGAAATGATGGCCTCGACGGGGCTGCCTCCGAAAAGGGTCGAGCCGATGTCGGCCAGGCTGGAATAGATCGCCAGATGGTCGATATTTGTCTCAACCCCGGCGATGCTGCCGGTAATCTTTCCGAAACTGATGTTGGCCCCGATGTTCAGGCACGCCAGTGCAAGTGCCCCCAGGAGGATCCGGCGGTTTGTCCAGAACTTCCACTGGATGTTCCCGAAGCGGAAACGTTCGTTTTCAAGGTCCGCCGCGGGCTCATCTTTTACAAGGCCGGGATAGCGTTTCAGGAAATTATAGGCGACGGTGGCAACAATCACTGAAATGATGATGGTATAAGCAAGGTCCTGCGTGACGAACCAGACGGCCAGGGCCGTGATCATGGAGATCACTCCGGAATATCTCTCGGAACGCAGCATCTCGATCGAAACGTAGGCCAGCATAATGCCCACGCCCGCCATCATGGAGGTTACAATGACCGGCCCGATGAAAGCGACGATGGCTTCGTTCAGACCAAGGAGGGAGGGAATGAGCAGAAAAACGGCACCCCAGAAAACCAGGCTCAATCGTTCCCGGATATTTCGCCCCATCGTGCCTGCAAGGGTTATCGTCTCCGCCTGGAAAGAGATGGTCGCCACCGAATTGAAGGCCAGCGAACCGGCGACGCCGACCACAAAGGCAATCGACGTCGGAAGGGCGGCGAAACCGAAACTCAGGGCAAGGATCCCCTGGGGAATTCCGTTAATCACAACAGCTAAAGCAGTCAAAAGGTCAGTCAACATGTCAGCGTCGCATCCTTTCGCACATTTGGCTTGATGTTAATTTTAATGTTAGTAATACCTGGCAAGAAGTATACGTCATGGCGACTTTTCCGTAAATCCCCGGATTTCCCGTTGAATCCCCTCTTCACGATTTTTCTGGCACGACGGGGGGCACAAATCCTTCCGAACTCCGGTACCCCGGACGCATGGTGCGAAATGCCGGATCGCATCCGGTTGCATACGGTTCTCGGCAGCCACTCCCGCGTGGGGCGGAGAGCTTCTCCTGTTTCGGCCTCCATGACGCCTTTTCGGTTTTCCAGACCGATGCCGGGGCGATGGCCTCACACTTGAGTTCGGTGTTGATTCGATCAACGGTTTTCATCAGGACCTTTTCCCGGGGCCTCAGATCTTCCTCGAGGCTCCGGAAAAGTCCTCTTTGCACCGTACCCTGGGGGACAAATCCATGAAGGTGAATGCCGGCCCTCGTATAGCGGGGGCCCGGCCGGAAGGCTTCTTCAAGGGCATCAATTGCCCTTTCAATGAGAAAAGGCGTGTAGGCCGTAGGAAGGAAGCTCCGTGTGGCCCCCGTGACAAAAAAACCAGGCCTGAAATGGCTCGTGGCAAGGCACACTTCCATCCGCGAAGCCAGAGACCGCTGACCCCTGAGCCTCCTTGCACCGGTCACGACAAACCGGGTGACGGCTTCCCTCAACTCTCTGAAGGACTGTATATCCTGCCCGAATGATCGTGAAACCTGTATCGATTTTTGGGGCCCTTCCACCTCCTTCAGGTGAATACAGGGATGTCCACGAAGTTCCCAGGCCGTATGAAGGCCTCTGACCGTCAGGTTTCTGCGGATCCAGTCATCGGGAAGGTTTCTGAATCTCTCCGCCGTAGCACTACCCCGCCTTTCCAGGAAGGCTGCCGTACGACGCCCAATCCCCCAGACATCTTTGACCGGAACGGTTTCCAGGTATGTGCCGGTGTCTTCAACGTCAACCCAGGCGGCAACACCCGCCGCCGATTTTTTCGCCGCTTCGAGCATGAGCTTGGCAAGGGTTTTCGTCGGCCCAAGCCCCACGGAAACAGGGATGCCCGTTTTTTTCCTTACGTCAAGGCGGATCCGGTGTGCGTACCCGACAACATCGTGCACGGTGGCGATATCAAGGGAGAGAAAGGCTTCATCGACGGAATACACCTCAAGGCTGTCCGTGTATTCTCCGAGAACAGCCATGACCTGGCGCGAAACCCGCTCGTAAAAACCAAAGTTGGAGGAAAACACCGTGACGCCGTGAGCCTTGCAGAACCCCTCGACCCTGAAGAAGGGCTCGCCCATGGCCATGCCCAGTGCTTTTGCCTCGGCGCTTCGGGAAATAACGACACCATCGTTGGAAGACAGCACCACCACGGGCTTGTTTCCCAGGTCCGGGCGGAGAAGACGCTCACAGGAGACGAAAAAATTATTGCAATCCACGACGGCCACGGTGCGCGGTCTTCGTTCCACCAGCCTGCCCGGCGGAGACATCCAATCTTGTGAAGCTGTGCGGACAGCTCCCCTGTTGAAACGGACAGCCATAGCCCACCTCGAATGAATACATTTAGTTATCTTAAACAGGATAATATATCAATATGTATTCATGTACAAGGGGGTTTTGCCTCCCGCCCGGTTTCGGCATGTCCGAGGGTGTTCCGATTTTCCTGGAAAAATTTCCTGAATCGCAAGAAAATCTGCTTGAACCATCGATTTGAAACCAACCGGCAGGGTGCTCCGTATCCTACCTGAATATATCGGCAGGATTTCTCATGAACATGGGCCGGCCTTTTCGGCCGGCCCACGAATTTTTGCATGCTGGCGGATTGCAGCAAATTCTTTTTGGGTTTACTGGTCAAGCATTTCCTTCATCCGCCCAAGTCCCTCCCTGATATCCTCTACACCGATTCCCGAATAGGCGAGTCGGATGTATGAGCGGGTCTCGCCTTCCAGGGGAGACCCGAAGTGGTTCCTGGTGGTAAAGGAAACACCGGTTTCATCAAGGACTTTCTTCCGGAATTCCTCCACTGTCACCGTTCCGAGCCGCTCCATGGCCTCCGTCACGTTCGGGAAAAGGTAGAAGGTGCTCTGGGGCCTCGCCACCCTTACGCCCTTCATGGAATTGAGAATCTCCACGGCCACGTCACGACGATTTTTGAGAGTGGACATCATTTCGTGGTACTCGTCCAAGGGTCCCTTCAGTGCCGCAACCCCCGCCCACTGGATAAATTGTGCCGTGCAGGACTCATCATTGACATTGAAGCGGGAAATTGCCCCGACCAGGTCTTCTGGACCGATTGCCGCACCGAGTCGCCACCCCGTCATGGCGAATTTTTTCGAGAAAGTATAAAGAATCACGGTCCGCTCGAACATTTCAGGAAGGGAAACAATGCTCTTCCCGCGCCCCTCGTAAAGGATGTCAAAGTAGGATTCATCGCTCAGGACGATCAGATCATGCTTCTCGCACAGTTCTGCGAGCCGTTTCATCTCTTCATCGTCGGAAGCCGCACTGGTGGGATTGTGGTAGTTGTTGTAGATAAAAAGTTTCGTCGCCGGCGAAATCTGGCTCTCTATGGAGTCGAAGTCCAGGGCAAACCCGCTTCCCGTCTCGATAAACCCATAGGGTTTCGGCATTCCTCCGTGAAAGCGTATCATCGACTCATAAATGGGAAACCCCGGGTTGGGGTAGAGCACCTCATCCCCGGAGTTCATGAAAGCCATGACGAATTTCCCGATCACCGGCTTGCCTCCCGGCTGGACGCTGACATTCCGGGCATCCAGAGCCAGGCCCCTGGCTTTGCCCACGTCTTCCGCAAGCGCTTCCCGCAAGGGTGCGATCCCTGCGTTGGGACAGTATCCTGTTTTGCCCTCGTCCATCGCCCGGGTTGCAGCCTCCCTGATATGTTTCGGTGTCAGCATGTCCAGATCCCCCAAGTGGAAGGAGTATATTTTGACACCCTTTGCTGCGAGTTCCGCCGCTTCCGCCCCGACGGCGAAAGCCGTTTCCGTTCCCAGAAGGTTCATTCTCTTTGCGAGGTGTTTCGCCACGTGGATTACCTCCCTTTCGCCTCGAGAACATCCCGCACCGCTTCCGCGATGGCGGCGGCGGTAAGGCCGTAAGCTTCCATCAGTTCTTCAGGGGAGCCGGACTGTCCGAAAACGTCCTGGATTCCAACCATTCGAAGCGGAACGGGAGCATGCCGACACAAAACCTCCGCGACGGCGCTGCCGAATCCACCCATGACCTGGTGTTCTTCCGCTGTGACCACGGCCCCGGTTTCGAGGGCGGAATCCACCACGGTTCTGATGTCCATGGGTTTGACGGAATGGCAATTGATGACTCTGGCGGAAATCCCTTCATCCTCGAGGTTTCGTGCCGCCTTGAGCGCCTCGTAGACCATCACACCGCAGGCAAGGACAGTCACATCCGTCCCGTTCCGGAAGATTTGCGCCTTCCCGATTTCGAAAGGTGTCTCGGGGGTCGTCACGACGGGAACCTTTTCGCGCCCGAAACGTATCACCACCGGTCCTTCGATGGCGGCAGCGGCCTTGACAGCCTTGACGGTCTCGTGATAATCGCAGGGGACGATAACGGTCATGCCTGGTATCGTCCGGGTGATGGCGATATCTTCAAGGGCCTGGTGAGTCGCTCCGTCGGGACCGACGGATATGCCGCCATGGCCCGAACCGATTTTCACGTTCAGCCCTCCGTATGCCACTGTCGTCCTGAGTTGGTCCCAGGCACGCCCGGTACAAAAAACCCCGTAGGTGCTGACGAAGGGGATCTTTCCCACCAGAGAGAGGCCAGCCGCGAGGTTCGTCATGTCCTGTTCGGCGATTCCCGTCTGGATGAATCGGTCGGGGAAGCTGTCCCGGAAACGGTCAACCTTCAGCGACGAAGAAAGGTCCGCCCCGAGCACCACGACGCGGGGGTTTTCCTTTCCCAGTTCGACCAGTCCGTCACCATAGCCGAAACGGGTAGGAATCTTCTCTACATCGTTCCACAGGTTTTCGGCAAGCGGTACGGCAGTCATCTTTTTCCACCCCCGTCAAGCTCCTCGAGGATCCGTGAGGCCAGATCGCTGTCAGGGGCCTTCCCATGCCATCCCGCTTCGTTTTCCATGACTTTCACTCCCTTGCCTTTCACCGTGTGGGCGATAATGACGGTGGGCATGAAATGGCTGTGCCGGAATCTCCCGAAAGCACAAAGGAGGTCTTCGAGGTTGTGGCCGTCGACTTCAAGAACGTTCCATCCGAAGGCGCGCCATTTGTCCGCCAGGGGCTCGAGGGATTTCACGTCACAAGTCCAGCCATCGATCTGAAGGCCGTTTTTGTCGATAATGCCGCACAAATTATCCAGCTTGTAATGAGCCGCCGTCATGGCCGCTTCCCAGATCTGCCCCTCCTCAAGCTCACCATCTCCCATGAGGCAATAGACTCGGTTGGGCTTTCCGTCCATCTTAAAACCCAGGGCCATGCCGGAGGCGATGGAAAGCCCCTGACCAAGGCTGCCTGTAGAAGCCTCAAGCCCCGGGAGCTTTTTTCGGTCTGGATGCCCCTGCAGCCTTGAACCGAAGGCCCTGAGGGTCTGAAGCTCCTCGACAGGGAAATATCCTGCTTCGGCCAGGGCCGCATACACCACCGGGCATGCGTGCCCCTTGGAGAGAACAAACCTGTCCCGTTCTTCCCAGGCGGGGTTTCCGGGATCATGACGCATGACATCGAAATACAGGGCTGTAAGGATCTCTACCGCCGAAAGAGACCCTCCCGGATGCCCCGAGCCCGCAGCCGCGACCATGCTGATAATGTCGCGGCGGATCGTTCCGGCGACCGTTTCCAGTCGCTGCCGCCTGTTTTCGTCCATGGCTGAACCTCCCTGTTTTCAATGTGGCTGATTTCAAACCCTGAGTCACAGGCACCACCGGCTTACCCCTGCGGGAAAACCTGGCGATGGCCGGCTGGTGCGGCTTCGACTTTTTTATTGTATGGGATTGACAATTTTCTACAAAGCCCGGCATCCTTTCCGGGAAGAGGAAGATACAAAAAAACCGGGAAGGCCACAGGCCTTCCCGGTTAATGAATCCCGGAGGTGTCGTTTATTCTTCGTAACCGAGATTCCGTGCCGCTTCCTTGTAGCCGAGTTCCCAAAGAGTATTGCGATAGATTTCCAGGTATTCCTGACCCTCGGGAGTCTTCATGCACTCATCATAAACAAGCTTCTGTCCAACAGCTCGGGCTTTCGCCTGATCTTCAGGGCTCCAGGTAATAATTTCCATGTTTTCCATGGCTTCCCATTTTTCCCTGGCCTTGATTTCGTGATTATAAACCATGGCCGCAAGGTAACGGGCCCTGTCCCGGGCTGCGATAACGATGTCCTTGAAGTTCTGGGAGAGCGCATCCCAGGCTGCAGGATTGACCGTGAGCGGGAAATACTCGCAGGTCCCGTTCTGGAAGGCCGGGTCTACAACGTAATTGACGACCTCGTGGAAACCCATGCGCATGTTTTCATCCCAGAAGGTCCATTCCGCGGCGTCGATATTCTTGGTCTGCAGAGCCGTATATATTTCGGGAGAAGGCAGCGATACCGTCGTGGCACCGAGGGCGTCGTAGTAACGGGCACCGAAACCGGAAGTGCGGATTCTGACTCCCTTCAGGTCCTCGAGGGTGCGGATGGGGACAACGGACATGAGCTGCTCGTAAAGGGGGCTCACCATGGCATGACCGAGATATTTGATCCCGTGCTTCGCGTAGAGCTTTTCAAAGTAGGGGAAAAGCTTTTCGGTCATGTAGGCCCCTTCAGCATAGGTGCTCAGGGGGCACCCGGGACGCGTGGTCAGGATGAATCCAGGATCCTTCCCGGGCCAGTAGGCACCATACACCATGGATGCCTGGATGACACCATTCCTGAGGTTGTCGAAGGTCTCAAAAACGGGGAAAAGAACACCCGCGGGGAAAGCTTCGATCACGAACTCGCCGCCGGAAAGTTCCTCAACGGTCTCGCAGAAAACCTCCGCGATGCGCTGCTGCTCTGTTCCGGGCATCGCGTGGGTCACGAGCCTCCAGTTCACTTTTGCGGCAAAAGCGGCGTTGGCTCCAGCAAGAACAACCGCAATCATGAGGGTAACAACCAAAATTTTTCTCATCTTCCGAAATTCCTCCTTTTCTGGAGTAACTGCCGAATTCCCAACCTCTGACTCTCCTCTCTTTGCATCCGCATTCCTTCTGACTCTTCTGGCTCCGTCCTATCTCCTCCTCTCTTGATGATTTCCGAAAAAACCCGGCCTGGTATCCTAATATCCAAGGACCACTCTCGGGAACCACAAGACAATCGACGGGAAAAGAACGATGATCACAAGAGCGACCGCCTGCAGCACGAGAAAGGGAACACTCGCCTTGTAGATTTCCGTGATTCTCACATCCTGGGGAGTCACACCCTTGAGATAGAAAAGGCTGAACCCGAAAGGCGGTGACAGGTATCCGCACTGCAAAAGCACGTTGAAGGCAAGACCGATCCAGAGGGGGTCATAGCCAAGCCTGGCCAGAATCGGGGCGACGATGGGGACGGCGAAGAAAATGATCGCTCCGGGTTCGAGAAACATGCCGAGGATGAAAAAGAAGACCCCGGCCGCCAAGAGGACCCCCGTTGACCCTCCGGGCATCTTCATCGCCAGATTCGCCACGAGACTGTTCCCGCCGACTCCCGCAAAAACAGACCCGAAGGCTGTTGCGCAGATCATCATCCATCCAACCATGGCTGTGATGAACAGGGTTTCATAACAAGAAGAAAAAACGATCCCCCATGTCAGCCTGCGCTTAAGGAGTCCGATTGCCAGTGCCCCGGCCGCACCGAAAGCGGCAGCTTCAGTCGGGGATGCGATTCCCGTCAGAATCGTTCCCAACACGAGAACCACCAGCACCGCCGGGAGGAAGACGTTTTTCAGCGCAGAAAGCTTCTCCCTGGTGGTGGCCCTTTCTTCAGGAGGCAAGGCGGGACAAAAATCGGCGTCGATCAGCCCGCGGATCAAAACGTAGCAGATGTACAAGACGGCCAGAAAAATCCCCGCCGTTATGCCGCCTGCAAATAAACCACCGATGGAAACACCTGTCACCGCTCCGTAGAGCACCATGTTCGTGCTCGGCGGTATCAGCTGTCCCAGAGTTCCTGCAGCCATCACCGTGCCCAGGGACATTTTCCGGTCATACCCGCGCTTCACCATTTCCGGCAAACCGATCAGCCCAAGCCCTATGACTCCGGCGGCGACGACACCCGACACGGCCCCGAGAAAGGCACCCACGATAACCGTCGCAATGGCAAGGCCTCCCCTCAGGCCTCCGGACCACTTGTAGAAAGCTGCGTAAAGGTCCTCCACGACATTGGTTTTCTGGAGGACGTACGCCATGTAGACAAAGAGAGGGACGGCAATGATAACGAAATTGTTCATGGTCCCCCAGGCCGAAGAAACAAGAATGTTCAGGGCTCCGGGTCCCCAGAGGACATAGGAGAACACAATTGCCACGGCACCCAGCGAAAACGCGATGGGAACCCCCAGGGCGAGCAAAAGAAAAAGGACTGCGAACATCAACAGTGGATAATATTCGCTACCCATGGTCTACACCTCTTGCCCTTTCTCATTGCCTGAACCGGAGCTGGGGGTCGAGAAAACGAGAGCTACCAAATCTTTGAAAGCCTGCCAGGAAATCAAGGCACAGGAAGCAGGAATGACCCAGCGGAACCACCATATCGGTGGGTTGAACGGCGTCTGGTGAGTCGAACGTTCCTTTATGGCAAAGGACTGGATCGCGGCTGGCACGCTCAGGTAGAGAATGACCAGAGCCACGAAAAGGACGACCACCTCGGCGAATATGCCGAAGACGCGCTGCCATTTGGGAGAAAGATAATGGTTGACTACGTCAACGGCAACGTGTTTTTTCTCCTTGTGCGCATACCCCGCTCCAAGCATGAAAAAACACCCGAAAAAGAAAATCGACATTTCAAAAGTCCACATCGGGGTTTCGTTGAACAGGAACGCCTTGGTGGAGCTGTAGACGATGATCGCTATCAGGGGCAGAATCAGTAACGAGACCAGCCTGCCGAATTTCCTCATGCTTCTTCACTCCCCACAGACGTGACGTTATCTGTGCTTTTTCCTTTAAAAAACAACTGGAGGGACCGGACCGGTTCGCAAGGGTACAACAATATTGACAGCAGACATCCTCTCTTTGCCTGTTTGCTCCTTGCTGTTCATTTTTCACTCGGTCTCTCGGCTCTCAAGAATGCTCTCGCTCGGGATTTTCGGTCTGCTCAAACCCGGTCGCTTATTCGCGGTGTTCCGGATTCTTTATGCCTCAAAAGCGGTGATTCCATGATCTTTGGGCCTGCTACCGTATCACTTGATACATTTTACACACACTTTCTTCGAGCCCCCGCAAGAATACCGATTACAAATAACCTTGTCAATAATCCCGCGAAGAATCATGCATTTTAAAAATTGTCGGAGTTTTGCAAGCGGGAAGGGAAGGAGATACTTTCAATGCGCCCCCGTTTTGCCAAGTGGCTCGGGAACGGGCGGCTTGCCGCTTTTGACGGTGAAACCGGAAGGAGATCTACAGCTGCACCATATTACCCACGAAAAAACCACCCCGCCGACTTCATGGGGGTTCTCCAGGAGTCGACGGCAGCGGGGTGGAACTTTCCGCTTGGTTGACACACGTTCAAGGGTCTCAGCATCCGAAGGATATCATTCGCCCTGCCGCAGTTTTTTTCGTCTTCTCGTCAGGATGGCGTGAAAGGGGTGGTTTTCATTATACTTAAGATTTAATGCCGGCTTGAGGAGGCCGACGAATTCTCTTTCTACTTTCCAGGGTTCTTCGTGCACCGACCAGGTGACATATCCGTTTTCACATATCCATTTCGTCAGCCTGTCCTCGGATTCGCCGAAATTGAGTTTGAAACCCGGAAGATGGCGGACCATGAGGCCCAGTTCATCGATGAGGCAGGCACCAAGGCTGTAACGCAGGGTGGACTGGCGTGCCGTCCCCCTTACGTGGGTTCGTATCCTCCGGGGAAGGGTCCGCTTGCTGTACCAGGTACTTGGGACCACACCAAGGTACAGGAGTGCCCTGCCGTCCAGCAGGTGTTCGTAATGCCCGCTCCGGATGCCGAGTTTATGGGGCTCGAAAAACCAGGCATAGACACCCCTTTGATCGGGAATTCCCCTTTTCCTGTCATAAATGTCCGCAGCAGCTACGAGGTTTTTTACGTCCAGCAATTCCGCAAGAACAGGATCTTTTCCTTTTTCATCAAGCATGAAACACCTCCAGAACAGGCTGCTTCAACGGGTCACCTGAATCCGTCAAAAAATTGCCGGCTTGTAGGTCTATTTTACAGCTTTCTGCAGTATTTAACGAAAAAGGAAAGACAAATTGGACTCAAACCATGTTCTCTGTTTGGATTTCTTGGTGAAAATTTTCGGCAGATAATCCTTGTCCTTCAAATTTCCAGGAGCTTTTGAATTGAAAGTTCTTTTCAGGCCCCGCCCCGGAGAAAATGAACCCTGAACCGTTGAAGCAGATCGCTGAACAGCCCCTGCTCCGCATCTATTCTGAGAACCACAAGGGGGAAATGCATCGGACCGAGCGTTATTTGCCTTTCTTCGACAAACTCCACCCGCCAGCCCGGTCCTTCGACTCCCCGGGCGGTTTTTTCTCCCGAGTTGCGCACCAAAAACCATTCCTCGATCTCTTTTTTCGTGACACCCCTTTTTTCAATGGTGATCGACGTTCTCATCCTATACCCCCGTACAGGCCAACGGTTGTTGCAAGGCCCTTTCATTTTTCAGTGTTTCGCAACAAAGAGCCTGACGCCGTCTTTTGATAGCTGTCTTTTTGCCATGATATCGTAACATTATGAAGGGATCCACTCCGAACCGGCGACGAAAGAACGAAACTATTGTCCGGGCCTATGGATTCAAGAAGCCTTTTGCTTCTTGTTTCTGTGAATAATTGCGGATAATTCTGCAAGATTTTCGTCCTTTACCGCAAGCCAACCTCCAAGGCATGCGCCATCACGCACTTCTTCGCCGCCTTGAACCTCGACATGTTCGGAAAATCAAAAGAAATTGCTTGTCTGGTACAATCGATACTTGATGAAATCCGGTTCTCTGAAAAGGCGGCGAAGCGGACACGCATTTACATCCATGGGGAAAAGGAACGTCTCAGGCGAGGGCAATCCCTCAAAGAAGGCGTTCTCCTCGATGAAAAGACATGGGACGAAATGACGGCCTATTCGAGACGTTTCGGTCTTGATCTCCCTGAATGGCCCGGCTGAGTGGAGTGGCGGCCGAAAGGAATATAACGTCGGAAAGAACCGATTTCCTAAAAAGGAGTGACCTCCTTGGCAGATTTATCCGGTTTCCTCAGTGACGTCCGGATCCCCGAATTGAACCTGGTCCGCCAGAAATTCCCCCGGCCCCGAACAGAAAGTCTCGAAAGAAGTCTTTCCGAGGCCCTTGCCCGGGTGCTTGGGGCGGAGGAGACTCTTGACGGCCGTCGTATCGCCGTGACAGCCGGAAGCCGGGGTATCACCTCGGTTTCGACAATACACAGGATCATTGCAGAAGCCCTGAAAGCGAGGGGTGCCGAACCTTTTATCATTCCCGCAATGGGAAGCCATGGAGGCGGTACAGCCGAGGGGCAGCTTGACATCCTTCACAATCTCGGAATCACCGAAGAGGCAACGGGGGTTCCTGTCCGGTCTTCTGCGGAATCTGTCCGGATCGGCGAAACCGAAAGCGGCATTCCCGTTTGGGTTGATGCCTTTGCCGCTGAATCGGACGGGATTCTGACCGTCAACCGGATCAAGCCGCATACGGACGTGTCCGGACCATTTGAAAGCGGTCTGACAAAGATGCTCTCCGTGGGAATCGGCAACACCCGGGGGGCACTGGCGTGTCACAGTCGCGGTATCGAAGAAATGGCCGGAATCCTCCCGGAGGTCCGCAAAGTCGTGACATCAAGACTGCCCGTTCTCGGGGGCATCGGTATTCTCGAAAACGCCTACGAGGAAACGGCCGGGATTTTCGGACTCCTCCCCGGGGAAATCGATACCGAGGAACCCCGTTTGCTGGAACGCGCCCGAAAACTTATGGGAAAAATCCTTCTCTCGGGGTGCGACCTTCTTCTGGTTGACAGAATGGGAAAGGATATCTCGGGGGCCGGAATGGACCCCAACGTCACCGGCCGGACCTTCGACGGATCCCGAAAGGCCGGAACGGCTTTTTCCACAGACTGGATTGTCGTTTTCGACCTCACCAAGGGGTCAGGGGGGAACGCATCAGGAATCGGCATGGCGGACATCACCACGGCAAAACTTTGCAAAAAAACGGATTTCGCCGTCACCTACGCCAACGCAATTTCGTCGAAAGTGGCGGAACGCCTCCCCATGGTTCTCGATTCAGAACATCAGGCGGTCTCCGCAGGGCTCGTCCTGGCCGGAGGGGATGATGCCAGAATCGTTCGGATCAAGGATACATTGAACCTGGAATATATTCTGGTTTCCAAAAACCTGCTCGACGAAGCGACCGAACATCCGGATCTGGAACCTGTATTTCGCGGCATCCCTCTTTTGTCGGCTCCGGGTGGAGACCTGACTCCCTTTCCCAACCCCTGAAAAAGATCATGCGAGCCAGGCCAAAAGCACACCGCCAGCGAGGACGGACCCGATCTGTCCCGCCACGTTGGCCCCGACAGCATGCATGAGAAGAAAGTTCTGCGGATCCTCCTGCTGCCCCAGCCTCTGGATCACACGGGCGGACATGGGAAATGCGGAGATTCCAGCGGCTCCCACCATGGGATTGACCTTCCGCCTGAGAAACAGGTTCAGCACCTTGGCGGCAACGACACCGGCAGCCGTATCGAGGATGAATGCCACAAGCCCCATGCCGATGACCAGAAGCGTTGCGGGCTGGACAAAACGGTCCCCCGTCATGGTGGCGGAAATGGAAAGGCCCAAAAGAAGGGTCACCAGGTTCGCGAGTTCGTTTTGGGCTGCCTGGGAAAGACGCTCCAGCACACCGCATTCCCGAACAAGGTTTCCAAACATCAAAAAACCGATAAGCGAAACAGAAGCCGGAGCAATGAGGCCTGCGGTAAGGGTCACGGCAATCGGGAAAATGATTTTCGTTTTTTTCGAGACGGGTCTTGAGGAGTACATCATGCGTATCCGTCTTTCGTTTTTTGTGGTAAGCAAACGGATCACCGGCGGCTGGATGAGGGGGACAATAGCCATATAGGTGTAGGCTGCGACGGAAATGGGCCCCAGAAGGTGAGGCGCGAAGCGGGCCGAAACGTATATTGATGTCGGACCATCAGCGGCGCCGATAATGCCTATCGAAGCGGCTTCCTTGACGTCGAATCCGAAAAAAAGCGCGAGTCCCATGGTGAGAAAAATGCCCGCCTGTGCGGCGAGACCGAAGGTAAACATGATCGGATTCGAAAGCAGCGGCGTGAAATCGATCATGGCCCCGACGGCAATGAAAATCAGCAGGGGGAAAAGCTCCGTGGCGATTCCGATATCAAAAAGCAGGCTCAGCGCCCCCTCCGTGGGGACTCCCTCGACAACCCGGGTAATTGCCGACGAAAGGGGAATATTGACAAGGATCGTCCCGAAGCCCATGGGAAGCAGCAGGTTGGGTTCGAATCCCTTCTTTACGGCAAGCCATATCAGGGCCAGCCCGACGAACATCATGACGGCCTGTTTATAGGTGAAGGCCTCGGCTACGGTCATCAACCACTCCATTGAGCTTCCTCCTCCTCAAAAAAAAACGAGACTTCCGGCATGGCAATTGCCACGCTAAAAGTCTCACTGACGACCCTCTCAAGCCGCCGACGAAGCCAGGCGCCATGCGCCGTGCTGGTGACTTCGTCCGAAAGCTACTCCCCTTTAGTGTGTTGTATCGAAGTTTCCCGTTTTAACTTGTTATGCCTATCCAGAAAAAATTACCACAACCGCCTGAAATCCACAAGACTGAACCTTTTGGCTGGATCGCGCCTTTCTTTTCTGCGGTTCGGCAGTCTTGTGAAGTCTCGGCCAAATTTCCTTTCTACACGCCGGTCATCAGCTGATACACGACCTCTGCGGCTTTCCCGAGATCCTGTGCTGTGATCCGTTCTTCCGTGGTATGGACCTTTTCCATACCCAGGGCAAGGTTGACCGCCGGGAGCCCCTTTCCGTTGAGGATGTTGGCGTCGCTTCCCCCGCCTGCTGAAACGAGCCTTGGCTCGAGACCACACCGGCTGACTGCTTCCATGGCCGAGGCAACAACAGGATCGCTTTTGTTCATTCTGTAGCCGGGATAAGACAACTCCCGCCTTTCCTCAAGCCTGGCTCCTTTGTCTTCGACGCCGTCACGCATGGCCAGGGACATGGTTTCAACCTGTTTGCGGACTTTTCCCTCATCGAGCGACCTTGCCTCGGCCTGGATATCAACACGGTCACACACAATGTTTGTCGCTTTCCCGCCGCTAATGACACCGACGTTCGCCGTCGTTTCCTCGTCGATGCGACCCTGCGGGACCCTGGCTATTCCCGCCGCAGCAGCGAGAATGGCGCTGATGCCTTCTTCCGGGGCGACGCCTGCATGGGAAGCTTTCCCGTGCACCGTCCAGAACAGCTTGTACTGCGTCGGAGCGGCGATAATGATGTGACCGGGGTCCATGGAGCTATCCAGGACAAAAGCCCTGTCCGATTTCAGGTCCCTGCGGTTCAATGCCTTTGCCCCGACAAGTCCCTGTTCCTCCGCGACGGAGAAGACCAGTTCGATCCCCGGGTGCGGTATCCCTTTCTCGAGGACAATCTCGAGAGCCTCAAGGGCCACTGCAATACCGGCCCTGTCATCGGCACCAAGGATCGTCCCTCCGTCGGAGGTTACGACTCCCCCGTTCACCTGTGGAGAGACCTCCCTGTCAAGGGAAACGGTATCCATGTGAGCGGAAAAGGCAACCCAATTTGTATAGCCGGGAGAGGGTTCCAGCCAGGCGATGAGGTTCCCGGTATTGCTGCCCGTTTTCTCCATGCTTGCATCGACAATGACATCGAGACCCCGCCTTGAGAGCAGATCCTGAAGAACCTCCGCAACAGGTTTTTCCTGAAAGGAAGGTGCCTTGATCCGCACCAGTTCCAGAAAATTTTCCACCAGGCGTTTCTCGTTTACCATGGATATCGCTTCCTTTCCGAAACGTTTCACCAGGCATTATCCCACCTGGTGGCCTTCGCACGCAAAAAAGCCGGGAGTTCCCCGGCTTTTTTGCGCGTTTCATACAGATAGTGTTGTCGAAAGTTTTATTTCTTGTCCGTCTTGTAGGTAACCAACGTCATCTCGAGAGGACTGATGGCAAGATTCTCGACTTTTTCGCTCGACCCGATGAGATTGGGCATCACGAACATGACCACCCAGGGGGCTTCCTCGGAAATGATCTCTTGAGCTTCCTTGTATGCAGCGCGTCGTTTTTCCTGATCTGTTTCGGTCATCCCGATCTCGATCAGTTCGTCCACTCTTTCATTGCTATAGAACGTCCGGTTGCTCCCCGCGGGAACGATGTTATCGGAGTGGAAATTGGGGCGTAGTACCCAGTCGGCGTCACCTGTTGAAGGAGACCAGCCAAGGTAGAAAATGCCGGCCTTGTTTCGCTCTCTAGGCTCCCTCAAAGCGCTGAGATACGTCGCCCACTCCATGGTTGTCATATCTGTCTTGATCCCGACTTCAGAAAGGAAGGACTGAACCGCCTCGGAGACTTTGTGATCCATCGGGTAACGTCCACTGCAGGTCCACTGATCAATAACCATTTTCTGACCGTCTTTTTCCCTGACTCCATCCTCACCCATTACCCATCCTGCTTCATCAAGCAGTTCGGCTGCCTTTTCTGGATCATACTCGTAGCCTTCAATAGCCACATAGCCGTTGGTGTCAAAGGCCGTAGGCGTATTGATCAGAGGCGCATATCCTCCCATGATGGTTTTGCTGATGGCTTCCCTGTCGATGGCATAGGCGACAGCCTGACGAACCTTCTGATCTGCGAGAATAGGATTGTTCAGGCTCAGCCCTATGTACATGACCCTGAGAGAATTCGCAGAGTAAACATTCAATCCTTCCAGTTCCCTGATCCTTTCGACTTCGTAGGTTGAAAGTCTCTCTGCCACGTCAAGTTCCCCTGTCTCAAGCATCATCGTCCTGGTGGTATCCTCGGGGATGATCTTCCAGACGACCTTCTCGACCTTCGGGGCCCCCTTGAAGTAGTTTTCGTTGGCAACAAGGGTAATCTGTTCACCTTTTTCCCAGTTTTCGAATTTGAAGGGACCTGTGCCTGATGGATTCACAAGGTTCCCTTCCTCATCGAAGGAAGCTGGGTCGACAATGGTGCCTGCCGTATGTGCCAGAATGTAGGGGAAAGGACCGAAAGACATCTTCAGATTGAATTGCACGGTGTAATCGTCCAGCACTTCCACACTGTCGATAACAGGGGTGTAAAGGGAGGATCTGTTGAGTTTCTGCGTCAGGACCCTGTCGAAATGATGCTTGACGGCCTCCGCGTTCAGGGGGTTCCCGCTGTGAAAGGAGATCCCTTCTCTTAGCTTGAATATCCAGGTTTTTCCGTCTTCGGAGACTTCATAGCTTTCGGCCAGGCGATTCTCGAGGTCAAGGGTCCCTTTCTTGAAACCGATCAGCCCGTCGTAAATGTGATGGCAGATCGTTTCCGACGGGTTGTCTGAAATGTCAGCAGGGTCTACCTTGACAGGCTCAACGCCCATTCCGATGGTCATAGTCTGTGCTCCTGCCGCCGTGAAAGAAAACACGACAACGGCCAAGGCCGCGAACAAAATTCTCGTGGTGGTTCTCATGCCTCATCCCTCCATTGTTCCTGGATTGGCTGTTCTCCTTTTGCTTTCGTTTCGTTTCCCGCTTCGCTTTTTCCTCCGCCTCCCTCCCTCCTTCCTTGTTCTTACGGATTCCCTTGCTGGAAGCGCGGCAGTCTTTGTATTCTTGATGATCTCACGAGGACCTCGCCCCGGGAGATGACCTCCCGTATTTCATATCCGTCGTTTTTGAGGATAACCATGTCGGCGCTGCTCCCCGGCATCAGCGTGCCTTTTCCCTCCAGCCGGTAGTGTCTTGCGGCGTTGGTGGAACAGATCCTGACCGCATCGGAAACAGATGTTGTCGATGAATCCAAAAGAGCACGAAAAAGCCTGTGGATGCCCGAGAGGTCATGCATCGAGATCCCTTTGAGTTCTCCTTCTTCATCAAAGACCGGCCGGGAGCCGTGTCCGTCGCTGCTCACGGTAATCCGATCTATCGGGACCCCCTGCCGAAGGGCATGCCAGATTGCCTCCCTGGTCCCATCTCCACGGCATGTAAAATCGACGTAACCGCCCTTTCTCGCAAATTCCACGGCCTCGGACAGCAGTCGCCCGTTTCTGGCCAGATGCGTCGGCGCAAATTGAGTGATCGGGATGTCGGTCCCTTCAAGAGCCTCCAGCAAGGGAGCAAGACCGCTTTTTTCATCCCCCACATGAACCGCTACAATGCCAGCTTTGCCAGAGGTAATCCCCGCCAGCCTGACCTCCGAGAGAAGAGCGCGCAGGGACTGGACATGGGGATGGCTCGAACGGTGGTCGGAAAGGGCAATCTTGACACCGATGACCTTGTCGACCAGGGCGAGGTCACGTTTCACGCTTCCGGTAATCGTTGCGGAAGGCCACTCATATGAACCACTCAACATCCATGTGCTGATCCCCGCCGATTCGAGAGATTTTGCCTTCATCAGCAGGCTTTCCAATGAACGACCGACTGAATCTGTACCCAAGAGTCCAATGGCTGACGTGACACCGCCTGTGGCGTATTCGTCGATTTGTGTTTCCGGTGTTCTGTTCACCGGTCCACCTTCACCGCCACCGCCGTTCATGTGGACGTGTTGATCCACGAAACCTGGTATTACCAGGGTGTTTGAGGCATCGATCAGCTCCATGTCCTTGAACAACCCCTGCAGGGTGTCCGCATCAATCCTGGGCGCCATTGCAGCTATCGTGCCTCCGATTGTCAGGACATCCAGAACACCGCTGTATTCCGGGGCATAGATGTGACCACCGCGGATCAAAAGGCTCGACATTACTCATTCCCCCTGCAGGATTCAGCAAAAGAGAGCACCATCCCCCGGCGCTCTCCCGTCAGGCATCCGTCGGCAACCACGTGGCATCCGTTCACCCAGACGTGCTGGACATCTTCATTTTCGAGATCAATGGCCACGACATCGGCAGCCGCCCCCTCTGTGAAGACCCCTCTCTGTATCTTGAGGATCTCTGCAGGCCTTATGGTCATCTTCCGCACCAGACGCCTCAGTAAATCCATTTTCTGGTCCTCGAGAATGATCGTGTTGACAAGCCGCAGGACGTTTTTGAGCAAGATGCTCGACCGGATGCCGTCTCCCAGCTCGTCGGACTCGATGGCATCCACGCACTGCGAGACGGCGCAGACGAGATTGTTCGTGAAAAGATTGTCCTTCCCGTAATAAAACGGCGGTTCCGTATTTTCCAGATCAGTCACGGGTACGGCATCAAAGCTTGCCGCATCGACTTTGACTACCCGTCCTTTTTCGAAGTATCTTTGGACGAGATCGCTGTTTCTGGAGGTCGAACCTGCCACTTCCGACAGGTGGGTGTCTGAAGTAACCAAAGGATGAGCCGCGAGAAGCCTCATCACTTCGTGGATGTCGTCTCCTGCACAGGTGCTGCCCACGTGACAGAGATGCATTGATCTGCCGGACGAGACCTCCAGGGCCTTCTTGATTCCCGAAAGCCCCAGTCCGGTGTGTACCTGAACGGGAATTCCCGTTTCAGAAGTGGCGTCCAGGAGAAGATCCAGAAAATCCTCGCAGATTTCACTACTGACATGGGCCGGACCACCAAGGGATAGGATTGCTTCACCTATGGCACCAAATCCCTGCTCTATGGCCTTCTCCACGGAATTTTTCACATCCCTGAAGGGAACACGGAGCTTTTCATACGCATCGTGCCCCACAGCATCCTCAGGCACGACGGGAAGGGAAGGAACGATGTTGCAGGCCTGGCCGCCGCAGGCGGCAACAAATCCGTCGGGACCTCCACAGGCATCCATAAGTGGTTCACCTGAAGTCAAGGTACAAGGCATGAAAACACCTGTCGTTATCCCCCTGAGGGGTAATATATCGGCAATGTGCCTGATGCCCTTTCCTGGATTCACCTGGAGATCGACGAAACCGGGCACGATGCAACACCCCCTTGCGTCGACCACTTCCTCCGGGGCTCCCTTCCCATGTGTCCCGCCTATGGTTTTTATGAATCCTTCCTCCATCACCAGATCCATGGAGCCTTCCCTGCCGGTGCCCGGATCAATCACATATCCATTGACGATACGAGTCCTCATGGTTTCCTCCCATCGATGCGCCGCGCATCATACCTTGTGACACGCCACGAAATGACCGGTACGGATTTCGCGCCAGGCCGGTTCCTTCTGCCTGCACTCGTCATCAGCCAAAGGACATCTCGTGTGAAAACGGCACCCCGAGGGCATCTCCATGGGACTGGGGATATCCCCCTTGATGACCTTTTCGGCGATGCTTTCACCGGTAACCGCCGGTTTCAGTATGCTCTTGAGCAGAGCCCTGGTATAGGGATGAAGGGGTTCCGAAAAAATCTCACGCTTCTGCGCATACTCCATCGCCCTTCCCAGATAGACGACGAGCACCTGGTGGCTCATGTGCTTGACCACGCTCAGATCATGAGTGATAAACAAATACGTAAGGTTTTTCTCTTTCTGAAGTTTTTTCAACATGTTCAGGATCTGTGCCTGAACGGAGACGTCAAGGGCGGAGGTGGGTTCATCAAGCAGGATAAAATCAGGATTCGTTACCAGGGCCCTGGCCACGGCGATCCGCTGCCTTTGACCTCCAGAGAATTCATGTGGGTAGCGGCTCAAATGCTCCTCTCTCAGGCCCACCTCCTGAAGCACCTTCCGGACCCGGTCAACGATTTCCTGCCTGTCGACGATTCCCTGCACTTTGAGGGCACGGCCGATGATATCCTTGATAATCATTCGCGGGTTCAGGGAAGAGAAGGGATCCTGAAAAACGATCTGTGCCTTCCGACGAAAAAGGCGTTTTTTCTCTCCCTCAAGGTCGGTTATGCTTTCTCCCCTGTAAAGAATGTCTCCCGATGTCAACCGCAAAAGGCGCATGACCAGAAGTCCCAAAGTAGTTTTTCCGCTCCCCGATTCTCCGACGATACCGAGAGTCTGTCCCTCTTCCACTAAAAAGGAGATTCCATCAACGGCCCGAACGTGTCCGACAATTTTCGGGAAGATGATCCCCTTGTCCACGGGAAAATGCTTTGTCAGGTTCTTTGCTTCAAGAATAGGCATGGCAAGCCACCTCGTGTCCTTCTTCAACCTCGATTACGGGAGGCCTTGCCTCGGTGCATACATCCATCGCGATGGGACATCGTTCACGGAATTTGCACCCCGCCGGAAGGTCCAGCAGATTCGGGAGATTGCCGGGAATGATTTCAAGGTACTCCTGATCCCGGTCCAGACGGGGAATCGCCCCGATAAGCCCCCGCGTGTAGGGATGAAGGGGCTTGTCGAAAATGTCCGCCACCGTCCCGTATTCGACGACCCCCCCGGCGTACATGACGGCCACTTTTTCCGCCATGGTAGCGATGACCCCGAGATCATGGGAAATGATGATGACACTGCTGCCGAACTCCTCCTGCATCTCCTTTATCAGTGACAGGATCTGGGCCTGGATCGAAACGTCCAGGGCTGTGGTTGGTTCATCGGCAATGAGGAGCTTCGGATTGTTGGCCAGGGCCATGGCGATCATGACCCTCTGTTTCATTCCGCCGGAAAACTGGTGCGGGTAGCGGCCCAAAGACTTTTCGGGGTCCGGAAGGTTGACCTTCCGGAACATTTCCACGGCCCTGTCTTTTGCCTGCTGCTGGGAAACGCCGCCATGGGCCATGACGGCTTCCATGACCTGAAAACCCACGGTGAGAACGGGATTAAGGTAGCTCATCGGGTCCTGGAAGATCATGGCGATTTCCGAACCCCTGATTTGGAGCATCTCGTGTTCGCCGAGACGAAGCAGGTCCCTGTCTTCCAGCAGGATCTCACCGCCCACGATCTTTCCGGGCGGTTGGGGAATCAGCCGCATGATGCTCGAGGCGGTGACGGATTTCCCGCATCCCGTCTCCCCGACAATGCCCAACAGTTCCCCTCTCTTCAGGGAAAAGCTCACGCTTTCGAGGGCCTTGACAATGCCCTCCTCCGTGTAGAACCACGTAGAAAGGTCCCTGACGTCGAGAATGGTGTCTTTTTCTGCCATGGCGCTACTCCTTCAGCCTCGGGTTCAGGGCGTCCTGCAGCCCGTCGCCGAAAAAATTAAACCCCATGACGGTGATCATGATCGCCAGCCCCGGTATGACAGCCACGAAGGGGGCCGTCCTCAGGTACATCCGTGCACTGCTGAGCATGGCCCCCCATTCCGGAATGGGCGGCTGGACGCCGAGACCGAGAAAACCCAGTCCGGCAGCCGTCAGAAGAACCGTAGCCATCCTTAATGTGGTCTGCACGATAATGGGGGACAGGGCGTTGGGCAAGACGTACCGGAAAATGATCGAAAGGTCCGATTCCCCGATGGCCCGCGCCGCCGTGACGTATTCGTTCTGTTTCACCGAGAGCACGGAGCCCCTGGTGATCCGCGCAAACTGGGGTATTGAATAGATCCCGATTGCGATGATCAGGTTCCTCATGCTCGGTCCCAGCATGGCCACGATGGCGAGAGCGAGGAGCATTCCTGGGAAGGCAAGCATGATATCCATGAACCGCATGATGATCTCGTCAATCTTGCCGCCGAAATAGCCTCCGACAGCTCCTAGTCCCACCCCGACGAGAAGGGCGATGAATACGGAATTGAGCTGTATGATCAAGGAAACCCTCGCTCCGTAAATGATTCGGCTGAAGATATCCCGGCCGAATTCGTCACAGCCGAAGGGATTGCTCCACGAAATCGGTGCGAAGGCCTTCGAGAGGTTCTGGTCAAAGGGGTCATGGGGGGTGATATAGGGCCCCGCAAGAGCTATCGCCAGGTAGAGTGCTACGATAAGAAAGCCCAGCACGGCGATCCGGCTTTTTTTCAGCCTTCGCCAGATGACGGCGATATGGGCCGTGCTGCGGGCTTTTTGTTTCTTGCGGTCTTTTTCAGTCATGGTATCGGATCCTCGGGTCAAGATAGGCGTACAGGATGTCCACACCAAGGTTTACCAGGACAAAGGTCAGGGCGACCATGACGAGGGTGGTCTGCACAACGGGATAATCACGGCTCAGTATGGACGTGACAAGCAGCCGTCCGACACCGGGCCAGGCAAAGACCGATTCGGTAAGAACCGCCCCTGCAAGCATGTATCCGAACTGGAGGCCGACGACGGTAACCGTCGGAATCAATGCATTCCTGAGTGCGTGCCGTCGGATGATGATCCGGTGCATCAGGCCCTTCGACCTCGCCGTGGTGATGTAGTCCTGGCGCAGCACATCCATCATGCTCGATCGCGTCATTCTCGCAATGATCCCCGCCGATGCGGTGCCAAGCACGACGGCCGGGAGGATAAAGGTCTTCCATCCACCCATGCCGCCGGAAGGCAGCCACCGGAGAGTCACGGAGAAAAACAGGATCAGTATCAGCCCCCACCAAAAAACCGGCATGGATACTCCCAAAAGTGCCGCGACGGACGAGATATAGTCGATAATCGAATACCTGTAGACGGCCGAAAGCACCCCCGCGACCACCCCCACCACTACGGCGATGGCTATCGAGAAAAAGGAAAGCAGGAGGGTGTTTTTCAGCCTTTTCCCGACAATATCGAGAACAGGCTCGTTAAATTTCATCGACATCAGATCCCCCGTAGCCATGCCCTTGATAAAGCGGAAGTACTGCACCGGAAGCGGCTGGTCCAGCCCGAATCGTTCTCTCAGGATCTGGATATCTTCCTGGGTCGCGTCTTCTCCCGCAAGAAGCTGCGCAGGGTCGCCGGGAGACAGGTGCAAGATCATGAAGGCGATGATTGAAACGCCTATAAGGACCGGTATCGCAAGGAAAAGTCTCCTGATAATGTATTTGCCCACTATATTCCCTCCTTGCATCCTGGACAGACTGCTTCCGGCGGATCGTAAAGATCGAGGGCCTTCGCCTGGGCGTAATGCTCGTAGGTCCTGCGGATGTGGACTTTCATGGCGTCTCTGGCCACCACGGGCTTGCGCCTGTCAAAGGCATCGATGACATGACGGTGCTCCATGTAGCTGACATGGCCGCTTTCTTTCAATCTCTTGATTCTTTCCCTGATGAAATTGGAACTATAGAAAAAACCCATGTGGAAGGTGTAAAGCTGGGAACGCCAATAGAGATGTGTGGCGAATTTTTGAAGGTACGGGTTTCGGCAGACTTCGTAGAGGAAAAAATGGAAGGTTTCATTGATCTCGGCGTAGGCATGCCTGTCGCCCCTGAAAAAGCATTCTTCCTCTCGGGCGTTCAATTCCCTCAAAAACTCCAGTTCCCCCGCCGTGATCGCTTCTGCCGCGAAAAAGGCGCATTCGCCTTCGATGATGACACGGGTCAGGAAAATCTGCCGCATGTCTTCCATGGAGAGTTCGGGAACGACATAGCCTTTCTGGTGAGGTATCTTGACGAGGATCCCTGCCTCCATGAGCCTGGCAAGCGCCTGACGTACGGGGGTCCTGCTCATTCCGAGCTCCTCGCAAAGTCCGGGCTCAAAAACCCTGTCTCCCGGCTTCAAATGTTTTGAAACCAGTTTCGCCACAACCTGCCTGAAAGCTTTTTCATCGGACTTGATGGGTTCGTTCATGGCACACGCCCGTATGCAGGATAATTGGATCCATTTTTTATTTTACCCGGCATCCCTATTCTGTCAACGGGTCCAGGTAACACCTTGCATCCTCACTACTTTCCATAAATACACAAAAGCGGGGGACTTGGAAAGGTCCCCCGCTTTTGTGTTCCGGCTCTTCCAGTCGGATACCGGTTATAAGTCTACGACCTTTCCGACCCGCTTCTCGGCGGATTTCCTGTAAATAAGGTCCGCAGTCAAAACATCATGACTCGCAATCCCCATAAGCACAGCTGCCCTGCGACCCTTTGCCCGGGCCGTGACCTTTCCGGAACAAAGGTCCCCCATGTCTCCCAGGATATCCTTATCGCCGGGGTATCCCTTCTGGAAATAAACTCCCTGCTTTTGGGTCCACAGGTACTGGTTTCTGTCATCGCAGACAAAGGCATCCGCGCCTCTCATTACATCGGCATCGAAGGCAGAATCATAGTCAACGGCGATGGCAAGACAGTCATCCTGCAGCCAGTCGGAACGGACAAACCTCTCCGGCTCGGCCACTATGGGCGTGCAGGTGACCACCACGTCCGCACCCTTTACAGCCTCCCTGACGGTTTCGCAGGGGACAACATCCAGACCGGGAAGGTCTTTCGCCATCAGTTCCCTGTATTTTTCAACCTGGGAAGAGTGGACGTCGAAGGCCTGCACGGTCTTCAGGCGGGGAAGGGCGTTGACAAGGGCAACCGTATTGGTCCGCCCCTGGACCCCGAGGCCGATGACGGCGAGCGTCTTTGATTCCGGATCACCCATGTGCCTGGCGCATACTCCTGTTGCCGCACCGGTCCTCCAGGCCGTGATCCATCCAGCATCCATGAAGGCCTTGACGAATCCCGTTTCCGGGTCGTTCAGGCACATGACACCCGTGATGTAAGGGAGCCCTTTCGACTGGTTGATTGGATAGCCCGAAACCCACTTGATACCGGCGACATCGGCATCTGCCCCGATAAAACAGGGCATGGCATGGATAAAGCAATCATGTCTCGGGTGGATCCCGATTTTCGCAGGCAGTTCAACTTTTCCCTCACCCTTGAGCCTGAATCCCCTCTCGACTACATCCATGACTTCCGTGATCGAGATTCCCAGTCCCTCAATATCCGCAAGCGACAGGACCCTGATGTTCATCGACACGTAACCCCCTTCTTTTCATCCTCCGGGAAAACCGCGCTACCTCATTCCGAAAGAAACTCCTCCCCTGTTTCAAAATTTCTCTTTGAAACCGTAGCAAAGGCGCACGGGCATTGCAATGAAGACGGCCCGTCCTTTTGAGAAAAAAGCTACTCCACCAGAAGCAGGGCATACCGGTCAGTGGGTTCGTCAGGCCCTTTTTTCACGGTAATGGGGTAACCCAAGCGTCTCGCGGCGGTGAAGACATCTACGGCCAACGCTTCCATGGTGGGACGCCTCTCATAGGAGTAACGGCATTCTTCCGGCGTTCCGGGGCAATCGTTACAAAGATTGCAGGGATCCAGGGGCAAGGCAAATGCACGAACCATCCCCCCCAGAAAGACCCGTTTTTCCACATCGAGGAACTTCCTCTGGTGCTCCTTCGCCCATTCCCTGTGCTGCCCCTTGGGTGCCGTACTCGTCACATGAACGAAAACGCTTTTTTCGTATTCCGAGAAGAATTCACGGCATTCAACCACCGAAGGGACGTAGGGAGGACAGGAGGCGTTTTTCCTGTTTTCGTCGCAGCCGAAATGACATTTCATCCTCACCCAGTGGGCGACCGGAAGCGTAGCAGGCCGTATCCACTTGAAATCCTCATAACCTTTCTCCCTGAGGAGTTCGCTGATCCATGGTATTTCCGACGTCATCATATCCTGCATTGTATCCCCCTCTCTTTCTTGCCACCGGATCATGACTGCAGACAGCCTTGCGCCGGCGCAATGCTCCTGCATTGGACTTTTTTTATTGTACCGCCATCTGAAAGAACGTGCCGATCCACCGGCCGTTGCAGGTCATCAACTTTTTCCTCTGGACGTGCTTCTTCTGATATAATCTTGCCTGCATGGGGATGGAGTCCCCCGAAACCGCCCGGGAGGCTGATGACTCCTGAAACCTGAAGCGTCTTCCCAGGACGTTTTTGGAGGGAACCCATGTCCTTTTTAAATTCTTCAATTCGCTTTTCCAGAGAATCCGCCGCCGGGAAGGGGACAAGACTGTGAAACCCCTTCTTTTGCAAAAGCTTGCTCTGCTGGCAGCCGCAGGCGCAGCAGGGACTCTCGGCCGTTATGCCCTTGCCGGGTTCATCCAGCAAAGAACGGATTTCCTGTTTCCCCTCGGAACCCTTTTTGTCAACATCGCAGGCTGTTTCCTCGCGGGCCTCTGTTACAGTATCCTTCAGGAAAAAGCCATTTTCACAGCCCAGGTCAGGATTATTCTCCTCATCGGTTTCTTTGGCGCCTTTTCTACCTTTTCATCCTACATGCTGGAAACGGCGGAAATGACCCAAAGCGGTCAATGGGGATTAGCTCTGGCAAATATACTGCTGGAGAACATACTGGGTTTTCTGTTTATGGTTACCGGTATCTTGGCAGGAAAGTTCCTGTAGGGAGGGAAAAAGAATGGAATTGCCGGAACGGGCAAAACTCCTGCGAATATTCATCGGTGAAAGCGACCGGTATCGGGGAAAACCTCTTTATGAAGCAATCGTGAACCTTGCAAGAGAACGTTCAATGTCCGGAGCCACGGTGCTCCACGGAATTCTTGGGTTTGGAGCCCACAGCAGGATCCACTCGGCGAAAATCCTCAGGTTGTCTGAGGACCTCCCCATCGTTATTGAAATCGTTGACAAACCTGAACGCATTGAGGCGTTTCTTCCAGAAATCGACGAAATGGTCCGCGAGGGGCTGGTCACACTGGAAGACATCCAGGTCATTTTTTACCGGAAAGAATAAACCCGGTCTAACCTCCGGCAAGAGGAGAAACAAATGTAACGACAGATCCTTCATGAAGGACAGAATCCAAAGAAACCTGTTTTTTTCTTCCACCGTTATCTACAAAAACAAAAACGTTTTCCGCCATGCTCTCTTTCGAGGCATCGAGAATTTCGTTCCTGAGGTCCTTCCCGAGCCGGCTGAAGCAGGCATCCAAAAGATCATTCACCCGGGAACCTGTCGGAAGGTGGATCTCGAACCGGGCGGCCGGGGAAATGGCCGCAAGGTATCCTTTTAACCGGACCTCTACGCGCATGGTATATGGCCCGCCCCCTGATCTTCTTGTTCAATAAAATCTACAAAAAGGGCGCTAAAACAAGCACTCCCTTGTTTCTCAAAAAAAATTTCGGATCCCGTATCCGGGCCGAAGAATTCTACTAAGAGTCTCTGATCAATCCGCGAAAGCACCCGGGGGAGCACCGCCCTGTCTGCCTCGGGTGCTTTCGCCTGGACGGAAAAGTTTAGCCTGACACGCCAAACTCCATTTTCTGGTAACCGGGCGGAATGGAAAAAAGAGATTCTTCCACGGGTCCTTCCTTGATATTGCTGTAAGTGACTGTCACGGTGTCTTTTGGGTTTTTGGAATGGATCTTGATGGGAAAATTGATCTCGCCCGCCACCCATATGGTGCTTTCTCCCATTTCTGGATCATGGAAATCGACAACATATTTGTCACAGGTATATCCTTCAATGTTTTCAACGCCCTCGTGGGTTACATTGGCTTGGCCTTCGAAACGCGATTCGAGGGTCTGGTTTTCGCCAAGGACGACGACGCCGGGTTCCTTGTTTTCGATCTCCATGTAGATTGGGGCTCCGGGCATGAGGACGTAAATGACATTCTTCGCAGGATCCAGTATCATCGCCTGCTCGCCCTGAGGGGTTTCGATTTCCTGCCGCATGTTCTGCCCCTTGACAAATACTTTCCCCGGTATTTCTCCACCCTGGGCGCTGCTGATAACCATATCGGCCGTGAACTCCGCCGCCGTGGCCGAACAGGCGAAGCCTGCCAAAACCAACACCGTTACGACCAGGACCGCTGTTTTTCGAATCATGTCACCATCCTCCTCCCGACTTTTGAAAAACCGCCGTTTTGCTACAACCGTCAGAAAAATTCAAGATTAAACGCCAGGACTCCTACGGGACCTGAAACCACACCACCATTGCTGTCATTTTAGCACTTTCCTGAATCCTTGCTTGAAACACAAGATCCTGCTTTCCCTGGCTTCCTCATTTCTTTGGCGTTCGGGAAGTGGCACGTTACCAGGCAGCAGCCTTGCTCCTTTTCTTCATTTTCGGGATTGCTTCAGACCCGTTTCCCTGTACCCGACCTACTTGACGCAACAAGCCCCGAGGCATATGATTCGTCTTTGCTCTGCTACGAATTTACGGTCAAACAGGCCTAAAAGCGAGAGATTCCAATGCATCCTGTCGAAAAAATCAGAAATATTGCGGTCGTCGCACATATCGACCACGGGAAAACGACATTGATCGATGCCGTTTTCAGGGCTACGAAGGTCTTCAGGGACAACGCACGCGTGGCCGAGCGCATTATGGACAGCGGCGACATTGAAAGGGAAAGGGGCATCACAATCCGTTCCAAGCACTGCACCGTCGAATGGAAAGGATACCTGATCAATCTCGTGGACACCCCCGGCCATGCGGATTTTTCCGGGGAAGTCGAAAGAGTTCTTTCCACAGTTGATTCCGTACTCCTTCTTGTCGACGCAAATGAAGGCCCCATGCCGCAGACCCGCTACGTTCTTCAACATGCTTTGAAAATCGGGTTGAAACCTCTTGTTTTCATCAACAAGGCTGACCGGCCGGGATCAAATCCTTTGGAGGCCCTCAACCGGACCTTCGACCTTTTCTTCGAGCTCGGTGCCTCCGACGAGCAGGCGGATTTTCCTGCCATCTACGGATCAGGCCTCGAAGGATGGGCTGTGGAAGATATCGATGAGGGCGAAAGAAACGGCATGGATGCACTGCTGGACGCCATCATAAACCACGTCAGCCCGCCACGGGCAAACAGGGAAGGTCCCTTCCTCATGCAGGTCTCCACTCTGGGATGGAACGAATACATCGGAAGGATCGGCTGCGGAAAGGTTCTCCAGGGGAGCCTCCGCAAAGGTGATTTCTTCATCCGGACCTCTTCGAGATGGGTCGATTCCGGGCAACAGGAGGGTGCCTGGGAATTCACCGGTTCCTTTCCCGAAAAGGCCGCCCGTCTCTGGGTCACCAGGGGACTTGACCGCGTCGAGGTTCCGGAGGTCACGGCAGGCGATATCGTCTGGATTTCGGGGCCGGGAGAAATCAACATTGGAGACACCTTCTCAGCCCAGCTGGAAGAACCGGTCACGCTCCCGCCCCTTTCCATAGAAGAACCAACGGTTTCCATGTTTTTTCTGGTCAACAACGGCCCATTCGCAGGCCAGGAAGGACAGGCGATTACCCTGAGACAGTTGAAAAGCCGGCTTAATCGGGAGCTGGAATCCAACGTGGCCCTTCACATGGAAGATCTCGGGCGGCCTGACGGCGTCAAGGTCTCCGGTCGCGGCGAGCTCCATCTTGCTATCCTCATAGAGGAAATGCGGAGAGAAGGGCTGGAATTCTGCGTATCCAAGCCCGAAGTCATTACGGAAAACCTGGACGGGCAAATTTTCGAGCCCATGGAAGCACTTACGATTGACATTCCCGAGGAATTTCAGGGTGTGGTCTTCGAGAAGCTGTCCCATCGAAGAGGGCGTATGACAGGGTTGAAGAACCTGCAGACGGGGCTCGTCAGGCTCGATTTCCAGATCCCGACAAGAGGTCTTATCGGTTACAGAAACGAGTTCTTGACCGACACGAAAGGGCTGGGCATCATGTCTTCCTCTTTCAACGGGTACGGCCCGTGGGCAGGTGAAATCCGTTTCCGGGAAAGAGGTTCCATGGTCAGCATGGAAACCGGTGTCACCACGGCCTATCAACTTGAAAACCTGCAGCAGCGGGGAGTCCTTTTCATCAACCCCATGGACAGGGTTTACAAGGGAATGGTCATCGGGGAACATTCGCGCCCGAAAGACATGACCTGCAACCCGACGAAGAAAAAACAGGCGACAAACCACCGGGCATCGACAAAAGAACAAGGGATCAAGCTCGATGTCTCCCTTGAGATGACGCTGGAGAAGGCCCTCGAATGGATCGCCATGGACGAACTCGTCGAGATAACGCCCCGTTCCGTCAGGATCAGGAAATCTGTCCTGGACGAGGCGGAACGCAAAAAACAGATGAAAGTACATTCACTCTAGACACCTTCAAGACGAAGGCGCGGCCGGTTCACTGAAAGGGAATGGCTTATTGCTGCTCCGCTCAGATGGTATTATTAGGCCATGACATCCTGGCAATATGCGGAGGTAGGTATACATGAGAATCCTGGTCCTTTTTTACTCAACATACGGACACGTATATGCTTTGGCCGAAGCTGCAGCGGAAGGCGCCCGCAAAGTCCCCGGCGTCACTGTCGACATCAGGAGGGTTCCTGAAACTCTTCCAAGGGAAGTTCTTGAGAAGATGGGAGCCCTTCAGGCGCAAAAAACCTTTGAGCACATTCCTGTAGCGACGCGTGAAGACCTTGAGAATGCCGATGCCATCCTCTTCGGAACGCCGACACGTTTCGGGAACATGGCCGCCCAGATGCGGAATTTTCTGGACGCAACGGGTGGACTTTGGCAAAAGGGGGCCCTCGTGGGTAAAGTCGGCGGCGTATTCACCAGCTCCGGTACCCAGCACGGTGGGCAGGAGTCAACCATCCTGAGCTTCCACATCACCCTGCTGCACCATGGCATGGTCGTAGCCGGTCTCCCCTATGCCTTTGCAGGACAGACCGACAATACCACCATCGTCGGCGGAAGCCCCTACGGAGCCTCCACCATCGCAGGAGGGGCCGGGGAAAGAAAGCCCTCCGATACGGACCTTGCAGGAGCGAGGTTTCAGGGTAAATATGTGGCACTCCTCGCATCGGCCCTGGCGGACAGCCGGGAAGAGATGCTGAAAAAGCTGCAGTCGTAAAATGCAGGATCGGGGGGCGGGGATTCAGCGAAGTAGCCCGCCCTCCAATTACCTGATTCCTCTCCTGGACCATCCTGATCTTCCCGGGAATTTCCCTCTGTATCTTTTTGCATACGGTTTTTCTGCCCTTTTCAAGCAATCCGTGGATGAGTCTTTTCTGTCCGTTTCTTCGATTGCACGTCAGGCTTCTTGGTTTCCACTGTTTAATAAAACCAGAAAATAATTCATTTATTAATATCATTGTAATCCCCTGGGCCGACTTGTTCCAGGCCGGTTTGAACGTGGGACGGGAAGTACCCGGCAGCATGGCCAACACCCTGGTGTTTGCCTATTTCGGGAACTCGCTGTTTCTGGCGCTTCTGATCACCGAGGCGGAACCGGTGCCGAAAGCGCTTTTGGACAACCCGGCTGTCGCCGATGAAATTTTCTGGGGGCTCACCGGAACGGCGGTCTTGCTTCTGACCATTCCCTTGACGGCTCTTTTCGGCGTCGCATTCCGGTCCCAGAGCGTAACAAAAACCATTCCCGAAGCCTGAGGCGACTGATTTTCAGAGTTTCAGCGCTGTTTTCGCCGTTTTTTTATGGCAACCCCAAGGGATCGTCCGAGCGCATTGCAAAGGGATGCCGTCTTTCTGTCATCTTCGAATCTATGAAAAAATTCACAGCTGATTTGCCGGAAAGCATTGAATCTTTCCTTCGGCCAGTGCAGTGCCGGCATTCCCACCTGGCAACGTGTCCCGAAACCGCATGAGAAACACGGATATATTCCCGATTTGAAAGAGACACTGCCGATGAGGTCAAGACACCAGATTTTGCCCAGGTATTCCTTTAGGTCTTGCGCTGCCGGTGCAGGGTCTTCCCCGCCGACGGCAGCCATGACCACAGGTTTGCCCCTGAAAAGGGGCTCGTGATGATAAAGAGGATACAACCGCTCCAGGAAAAGGTGTCCCGTGGCATTCAGGCGGTCGTTGTAATTTACACCACCAATGACAAACCCTTCCGCCTTTTCGAGCCTTTCGTAAAGTTTCGACATATCATCTTCTTGAATGCAGCGCCTGGTCTTTGCACACTCGAGACACCCCTTGCAGGGTTTTATATCCAGGTCCGCAAGGCGTATCATTTCGAAAGGCTCTTCTGAAGCTTCGGCGATTCGGCAAACCATTCTTTCCAGATTCCCTTTTTGGACGGGGCTTGAAAACAACGCCAGGATCATCTCGACTCCCCCATTCTCTTTTCCCGCGTCAAGACGGGTCGGCAAGCGCTTTATCCAGACGAAAAAAGAAGGCCCTGGGGCCTTCTTTTTTATTTTTCCCGTTTGTTGATGATCTCAATACGTCCTTTGTTTGTCCCTGCGGTTTTTGACGGACCGCCGTTGTTCTCTCTTGCCCTGGCCGGGAAATGCTCTTCGATTCGGGTGACCCGAAATGCCTTCTTTGATAAAGCCCCATTTCTTCAGCGAACGGGAGTCGGCATCGTACTTCTCTAGGGCTTCCGGCATGAGTCCCACCTTCGCGGAGTCGCCCTGGATGTCAATTTTCGCCACGTCCTTGTTGCTCACCTCAAGGGCATTGCAGATACCGCTCAGGACCCTGCCGACATTCCATTCCTTAGATGGGAGAAGGCCCAATTTGACGGTCGTGCATGAAGCGCTCGCAGCTCTTTTCGGCCCTTTTTGCGAGAAGCTTCCCATGTCTTTTTTTCGAGTATTTTTCCTTGCAATTTCTTTTTCAAGCTCCTCTTTGAGCTCGTAACCTCCCCGCCTGGATCTGTCGATTTCCTCGAGAAGCCTCGAAACGAGAACTTCAGGCGACTCCTCTTCGAGAAGAGTCCTGGCCCAGTTACGGATATCCTCCGACGGTTCTTCGAGGCTTTCATTCAGAAAATCCTTCTGCCTCTCGACGCGATGCTTCAGCTTTATTTCTTCTTTATCAGGAACCTTGAGCCATTCTGCTTCTACGGACGTCCGCCGGAGCATCCCCCTGAATTTCGACGCATCCTTTGGGCAGAGAACGACCACGTTTTCGCCTTCTTCACCGGCCCTGCCGGTTCTTCCACTCCTGTGGGTGAAGGTTTCCATGTCATCGGGCAATCCGAACTGAAAGACCTTCTCGATCTCCGGAACATCGAGCCCCCTGGCGGCCACATTGGTTGCCACGAGCAAGCCGATCTGGCCGTTCCGGAAGGCGGCCAGGGTTGTGTTCCGCTCGCGTTGCGTCATATCCCCGTGAAGGCAACGGGCAGTGAACCCTTCTTCGGCCAGGCGCCTGGATATATCGGCCGTTTCTGCCTTCGTGTGGCAGAAAACCAGTCCTTTTTCCGCGTTTTCCCAAAGCAGGACGTTGATCAGGCCTTCGATCTTCTTCCTCTGGGGAACCTGATACACCTTGTGCCTGATCTCTGAATGTTGCTGTCCCTCTTCCACGAGGGAAAGGAACCGAGGGTCTACAAGGTATTTCTTGAGGAGCCTCCGCATCTCCGGCGGCATCGTCGCGGAAAAGAGCCATGTCCGCTCCCGTGATTTGGCCGAGTCGAGTATGGCCTCGAGCTCTTCCCTGAATCCCATGTCGAGCATCTGGTCTCCTTCGTCAAGAACGACGGTATGGGCAGCGGAAAGATCGAGGGTCCCCCTTTTGAGGTGATCCAGCGTCCGGCCGGGCGTTCCGACGATCACCGAGGCCCCCTTTCTGAGATCCCTGATCTGGCTCGCCATGTCCATCCCACCTACCAGGGTGGCTGTGTCAATGTCCCGGCCACGGGCAAGCCAGCTCGCTTCCCGTGCCGTCTGCTGGGCAAGTTCCCGCGTGGGCGAAAGGATGACCACGCGGGCGGAGCCTTTTTCCAGCCTTCCTTCATCATATAAGGGGAGCAAAAAGGCCAGGGTCTTTCCCGAGCCTGTCTTTGCCCGGACGATCATGTCTTTTTTGTGATCCTCCAGTTTGAGGACTTCCTCCTGGACGGGCGTAAAAGCGGTGAATCCCCTTTTTTCGAGTCTTTGCGCAAGTTCTCTTCCAATGCCTTCAAAAACGACGGTACCTGTTTCATTCATCAAGCTGTTTTTCCTCCTGTATTATGGACGGACACCAAAACGGGCACCCACACCCGGGGCGCCCGTTTTTCAGTGCATGCCCTTCATGGCAACCGGTCAATTATCCCCTACCGGCCGGCTTTGTCAAGTTTTATAGCCCCGGTGTGTGGCCGGGCAGCGATAATGTCACCCTCCAAGG